>Ga0065711_1040127_pt1 | contig 17227 bp, 8 predicted proteins | sample Hoacrofraction12_FD_59098 | JGI IMG/M metagenome (GOLD analysis project Ga0065711, IMG submission 59098) | Hoatzin crop microbial communities from Cojedes, Venezuela - Epithelial fraction 12 v2 (version 2) | ecosystem: Host-associated > Birds > Digestive system > Esophagus > Crop | place... | reverse complement strand
GGGATTACCCCGACCCAGGTGTAGGACCTTGCACTTGGCCTTGTTGAACCTCATGAGGTTCACACAGGCCCACCTCTCCAGCTTGTCCAGGTCCCTCTGGATGGCATCCCATCCTTCTGGTGTCTCAACCATACCACGCAGCTTGGTGTCATCTGCAAACTTGCTGAGGGTACACTCGATGTCGCTGTCCATGTCATTGATGAATATATTGAACAGCACCGGTCCCAGTACGGACCACTGAGGGACTCCACTTGTCACTGGTCTCCATCTGGACATTGAGCCGTTGACCACTACCCTTTGGCTACAACCATCTTCTTGAATCTTGAAATGCTTTGGAGAGCAATATCAAGAACTCCATCACAGCAGATGATCATGAGGTATGGGAAGTTTGTTTTGCTGGAGAAGCTTTACATTGCAGTCTCTGGTTTGACTTTGCAGTGAAGCTGTGACAGCTCTAGCTGAACAGTCTTCAAGCTTAGTATCAGACTAGCTGCAGCAGCATAAGGCTACAAAAGGGCAATAAAATATATGAAACGTCTTCCTGCTTCCTCTTTAAGATGAAGCTAAGTAGTCTAGGGCTCCGCAGCTTGGGAACGCGCCAAAAAAAGGGATGGAGAGTGGGCATACGATAAATCTCTTTCTTATGGTACAACTGCCATGTAGTACCCAGTGATATCAGCAAGCTCCAGACTAGTGATATAACGTTTTCCCACAATTTACATTAAAACATGAAACTCCCTGCTGTAGGGTGTTCTGTGTTAAAATCAGAAAACTGCTGGAAGATCGACCCACCAGGGAATACTAAACACAAAACAGTCTGGATGCAGCAGCGTTTAAGTTCTAAAACACCCTGTAGAGGTCTATTAGAGATCAGTCTGTACCTGCAGTGTTTCTTGAACCCCTTTCTTAGATATCCTCATCTGGCCAGTGTTAGAGACAAGACATTTGAAAAAATCTGGGGTAAAAAGTTTTGATCCAACTCTAGCATCCTCATGTGTGTTATTTATCCAGCTTCCTGAGCCCACTAACTAGCTTCATAATCATACATTCAACTACCAGCTGTGGTATCTTTCTGAAAGCAGACTTCTTGAAACAAAAAAAGACTTTTTTTCATTTTTATTTTATTGGGCCACACCAAATCTGAGTTCATTCACTGTGACTTCAGAGTAAATTTTTGCAATAAAATACTGAGAAATCTATTTTTCTATGTACAGAAGAAAGAATATCCATATGACAAAATAGTCTAGTGTGCTTATGTGTATGAGATAAAAGCTATTTGTGAGTCTTGGGTGAAAAATTAGAGACAGCCACTTTAGGCAGCTCAATATATAAGAAAAAATTTTCAAATGTAAGCTCAGTTCCCTCTGTCTCAGGCAAATCCTTATTAAAATTGAACTATGATTTCTTCTCCAAAATGATGTGTTTAAAACAGGGTGGAGCAGACATCGTTTGGGCAGGTTTAATCAATGAAGTGAAATCAATGCCGTTAGCCGAAAAGCTCTGTCTAAAAGCCTGTACATCACAGCAGCTGGGGAGGAACAAGGCTCCTAAAAAAATCACTTATTAAAAGAATTTGAACAGATCTCCAGAGATTGATGAAGGAATTATCTCAAATACACATCCTTTTTAGAGGGGGCAGCATATCCCACCCCTTCTTTTTCCCCATCTGTGGGAAAATATGACTGTGAAAAAGTAAGGGATAAAACATTATTAAACAAGCATTTTAGAGAAATGCATGTTATTTTTCTTAACATTGATTGTGTTTTTCTCTCAGGTAAACATTTCTGCTCCTTTCAGTTATCGTAAGCTTCAAAATAGTTTAATGATAACAATAATTTCAATAAATCTGATTTTTCTTTTTCCTAGAACAATTCATAAATCCTTCTACAGTTATAGCTGGAATTTATTTGGAACTTCACCTTAACAGAATCAATACCTATGTGGTTTCTCAAATTTTTCCAAGCTTGTTTGCTCAGGAAAATATTTTTCTACTGCTTCACTTACATGCAAATAGACAAAGATACTCCACAAGTTGGGGTTTTTTCTCAAAGAGAATGTTAAGAAATGTATTACTTTTCTGATACAGAATTCCTGAATAATAAACTCTCTCTACCAAATATCTCAAAGTACAATATTTCTCCTGAAATTAGACTATGCTCAGTCTTTTATCAAGTATCAGCCCAGCAACAATGCCTAGCAGACTTAAAGAGGTAGTTTTCAGAAAGAGCGAATTGGACTAATGTAATTCGGCTTTCTGAAATAAAAATGTGAAGGTTTTTACAATAAAGAGTGTTTCACAGAATTAAAAATATAAGCGTTTTTTTCTTTGAGTGGGATATGTTTTTTTAGTGACACATGATCAGAGAATTTGTAATCATTTATTTATTATACTTTATCATACAGTGAAATTTTTCATAAACACCAGTAACTCTAAGTTCAGATGGTCCGAATTTTAAGATTTCAAAAAAAGATATTTATAAGATTCAAACATCTAATATAGCAGCTAGATAGACTACTAATGTACTAAACTGTTAATGACAAAGGAGACAGTTTCAGATCCTTTTAATGACAGAATACAGAGATACTTATCTTGCGGAGAAATGCTTCAGTCTTGCTTTCTATTCAAGAACGTCAAATGAAATATCACTTGTATTTCTACAATCCTTTCATAAATACAGAAAACTGAACCCCTCATGCAATCAAAAAGAGAAAATGAGTTTAGCTATAGTTTCTCTTGTTATATCATGCTGTATATAAACTGTGTAAATATTCTCTCTTACTTTCTGCCCTCTCTTAAACTGTACAGACTGATATTTCCTTTAGCATTACATCATCAGTCACAAAAAAATATTTCCTCATACAGTGTGACAGCTAACTGTGAAACCTCTGTGGGATATTTTGTATAGTAAATGTACACAGGTTGAAAAATATCAGAGCACATTCAGGGAGGAAAAGTCCACCAATGACTGTTAAATATGAAGATATTATCTCGCTCTCAAGAAGTCTCCGAGCCATAAATCACTAGAGTCTATGGATGTACCTATGTGCCCTGGCCACCTACTTCTGGTTTTCCCTCTGGATCTAACTTCTGGGCAAAGCCTGGAGGGAATTCTCTCACCTGCTCCGGGTGTTGTATACAGAAGTACTGCAGACTGACTCAAGGGTTCTTCGTGGTATCACAGCAGACATTTGCTTCATATTCAAGACTGACTATTGAAATATCACCTGTAATTTTTTAGAAAATCATCTCAATGGTCTTTGTGGAGGTTTCACTAGAGTTCTTCAAAGAAGCCTGTCATGGTTACTGACAGCATGGCCCAAATCAGCCTACCTCCAGTGGGATGCATATCTGGGTCTTTGCCACGTGTCCCAAAGTTTCTAGCCCAGTTGCTAAGAGATTTAACTAAAAAACTGTGCCTTCAATGGATTTATGTCTGCATACGATGGACACAAAGCAAATATAAACACTAATCTGGGCTTAAGTTCAAAATGCAACATAGATTTAGATATGATACCAAATGTTAGCATAGTCCTGTGGTTAGTTACATGTGTTTGTATATAGCAAGACAGTAATAAGGTTGTTTAATTTTCTTTGGGCTAGAGATTGAAATGTCAGCAAGCATTATAAGAAAACAAAGATTTGGTAAGTGTGAGTGAGGTAAGAGAGAGGTCTCTGACCATCATATACCACTTGAAAGAAAGTACATGCAAAAAACAATAAAGAAAATGAAAATGTTTTCTACCTTTCCCATTTGAACAAAGTAGAATGGTAGAATGGAGAAATGCAAGGTGAGATGAAACTGTCAGCATGAGGTACAGAGTCAAAGGGCTATTGTGCAAAGAAGCAACAGCAGTAGCCAACGGAGTCAGCAAGAGGGTCATTGGTTGAGTGAAGAAGGGCTGGATATGGGGAAGAAGGCAAGGGATGTGGCTTGCAGTCCTGTATTCTGAACAAACTGAAGAACAGCTAAGCAAACAATACTCATTTTTTCTGGTAACAGGAATGAAGGAGATCTGACAGCTGAACCCCAAATAAAAGAAAATCAAATAGGAAACCAGAGGCAGAGAATAATCAGAGACAGCCGCTCCCTCAGCCTCTTGCAGTGTTGAAAAGAATTGTTCATTGAAAAGGTAACATTTTCTGCTAGATTTAATGTATAAGAGCTCCGTTTGGTAGGCTTAGGGCTTATTTCATTTATTTACTTATTTATTTCTTTATTTGTTTCTTTATTTATTTTCAGTATTGCAGTGGTTATGATGTTTAATATTCCACAGCACTTCTTTTTCTTATGGCATGCTTGTAACCTCAGAGGTGTGATATTTCAGCATGATGATTCCCTTTGAATAGTAATCCAGAGCAGAAGGAAAAACATACCTCTCTTCAGTTACAAATATCAAAACATTCTTTCAGTAACAACTTGCATGGCTTATAAAATAATAACCCTGGCTCGTTCATCATAAAAAGGGAACAAGTTTATATTTCATAAAATATACAGAATGAAACTCACAATGAGAAATAATTACACATATTATTATAGAACTCCCTCAACATTGAAGATCAATAACATTTTTAAAATTAAGAGTTGTAAAAGAAGAAATATTTGAGGGAAATACATGTAAAGGATTTCATATTGACTTTAAAATATAGCTTCAACTTTTGCTTGCTGACAAAGCATAAAAAATGACGTTCCTCAGCTGCTAGAAACTCACTGACATACACTGCACACAATACATATAGAATTAAAAATAAAATTAAAATTTAGCCAAAGTGTTAGTTTTTAGAATTACCACAAAGAGTTGTTTAACATTGAAATCACAGATTATTTTTATAAAGGAAAATTGCCTTTGTACAAGACATGACTTTGTGTTAGCTTGATTTTCATAAAGCATCTCTTAAGTTGTTGTGAAAATGCATAATCTTAAAAAAAAAAAAGGTAAACAAACTTCTACCCAAAGATGCCTCAAAACCATTTCTTAACCTCACTCTTGTCCAGAAGAAACCCACTTTGGTAATCCCAGGAGCAGGGCAAATGGGATTCTTCATTTCCCACACTAAGTAGTCCAGAATTTAGCTGATGTTGTTTCTCCAAAGTGCAGAAAATCTGGAGGAAATAATTATACTATCAGATAGATGAAAGTAAAGGAACTTTAAGAGAGGGAAGAATGAGTCATTGACACAAACCCTGGGAATAGACTGGGGAAGAGAGCAGCACAGGGTTCAGCTGGATCTTGAACAGGGACAGACACCCCAAAAAGGGTCACAGATTTGCCTTCAGAGACAATCTGCAGTAGATACGTTGGTGAAATTGTTCTAAAGCAAAAAAGGACTATATTTGGATTAGATCAGAGAGGGGCAGAGACAAATAGAAGGGCTAAAAGTATGAGATGCTGTGAAAAAATCAGAGCTGGTGGTGGAGACAATTTATGTTATTGCAGCAATTTATGGCATTAGGCAAAAAATATGTCTGATGGTTAAGGACAGAGTCTTCTTATTCTGACTAGAAAGTCTATGTCCTATCCAAAAAAATCTTTATGATTACATCTTATCTAAAATGAGACATTTCTGCCCTTACTTTCATGTGTATGTTTCACTATTGTGGCAAAATTCTCGGTAGGCTCAAGTGAGAGCTCAGAGGAGATCAGCAGCATTTGGTGTCCAACCAAGGAATGTGTGTCACTAGAGTTAGCATTGGGCTTACAACTGGAGTGGGGAAACAAGGAAAATGAGAAAAGAGGTCCAAGTGGACTGATGTGACTCAGTGAAAGGAGTGGATGGTTCCTGCTGTACCTGTGCAGGAGGAACTGGATCCTTAGAAATTATTCCAGCATCAAGGAATGAGCTACATTATGCTTTACCTCTCACGTGACAGAAAGCCTGTGCCAGATCAAGTGGTGCCACTGGGGAAAGCCCCGCAAGGTACAGTAATGGACACTCTATTACAAAAGCTATATTAAGGAACAGAAGAATGATATCCTAAAGTCACCAGAAGAATACTTGAGATTACTTCTTACTTACCCTTCTTGCATGGTGGCTAAGAGACTGTGCTGATATCAAAATACCAAGTGGGAGGCCAATAAATGGCTGAAGTGCCTAGCAGTATTTGCTGACTCCCTCAGACCTTAAGGTTTTGATGTACCTACTGATTTTACCCATGAAATTATGTGGTGAAGGACAACCAGGGATTGCAGAAGACCCTGATTGCTATTAATGAATATCACACAATTCATTTCAGACAAAAAAAAATAATTCAGAGCATGAACTATGAAGCTAACTCTTCATGAATGCATTCTTTTTTAGGAAAAACACATACCTTTAACTGTCTGGACTATCATTATTCTCATTTTTTGCCCTGCAAAATACTACTAATAACAGTAACTATGTAGTGGTATAGTCATAATAAATAGGGGTCTCAGCTTCATTAAATTGTATGAGATTATCTTGTTGAAGGACAATGATGTTCTTTATATTTTAGAAATGAAGACAAGAAAGAGAAACATTTAACGACACAAGCACAAGTTTGCAAGGACTACTACTAGATGCTGCAAATTGTTTGCATAAATGTCAGCCGCAGGAACAAGTGAGCACAGATTGAATAAAACGCAACTCCAGAATCTACAGAGTATTAAACCAAGAATAAACAAAGATACCAACAACCTTTAGATGTTTTTTAAAGGATTTAATTATGAGCTTTCCTTCCAGGATAAAGCACAGGGGTAAGAATGAAATCTTAGCTGCTATATGTCATTCTCATCCCGCAATATTCTATAATTTTGTACTTGCTAATTTCATGGAAAATAAGATCCATGAGCACTCCAAAGATATATTTATGGAGTGGAAAAAGAAAGAAAAAAAGCAGATTACTAGATCGTCAGTGCTGTGGCATAGAATATTTTCAGAGAGAAGGAGTAAGGCTGCACTGACACACCACTTCTTTTGATATACGTCACTTCAAACCTTGTAGCAATATGGATGATGAATCACTCATCCATCACCTTAGGAAGCAAGTCTTCCTGCTGAACCAAACTATAACAGACAGGGACTTTAGCAACTCTGCTTAGTAGATTTAAGAGACAAAGAGAACGTGATGAAGAATGGCGATTTGTCTACAGACCGAAACCTGCAGCACTGTGCCATAGATCCCTCTTCGTATAAGACCTGAATTCTTAAGCCTGAGTTCTGGTTATGTTTCAGAACAAAGCTTTAAAGGTACTTGTGAGAGGTAGGTACCCAGTTCTCGTCTAAGCACAGTGGGGAAACACGCAGACATGTAGAGGCAAGGATGTTCTTATTTCAGTGTCTTCTCTCCTTCAGTTTAGTACCTTAAACACAGGGATATTCTTCTGCCATTCATGTTTTCTGTGTTTGTGAAACAGAAGCTTCATAATAAGCACACAGTTTGAGATTGTCAGGTATAATGACATAAAATAGCTAATCAAAAGCCAGGCTATTTTAATGCTGTCTTTCACTGATGAGAATAAATGTCTTGTAAATGTAAAAAGTAAAAAAAATTAGAAGAAAAACAAACAAATAATTGTGAGACAAGAAAAAAGTCCTCAGTGTTCAAGAATGGCCAGAGGCTGTTTCACCACTTTTTTTCTTGAAAAAAGCAACCATTGCAGGGTTAAAAATAAACATGAAAAGCTTTAGTCTGATTAGAAACCTTTTGATCACAGGTAAATATTTCAAGAAGAATCTCAATGTGATACCAAGTAGGGGAGAACTAATCTTAGATATATATGTGTATATATACGTAAAAATGTAATTTGTTGCAGCGTGGCAACTGTGTTCTATCTAAAATTTATTTTATACTGAAATAAATGTAAATTTCTTGAGCAGGTGAATTTCTAGTTAGGATCGTAAATGCTTTCACATCCATTACCCGTGAAATCTCCAGAGAGTTTAAGTCCAATTGAGGTCATTCCATGACACTTTTTTAAAATATAACCTGCATCAAACAGTAAATAGCAAATAGTCTTCATTAAAGCATCCTACAGATGTCAAAAAACAGTGCTTGTCATAAACTGCCTTGCATACATGTTAAGGATGCAGATACAGGCAAGACAGTTCACCTTTTTTCACCTTAAATGTGCTCTCCTATAAGCAGCACCAAGGGTTCTTTAATGCACAAGTAAGCCAAGGAAGTGTTTCAAGGGATGGGAGACCTATGTTTTTGGTGTAGTTTTTCTAAATTTTCAAATTACCATTTATCAAACTGATTATGATAAAACTGTTTCTAAGAGACTTACAAGCATACTGGGAGATTGCACATTCCATGATGAATCATACCAGCTAGGTCTGTCTCAAGTAATGGCCAAAGGGAAGAAAGCTGGGCGGAAGCACAAAGGACACATGATTTGCTCATCTCACTGCTGCTGTCCCAGAGGCTCAGCATTTCTACAGCTTCCCAGCTGCCACAAATGTTACTGCCAGTGTTAGACTGTGGATGTTTCTTCTTCTACAGTATTGGTCCCCAAGGAACTGTAGGGTCCACACGCCCTTTCCTTTCAATTGTCTCTGCAGGTCTCTTTGCCCCTCTTGGGAACAGTGATCCGCGTGTGCTCTTTTTGTTTTCTCCTTTTCTTTCCTCACAGAGTAATTACACAAGAGTATTGTTTCTGCCTACTGTAGTTAGCTTACTGTATTCAAACCTTTCTCGCATTCACAGACATCTGTAAGTCATCTTTGGTCATGTGAGGTTCCCCTTATATACCAGTCAGCTCTTGATCCACGTCCTCTGACCAGAACTCACAGCCCATAAAATTTGAAGTCCTTTGCAGCAACAGTAATCATATTTTCCAGAGCCTCTCTTTAGCCTCTCTTTTTACTCTTGGGCATAATTTTCAGCAACTTGTTTCCCAAGGCCCTACTAGAAAAGTAAGAGCAGTAGAATAAGCTCTGTCCTGCTCCAGGGACCTCTTCAGCAGTGTTCTTAGATATTTCTGATTCTTGTATTACTTTACATTAAAATATTAAAGGCCTGTCACTAAGTTCCCTTGCATGTTTTTACATTACTTATGTGATTTTACCATGGGAGTTGTTTTCTCTGTGTCTTAGTGTTTGAATTATTCATTATATGGCATGATTATTTGTCCTTTTCCACAGCATTAAATCTTGCTGAACTTGTGACTTATGAATTACTTATTTGCCTTAAATGATTAAAAGTGCATGGGACACAGCAAAGATCACCTTCTGTGATACAGCAAAGATCTGCTGTTTATTAGCGTATCTATGAAGTTACAGTCTTCAATTAGCCTGGCCATTTCATTTTGTAGTCTTTGAAAGACAAGGAGATGTCCATCAAACTGTAAATATTCTCTTACAGCTTTTGGATAACATACTTGGTGTAAAGTTGAGGAAAGATGTCTTACTCCCTGGTCAGAATCACAAAGCATAATCCTCAGCAAAACTGTAAATGTCTAACCAATAAAGACCTACTTTTAACTGACAAAATGAGACTAAGATATTGTAGTATACATGCTAAACACAAGAAAATTAGGAGTAAGATTAAAAAAAAAAAGGAACAAAAATTCACTGAAATCTGAAAACCATTCTGAATAAAACAAGTGTCAGTTTCTTTGAAGAGAAGAATGTGCCTTTTGTGTTATATATTATCAACATACACACTAATGTGAAAATAAATATATTAGTAGATCACCAACAGTGTCTCTCTTCTGTATTGCAGAAAATTTTCTAGTAGACAAAGTGGGTTTGTCTGCCGAATTCTGTTTCAGTCAACATAAATTCCTGCACTTTTCTCATCACTGTAGTATTTGAGCGTCTTACATGTTCAAGTGCTTTGTGAGCAGAACATATTGATTCCTTAAAACATACTAGAAGGGAGAAAAGGCTTTTTCTGTTGTTTTGAATTTATAGATGAGGGAGCAGATGAAGGGATTAAACATCCCAGAGGAAAGTACCTAACATCCAGGGCTGTATTTAACTTGTGTGATTTGCTCCTCTTTAATTTCACATCTTCCTTTCAGAGCCATGCTGGATGATAAAATAAAGCAACAGGTGACCGTGGTGCATCAGCTACATGTTTATGTGATGTTCCATGGTAGAAGTCATTTCCATGCATTGTAAAATACGCATATCACCAACTGGAAGGATTTTTTTAAAGTGCTTTCTGTTGCTAAATGCAGTTTTTCATCAATATATATGAAATATTTCTACCGCTTATAAGCTGGTTTGCTTTCTCTGCCATATTTCCTTTGCTCTTTAAAATACGCTGTTTTCTTTTAATGTAAAATGCCCAAAAATGAAAAAGCAAATCTTGCAAACTGTTGAGGTTCTTCACGGGAAGTTCAGGGTACTTAGTATCTTTCCAATTACATTAGGAAACATGCCCTCACTGAATAACTGACCAGCCATAGAAATTTTAACAGGATAAATGTTCACCTTGGCAGCGGTTAAGTAGAACTTCCCATTCACAGTATTCATTACCATTTGCTCAATAATGATCATTACAGCAACCAGAAAAAAATTTGCAGCTTTAAGTTTCCAATTTCTATATTATATTCCTAACAAAATTTGAGGCTTAAATCATTCCTTGTATGCTGCAGTGAGCTAGATAATGTTGCACCAGATTTCACAGTATCCTGTGTACAGTTTAGTATATAACTTAACCTTACTTTTCTTATGTTTATGAGTTCAGGGTTAACACTGTTGATTCTGATGAAAATGTGTCTTCAGATGATGTACGAGTTTCACAAAGGCTTATATTAATTCAAAACTTCACTAAATCCACACATGGATGAACCTAACTAACTATTTTAGATTTGTAGAGCTCAAATAATTGTTTCACTTCAAATTCACACGCTCCTTATATAGTACAGGATTGTGTGAGGTATTTTTTTCGTTCAAGGATATGTATTTTTCCTTTATAGTTTTTCCAGTGAGTTTGAAAACACTAAAAGGAAGACTGTATAAGAGGGAAAGAGTCTTCAAAATTGCAGTTGTAGATGGGTACATGGTAAAAATTTTTTACACTGTGATTTTATTTTCATTGATATTCATTCCTCATATCAGTGTAGCCAAGACTATGTTTACATTACTTGGCTGACAAGGTGCCGAGCAGGTCTCCACCAGCAAGCTGTAACTAGGAGAAATTTTTTAAATCACCTTCCACCTGGGACTTTTTGAGCACACTGCTAATTCCTAAACATGAGGTGTTTTCTCATCTAGGGGCCTGAAATCTGTAAGAAGCGCTGGAGCTCAGAGAACAAAACAGCCTCCTGGGCAAACCTGTGTGACCTCCAGTACTTAACTGGAGGAATGGAAGAAAGTTACACAGAAACCTGAGCTGAGATGGGAAGATTAAAGCATCTTAAACAGTTACTGAACTGTATGATTTCACCTCCATCCCCAGGTTGGAGGGATCCAAACCCTTTGGCTTGTCCAGGTGAGCCCTAAGGAAGGAGGACTCATGCAGGCACCTACTTCTTTCAGCTGACAGCCAGTTGGCTCTCAGCTCCTAGTCACTTCTTGCCATCTCAGGGATGGGGCTGCATGGGTACCAACTGGGGGTTACCAGTGGTGTCTTGGGTCTTTGGTCTTGCCCCCAACCTGTGCTCAGAGCCTGGCTAAATATATGGTGCAGGGGCAGCTGGCTCAAGACATTCACTCTCATTTCTTTTTACTTCTTGCTACTCTACTCGCTTAACACCATTATTTTGAAGCCTGCCCTATCCCTTCTATTCATTTTCCAGTTAGTCCTCAGATGAATATAAGCCTAATAACTTTGTGTTAGTAGGACTCCAGTCAAGGTCACCCTTTTGTAAGTTTAATGATTGATTAGATTTAAAAATTTAAGTGTATTAAAATAAGAGAACTGGTCATCTGATGCTGAGTATTTGAAAACTAGGAATGTGAAAAGAGATTCTTCAATTCTTTTCTGTTTTAAATTTCTACATTAGAAGATACCTGATAGAGTTTTCTGAGGTTAAATGACTTTTTTTAAAACAAAACTATTTTCATGTGTTTCTAACATCTTATTTTTTCAAGGTAATATCTTAATTTCCTGGAACATTCAACCATGAGAGATAAAAACTCATTCATCCTTTTCATTACTTTCATTGCTAGGGCTCTCAAGGTAAAATATTTCACTAGTAAGTGCAGGCAGGTGCTGACATTAAAATTGCTAACTACCACAAGCGGATATATAAAACAGAACTTTGGCTACAGTCATCTGTGAACTCATATCTCAGTTTGAACAAACGGCATTATATATTGATCGTGTGTGACATAAGAGCAGAGTTTGGCTCTTGAGTATAAATGACTTGGGTCAGGAAAGTGGGAGAAAATCATCAAGAGTCTTCGGGAGGAAGACTATACACCGTCTGATCTTTGCCCACAGTCCCATCAGTCTCAGGCAAGATGAGCCAACCAAAGAAACCCTTTCCATATGGCTGTGCAAACCGACGGGATGATTGTCTGAAGACTTACAGGGCTTATTAAGGGTGGAAGAGAATTTTGGAACTACATAAAATTCATTTAGCAGTGTTTTAAGGGTATTGTGGAAATGTGCAATGAGATGTTTAGGGAAAGGATGAAAGGCAGTGAAAGGGAGGGATCAGTGTGAATCAGAGAGGAACAAGCATAGGAATAGAGGGGGGAAAACGGGCAAAAGTGGCCAGACAAGTGTATATGGGTCAGCACACTTGCCTGACTGAGCCCCCTGTTTGGTCTTCTTATTAACCCTGGTTTCTCTAGAGAGCGGGTATGCTGCCTCCGTGTGGGGAGCAGGAAGGGAGGCTGGAGTGGAAATGGGTCAGAGGAGCCTGGAGGGCTGGGTGTCAGCACCCAGGGAGAGACCACACCCGGACAGGAGGGACAGGAGGGGGCACTGCATCCATCACATCTGTGAGCGCTCTCTGTGTTGGTGTGGATGGTGTTACAGGCATGGCTTTCTGCCTCAGTGAAGCTCTTAGTCACTTCATGCCACCAGGAACACACGCTCAGCCTCGGTACCGGCTGGACCTGGGAATGTGCAACCACTGCAGCCTGCACAGAAAAAGTCTCACTGGATCCAGCTACCTCTGGCAGCTGGCAGGCAGATTTCTGAAAGTAAGAACTAGTAACAGCTGCAACCGAACTAATATTCTATGCCAACATTAAACATACTTAGGACTGTATATTGTCATACCTAACAGTGATAACTGATGTATCATCCCTGTAAACAATTTTACTTTCTCATTACGCCAAGACTGTAAATAATACAATTGAGCTAACCTGCACTAGGTCTGACTTTGCAAATTTAGTGCTCAACACAACCCCTAAAAGCTGGAATACCAATAACATTAACACCATGAATCAGGACATTTTTCTCACCTTTCCCAAGGCCACTTTTTAATGTAGTCTGCATATTCCTCACCCTCCCAAACACGTTTACAGCTGCATTAGGCTGTTTGCTTTGGGTTTACACGATTTGTCCACATGTTCAGCCCTGCATAGCCACACCATTCAGATCATTCCTAACTGAAGTATGTGAAAATTATTTACTGATTTCCATTTGTGCAGTCTTTTATGCCTAAAACATGAAAAAGACAATCCCTAGTAAAATTTGTAGGAATGATTGCCAAGAAGCAGTTCACACATATAATGAATGGTGGTATCCAGATGTGCCAGCTGCATTGTGCCCCTCTCCATACACTCCACTGAAGAGTTACCATTTCTGTACTTTTTTTATGTTAATAAGATATCTAAAGCATGTTCTTTATGAGTCAGACACTATTACTTGTGTTCATGTTAAGTAGCATGTTATTGAAATTGTTCGGTTGACATCAGTAAGACTTTCAGTGAACAAAGTATTGAACAAATAGAAAAATCTGGCTCTTTGGGAATATTTCAGTCTAATTATTTCAATTCTCCCACAAAAAGAGCATAAAGAGTGTAGGAGTTTCTTTTCCCCCCAGTGAAGCCCTGATTCTGCAGGAATATATAGAGGAAACTAAAGGGTTAAGTTCTGTAGTTATTTCCTACTAGTGCTGAAAGCCATTCTGAAGTTTGGTCACTGATCATCGGCTATGGCCAGAGGGATAACGCCTCTGCTTTAGAGACATACACACACAAAGCACTAAAATTAATGTGCCAGGTCTAAACGAATAGGCTATACCTGTATGGCTCCTCACCATCACCAAAGCAAGTTTTAAATTAATTAATACAAGCAGTGTTTTTGAACTACTGTAACACATAAGTAAGTGCATATAGAGAGAGTATTTGAGATTGTTAAAGTCATCTTGCTGCAGGAGAGCTATTGCTAATGTCCTCCTGGGGATGGGAATGTATCTTATATATGCTATTAGTTTTTACAAAGGAGACATACAAAGCCATATCATTAATAAAACACCTGCCTTCCGATTTTTTCTTTTCTTTCTAATAATGGTGCACCTGTTCAAAAGATTTCACTGCTCTCACAGGTTCTTCTAAACCACACCACTATCTTTGTATCAAGTTGCCATGGTATTTATGATTCTCTTCAACAAATTATGTTTTTGTGTCCTCTGTGGCATCTGAAAGACTAAAAGGCAGACAAGTAGTACAACTACTTCAAAGACCAAAAGGGGGAAAAAATGATATGAGTTCCACTCTCTCTGGTGCTGATATGAAAGGAACAATTTTTCCTACTCTCCTTCCTAGAAGATGAGGAGCAGGATTATAATCATAAGTAGATAGTAGTAACCACACATGTATAAAGCTATATGTCAGCTAACACTCAGACTCACTAAAATCTACATTATTTTAGCCTGCAGATGTATCCTAAACCATTTTGCAACAGAACAAAAGACCTCATAGTTTCAGGACTTCAGTCATTCTCATAATACCTCTTGTACAGAAAAGCACCGAAGTCCTTAAATGGATCCTATAGTAGTGACTCTTAGGACTGGAAAAGAAAAAAATCTAGTGCTGCCTCCATTGGAAGCTGACATACAGATCTTGGCAAGGCAACAAAATGATAAGGAAAAAGCCATCACTGCAGCTTCCTTCCTGTAACCATAATTGTTAACACTCATATTCATGATAGAACATGAACTCTCTGTGCTTGAATATTTAACAAGAGAACTGCCTCTGGGAGAAGCCATATATGGAAACTTTGGACATTCCTGATGTTGTGGGATTTGTTTCTTAGAACCACAGCTGTGGCTCCAAACAAAGGACCATCGAATACCAAATGAGCCGTATGTCTCTGCAAACTCTAATTGCAGGTGTCTGGGGATAAGCGTACTTTCCAGCAGAGAAAAGAAGATCTGCCATACATTTATAGAGCAATATCATTCATTGTTCAGCAAACTTTGTACTCTAGCCTTTGCATGAACAAGTGGCTACATCACAAATCTTTTAGGACTTTAGCCTAGAAGGCTTTCTTACACTTCACAGCCGTGTCTGTTATTAATTAACTATTTCATATGTAATAGGAAAAGTGGAGTGTTTCTGATTCCCCCTTTGAAAAGTTTAATACCTCATCCTAAAGCAAAGGCAAGCACCTATATCCATGATAAAGCACCTAAATAATTTTAGTGTGATTTTTAAAGTTAAAAAGCACTTGAAGTCCCTCTGACATCAGTAGAAGCTGTGGATGGATAGCATCTCAGCATGCGCTCAGGCTGTCCAACCACAGGTAGTGAAATTGAAATTTTTTGGCAAAAGTCCAATACCTTTGTTTCTTCTGATGTAACTGAGTTATAGTCTGATACATGAACTGTCCAATCAATGTTTGTCTTCGATACAGAAAAACTTAAAGATGTGATAATAGCCAGCAATGGGTCTCAGACTAATAGATCTCACCTGAAGTCTTGCCTTCTGCTGGGATGTATGTACCTATTTCAAGGCTATCACTATTTTAGGCTGGAGATAAAAGGCTGGCAAGTAGCCATAAGTGTTGAGAAGCAAGCTCTTCGCTTGGTGTAGATACCCACCTTGCACTGGACAGAGGTTCATCACCAAGAGTAGAAAGTCAGAAATGGACCATGAACTTTGTCACAAATTAACCAGAATGAGCTATCAGATGAAAACTTAGCTTGTCTCTCTATCGGTAGTGAAATAAAACAAATATGGACCTTAGAGTGTTTGTGAATTTGTTACATGTGTGTCCTCCATCCATGCTGCTGCCTGGTCATAGCCAGGGTCCCAACCATTCTCCTGGTGCTTAGAAACAGCTAAGCTTGGCATCACTGCTTGGGTGACAGTGGAGCACAGTCAGCCCAGTCTGAGGCCCTCAGGCTGCAAGGCTTGGTACAAGCGCTCACACTTTCTTCCCCAGGAGAGCTTACACATTTGCTGAGCCCCCAGCCTGCTTACATTTTTGCTGTGTGTGCACAGCAGATGGTGGACACTAAGAGCACTTCTGGAACCTCTGTTTGTTCTGTGAAGTAGCTGAGACATGCAGGGCTGATTCTGTTACGGATATCCTAGTAAATTAATCCTTTAGTCTACTGAGGTTCTTGGAGTACACCGGTTGAAGGAAAACATTTCAATTCAACAGTTCCAGCAAAAGCGGACCATTCTGGAGATCTCCGAAGGCACAGCAGCCATGCGCACTTCCAGGCTAGAGGGGTGTCTGGGAGGTTTAATTGGAACCTGGTGTTCTCCTGACCAGGAGAACATGTTACCTCAACATATTGGAGAACAAGTAATTATAAAAAAACATAGCTTGGCCATTAGTAGATTGACAACTGTGTTTAGTATAACGCAGGGTATGCCTTAAGATAGGGCTAAGCTCTCCTAGTGATACCAGCAGTGTTAATTGTTTTTTTGTTTTGGAACCTTTGCTGCTAAAGCCACCACTGCTGTTGTTTCATATTGCTCAACAGTCTAATCTTCAAGGAAGCGCAAAAACTTCACAGGTTTGGAGAAAAGCTTGCAAATGTAGGTTTTCTTAGTTGAAGACAGGTAAAAAGGACTCCTGTGTTTATTTCTAGTCTCACAATGTTTCAATCAATATAAGAATGTCATGGGGGAAGGCTGTTATTCTTTTATTTTGAAATGGCTGGAATTGGCACTGGTAATATTGCTGTAACAATGCAAAGTTAAAGGAATAACTTTACGTGGTAGGTACCACAGAACACATAAATCAGAAAGTTGCCATCTAAAATTGCTAAGACAGAATCACAGAATCACAGAATCACAGAATAGTAGGGGTTGGAAGGGACCTCTGTGGGTCATCTAGTCCAACCCTCCTGCCGAAGCAGGGTCACCTACAGCAGGCTGCACAGGACCTTGTCCAGGCGG
>Ga0065711_1040126_pt1 | contig 17227 bp, 8 predicted proteins | sample Hoacrofraction12_FD_59098 | JGI IMG/M metagenome (GOLD analysis project Ga0065711, IMG submission 59098) | Hoatzin crop microbial communities from Cojedes, Venezuela - Epithelial fraction 12 v2 (version 2) | ecosystem: Host-associated > Birds > Digestive system > Esophagus > Crop | place... | reverse complement strand
TACAGGCTTGGGGTGGACCTGCTGGAGGGCAGCTCTGTGGAGAGGGACCTGGGTGTCCTGGTGGACGACAGGTTAACCATGAGCCAGCAGTGTGCCCTGGCTGCCAAGAAGGCCAATGGGATCCTGGGGTTCATCAAGAAGAGTGTGGCCAGCAGGACGAGAGAGGTTCTCCTTCCCCTCTACACTGCCCTAGTGAGGCCTCATCTGGAGTACTGTGTCCAGTTCTGGGCTCCCCAGTTCAAGAAAGATGAAGAGCTACTGGAGAGAGTCCAGTGGAGGGCTACAGTGATGGTGAGGGGACTGGAGCATCTCCCCTATGAGGAGAGGCTGAGGGAGCTGGGCTTGTTCAGCCTGAAGAAGAGAAGGCTGCGAGGGGACCTTATAAATGCCTACAAATATCTGAAGGGTGGGTGTCAGGAGGATGGGACCAAGTTCTTTTCAGTGGTGCCCAGTGACAGGACATGGGGCAATGGGCACAAACTGAAGCAGAGGAAGTTTCGTCTGAACACGAGGAAGAACTTCTTCCCTCTGAGGATGATGGAGCACTGGAACAGGCTGCCCAGGGAGGTTGTGGAGTCTCCTTCTCTGGAGATATTCAAGACCCACCTGGACAAGTTCCTGTGCAGCCAGCTGTAGGTGACCCTGCTTCGGCAGGGGAGTTGGACTAGATGACCCACAGAGGTCCCTTCCAACCCCTACTATTCTGTGATTCTGTGATTCTGCGATACATAGTGCTCTGCAGAACAGAAACTGTATATCGCCTCATCAAAATACAGAAAAGCACAGTTTTTCCTTTTATAGAAAGAAATAATTCACTGAAGGTTGTTACACAGATGCTGAGAATTAAGTACATTGTGCTTATTTCTAGGTTTATCAAATTCTGGTTAATCGAGTCAGAATAGAATTGATCCTGAAGGGTGGTAGAATACAAAATCTCTGTTGGTAGAAAATACCAAGATTTCTTTCAACAGCAGGTTTTCAGAATCAGTCCTCAGGATAATTATGTAGACATGATTTTATAAAGGTAAGATTTCAACAGATCCTGAACTTTATACCCATTTTTAGGGGAGGTAAACTGAACTAATAAAACGATTTTGTTCCTTTTTGCCCTATTTTTTTTGCTGGAGACTGTTTCTTTTTGGGAGAAATAGAAGATGAATCTGGCTAATGCTTTATGCATTCCTACTTATTTTCAAAACTATGCAGTGTCCTCTTTTGTCAAAATAGAAGTTCGATATCTTTGTTTGATATCCTGGGCCTCCTATTTTAACTGTCAGTGCTCAGCCTAGAAATTTTCCCCATGTTTTACAACTGTGATAAGAGTTTTTCTACAATGTCTCTAACCACCTCCTCAAACCCATGTAGCTTGATTGAAAGAGTGCTAAGTAAAACTGTTTTACCTTCCTATGGCAGGTGACAGCCTGTTATTTGTGTTTTGGAGAATGATTCCCAAGGTTTCAGTTATTTCCTCCCAAAAGCAGAACAAGCACACTTCTGCAGGTTGAAGATGGCTGGTGTGCCCATCTTCGGTGGAGTACCACCATTCCTCAGTGTAACAGGAAAGTTACAAAAAGGTGATACACACCATTAAACAGTTAAAAACCTGATTCTATAGAGAAGCAAAAATAGCTCAGAAAATGACAGGTGGAGTTTAATTTATTCAAGAGAATGACTAGCCACACGTTAAAAGTTTTGACATACAGTAGTTTCAACTAAAGGAAGAACAGGAAGACAGTTATTGTGTCTCTGTAAACTGTAATTAGAAGTTGCATTAGTAAGACAGTTTTCTAGGTAAATTGTGCAGTTCTTCTGAAAGTAAGAAGAGAAAATCTACACTAGCCCAATCCACCTTGGTTTATTAATCTTTTCTTCTGAGAGAGATGCATGCTTCTCTGTACTATTCACTTGTTCATCCTGACTACAATAACTAGCCACCATATTCCATGTGCATATGACTAATGAAGTACCTGTGCTGCTCCATTAGACCATCAGTTCCCTTCTGTAGAATTAGGTTGGGAATTCCATTTGAAAAGAGCTAACTCCAAAGCAAAATACTCTATTGTACTAAATGCCTTATAGTTTACATGGCTAGGTGACTGGAAAAAGCACTTAGGTGGAAGATCTTGTCATACACTTTATATGTGACCTTGAAGTGACTGAATAATTCAGACTTAACTTTCCAAAAAGACACCCTAACAATAGGGACACATTTAGGTTCAGAGCAAGCTAAAAAAAAAGCCCAGGTTCTCCAAAATAACGTGATGTTTGTGACATCACATTTATTAATAGCAGTTTTGTTAGTGTTAGATGGTAAGCTTTCTCTTGGATAAAATACGTAGATTCTGCCCTTGTGCTTTGACATTGAATTCAAATTAAAGAATATTAGGTTTATGTTTTTTTGTTTTTAATCTGTTTTCTCTTAAGACCCAAAATAATGTATTTACTTCCTTCATCACTCTATGATTTTGATGCTAATAAATATCCCTAGTAGGTTACTTTTCAGATTATCTAAGCGGCAAGCAAATCCCTGGTACTGTGCTGAGATAATCAAGCAATCAGACTGCCAGAACAAATTTTGCTACACACTGCAATTACTTGAGTGTTCAATCACAGATAGTGTTTACTGTGACGTGATAACACTCTATGAATATGCGACTTCTCCCTCAATTGTCACCTGCTTTTTCATTACTGAAGGTAGCAAAGAAGAATCAAAAAGAATCTTTGATAAATGGAGTATTTAAACTTGCCAGACTATTCAATATCAGCATAAGCTTTACTCCCCCTGCCCCAAAGGTGAGGCCAACGTGCTATATCCAGACAGGTACTTGGACGTTGCAAAGCAGAGCAATTCTACAGCTCAGTGTCAGGTACGTGAACACGGGTGGAGTCTGAAACGCAGTGTTATGTGCCTAAGATCCTCACCAGAGCGTAGAGAGGCATGCTGGAGAGGGCTTCCAAGTAGCAGTGAGCTGACTTGACAGAATTAGTTGATAAGCAACACCCAGCACAAGGAGTATGCATAACCCACTCTCCAACCCCTTTACTGAAGCTTTTTCATTGTATCTGAAAATTCATGACTATGTTGAGTAAGAAGAGAAAGTAAATATGGGCATAACACTATATTGTGAACATCTGGATAGTCAGGATGTCTTGGTTCCAGCTCTTCTTTGAAACAATCATGTGCTTTAACACTTCTGCAGGGACTTAAGAAGATATTAGTCTGAATTTCCTTAGGTTAAGAAGCTTTTAGCTAGCTTTCATGTACTGACAGAGAGTCTGTGCTTACTGGGGTGGAAAATGGAGAATCTGTTTGGATGTCTGACTAGAAAGCTTGTGAGTTCTGGCAACAGCAGGAAAGCTGCTTCTCCTTCACCTGCAGATTTGCCGCTACAGAATAGATTTAATAATGCAATGGAAGATGAGGGGCTAGGAAGTATGTCCAAAGAAGAAGCAGAGCTGGCTGAAACTGAACTGTGCAGCCATGGGGAATGGGGGTTGCCATTGGCTCACCTGAGGATGAAGGCCTGCTAGGAAGAGGTGAGCTCCATCTGACCAAGCGGCGCAAAATCATCTTTATCAACAGGTTGGCCAACCTGTTGAAGAGAGCTTTAAACTAGGAACAATAAAGAAGGAACAACAAAAAGTGAGGAAAAGGTGGACTAGGTTGGTAAGCAAAGGATATATTAATAGAGAACTTGACTATATTCAGATATCTGTAAACTGAAATTTCTTCAAGAGAATGTATGCATCTTTCAGATGATGCCAAATCTTTCTCAAAGGTCTTATAGCTGAGAATACCTTTCCATTCACTAGCTGGGACTTTAGCTCTGGAAATAGTCCACTGGTGGAAGATGGCATCTATTACACCAGAAATTACTTTGGCTTTTAAAGGGACATTTCAGACTGAATTTATTTGATACTTAAGACACAAATAAACCCCATAGTACCCTAGTTATGCATGGAGGAATTGTAACTATTTGTCTAAGATAGTCCAGTTAGTGACTAAGTGACTGTATTCTCAGTTCCCCTCCTAGTTTTAATATACTTTGGAGGCTTTCAGTGAAACCAGCAGAAACCTTGGAGTACCACTGAAATACTCTACTAATGAACAGGAAGCAGTATTGTTCCTGAGCTAAAATTTTAGAATTGACTTGGGAGAATTCTATTAAAGCAGCTGTGAATCATTGAATGACAGTCATGGATCGCTGTGCTGAGGTCACTTTTGGACGAATGGCTAGATGCAAATGGTGATTATATATTCCTCTGTCACATGAGACTTAAAAGACATTGGCTGTCTTGATGATAACTATAGACCACGAGCAGAAGCCATAATCAGAGGGACAATTGCTGCACCTGTCTGTGCTTCATGCTGTCTTCCCCAAAAATCAATTCATTCTTGTCGACTCTGAAGTTAATTAGCATTCCAAGATATTTTTAAAGCAAGGAAATGTCTGCATCAGAGTTTAAGAAAGCAAAGTGTGTGTCACCATGAAGAGAGCAGTCCTAGCCTTTGAATGTGCTCCTGTGGGTGTTATTTGTACTACATACAGATATGCTGCAACCAGGTCCAGCAGCTTTCTACATGGCTTTCAGGGCCATGAGCAGATATGAGTTTAAACCTAAATGTGATTCCAATTTTCATCAATTTGAATGCAAACTGGGAAGTGAGATCTGACCATTACTAGTTACTTCTACTGTGATAAATGTTATCCTCAAGCCTGTTAGTGTTGACATTGAGCCTAGAAACTTACCAGAAGCAATGAAGTCATTTAGCACTCAAGCTAGGTGTTTTCTGAAGAGGAACCTGTCCGATAAAATTATCCCTTTTAAGTCTGGAGTTTACCTGACTGCTGTTCATCCTCAGCATAGCAAGTCATCCGATCCCTGAAACAGTTCTCCTAGCAATTCTCGCGGGTTTCGTACACCCGCTTCTTCTGCTAGTACATGCTCTCAGGAATAGTGTACACTAATTCCTCTGAACTAAATGCATCTGGTTAAATTATTCCTCGAAAGGCCAGATTGGTCTCTCCTGTATCAAAGATCATCATCTTCAATCAGCTGATTTTCAGAGTTAAGCATTTCTGTACTCAGCAAGATTGCTGTCAAAGAAACAAAATTTAACAAAATTTAGCTTCTTCATTTATCAGACACAAAATATATTTTTTTCTCTATGTATCCTTGCATCTTTCACATGGCCATTTTTGCCTATCACAAGACAATGACACTATCAGTGGAAACACTGCTGCTGGAGGGTATTTCAACAATTGATATTTGAGAAGGAAGTTCCAAGCCAAAAAAGGAGAGAGTGGTTGGCAAGATTTAGGTAATGTGAGAGTTGCCATCATAATACAACCCTCGTTGTCATCTATTACTGCTGAAGTCTGCTCTACGTCATTAGCTAAGAGAAGAGCAATTTCTGCTAGATTTGGGAAAGTAACCATCTGACTCTAAATACAAATTTAAAGATGATATGGCAGTTGATGTCTAGAAGGAAAGGAATTCTGTTTTGTGGTCTCAGGATTGAGCATATCACTGCTATTCTTGCAGTGTAAACAACTGTAAAAGGCCACTTTTTTGCAGGTGACTAATTCATGACTCGTTCTTCATGTTGCCTTAATATGCTTCCCCATGCTGTTGATGTCAAATGATATATTTATTAATTCTGTTGAGGTTTTTATCTATGCAAAAGTGAAGTGAATGCAAATACAAATGAACAAACTTGAAAAGACACTTTAAGGCATATTTGATTGTGAAATGAATATGATAAATGAGCTCTTCATAACTGTACCAACCTTACTTACACATTGCTGATCTAAACACCCAATTTCTGAAAAGTAACTGGAAGGCACATGTTAACTAATTATTATTAACCACTGTGAATGCTAAAATTATAACCTGACTGTGAACAGATAGAGCACATTCCTTTAGAGTGTATTAGTAATAGGTTTTAAAAACAGAGAATGACAGCAAATGTTCATCAGGAGAAAAAAGTGGGAAAATAATGAAAAAATAGTCTTCAAACATAATTTAATAAAAGAACTTACATAGGAATTATCTATAGCTGAAAGGAAAGCCACAAGTAATTTGATGTGAAAATATCAGCTTCCAAGCATTACTGAAGAACCAGTTCTTGACTTCTGACACCCACTTGAAGTTAGCTGGAGTTGTGCATGCAGATACTTCTGGTTTTATTTCTGAGTCAAAACCAAAGATTCCTACTCACTTCATAGGCTGTCAGACCACTATGGGTGACGACTACAGGCAAAATAAAGAAAACAATACAGGATTTGCCCTAAAATGTCAGGGTCTTGAGGGTATTCGGAGGGTATTCCTGGTCAAGTCCATTCTCTGCAGGGGCCTCCTCCCACATCTGTCCATGGCCCAGGACCGCATTTCAGCTCAGCCTGGGGCCATCAGTTCCTCATCAGCGAACAGCCCAGTGTACAGCCCAGAGTTCATGCTTCAGCTCACCAGTCAAGATGAAATGCAAAAAATGTAACCTGTTGAGGTGTAGGCAATGTAAAGGGGTTATCTATGTAAGATTTTACCTGCTGACTAGGTAATACAGGCTAGGGAGGTACAAATCACTGAGTTTAAGCATTATGCCTCACACAGCTCTTCAGAGAGATGTAAAAACCAGGTAAATTGAGTTTCCAAGTTTAAGACATTTTTCCCTTTTAGTTATGCATGTATTATCATGGCAAGACCAGAATTTCAAGGAATTCTGAGTAACTGTGGATGATCTTTCCAGAGTCTAAATCAGTTGCATGCAGAAAGAGAAATAAGAATGTCCTCTGTAAGCAGTGTTGAATTATTCAGAACTCAAATTAAATTGGTTATGAAAGTTGGAAATACATTAATGAAGATTAACAATAGAACCCGAAGGATCTTGAATAACAGAATTGGAAATATGAGAATGATTGATGCTGCAATGGTAACAAAAGCCCTTCTGAGAAAACTCCCAGTGTTAGTACAGAGAATGAGAAGGGCAGTGAACCACATATCGAACTCCAGAGCCTCCATGCTACTTTTTAGGAAGCACTTGGAGGCAGCTAATTCCACACACAGGCGAGTCCCTTGGCTGGCGTTGTGTAATAGTGACTTGGATTCAATTCTTTTTTGGAAGGCTTTAAAAAAATGAATTTTCATAATTTTAGAATTTTATTTTTCCATAATAACATTAGTACAAGCAAGCAAAAGCAAAAAATTAAACAAAGCATACAGTGAATAAGAAAATAACTCACACATTTGTATTACAGAGAAGTAATTTTTCTGTACTGCTGCATTCTGGAAAACAGTCTTATCAAAATCCAGAAAACTAGATTTGATTTTAGTGCCTTTTGAAATGAGGAGCTACGTACATGTTTCAGTATAAGTTTTGTGCCTAAGAAAAGAGATTAATATTCAGAACCCAGGAATATAAACTGTGAATTTCAAAAATCCTTTCTCATACTCAAGCTTAACTAAGATGCCATTATTCTTGGGAAGAGTTTTGCCTCTCTGTGTTGGTTTCTCTTTCATGCAAAATGGTCATAATCTTTCTCGTGCCCAAAGATGTTTATAAAAACAGCTTAGTTCCTACACTGAAGACTTCCTTTTCTGTCACGAAAAACTGGACAATTTATATCTGCACAGTACCACACACTTGATAAGATGTCTACAATTCCTATTGATTCCTATTGAGCTATTAAATTAACCCATTTTGCACATTACCAAAGGAGCTACAAGACAAACCCTGCAGAAACAGTTTCACAATTATTACATTTCAAAAAAACTTTTTATGTTTTAACAGCAAAGCAATAGGTGTCCTACTTAAAATGAAGGTCATACTACAACATAGAAAATAAGTGATAGAAATATCCCCATTTGCAAATGTGCAAAACCCTCCCCAAACCAAAGCCCAACCTCAACCCCCACAACAACCTGAAGGTGAGCTATATTTTATTCAGATAAACAAAGTATAAGCTTTAAAACTATCTGACAAATTTTTATGATTTTACTGGCATAAGGAAAAATCAAAGGGATTTAATATTTTTAAAGAAATATAGCTGACTATGGGGAGAGACATTTTTTATTTTATTAAAAAACCTACATTTCTCTTCAAAGGAATTTTATGCACTAGAATAAATTTAGCACTTCATTAGGAACATTATATACAGAAATGACACTTTTCTTTTTGTTTGTTCTGAGCTACTGTCACAGAACTCCTGGCAGTATGAGGCAGCCTGAAGTAGAACAAGTTTCTTCTGATGTTAAAGGCCACCAAGGTTTATTCCTTCTCCAGCAATTATTTCTTTGATTCTATTTTGATAAGAACTTTCTATATTCAGAAAGTCCTTATGTTTTCTGTTTAAAATTTATTTTAAAGAATTTTAATAACTTTGGGAGTGATTGTGGGAGAAACAGCAGAGATTTGCTGAGTGCTTAAGGTATTTATAATTACTCTGATGGATACCGGACTCTTCAGGCATGTAAAGGATCACAGATGTAGATGAAAGTGAATGATTAGGTCCAAATATTATTAGGTCTATTAAACTTGCTGTATTTTATGAATACCATATGCTGTATATGCTACCTTCTTCATTTTACATTTCACACCTGAGCCCATTTTCCAGCTGGTACCCGGCAATATTTCTGGTAGAAAACTAGTCTGAAGCAGCATCAATATTTTCCCTTCATTTTGAATTTTATTTCCATCAGAGTTGAAAGCACAAACCAAGTCATAGTGTAACCCTGAAGTGAACTGAACTGAACTGAACTGCTGTAGTAATAATAAAAGAGAAAGAAATGGAACAGCAGTTTCAGTCAAGAGAGGCTGGGTCTTCACAGGAAACAACAAAACAAATGAACAAAAATGCAGACCAAGAAGATTTACAGTTGGATTGTTTTGAGAGAAGTAGGTTATATGAAGTTAACCATGGCACTGTCCTCTTCCTAGTGTCTTAATAGGTTCATTTTGAAGACATCAGAAACAACAAATCAGGTCTTCTGAAACTAGGGATTTCAAAATATTGAGATATTACAAATAACATTTCAAATTTTTGCTTTTAAAGCTCTACTTCTGAATGCTTAAGGTATCCTCTGCCTACATATTCAAGTCTCCTCCCTCCAGACCTGAGAATTGGGTGCATTCTGAAACATAAAGCAGAGGTTTATCTGATTCAAAAAGTGCAATTCCTCACAAGACTAGATAAAACCATAGTAGATGTCACTGAACAGTACTGAATCGAGGTATTGGGACAGAAAACCTGACTGCAGTGAGTTAAAACTACATGCTTCAGGGAAAACAAGTAGTTCTTGATTATTATTCTTCCAAGTTTGCTTCGTAAGCTACATATTACTCTCTGTAAGCATTCTTGAAAGACAACCTACATTTTGTTCTCATTAACTTCTTTTCTACCCTTTATATAGTTTATACCCAAATATTCATGTCAAATAGTATGTTCCTTCAGCTTTTATTATTCCAGTAGATGATGGCCACGCAGCCATAAGGATCAGTTGCAGAGACATGCATTTGATTTATTCTGAGAGTTTATAACTTGTTGTACAACTGTAGAAATGCATAATTATTTCACTGTTTTCTATTATCATGTAGATATTTTATGTTCATCTATATTGTTGACTGGCATTTATTAATCTGGTTCCTTTACTCTTAGATCTGCCTCATCACTATTGATTTTCATGTCAGAATGTGTATCATCTGGTTTATTTTTCCCTAATGTGTATTTTATTATTTTCTGACCTGTTGTTTCCAACTCTTTAGTCTCTTGTTGAAAGAAGTACCAATAACTAGGCTTCATTGCAGATTTTTTCTTAAAAAAAGCAACAAGAAAAAACCCACATATATCTCTGTCTTGAGTTTCTGTTCAGAACCTCTGGGACCTTCAAAACACCTTGGGGTGTTTGTCGACATCTGGTTGAACATAAGCCAGCATTATGCGCAGGTGGCCATGAAGACCAACAGCATCCTGGCTTGTATCAGAAATCGTGTGGCCAGCAGGAGCAGGGAGGTAATCGTTCCCCTGTACTTGGCACTGGTGAGACCGCATCTCAAGTACAGTGTTCAGGTTTGGGCCCCTCACTACAAAGAAGGACGCTGAGGTGCTGGAGCGTGTCCAGAGAAGGGCAACAAGGCTGGTGAGGGGTCTAGAGAACAAGTCTTACAAGGAGCAGCTGAAGGAGCTGGGGCTGTTTAGTCTGGAGAAGAGGAGGCTGAGGGGGTACCTTTTTGCTCTCTACAACTACCTGAAAGAAGGTTGTAGTGAGGCAGGTATTGGTCTCTTCTCCCAGGTAACTAACGATAGGACAAGAGTCAAGGACCTCAGGTTGCATCAGGGGAGGTTATAGATTGAATATTAGGAAAAATTTCTTTACTGATCAGACATTGGAATAGGCTGCCCAGGGAGGTGGTTGAGTCCCCTTCCCTAGAGGTGTCTAAAAAACATGTAGATATGGCACTTTGGGATATGGTTTAGTAGGCATGGTGTTGTTGAGCGGATGGTTGGACTTCATGATCTTAGAGGTCTTTTCCAACCTATGATTCTATGATTCTCTGATTCAAAAATATTCTCTGGCCACTCCCAACTCCATATATACATGTGAAACAAAAAAGTTTTCTTCTGCAAGAAGAAAACACTGCAGCAGCAGATGAATAAGAAAAGCATTCGTCATAGTGATTTACCCATGCTTATCTCACTCTTTCATCAGTGGTGTAAATATTCAAAGGACTTTTGTCTCATAATTGTCCTTTTCCAGCCTAGTAATACCCACCTGGCAATTCATATCCATGAACCTTTGTCACCAGGACAAAATTATAATAATCCTACAGATGTGGTGAGAAAGCAAGCAGGCCTAGTACTTAATCCTGGCGAAGATATGCCTGGTTATCTCCTATCATCATCCAGCAGAGCTATAACAATGTCCTTTAATTAAGTAATGTGGAGATTCCACCAACAGCCTTTCTGCTGATTGTCTGCTAAAGCACTGAGTTGCAGTCTGAGAACTCTCTCATCCACAACTGAAGTCTTCTCAGCAGCCCAGGTTCAACAGGAGAGAGGCGATCTTTCACAAAGTTTTTATGAAGATCTAAAACACCTGATGTTATATTCCTTCTCCAGTTCAGTTTCCATAGTTATCTGACTCTGTGTTCATTGTGACTCCCAAATACTCCCTGAGTAGAAAAACATACATATCTCCCAGTGTTTACTGTGCGGCAGAGAACTCGTGTCTTTCTCAAGAGAACTCCAGTAAATAATTAGGTATATAGTCCCCATTTATGAAGCAATTCTGTGGCCATTTCCCTCTCCATGTGCCTGTGCACAGGAGAAGTTTGTTGGCTCCTGGAGCTTCAGGAAGCAAGGCTTGTATTTCTAGTCTCTCTCTCTCACAATTTTTTTTTTTTTTTAAAGCGTGAACAGGAAATGAACATAAACAATGGAAAAACCATGACCAAGGCTTGAGAGATGGCCTGTTCAGGAAAGTTAAGTGGCTGAAGGCCAGGTACACCAGAGCAGAGAGACCGAATGGAAAATGGAGGGATCTCTGGCTGAAGTACAGGGTCTTCAACCGTGGCAAAGGGTGTGTGAGAGCCACCAGAAGGCAATGAAGAAAGTGCATAACTGAAGCTGATTTTTGGAACCCACAAGCTCTGTTTCATTGCATTAACTAACAAAAATCTCATTAGATCATGAGTTAGAAAACTATATAACATTACAGAATGTGGTGTTAGAATTTGAGTAAGAAAGGTAGAGGATTCTGAAAAGCTTCTGTTGCTAAGAGGGAATAAATATAAATCACAGGCACAGGTAGCAGAGATATTTTCAAAATGTAGATCTCAGAGCTGCATGCAAAATTTTTTCTACAGACATACATGTATCGAAAGGACTATACATATATATGCAAATTATGTGATAGATACATAGATGAAACATGTTTATCTATTTTCATACCCAGATTTCTGTGTTCTTCAGCCATTCTCTGCATGCATATCTTTGCATTGGTGTTACTATATAACAGGCTCCTGAATATGCAAGATGACAGAACTGGTTTTTCCGTCAGGCTGGATGATGAATGAAGAACAGTGTCATATAGGGTGAATACATGATTTAGAATATAGCAGCATTGTGGCTGAAATGATCCTATTTTCTATCATTTGAAAATGATATAGATAGCTCACCTTCAGGTTCAACCTTAGATTCGAAGACACAAGCAAACTGCAGCAGACCTATTTCAAAGCTATGGGAGAATGAATATTACTACTGTATAACGTATTATTTAATAGCTGTCCAGTAATACTCCAGTAACATTCTGAAGATTGGTGTAGCTATTTTCATATTTATGAAATTCATCTGGAAGAACAGTTTCTGAATTATTCTGAATTCATGGAAGAGAGTTCACAGGTTCAGAAATGGGTTTTCATTGACCTGTATATTCTGAGTTAGACGAAGATTTTCACAGAATCACAGAATCACAGAATAGTAGGGGTTGGAAGGGACCTCTGTGGGTCATCTAGTCCAACCCCCCTGCCGAAGCAGTGTCACCTACAGCATGAGCATCAGTCTGTCACTTCCTGAGCAAAGTAAATAATATTAGTTGACTCTTCTTACTTCATTTTTATTCAAAAGCTGTGTATCCTGACATCTTATAAAATAGCTTGCTTCTGCTCTACTGAAGAAGAAACTTCTGGAGAAACTGAGAACCAAGAAGACCTTCTCCCTTCCTTCTGTGTATATAGCAGTCTAGAGGTTGAGGGTTGGAAAAGCAAGGCAGGGCACGTAGAATTAATCATCCAAGCTTCTCTTTTTTTGAATTATCTTCTTTACTGGTAATAAGGTGCATCACCTTGTTTTTGTTTGTTTGTTTGTTTTCCAGATGCACTGGCAATATTCCATACCAAGAGAATTAAGAGTTTTACCCCAGTTTGATAAGCATTGCAAAGAGACACGCACACTTCTTGCTGCAAAAGAATATCACTTAAATGTGCTCCTTTAACTTGAAAATTCCTGGACTGAATTAATGGCAGGTACAACATAGAAGTTTAGCATTCCAAATAATTTGTCTAAAACAGCTGCTCTAAGACTAGGTTTAATGGTAAAAATAATTGCATCAATACTGTAATTAGGTTAAAATATTATTAACAAAAATATTATTTAGCAATGATAAACAATTTAACAATAACAAAATATTTTTTCCTTTTCCTCCTAACTAATTACTTAATCTCATGCACGTAGTCAGAGATCTGACTGCTTCATGACATTGTGCCATATCATCAACTCTTAACTGTGCATTGGCTGAAACAGAATGTATTGTACGTTCAAGACTACAGGATTTGGGTGACATTGACGAAAGAATTTTCACTGCATAAGGTGGGGATTTGAAATTTTTCATCATTTATGAAACATGCCCTAAAAACTAAGACACAATACTCTGTCTCTTGATGAGCCAAAACTGAAAGCAACAAACAGTACAGTTTAAAGCTTTGTAATTATCTGCCTTCATCTTATTAGGCTGTCCTATGGTAAGTGTCATATCTGATCTTAAAGAAATCAGAGAAAGTAATTAATCTCTTAATTTTATCACTTGATCATGTGTCTATCCAGTATAAAGACATAATTATACTCGAGAGAGAGAGAGGGAGTAATAAAATGAACATGGCCTGTAAAATGATTAATTTTGTGTCCTGGAGTCAATTAAGCATAGGATAACTGCAATTCTCTGAAATTACATTTAATGACATAATGCACTGTATCAAAGGAGCTGGTGGGAGTACAAGTACACTACTGCACAGGAAAAATCAGTAAAATGTGTACTTCAACATTAAAGAGCTTAAACAAAGCATTGAATAACCTTTGACTTTATAATTAATAATAATGTTTAGATAATGCTTTTTCTCTGCTGATCTCAGAGCAAAATACAAAATGAGGGTAAATAATTCCAGGTCAAATGTGTCAAATGCATAACACAAGTGAGAAACCTGGATTCCTAGATTCTCTAGTTAACGTTCAGTGAACTAAATCACGAGATTTCTATTGCACTATACAAGAATCTGGTGATACTTCTGACCTGTAAGATGATGAGAAGCCAACTGACTGCTTACAAAGATTAGGTTGAGACACACTTAATGTCTTCTTCAATATCCACACCTACCTTCAAACTATGGTTCTAAAAGCATAGACATCCAGTTTGACTATGTCAAGCAGATACAGAAGTGCTACTGTGAAAGTGTTAATGTCAATGCCAACAGTGAGCATACTCTGCATCTAAATATTCACTAGATGTCTCCAGAAGCCTAAGCATACTGATTATGCTGAGTACACCATAATTAATACAATTAATGATCAGCCCTTCCTCCCTCCACAAAGCTATCTCCCAAGATCTTATCCAACCTAACACATTGAATGAACACACACAGAACTAATTTACTTGAGACAAGTAGGTGGGAGAATAGAAATGGGGGACAATAAAAATAAGAATAGAAGTGGTAGAATCATAATGATGAAAAATATTATAAACCAGATTGTCACAATGTACTTGATTCTTGTGGAGTCTCCTTCTCTGGAGATATTCAAGACCCACCTGGACAAGGTCCTGTGCAGCCTGCTGTAGGTGACCCTGCTTCGGCAGGAGCGTTGGACTAGATGACGCACAGAGGTTCCTTCCAACCCCTACCATTCTGTGATTCTGTGATTCTGTGATTCTGTTTTCCAGTCTATTCCACTGTGATCCTCTAATGCATTACCTAGTGCAGCTAGAATGGATTGAAGAACAGACAAATAACAAGACAGCTCTTACTGCATTTGCTTAGACATATAAACTTGGGTTGATAGTTAAGAGTTCCTTTGACCCAGGATGAAAAAGAGTAGAGATGGTAGGAAAGATACTCACTTGGAGAATGCTTGTTTGTCCATACTAAGCCTTTCCTGGAAATTGACTACTTCATGAAAATTGACACTTGATGGAAGAAGGTTCTTTGGCTCAGCAGACTTTTACCTAGCCTTTGAAAAGCAGGGGTTGCTTTGGATACTACCATAGAGCCTATGAGTGGAATTTACCTGTGAATGTTCCTGAGGCTTATGGCTATGTTTTGCTGAATGCTAGAATCTGACTTTGAACATCATTAATGATGCTGCTACCAAGGAGGCTGAAATAATATGAAGTTGTAATGTTTACAAAAGACAGCTGACATTTTCTGCCAATAACTGAACTTTATTTTGGAAATGACACTGCGACAAGTTGCTGTATATTGAAGAGTGCCCAGGGGAAAATGGAACTTTGTACTAATCAGCTGCCTTTATTGGCCAGGTCATGCCTATTCAACTAACTAAAGGAAACACTGTTTTGATATATGACTGGAAAGCCAAAATCATTGAGTAAACCACACAGATTTTTAGTACTTTCAAGTAAATGAAACAAAACCAAAAAAGATCTCGAAGGCAGAACATTTTTTATAAAAAATCAAGTATAAACACAAGAAAGGTGAATGTACTATAAATACAGAATTTGACATCCTTAATTAGGAGAAGACTTTGGTTTCAATCTCATTCCAGATTGATGATGCATGGTGATCTAGATGTATTATTAATAGCTATAATGTTGTAACAGACTCAATACATACCTACTATTGGGAAAACACGCAAGGTTTTTATTCTCTGCCATAATCCATGCTCGCTTTATGGAAGCTATATATTTTATAACTCGTGTGAATAATCTTACACATTATGATTTGTTAGCCATACCTGATTTTGTAATCTCGTATTTTGCAAAACATAGATTTGCATTTTCTGTTTTCACTACTGAATGCTTACATCAGTGGTATTTCAATAAACTGAGGATTGAATACCAATATATATACAATAGGCAATGAATATTTAAGTTTATATTAATTTTCCCATTGTTTTAATTGTTTGTGTTGAAAGACAGAGCATATGAAATACAATCTTTTTCACAGAATCATAGAATCATAGAATGGTAATGGTTGGAAGGGACCTTAAAGACAACCTGGTTCCACCCCCCCTGCCATGAGCAGGGACATCTTCCACTAGACCAGGTAGCTCAGAGCTCCATCCAGCCTGGCCTTGAACACTGCCAGGGAAGGGCATCCACAACTTCTCTGGGCAGCCTGTTCCAGTGTTTCACCACCCCCATGGTGAAGAATTTCTTCCTAATATCTAATCTAAATCTGTCCTCTTTTAGTTTAAATCTGTTCCCCCTTGTCCTGTCACTACACACCCTTGTGAAAAGTCCCTCTCCATCCTTCCTGAAGGCCCTGTTCAGGTACTGGAAGGCTGCTATATGGTCATCCCCGGAGCCTTCTCTTCTCCAGGCTGAACAGCCCCAACTCTCTCAGCCTGTCCTTGTAGGAGAGGTACTCCAGGCCTCTGATGATCTTCGTGGCCCTCCTCTGGACCCGCTCCAAAACATCCATGTCCTTCCTATGTTGGGGGCTCCAGAACTGGATGCAGTACTCCAGGTGGGGTCTCACAGGAGCAGAGCAGAGGAGCAGAACCACCTCCCTCAACATGCTGGCCACACTTATCTTGATGCAGCCCAGGATACGATTGGCTTTCTGGGCTGCAAGTGCACGTTGCCAGCTCATGTTGAACTTCTCATCCACCAGTACCCACAAGTCCTTCTCCTCGGGGCTGCTCTCAAGCCACTCTCTTCCTAGCCTGTACTTGCGTTTGGTGTTAAAAAAAAACCTTACTAAAAGGTGTTGCTTCCAAGGGACCCTAAAATGCCCAAGATTCGTAACCACTTTTACTACCTATCTCCTAGTTGATGTGATTTATGGCAAGCATATTCCTACACTAGAAATGGTTCATCCCTTGCTAGTCACAACTTTACATGCTACTAGACAGTGAGATTCACGCTGATTCCATATTGGGCTTGACTGAGTGACCTGAGGCATATTAGCCAAGTATCAACTCTCTACAGCTATTACAGATTTTTTAAGCAGCTAAAGGAGTTTATAAGGAAATGTTTAAGGAAAGTTCCACCACTACACTAGAAAGATAGCAACCAAACAAGCATGAATGTGAGGGATCGCTTAAGCGATCTGGACGTCCACAAATCCATGGGCCCCGATGGAATGCACCCACGAGTGCTGAGGGATATGACGGATGTCATTGCTGAGCCACTCTCCATCATCTTTGAGAGGTCCTGGAGAACAGGAGAGGTGCCCGAGGACTGGAGAAAGGCCAATGTCACTCCAATCTTCAAAAAGGGCAAG
>Ga0065711_1008939_pt1 | contig 17227 bp, 15 predicted proteins | sample Hoacrofraction12_FD_59098 | JGI IMG/M metagenome (GOLD analysis project Ga0065711, IMG submission 59098) | Hoatzin crop microbial communities from Cojedes, Venezuela - Epithelial fraction 12 v2 (version 2) | ecosystem: Host-associated > Birds > Digestive system > Esophagus > Crop | place... | reverse complement strand
TGCCTGATAATCACCCTCTGGTACCAACCTTTAATTTCACCACTCGGTTCCGTCCCTTAGTACGAGGAGTATATGAGTGTATTCTCTGTGTTCCCTGTTCATCTGACTGCGGGCCGCTTAGAATTGCGCTCGCAGGTTTTTTTAAGGATGTCCTCCTGCTATGGGGGCTCTAAGGAGTGAAGTAGCTGACGTGTTTGTGGTTTTACGCTTTACCAGGGATGCAGAATCAGGCTGGAAACGAAAACAAACCATTCTCAACTGTTGCTAAGAGTTCTTGGAAGAGGGAACGAAAAGTATTCTTTTGAGTAACCTGGATAGCAGATGGAAATGACCCATTACACAGTATCTATAAAACAGTATTTTGGATAAAATAGCCCTATTACAGGAAATGCAGAGGGTGAAAAACCTAAGCAGTCTTGACAATCGTTTTGGGATTGTTCTACAAGAAAATTAAAGGCTTGTCAGTTTTTGCTTTTACGCACATAAATCACCTTTGCTCCTCCTGTTTCGTAAAATGCATTGGGTCAGGACTTTTCAGTTTGCCTCTGTAGTATTATGAGTGCCTACAGCAGAGTACGCATAACAAAGAACAGGAGATTCATATTTCACAGCATGTTCATTTTTTCATCAGTATGCCAAGTTAAAAAAGCTCCAACTTTCCTTTAAAGTAGCGTGAAGATTGTGCAAGCCAGTTAAAAAGCAGGGAGAACACGTTCTGGTATTCCTCTTTTATTTCTACAGGTTGATGCATTCAACAGCCAACTTCTTTGATTCTTGCAAAATTTAAACATGAGTGACTTAGTGGAAAAATGCTGTATGAATATTGACTCCTGTTTTAATGTGGCTGAGTTCTATTGAAATCAAAGCAACTGCGTCTGGTTCCTTAAGCTGAGGATATGGCCCAGCAAAGGACTATTCTAACTGGCAGGAGGCTGGGTTTGGTATCCTCACCCTTCCTTGCAGCGCAATATTTTAGGGAAAAGAAAAAATCTTACTGACATCAGTGGGATTTCTCATTTGAGAAGTTAAATACTCCTCAGTGAGAGATGAGGGTATTACTCTGGCTCACAGAGCATTTTCTCTGACTAATGTATACAAAACGTATGGCGGGATTGCCCAACCCTGATAATTCACGCACCTCTGGAGTGGAATACAGCAGCCATTCTGGGCTGGAAACATTGTGCAGGAGGGGTTTAGGGAAGAGAAATGAAGAAAAACTAATCCAATTGAAACTGCAAGGGGGATTTAGGAAGCAGAATGCAATTATCCGAGTTGGATATTGGCCAGGACATGTTAGTTAACATTTCTACTCTTGCAACAATTGTCATGGGATCTTTAATGACGATGAATGGTCAGGGCTCTATTTTACATCTCATTTGAAAGCTCGAGCTTTCACTTCATCACGAGGATGAAGCGAGTGCTTTGCCTTCCTTCAGGCTGTGCTGCTTTGGTCAATGTGCTTTCCTCTCCAGGCCCACCTGCCTTGCAGCTCCCCATGTCCAGGGATTTTCTTCACCTGGAGCTCCTTAGATGGAAGGAAATCCAGACACTCGGCATTACCTGGTATTTTCTTTCTACTTAACTTCCTTTCTGTGGTGGGGTAGGCAAGGGTGCTCTTATACCATCACTTCTCCCTTCCCTGGATCTTTGTCATGTTGGCAGGGATCTCTTTGCACGTGTGTTAGTGGCAGGTCCTTCTAAACGGAATCAACCCTAGTTATCATGGCGGAGTATTGTATGACATGGTGGACTGTTGGAACTCTGGGTGGTCTTTGTAGTACCTCCTGTCACTGCAATTGGTTGTTTCAGAGACTAATAAGGTATTTTTTGCAAGAACACACATCAAAGCCCAGTTCCAATTTAAATACCTCAAGTCTTCCTGTGGAGAAGCCCCCCTTCAGTTGGAGTTGGCTGTGGCATGTTTCCCTCTCGTCCCCTGAGCTCTGGCGTGCTGGTTCTTCCCCCTGTTGTTTGAGGACCAGCAGATGGAAACATCAGTCATCAACAGTGAGCAGACGATAAATCTTACAGAACAGTAACTGGTGTTTCAGGAGAAAGGAGTTGATATGTAAAATATTTTTTTCTCTGTAATAATGATTTTCTGTTTAGCTATCTGAACTTGAATCTTCTCAAAAACAAAACAAAAAAAATTAAAAAGCACCTCTTTTCTGTAAAAAAATCATTGTCTGGTCACCGATGTATTTTAATGGCAGTGCATTTTGGTGTTCAGCCTAGAGAAGGAGTAGGACGTCAGTATGCTTCTCAGGAGGAGAAGAGGCCTCATGTTATATTAAAAGTTTAGGGGTGATGCGTTTGTTGTGATTCAGTCAAAGTGTGGTTTTGGGAACTTGGAGGATTGCTCTGTATCCACTGGGCTATCTTTCCGTTCGTTTATCAAAGTGCTTGCAGTCTGTCTTGGAGGTCGTGAAGCAGTGACAGATGATGAGAGATAAAAATGGATATGCATCCGGACTGGAGTATATAATTTTATTAGTGAAATGTGAAGAGCAATGTAATGGTAGATACCTTTTTTTCTTCTTTTTTTCTTTCCTATTGGAAGATCTGTCCCGAGATTCTGTTTTCTTGCAGGCTTAAACAGAAGGAGGTTATGTTTCTAAGCTACCTATGTCACTAATGCTCATGTGCAGCACAGGTAATGGAAAGATAACTCTTGAAGGGTTAGTACTCTCATAGCAAAGATTTTTGCTATATATATAGAAATTTTCCCCTAAACTCTCAGGATAACATCAATGTCAATAATTTAAAATGCTGTTTCAAAATCACTCCAAATATACATAATGTATGAAGTGATACATTTTGCACCCAGGGATCTCCTTTCTACATTTTTAAGTGTTTGTGGACAGTTTAGATTGTTTTGTAGTCTATGGAAGGATGGGTAAAGCCGATACCTACATCCAAGCACCTTGAATTTGTGGTTAAAAGTAAAGAGCTGATCGCTCCAGCCTGTGTTAGGGAGGCTTATGGTGCAGTTCCTACGCAATTTGGGGGGTTTCACAGGGGCGGTTGTTGAGTGCTGGGCAGAGTCTCCTCGTTCTGTTACGGTCTGTCAGAGTTGCCTTAACGTACAGGTGGGTCTTAATTATGCCGATGTCCTCTTAGGATATGCATCAGAATCCCAGCTCTGGGATTTTTATATGATGTTCTGAGGATGTGGAATGTATTGTTAAGGAACAAAATGAATCTTCATTGTCATCCAGAAGCCTTGGAGGAAGCCACTTATCCTTATCTTTGTAAAATAACAATGTCTTTGGTTTAAGGCTTCCTAGATGACTGTGTAAGGCTAGATTTTGTACGTCATAAATAAAGTGAATGGGCTTAGGGATTTCACATGTAAATAAAGTGCCCATTCCATCTGCCTCTGTGTGGCTTGACCCACAAAATCACAACAAACGCTTCCACTGCTTGAAAGAATTTGATGAATACATTATGTTGGCCAGGTGTAAAGCTGTGATCTGTGACATTTCATGCCTCATGTGGGCATTACGCTGTCATGCGGCACAGTGGGCTGCGTTAATAGAGTCTTTGGGGATAAAGAGAGAGAGAGAATATGGACAGAAGCTGTTAGGCAAAATAAATTATAGAGTAGCTCATCAAGTGTGAGAAGGATTGTGAGTGATGTAGTTTCAAACATCATTTCAGTAATTGTGCTGTTTGGATTGTGACCTACTTTAATAACATTCTATCATTTTTAATATTTCTTTATTCATTACATTTTATACACACTCAGGTGGTTTACTGCAAGCTGCGTGGAAATTACAATGAAGGTCAAGTGCTCTTTGTGAAGATAACTTATTACTGAAAATATTAACTTGTTGTCATTATTGTTTTCCAACGTGAAATTTTATTTGTCTAGTGGATGAAGAGATGATGTCGGGCTTGTGTTAAAGCGTGTGATTACTGTCAATAGACCAAAGTCCCTCCAGTCGTAGGTCTGAGATGTACATGATCACTGAACAAGTCTCACTTCAAATTGATTTATTTTTCGCTGCGCAGTTAAGCTGGTACAGGGCCCTTATTGGAAACAACTTTCAGATTAGGACTGGCTTATATAGATTAACGTTTAAATGCTTGCAGTTAGCTGAAGCTAAAATGAAAATTGCAACTTTACTATTGGAATAACCATGCCTACACATGGTTTTGCAGCCTTTCAAATGAGCTTAAATTCATGCTTTGAATTATATTAGTTCAGTATTTTTTGTGTGGAAAAGGCTTTGTGGCTTGGTCCACAGGAGGACTGTGTAGAGTTGGAGTCAAGCCTTGGTTAGGGTTGAGAGTGTGCCCTTTATTGCTAATGCTGGTGTCACTTTGGCTAAATCACAAATTCTGTATTATAGCAGTTATCTGTGCAAATGACCTTCCAACAGTTGCCCCGTGGTTAGTGGACTGTAAATTGCAGGTGAGAATTTGGAAGAAGGTGTCCTGGGATCAGGACATCGGGATCATCAGTTTTTCAAATCATAATCCCACTTTGGTGCAGCATACGTATTATGTGGCTTATGTTTTATGAAAAGGCATACCACTGGAAAAAGAGGAAAGCTTTTCAGCATCCATGCTGTCTTTACAAAGCGTGACAGGCATGTTGGATACTAATGCATCACTTCTTACACATTATTGAAATAGAGTAGTTTTATGTAAAGGTCAGCTGTGCTTAGTGTCTGAAATGTTCCAGTTTTTATTATGCATATTTGGGGTTCCTCTTAGGAATCAAGCAGAGAAAGAAAACAGCTGGGTTGCAGTGAATATTCACCATTTTAGCTGTTGCAGCAGGTCAGGTGTCGGAATGTTACTGTCTTATCGCATGACCAAAATTCTAGCCTGCTGGTTTGATGTGGTGGACCTAAAGGTTTCCCTAGTCCAGAGCCACAGAGGCTCAACTTAGAAGTCATTGGTGTCTAATTTTCTTTCTGAGCTGTGTAATTTGAATTCTGCATAGTCATGTCTTGTAAGCATAATATGGAAGAAAACTGGAGTAATTAGGTAAGTATCCTGCTTTTATAGGTTTTGGACTCCTGTGCTAGCTTTGGGTTGGACAAGTAACTTAGCAAGACAAGAACTGTTTTGCAGAAATGGAAGTGAGAGATTTTTAGCTGAATGTCTATTTTCTGAGCGTGATTGAGCTACCCTAGACAAAGATTTCATGTTCCCCAGCATAAAAACAAGGCAGATGGAACAGGAGAAGGTTAGCCCGGAAAAGAGGGTGCTTGTGATAGAGACCTGTTAAAATCGTATGGAGAACTGAATAAGGAATTGTCTTTTCCAATAAATTAAGTGAAGGTTGTCATATGAAATGAGCAAGCAGCAGATACAGGACAAGTAAGATGTCTCACACAAGGTGGTCTAACGCAGGAAGGCTCTCTGCCATGGGGTGTCCCAGCTGCTAAAAGCTTACACAGACCAAACAATCTTCTGGACAAGTGTGTGGTAGAACTGAGGACTATGGCGTGGGGTGATACTGCTTCTGGTGTAGAAATGCCAGTTCACAAATGCCTGGAGGCTGGAAATGTGTTCTGGTGGTTTATCGCCGTGTGTGTCTGCTCATGGTGACTGCCAGAGGGTCAAGGTCACTGAATACAGAGCCAGCTGGACCGTTGCTCCGAGCCAGCAGGGCTTTCTTACATGTAGGTGAAGAACTTAGCCGAAAGCCAGGGCAGGGCAGTACACCATCTCCTCTCCCCTGCTGTCATCTGGGTTTCTCTTGAGTTAAATGTGCTTGAGCTGGACTAGAGTATGGGAGACAGTAAAACTTGTCCTGAAGAGACAGGCATCAGTGTTGGAAGAAATGTGTTAAGTTCTAGCAAGGCACTCGGTGTTGCAAAGGTGTAGAAAACTGAAGTAGTTCCTTGTGCAGGTGACTTATTTTGCTGTACTTTTAACCAATGACTTTGGTTTAAGCCTGTTATTTCACTGATTTGGTGATGCATGCTCCACCCTTGCTGTTTGATAGTGTAATGATCTAGCTGTTGGAGTTGCTCATTCTTAGTAAATACTTGCGTTGTGTATATCTGTATCCATCTGTGTCTGGCTATGCAGCTGTAAGAAGCTTGTAAAGTGACCTGCAGGACTTTAAATGTGTATATACATATATATATATATTTAAATAGTGTCATGGTCTGAAGTGTTGAAATGAGAACCTGGGAAGTGAACGAGCTCTTTGACAGGCGAGCAGGGGCAGATGAGGCTGGCAGCGGAGGCTCGCTGCTGTCAGCACCAGGGCCGGGTGAATCGCCCCGGAGACAGGCCAGTCCTGCTGTTCCAGCCTAGCTCTCCGCAGGCCGTGGGTGTGCTGGTTGTGATAGCGGCTGCTGCTCTGCCTTCAGCACTGGACGCTGGAATAAGATGGTTCATGTGCAGCTTTGTCAGCCAACCATTCCAGCTCCTGACTTAGTTTTCAAAGCATCACCTTTTCAGTTTATAAATCATGCAAACTTAAACATAATCTGTGCTTTGTTGTTGTTGTTGTTTAGAAACCCTTATATTGCATTTAAGTCATGTTTAAAGCTTTGTTCTGCACTCATGGGATGGAAACTTCAATTTTCATTTTTATTGGAAGTGGAGAATCTTGGGTAATTGCTTGACTTCAGGAATTAGGGCTTAAGGAGAATGCTAAATATCATGAGACTTGTGATAAAATCGTAAGAGCGGGCAGCGCTGTATAAGCCACTGAACAGCTGTCAGATTGTAATTGGGTTTGATCATTATCAGCTTGAGCCAGGTTTGCGCAGGTTACCAAGACATGAAAAGGCGCGTGTACCATTACCAATTCCTCGAGCTACTCGGTCTTCTGACAGAACAGTTCTTTGATGATGGTGATATGGAGTGATTGGGCATTTTTTTTTCTTTCCTTCACATTTTTTCTCTTCCCTTTACAGTTTAATTTGCCCAAGCTCAGGTTATCTAATGCCTGGACCAGGCATTCTTCCCACGTGGAGAAGTGATCTAGGCTGAGTATCGCCATTGGTCCTGGAGGTTATGGTTTGCCTGGTTCCTTCTGATTCTGGAGAACAAGGAAGTACTTTAATTCTAGATGCTGTCTCACTTTCTGAAACAGGTTGTTTTTCTGTGGAAATGCTTGTCTGTTCTTGTAACTTTCTATCTACAAATTTTGAAGAAATAAAATATTAATCTGGTAGCAAGAATGTCACCTTGTGGAGGCTGCTAGGGTACAATGACATTTGGGAAGACCGGGAGTAAAGTTTATTAATAATTTCACTCATTACAGACTGTTGCCTTCAGATTATCACTGGAAGTGCAAATACATGGTGGAGTTTACACGTGGCAACATTTAAAAATCAAGGTTCAGATACTGTAATTGTGCAATGGAGTTGCTTGAAATTATTTAATAGAAGAGCCATACAAAAAGGTTCCTCTTACTCTGATTTTATTAATAATGTGTTTTGCAATTGGCTGGAGACATTTGGCTGACAACTTTTCTTTCAGTATGTTGTGGAACAAATCAGTAACCGAACAAGATTTCATCACTGGAATTATGCTGTACATCAGGGCTGCTAAGAATGTCACAGTGACAAGGAGATCATGTAGCCCTTATTTCAAAAGTAGAAATTAGGGAATGGAATAGCATTTTTTACCTGTCAGCAGACGTCAACAGATAGTAACAGAGATTGGAGCAATTGTGCTTTTGAAGGAGAGTGGCGTGTCCATCGGAGCTAGTTAATTCATTCTTTTGATCAATCCTGATGTATTTTTCTCCCTTTATTGAAGAAGCAGTACGAACACATGCTCACTGAAAGGCACTTCAGTCTTCCAGAGAATTTCACAAGAGCAGTTTATGAAACAGCCAGCCCTTCTTGTCAGTGAGATTTCTCTTCCTGCTTCTACCTATTAGTTGCCAACATCGTATTTTACCTTGCAAATGTTGGATGCTGGCTCTCTAGTTCTGTTCACCTTTGCTTCCCCTGCAGCCCCCGCATCTGATTGGGCTCTCGGCTCCGCAGTTGCCTGGCTAACTTGCTTTCTGCCTCATTTACTCCCCAATGGCCGCTGAACGACGTTCCCTGAATTCAGGGCCGGCGCAACTTTGTGACTGGCTGCTCAGGATGCTGCAGCAGCAGTGCGTTTGGCGACTTCTCTTTAAAAATGCATAGCCATATATCTTTTGAATTGTAAAGCGAAATTTCATTAGCTTCACCGGAAGGAAGAAAAGAACGCCGGGGAAAAAATACACCACTGAGGCTACTGTAAGAAATTGTAGCTAAATGATTCAGCATAGTGGAGCTAGTGCTGAGTATGGGTAAGCATTGGTACACTTGCTGTGGGCCTGACTGAAGCTGAAGCAGAAATTCATGGTTACCTGATAAATCCTGAACTTTCATTACAAATACCAAACCAAGCCCCATGTTGAGTGAGTCACTTGTGTTCTTTGGTGATGTGCACTTGAAGAAGTGTGTGCCAAGGTTTTGCAGAGGTTTACATTTTTTCTTTTTTTTTTAACTGATCTGAGCCCTGCTTTAGAGTAAACCTAGGGCAACTTGAGACCACTGGCAGTCCCGCTGACTGTCTTAAGAGTTTTCAGCTCTTTTCAGTGTGGTGCTTGCAGTGGCCCTGGACACAAATTAGGGGTGTGAGCTGTGAGTGCTGCTCCCTGTCAGCTGTTTTTCACTGTGCAATATTGTGTTATTCAGTCCTTAGTGGCTCAGAACTGAGAGTCTCGGACTGATTCCTTGCTCACCAGTACACCTGCATCTTCGTGGGCCCCCATTAGCCTGGTGATCACTGATATTAAGCCTGTGGAAGGATGAACAATTGTGGGATTGTGGGGTTTCCGTGTGTGTGGTTTTTTCTTTTCTTCCTCGTGTTTTTAAGGTTCTGCTCAGTCAGAGCTGTCTTTTGCAATGGAGACTTGTATGGACAGATGGCGGTGGGGTTTTTTCCATGTGCTTATTTGTAATGTCTTTTTTCCATCATATTTAAGACCCTTTTTAAAACCCTGGGTGGATGTGTCCTGATTCTCTTGAAGTTCAGGGAGAGCACTGTGATTGCCTGCCTTGTGTACTGCCTTAACAAGGAACCCACTTGATGCATGTATCTCACCTGTTGTTTTTATCAATCTTCTCACCTAACTAAAAGTTCTACATCTGCTTCCAGAATCCCAGTTTCTTAAATGTTGGAAAGTAGTTGGCATTTTTGCCTTAAAGGTCCTGTAAATACCATGCAAACAGCAAAGAAACAAAATGCTACGTAAACTCAAATAATTTTGCCTTAATTCCTTAGCTAATTGGGCCAACTAATACAGTAAAATGGGGGCTGAGATACAGCATTCATGTGCTTTGCTGTGTTCTGCAGACTTCTGATGTAGAATTTTAATGTTGGTTGTCTTATAGGTGGCATGTTACTTGAGAGCTCACCGTTGAAGCCAGATAGCTGCCTCTGCGTGTTTTGGAGGAAGGCAGAGACAACAGAACTGGGCAGTGATCTCGGTTTTTGATGGTTTCTTTTGAAGGAGGCTGAATTTGAGACAAACTTGGCACTGCTCCATAGCAGAGGAACTTGCAGTGATGCTGCAGTTTTGTTGGTGCCACTGCCGACACAAAGGCTAAAACAAATCAAAATGAACTGAGAGGAGCAGATGGGGCAAGTGAGAAGTTGGGAAATCATTCAAAGTGTTAGACACCGAACGATTTCAATTTTCCCGAGACAAGCGAGTGCTGTGGCACAACATGGCTCTTTTTGACACTCAACACACGTGAGACAGTTTTGGAACAAAAGCTGCATCAGGTGTTCTGTTTCCAAATTTTCCTGCCAGAGGGAGAGTGTTTGCATTTGGCAAGGATGTCTGAAAGGGAGGTGGGTGGTGAAAATAAGCTTATCATAAATCCTTTCAGGTGTTTTGTTGACCACGCCGAGCATAGTGTGTCTGTACAAGACATGGGTGAAGCTCCTCCTGAGACAAAAAGTGGAATATTACGGATATCACAAGGCAGTGGGAGTACAAGAATTCAAACATAGCTCCTTTCTTCTGAAAGCGTTGTCTGGATTTTTATGTCCTACTTAAAGGATACAGTTTTCCTGTAGGATGGGAGTGCGCAAAGGAGTAAATTGTCCACATTGATAAATATGAGCGTTGGAAATTTGGTCGTCTTCACTTGTGCAAAACCCAGGCAGTAACCCTGGGAGATGGGACAAAATGGCTCTGTCTCCCAGGCTTTTCAGTCCTTAGTGATGGTTTTGCCTTGTGCTAGCCGTGGGTTTTGTTGGGTGCCACCTTCCTAGAAGCTCAGGTAAGCGTTTCCCCTGCTTACGCTCTTTAAAAAAGATGCAGTACTGAAAAGCCTAGAGAGTGGGGAGACTTGTAATTTTGAGGGGGTAAATGCTAAGGTCCGAACTTCCATGCTCTGACAGCATCACCTGAGCTACACTTCATCATGAATCCACAGAAGTTCCTCAGAATATGCGACCTCTGTTCTCCTGTAACATTGCTCTTCTGTTTAAGATTCCCCTTTAAGGGATTTGGCTTCTTTTAGAAGTAGGGAAATGAGATACAAAGAATTCTGTTCCCATCCGGTAATTGCAGCCTAAACACGATTTTGCAGTATTTATTGTTTATAACTGCATAAGTAGGCTGTAGATAATTCATGCTTTAAATGCTGTGGGGCACAGAGAAGTTGGGAGTAGGAAAAATGTGTATGATAAGGCATAGTTCCAGCAGAAAGAAAAGGAACTTAAAAAGCAGTTGGATTCTTTCCATCCACCCTACAAAGAAGAAAATTGGTTTGCAGGAAATATAGGTCATGGCACTGTTCTGGCATCTTGATGTTGCTGTTTTGTAAGTACAGTATATTGCTGGCAGCACAATTTGGGACTCCCATTAGAGCTGTTCTTTGCTGTCAGACTTAAAGGCCATTTAATATCCCTTATCTGATCTAATGCACTCCTTCTCACATAGACAAAGAAAATTTAGAAGGTAGTGGATTTATTTTTTTTTTTTTGTAAGTTAGGTTATTGAAACCCACTTTGAAGACTATTCCTGCTGTTGCACCCAAAAGCCAGTTACTTCACTAAGGACCTAAGGATCAGGGATGCACCATGAATGGGGCAGCGAAACGAAATTCTTCTTCTCTCTCCATCGCAAAACACAGAAGAAAATGAAGCCTTGTGTTGCTGTGCCACAGCATTTTACAGGTATAAGATTATTACTGGAGAAAAGCCTTGGCTTTTTGAACACGACATTCATCTTTGATTAGGAGGTTAAGCTAATTTCTTTGTGTTAGGAAAGGTATTAAAGGCAGATGTGTTCTGTGAGTTGGGTTGTCTGTGGTGTTCTCCTTTTGTGTCCAGCACCAGGACAGAGTCTGTGGTGTTTGCAGAACAGGAGAACAAGGCTGGCGATAACTCTGTGGGGAAGGGAGGCAAAACTGCTCCCGTCTTGGAAATCATGGCACTGAAATGTCAATGAAGTACGTGATTTTTCTGCGTAGTTGTGTACGACTGGCTGCTGTGAACAATGGAGAGGTCAAGATGAAAACAGAAGGGTGGACAGGATATCTGGGGGAGGAACTGTAACTACGCTGTGGTTTTTGCTTGTTTGCTTTTGAGGTGCAGTGCAGTGGCATAAACACGAGGACGTGGTTCTTCTCTGCAGCCTGCTGCGGCAGTGCTCGCTCTCTGCTGTTCTTTTCCTGTTTCACCGGAAGGCAGGTAGAATAATGATGTTCTGATGCAATGTGATGCGGGGCAGCTTTGAAGAAGGCTGGAGACAGATAGATAGATATATGTGAATACATATTTCAAGTTGATTTGAGGTGTTCTTTGTATTCTCCAGCTTTCATAAACTTGGGTCCACCTTACGGTGGTAGGGATGCAGGCAGCCTTCTCATGTCTATCCTACAGCACTTCTGTAGCTTTAGAAATTACATGCTGCGTATAAATACACCTGACATGCTGAAACTGCTTCATATTCTCATGTGTTTCTTTTTAAATATTTTGCTGCAAATGAGACTGGATGTTAACAAATCCATGGAGTCAGCTGAAATCAGGGTCAGCCTTGCCTCTCCCTGGCCCTGTCCTGTGATCCCCTGGGGCTGATGCAATTTGTTGCAGGTACAGGGCTCTCCAGCTCGTTGTACCAAGCAGAGCTGCAGTGAATTGAAACCCGTTTGTTTCAGCTGAAGTTCTAGCAAGTCGTTGCTGCTCAATCTGAATATTTTCAGGCGTGACAAAGATACAAGAATGCAGCTACAGGTTTTTATTGCTGCCCCAATGTATTTCCAGTGTGGTGTTATTACTTTGGAGTTCATTAGGAGCGAACAAAAATAGGGGAAGGCATACTGCTTGTAATGCAGCGCTGCACAGCACGGCTCGCTCTCTGCTGCCTGATGAAATGGCTGGGCCTTGGAATAAGCAGCGTCGCAACAGTTTGCTCTGCAGCTTGCCTGAAGACTTCCCAAACCCCTAACTGCTTTCATTCAGTATCTGCTGGTACACTTGGATAAGGAACAGGCTTATTTTTTTTGAACAGGCAGTCAGGAAAATTTCCTGTGGTGACAAGCAGGTTTTTCTTTTGGGTTGATCTAAGTATCAAACCAGTCTTATTGTGTCTTAGTTTCTTGGTTTATTAGTTTCTTCTTGTCATTTAAAGCAGGATTTGGTGGACTGATTCCCTGCATCCTAAACAGGGGGTGTGTGTGGGTGTGCGCACATGTGAGGGTTTTTGGGTTTTTTAATCAAAAAACTACTTGGTGGATCTACCCTTGCTGTGGCCTGCTTCAGTGGGAATGTGGGGTACACTGGAGTGCTTGAACGTGTCACTGAGACACTGACGCTTTTGGCCGGTTGCCGTTGAGTCATCTGACTTGGATGTCATCTAGAAGACCAAGGTTAGAAGCTTGAATTCCTGAGAATCATAGGCGAGGAGTAAAGAAAATAGTTTGATGGGAAAGGCACTGCATAGGATGCATAATGAAGATGTGTTGAAGACATCTCTCAGTGATTGCTTTCAAGCAATGATCATTAAAATTCCGTGTTCTGATGGATATCCCTTCTTTGAAGGTGTTTCAGTATTATGAGGCTTGTAAATATATTCTTCTTCAGATTTTAAAAAATCCAAACGTAATACCTTTAAAGATGTGTTTGTTTTTATTATTTTTTATATAAACATGTAAAAATCAGCAAGCAGAACACCCTAGCAGTTGTGTGTATCTGATTGAAATGCATAGATTCTTATACATAAATTATTATTGCATGCAGTTGCACGAACAAATGGAAAAACTGGGTTTAGGACCCCTTGAAAAGAATCTATTTCTGTTAGATGTGCATATCATTTAGATATATGCTTGTCTATGCAGTGTGTAATTTTTCACTGGCTCTTCCAGAGGTAATTTTTGGAAGGCGAAATGCGCTGTGTGAATATGGTATTTCAAATTGTAGAATGCTTCCATGAGAAAATATAGGATTAGTCGGCAAATAATCTCTTCAAAGGCCTTATTACAATTCTGAACTCTCAGATGGCTTGGCTAGTCTTCGCTATTGCTTTAGAGGGACAGAGAATGTTAAAACCATTTACATGTATTGTCACAAAATAATTTTATGTGGTTGATCCTGCCTGACATGATGCTTTGCAACATGATGGAAAATTCATAAATGTTTTCTTCAATGTGATGCTCAAGCAGCACTTAAAAGTGCTCATTTCTTTAAGATTTATTTTCTCTTTATATCCAAATCATAGATTGTGGTCAAGTGTTCATTTTTATGGTATTTACAAGAAATTGGTTGAGCCAGCTTGTTCGTAACACCCCTCCCTCTCCCTCCGCCCCCTGCCCAGATACATCCTTGCAGCATCAGGGAACAAAGAGTTGCAATTCTGAGTCATGCTCAGATTTGATTTAAGAATACATTTTCCCGTAGTAAATTTTTGAGAGGCTGGGTTGTTCGTGGTCGAAGAATCTAAGGTTGTATCCATTAGATTAAAGACAAGACTGATGGTTAGTAAGTTTTTCAGCTGTTTAATATTTTAATTGGGGATCAAGTTCTTGGTCTTGTATTTGCAAGCTGTGTGTGTGTCTGTCTGTCTGTCCCTGCCCCTCTGCTCAACCCACAGGTACCTAGTGATCGTCTTCCCTCTCACTTCTCATTCCCTTAGTGGCAAAGCATTCCACTTTCCTCTTTGCATGGACTGGGAGTTTGTCAAAGATAGTCTGCTTTGGGTATTGAACTCTTGGAAGAAGCTCAGATTAATGGGAAAATCTGTCTAACCAGTTCATCAAGCTGTATTGTCTGTTTGGGCTAGATCACAGAAGATTGAGTTGTCCTTTAGAGCATTAGCTATGGAGTCTTCAGTCTGCCTGTGGGAAAGCATGCTGCTGGATCCCCAGGCTTTAGCTTTAACTGCAGGCGTACTGGATGGAACGAGACCTGTTCAGGGGTTGTGCTGAAATCTGACGGCTGCTGGTGGAGCAATTGTGGTGTGGTAGATTTCTGCTCTGTCTATTCACCCAAGTCTAGCTGAAGCATAGAACGACAATGTGCTGGTATGTGTGTCATGTCAAAACTGAAATGGGATCTCATGGTTTCCGGACTGGAGATAGCCACTCAACATCTCACAGTACTGGTGATGCTTCAGGATTCACGTGGAATTGCTGGACTTGGATCAAGAGTTTACTGCAGTGAGTGGCTTGACTTTCATAATCGGTCAAGTCTGACCATTCTGGATAATAGCATTTAAGGTTGGACTGGTGGAGAAGTATATGGAAAATAAAATGCTGTCCGAGACTGGCCATAACTCCCAATATGTGAGGTGAGCCCTTGCTTTTCTGTTAGAGAATTCCTCTGTGGTTGTCTCTCTTCCCTCCAAAATGGAATTGGGGTTTTACTGGAGCCTTTAGGAAGGATATTCTCAGCTAGCCTGTTCTACCCTTTGGTTGGCTATTTTGATCTACCATTGCTGACAAGGCTTTTTAAAGTCTTACAGATCATGTTGGGTTATATGACAGAAGAAGTGTGGAAGAGAACATGTGTTGGGTGTTGATGGCGTCATCCTGAATCCAAGCCTGACAAATTATGCATTTGGAATTGAGCTCATCGGGAGCCCGAAGCACCCATTTGTCCACTGGCACTTAGAAGAAATCTCCCTGGTTTTGTTCCTGGTTTTGCTGCCTCGGTTAAGGTGACTTGCTCTCGTGCAGTGTGTTCTCCTCGACAAAGCAGATTTCGGGGACTTTGGGGAGGGGGGGGGCAGACCAACTGGCTGTCAGAGCTGTGTAGGATTCAGACTCTTCCTGCAGTTGCTTTAGTAGCTTTACTTGCTCGGATAACACGTTTGTTTTAGTCTGTCGTTTTGTGTCTTGGCCTTTGTGTTCTCCTTGCAGGAGTCGTGCAGCTCGGGGAGCCCTGCGTGCACACCGGCGCCGGTGATGTAGCTGTGCAGCTAATGCTCCCTTCGGGGGGGGAGTTGTAGGAAAGGTTGTGCTGCGAGAGCTCTGAGGAACAAAGCGTGTCACACGTCGTCGGGCTGGACAAGTGTGGGGACGGCACGTTGACGCTGTTACACAGCCCCTGTCTGGGTGCCTGTGACCAGGTGACGAGACTGATTTTTCACAGAACTTCAGCTGCTTTTCACAAGTTCACGAGAATTTATCGGCCTACGCACCTAGAGAGCGCGGTTCTTTTCGAACCTCAGTTTGTGTTAAGTGCAACTGATGGTTTAAAAGGTGTCTTCACAATAGCTAAACTGGTTCAGAAATTCAAAGGCATCCAGACCATTTGGTGACCATAGTGAGCATAGCAGGAAATTTTTACTAAATTTGGGATTGTATTTGTTGAGATGCACCAGAAAACGAGTTCATAATCTGGGTTATTCTGCAATGGAAATAATGTGGCTAGCAAAACAGCCTTAATGAAAATTTATTCAAGTCCCATGTTTTCAGGTATTAGTCAGAAATGTCTTGTTCTGTCAAGTAATAAGGCTGCTTGGTTCTGTTTAGGTAGTCTCTTTGGACAAAACCAATGTGTTTGAGGGCGAGATGGGCCCTGCAGTGAGTGTGAGGGGAGCAGCGCTGGTGGCCTCAGCCAAGGAGCCTGGTCGGTTCCTGGCACAGCTTTCGGCCCGTGCACAGGCTACAGGAACCGTTTTTCTGGATCTTGTCCCATTTTTCTGGTGTGAATCTGTAACCTGGATTAAAAATCTGGTAACAAGTGAAAAAAGTAAATATAAAAGAAGTGGAGAGGATCCTGTGTGAAGCAGAGAAAGGTTCCCTTTCTGTGCTGGAGTCTGACTGATGTGGTAGTAGTGCTGTCACAACCCGATGTAGGGATCCTCAAGGTAAACGGCACGGCTGGATGGGCTGGGCAGTGACATCAAACCTTGGGTAGATGGTGTCTATGAAACCTGCTTCTTCTGTTTGTTTTCCCATGATGTTTCTTCAGCCTTTTTCAGTCACCAGTTTTCACTCATGATATTCACACAGACCAGTTTTGGCCAGCAGACCCCTGTTCACCCTTCTCAATTCACTAGGCATAACCTTGAGCCAGTCTTTGTGAGATCAGGCATTTTCATCTGATCTTTTGTTTCTTTCTCGTCTCCGTCTTTGCCGATGACGCTTGCTGAGGCTGGCGGGAGCCTGTTGTAAACCTGCGTCGCCTCTCGTTGCGGCTGAGACCAGCACCGCTGCATCGCCTCGTTCCGTGGTGCAGTTCCTGGCCATCCTCGGGCTGCTGTCGTGGGGAGCTTGTTATNGGGGTTTGTGACCTGGGGATGACGCTGGGATGCCATGCTGCTGGGTACGCAGCGAGCAGCTCTTGCAAGGAAAGGCTTCTTTTGGCCAGGGCTTGTGACCACACCTTTTTGGCTACTGAGACTGCCGACTTGTGTTTTCTGTGCTGCAAGCTCGTCTGAATTCCTGCTGTAAACAAGCACTGAGCTATGCTGCGTCTCGCTCCCCGCGCTGAGGCTGGTGTGGGGTGTGGTGACCTTTTCGGGAAGCCCTGGACTCCGCCGAGATGCCTCCCTGCCACCAAAGATCAGTTGCGTGTGTCAGTTGTAGATAGTTCATGGCTAATATTTTTGGTAAGGTTGTATTTTATTACTTTTCAAATTTACCGCTGGTCAGACTTTCTTTTCCAAGATGAGGAATAACTGCTGTGGCTGCATTGATTGTGGTGTATTTCTAACTTGCAGAAAGATGCCTGCAGCTCAGGGTAGGCACGCTTTAAAATGTGTGTTTATGAATTTAAAATTACAAACACTTTTTTGTTTGGT
>Ga0065711_1040124_pt1 | contig 17228 bp, 10 predicted proteins | sample Hoacrofraction12_FD_59098 | JGI IMG/M metagenome (GOLD analysis project Ga0065711, IMG submission 59098) | Hoatzin crop microbial communities from Cojedes, Venezuela - Epithelial fraction 12 v2 (version 2) | ecosystem: Host-associated > Birds > Digestive system > Esophagus > Crop | place... | reverse complement strand
GCCCCTTCCTCCTGCTCTCCTCCTCCCCTCCCTCATCCCCCTTTCCCACTCTCTTTTCCACTTCGACAGAGTTTCTTTTCTGGTGCGTATAACTTCAGCTCTTAGCAGCAGAAGCTTGGTTTTTTGACCAAACCAAACCCAAACAAGGAGCACCAGCAAACTTGAGAGAAGTTTGGTGGTTTGTTGTGTTTTGGTGTCCCCGTCTTCCCCCCCCCATCATTGTGTTGCTTCTAATCGGAGGAGACAGGGAGAGAGTTAAAATGCAAGAACCAATCGCTTGGACGGTGATGTAATGCTGGAACTGCAGGGTTGTTAAGTAATGTGAGAGGAAGGGGGTCAGGGTTGCAAAGCATTTACCTGCTGTCAAGGGGCTTTAAGTTTATTATCAATTGCAGCGACTGTAACTGGCTTCAGACTGCACTCTCTAATTATTCACAGACTCCCCTTTTTTATCTTTTATTATTAAAAGTAAAACTATATTATGGTATTTTAAAAAATGTGATATTATCACAGCTGCAAATTATTTTCCACCAGGGTTTTTTGATATTTTTTAAATGGCTTGAAACTGGGTGTCTCTTTTACAAAAAAAGCCCAGAGAAAGCAAAAAGAAAAGAGAAAGGCAAAGGCAAAAAGGGGTGGTTCTTTGAGTGTAGCTAGCGAATTTGAAACTGTACAAAGAAAGCAGTTCAGCCTGTGACTGGCAGAGCGAGTAAAAGCTCCTACCATTGGAAAGCCGCTGTAGAAAACAAAACGTTCCAGGGAGGCAGTTTGAAGAGCTCATCCCGAGGAGCCTCGGTGTATCCTGAACACTTGTCAGCAGCGTTCTGATCCTTAGCTCGCCCCAGGCTCACTGCTCATTCCAGGGGCTGCTCTCTCGCCATTACTGGGACTGCTGAGGTCCCGATCCTGCACGGCAGATCCCCCTCCTGTCATGGTTCTGCTCTCCAGAGCTGCCTGGGATTTGGGGCACCTGTCCGTGTAGGTTTCCTTTGCGGGACAGAGCACTGTGATTGTCTTATCAAGTCTGTCTGTCTCCCTGCAGACCTTTTAGTCCTTTTTTCCACGTAGCTAACAGCCTCTAGGTCTGGGAGGGAGGGAGAAAAGTTACCTCTTCCCCAAGATCTCAGTGAGTACATTACCCTGTAGGTGGGCCACGCAGGGTTGAACACTGACTAAGCCCCTGCTCGGGCATTGCTTCTGTTTAGATGTGGGATGAATGTGAGGTACCAGGTGTGTGTTGGTGTCCTCAGGATACCCGTTCTGCTCGGAGGAGCTCTGCATCAGGTTTCTGTGTCAGGAGCTGTCTGCTCCTAAGATACTGCTCTCGGAATGCCCCCTTCAGGGAATTTCTGTCTCGGAGGGAAGCACTGTATCCATGTCCGCTAGATCAGCAGTGGACCAGAGATTTGCTTGGATGACTGAAGATAGCCTTAAACACATTCTTGAGGGTTTGGTGATTTTTTAAAAAACATGGATTGGGGCCTGACTGAGCAAAACACCACACAGTGTTGTTCTGTGGTGATGGCAAAACCTCCCCATGTCTGTCTGAACAAGGCAAGAGCCCCCGACCAGCTCGTGCCTTCCCTTCCCTCCGGTAGCCCTCTGCAAAGCCATTTTGTGTCTAGCTGTGATGTCCCCACAGTTTACTCACAGTTTTTTCCTAAATGCCCTGATTTCCAAGCTCCTCAGTCAACTGCTCAAGCACAAACAATTGCTCATGTGCCAGACTTTTATCATTTGAGAGCCTAACGTAAGGCCGCACCCGGCTCTGGCCCACGTTGCGGTGCAGATATACCATATGGATTAGATTGCGCAGTGCTCTGTTGAGGATGTGTGGGTTGTGGAGGGAGCTGTGCTGCTGCAGGAGTTCCCGGAGGATTTCTGACTCACATTTTCTCCTAGAAATGTTGGGAAGTGCAGCTCCACGGACCATCAGAGTAAAGCAGAGTAGTTTCTTCCCTTTGCCTGCCCGCTTCGGATGCTGGGGTGGACTTTTCTTCACTCTTTCCCTTCCTGGCTTTCCTGGCTGGAGACTTGGTGTGGAAAAAGTCTGCCAGTGTTGTCCTGGGATAGTGTCTAGCCATGTTGGCAAGATACTGGCAGAGATTGACAGACTTTGTCACGCTCCATCTTTGCCTACAACGAAATTCATCCTTGCTCTTTCTCTTATAAAACCATGTAAAATATGCTGTGCACCATGGCTTGGAAGTCTTTGGGCATCAGGTTGCATTCCACCGGGGATCGCAGTCTCCCTTGTCTGGTACTAGCTATTAACATTTCACCTGGCTGGGAGGGCAGCAAAGGAGAACATCCTGGTGCTTTAGTCAGTGTGGGCTGACGGATGACCCTGCGTTGTGCTCGTGACTTTCACAAAGCAACTTCATCTTCTCCATCCTGCTGATTTGTCCTTGGTGAAGTTAGGTAGAGGGTGGAAAGACGTAAATCCTTCTTCTCTTCCACAAGTGCATTACAACTCTAAGTTACAATTTACTTCTGCTACTTAACTGATTCCAACATAGCAGCACAGAAAAACCCCATTTTAAAGGCTTTATTCAAAAACATGTAAATTCCATATGCATACGTGTGTTTGTGTGTGTACATATGTGTATCTCCTATTGAAGCAACAAAGCATATAATTAATGAGGTATAACAGTCCTGATGAGACCCATACAGTTCTGGTTGTGGTTGACAGGTGCTTTTGAAATGAGCATTCATCTTGGACAACAGAAGATGAAAGTAGCTGCCCGTTTTGGATTCTTCCAGTGCTAGCTGCCCATCTTGCGCTACATTGGAGCTGATGTGCAGGTATGCCTGTGAAATTCCAGCTCCATGGTCAGAGGTCAACAGCTCTGACAGTTGGCCTCAACATGTTTGAAGCCGGGCCTCCTGGCAAGAGGATTGTCTTATTGAAGGTTGATATCTTTAGGGACCTAATTCTTAAACAGCAGCCAAGAGAAACGTTAACAGCACTCTGAAAACGAGCATCAGAAGATACATTCAGAAGCACATGTAACCTGTCAAACAAACCAGAGGCCAAATACACCAGAACTGGGAAGCGATGTTTGCACTGGAGACCCGACCGTGCGCAGTCACCCTGTGAAGAAAGGCAATCTGCTCAGAGCAGAGCCTGGCTGGAAAAGTCCCAGTAAATTTTCCCCACCAAGATCCCAAGTAACATTTCCTCCCGCATTGTTGAATGTGTGCATTGGCAGAATATCCGCTCCATAAGCTGTGTGATTTTAAGCCGTAATTTGTTGCTTCTTAGCTGGTCTCTGCATGCACAGAATTGGCTCTGAAGTTGCAGTATGAATGCAAGAGGTAAAAATCAGAGAGCTTATTTTTATTTCACTGAAATTGATCCCTCTGCCCCTGGATTCCTCAATTTTCCTAGCTCTACAGTGAGACTATTTCCCTAGAACAGTTTTGGGAGGCTTGGCTGGTATTTGTGAAGCCCAGTGAAGTTTTCAGAGTTGGCGTGGTGAGCGCTGGGGTCAGAGCAGGCCAGGTGCTGGGCAGAGATGGTGTCAGGGCTGGGCTCTCATCACGTTTTGGACATGGCGGGGATGAAGACCAAGTTGTCTCCTGCACTTGGGTGAGGGTGCTGGGGCAGGAGCGGGCCTTCTCCTCCCTAGCCCGTCTTTCTCTGCTCGCCTTCCCACCCTTCTTTTGTTCGTCCTGCACATGCCTGGGCCGCGTTCAGCCCAAACTGTTGAGATCAGCTTTGCCGAAAATTACACTTCAGATCAAAATGTGAGTTAGGTTCCTCCACTGTGAAGTGAATGCTGGGTCTTTCTCTGCAGCTATAGATAAACCAGATATGACAGTAATTACATCTCATTCCTATCTGACTCTCTTATTTGCCATAATCTCTTTTAATCCCTTTGATACTCATCATAATAATGTTAATCTTAATGAACTCATTTGGTATTAATGCGGATATGATTTGTAAGTTCAGAGCAGGCTTGCCATCCTTGTTTAGCATTCATTAATATCCACTTAACTGTGTTTATGCTCTCTTTCTCCTGCAAATGGACTTGCATGTATCTGTCTTCCACCTAGCTGATGTGGCAATTCCTGTAGTGGAACTCTCTTTGCACACTCATGTTTGTATTTCCTTTCTATTCCTCTTCTATTCCATACTTATATGATCCCAGAGAAAGGAGCTGATGGAAACACTGCATCTGTCTGCTAGTGGCTTACTTTCGACATCAACATTGAAGGAACCCTTATTCTCTCGCTCCTCATTCACGTGGCACTCCTCCTTAGATTGCCTTAGAGATATTACCTTGCTATGGCCTTTGCTTTATTGTCTCAGAGGGTGAGCAAGTAGGAGACACAACCCCTAATCTTGGCAAAGAGACAAATTATTTGTTGCTTTACTACCATACTCTCCCCGAGTGCTCTGTTTATGGGTGGGGTGTCTTGCCCAAACAGTTTCCGACGTAACCAGCCAGTTCTAGTGAGGGAGGACTACGCTTGGGTGTTGAACCTGATCCAAAGCTTATTGCAGTGAATGGGAGTGCTGTCTTGACGGGCTCTGGATAAAATCTGTAAAATTATCCTCTTTTCATTCCTTTGAGCACCCACGTATATTTTTCAACATCTCTTTGGGATGTGCCCTCCTGAAAAACTGCTTGTTCAGCCACAGTGATCCCAGAGACTGAAGGACCTTGGATCCCTGTCAACGGGGCCATTTCCTCTCTACGTGGGTGCTTGTGTTTGTTTTTAAAGGTGGCATGGAACTTCTGTGTTGTGATGCTTGCCGTCTTCCCTCTCCACTTCCTCCAAACACAGTTTTAAGGCCTTGATTGTCAAATAGGATGAATTATTTTTCAGCCCCAGTGACACGCATTTTGCTTTTTAGGCCTTTTGAATCCTTCCAGAGCCAGGAAAGTATCGTTTACTTAGCAGAACACTGTTTATTCCATCCCCACTTCCATTCTTTATTTTATGTCCTGATGTTTCCTTGTAACATTAGCTTCCTATGTTAAAATGAGTAACTGTAGTGAAGCTGTCTAACTTTCAATTTATTGAAAGATTTCTGCATGTTATAATAAAACCAGCCATTGTCTTGGTAAACTTATTAGTCAAGAGTGAGAACTGCAGTCTCTCAGATCTGCACAATCTGTATTTGTGTGGTGGTCTTTATTTTAACATAAGATCTTTCATTCAAGAGCATCACAGGATGTTTTGCAAATTTTAGCCATTGGTCAAACATATGAAGTCAAACATATTAAAGCTCTTTATTAGTATGAACTGAAGATGTAGTCATATAAATAACAAGGTGGAGGGTTTTACTGCAGATACCTACAGCTCTTGTGCTGCTCCATGGCCATAAAAAATGTGGGCCAATGTAGTTCAAATGGGCACTGTTTTCTAGAGATCAATAAATCTGTGCCCATTAGCAGCAGCAAGATAGTAATAATAAAACTTCATTACATTTTTTCTAAATGTCAACTAGTTATCACAAGCCCTGTCAGAAATAGTACCAGTAAAATATTTTGCCACATTGGAAAAGCCCATCAGCACCAGTAATTTTATAGGTTAGTTTTAACATGAGGTAGTTTTTCCAAACTGAGTCTTAAAAACCAGAACAGAACAGAAAAAAACTTACTGGACCAGATCTTCTCTTGACCTCAGTTTGAGGGTGCTCAGTATCACATAAAAAAAGTTCCAGTGCTGTGTTCTTTGCTGTCATTCGGTTTCCAGATCTAAGTGAACTTTTCTTTCACTGCAACTAAGGGCCTGAGCTATATTTCTCTTGCACTGTCACTCACAGGACTGCAGGAATTCTTATTGCTCTGAATACTTTTTAGTTTTCTTTTGTAAATTCACATAGAAATAAGATTGACTGAAAATTCAAAATAAAGACTAAATTACAGTTGAGTTTACAGATTGCCTGAACCAAAGGACTTCTTTCCATTGGAAACCAGTGTTGACAAATATCTTCTGTTGCCATTTGTATGAAGCAGAGATGTGGTGCACAAAGTGCAGATTAGTACAGAAATCTCTGTATGTGGGGATCTGTATGTGTATATAGTCACCATACTCCCCAAAATGCATTTGAGGCTTCAAAGAAAAATTGACTTCTGTTATTCCTAAGCAATCCTGTGAGAAAGAATTTATCACATGAATAAGATTCCAAGTTGCGTGACTTAAGGTGGTGTACACATTTGGATGACAGTTTCTTTCTTTTTGAAACTGAAACTGTGTTAGCATCCCTCAGCTCTACCTGCCATTTCAACTTTTTTCAGAATGAGAAATCAAATCTTGGGCAAAAATTTAAGCAAAAGTTAAAGGGGGACATTGCTATGCATCAGTATTTTGTGTGGTTTTTTACTTGCTAATCTTGTGCAATATGGAACTTTCTCCATTCAGAGCAAAACCTGATGCAGCTACTGCGATTCAGTAGACACTGTAATATGTTGAATGAACAAACAATATGTAGCAAATTCCCTTTTAGTAATTAATTTAGCCATTTTTAGTTTAGTTTTAACTATTTTGACAAGACTTTGTAGTGCCGTATGAAAGAGCTGCAGCATACTTCAGGAAAAGTGGAATACCTTGCCAGCAACATTTATAAAAATAAAATCAGAAAATAAATGAATATTGCAGAAAAAAAATTAGTATAGAGTTAGTTAGAAAAGCATGGATTTATAAAGATTTATTTAGAAAAGAGAAAAGTAGTTGATTGAAAAGTTTCCAACAAGGTTCAATAATTGTTAAAATTTGGGCTTTTGAGAAATAACAATTGTTTCAAGGGAAATTGGGAATTGTTTCAAGAGAAGATGCTTTCCCTTCCAAATTGGTAATTGTTTTTGCTGAGAAATATTTTCTTTTTGTTATTTAAAAAGGTCTTGAAAAAGAGTAACAGTTTCTCACTTGCTGTACACTGAAGTGCGATTAAGCTTGTATGTTTTGTTTTCTGTTTGATGGCCCGTGTCTCCTCTAAATGGTTCTTTTACTTCTGATGCATTGCTGTGGGAAAATGTCCAGAAAGAGTGAAGAGTAGCAAATGATAAAACAGGCAATAATATTCTGGGAATCACACGTGTTACATTCCAGAGTTTTAAACTTTGGTCTCACCTGGTGCCCGGGACAAATTCTTGACTGATAGCACAGCTGGCAGCAGCACTATCTAATGTCTCTTTTTTTTTCCTTAAAAGATAACTCTTTGTCTCGGGGAGGCTTGTTTTAAAAAGCAGTGCTCCAATAAGAGGACTTTTTGGAGTCTGTAACTTACTGAGCAGGAGGCAGGAAGCGTATGAGTCTGCTGCTTCCCCCTACAGCACTCAGCTCAGGGGCACTGGATTTCGGCAGCACATCTGCATTGCCATGTATCTCTTATGCACAGTAATTATCAAATAGGACAAACACTAGATATAATAATTAACTGATTGGCTCAGGGTCACATATTTGGGTTCGCCCAAACAATCCCCAGGGGACTTAGAAAGATCTTCTCTGTTGTGGGGAGAATACAAAATCTCTGCGCCCAGACAAAATCTCGGGCAGCTTAGGGTGAGATCTGTTCGGGCTGTTGAATAGCTCCAAGCAAATGGGCACCCCAAAACTGCAAATACTTGTGGCACTGCAGCAGAGGAAGGTGAGTGAGTTGCACAGAGGACAGGTGTCATTACTGACATCTTCCCTACGTTGAAGGGGGAGAGTACCAGGAGAAGAAGAGAGCAGGGGAACTCGGTTTATTTAGCCCAGGAAGAGGCAGCTAACAGGGGAATCTGGCTGCAGCCTTCAGCTACTTGTAGGGTAGTTACAGAGGAGACAGGGTCTGCCCCACTTTGTGGCATGAAGATGAAAGACAACAGTCACAGGCTTCAGGGAGAGAAATTCCCATGGGACCTAAAGAAAGAAAGGCTCCCACTGGAGGAGCGTGGCAAGGCGCAGTGACAGGCTGGAGAGGTGGTGCAGTCTCCGTTGCTGAAGATTTTCACACTTTGTCTAGAAAAGCCCCCAGCAGCTTGCTCTGATATTGCATTTAGCCCTGCTTGGAGCAGGAGGTTGGACAAGGTGACCTTCAGAGGTGCCTTCTGGCTGAAACTGTTCTCTGGTCCTGCACTGGGCAATGATGGCAGCACCCGCTGCTGTCTATACAGGGGAAGAAGCAGGAAGAATTTTGATGAGGAAAAAGCAGTAAGAAAATGTGACACAAGAGCATAATGTCATCTCAAGCATATCCTGTGCCTGCTTGTGTACACCTTGTTTTGAGAAGTAAATAATATATGCACCTCAGGTAAGAGGTGTAACTGTGGACTCTGAATCGCTGCTACTTGAATTGCGCTTCAAGGTGCTTCGTTTCCTAGCTTTCCCACCACACTGTAAGTGATGGTCAGCTAAGTTTTAGAAGGTGCCTGATAAACAGGCAAAGATAAAATGGGAATCCTGACAACCAGTCATTTTTGGCTGAAAAGTGAGCCAATATGAAGCCAAATATCTTTTCTGTTTATGAACAGCTGAATGAAGTCTTGTTCCCTGCTCAACGAAGCATCTGTATTTTCTGCTTATAGTCAAAAATTGCAAGGGAGTTCCAAAATGCTATGAGAAAATCCATCTCTGAGGTATTTCCAAACCAGTCAGCTGTTTAAAATATCACTTCCCCCCACCCCTTTCTTTTTACAAAAATAGGGGAATTAAACCATTACCAACAAAACTTCTGGGCCTTTGTGGTAATCTTCAGTATGTTTTGCAAAACTAGAGGACAAGCTTTGTCCATCACCATGTGAGAGATTCATTTGCTAATATCCCTGTAAGCTCAAATATATGTTTTACAGGAACTTAGCTAGCAAAAGCTGTTCCCACTATAAAAGTAATGGCACAATAATGCCTTTTTGCAACGAACTCCCTGTATACCTCATCCTGTGTTCATATTTGTCCATTAACTAATGACTATCCAATATGCTGTCACTAATATCCCATGTAACATCATGCTTTGCCCTTCCACATGCTCAGTTATTTTATTATTGCAAAATTATTAATTTATTATGGGATATAACGTAAAGACTGCGGAACAGTCACTGAATGTGAGTTTTCACTGATAAAAGCCTGTGCAATGACTCTGACTCAGTCTTGCGTTCGTCTTGAGCTAAAAGGCTTAGAGAAGGGTATTGTTCTCAGTTACGAAGTTTCAAGAAGTGCAGTCCTAGAGCTACAGCCTGGCTCTCACTACACCGGTGGCACATTCTTTACTGTCTTGCATTCACCTTGTTTGCATCCTCTTTTCTTGTAATCAAGCCAGGCTTTGTCCTTTTAAATTGCTGTGCCTGACACTTCGGTAAATGTCAAAGATGATTTTGTACCACTGTCGGATCGGGAGCAAATCGCTGAATCTGGACGTGTGGTAAAAACTTCCTGGCTGGAAGAGCTGATCTCCTCGGAAAACAAAACAAAAAGTCCCATACTTTCCTGTAGAATATACTATTTTCCCATTGCCTTGAAAACAACATTCTTACCCAGTTAATTTACTAATGAACCTAATAAGTCTTTAAGTAAGGTAGTTTTGAAAATATCAATGTTAGTTCCGTTTTTCATTAATACATTGACATTGATGTTCAGGTTCCTAACTAGCTGTTAAAATCCATTAGGAAAAAGTTAGGAGAGAGAGTTGGAATATTAGGTTGTTTTCAACAGAACAGAAAATGAAGAATAACTGACAGATTTAGGGTTTTTTTTTTGTGTTATTGGTGTGTTTGTGGCAGGTGAGCTGTAATGGTAACTAGTTCTACGTGAGTAACAAAGTTGTTGTCTTAGTAACTGAAATAAATAATAATTTAGGTTAACTGAATATCAGTTATTTTTTTTAATTACTCTGAGCAAAAAAATTTCATGTTTACAAAAAAATTAACTCTTTAAAATGAGCCAGGTAAATTTGCAAATTAGTAGGGCATTTCAAATGGAACTTTTAGGAATGTTAAAAACCTCTGCTTTTCCAAGTATCTATTCTTCTCCATGTATTAGATATATTAAATATAATTTAGTATGAAATTTAATAATTTTGGTAAACTTGAAAGTGCTGCTTCTGGTAAATTTTCTATTTGACCTGGGGAAAAGGAATGCAGCTCTTGCTCTGGAGCTTGGCTGCAATTTTCTGCTTAAATCATGTCTGTTACAATGCAAGTGAATTCACTGCGATCAAGAGTGTATTTATTTTGCACATACTCTATAGATAATAGAAGTCTCTATCCTCATGTAACTTTGGCATTTGAGCTGATATCAGGAGCCTCTAGAAAAAGCTTTTTGTCATTTCTAGCATGAGCACAGCACCATTTGCACTGTGAAAAGTTAAGTAGCTTGGTACAGAAATGGCTTTTGCAACTTATTTTTTTCCCCGGTGTGTCTTTGTCCTCACCCGGTGTGGGTTGTAGGGCCAGCAATGCACAGTGCTATGCTTTCATCATCTCTGCCATCGGTAGAACTAGCTACGAGTTACAGTGGCAGAAGAAATCTTGCAAGGTTTGTAAAACTTGAGAATATTAAAGTAGGACATGTAAGTTCATGTAGCTAGATGCTTGCAGGATTGAAGACTAGATGTCCATAGAAGATGACTGAAAAAACTTGCTTTCTTGCCAGTGACAGGTTAAAAATAACTCTCCACTTTAAGCTGCTCGTAACACCGTTTCCAGTCATGCAAGACCTCTGGGAAAGAGCTTCTCTTTGCTTCAGCGGGAACCTTGTGCATAGTGACCTAAGGAGTTAAATCTTCTGTTTGGTGCCTGTGTTCCCAGGAGTTTCAGTGACTTCTCATTTTGTCTGCCTGGCTTTTTGATCATTTGAGATATCAAAGGGAGCTGGAAGGGTTTTCATTGTCAAGTAGTCCTGAGGACTGGTGGTCAGCAGGGCAGGTGTGACTGGGTGCACAAAATGATCACTGTATTTGAAAATTATATTTCTGTTCTGATGGGAAATTTACCATTTTTTTGGGTTTTTTTATTTTGCTCAGGGAAGAGTCAGAAGTTAATGAGGAAGCCCATAAAACTCCATTTTAAGGTTGCATTCTTTAAGCGATAAAATGAAGGTCCTTTGGGTGAGACAAAATCTGTTAAATATTAAACACAGCATTCAGGATGTCTTTTTTTTTAATGGGCATTTTCCTCAGAAAAGAATACAAATGAAAAATAGGTAATCCTAAGTCTAAGAGGAAGTCTGTCAAAAACTGCCAAATTTGCAGGGTGTTTTGTGTCTCGTGAATAGTAGTAAGGTCCTGGCTGCGATACACTTTCAGTTGGTGTCATTTTTATCCAGTATTGTGGGGGTCTCATTTGGTTATTTCTCTTCGCGCTGATCCTTGATGTGTTGTTTAAAAAAAAGAAGCCTGAGCATATGTTTATATCACAGCTTTTAATGTCAAAATTTTAATTGATTTTCCCATATTCGGGGTTAGGAGGGGGCTGTATCATGTTCCACTACGTCATAAAAACAAAAATATTTAAAATATGTTTCAAATAAAATGAGGGGGGAGAAGAAAAAAATGCTTAACTTAGAAAAGATGTGGGATTCATTAACAAAGGAAAATACTGGCCACGGACCAACGGCAAGCCAAATGTTTTGCCAGCAGTTTGCAGTTCACAGTCATCATTGCATGTCACTCTGCCTCCTGCACCAGCCCCTCCAACCATATATGCCTTCCCTTTAAAGAGAAACTTGTCTGGTTTGAGTTGAATAAATTAATTTGGGTTTACTTAGTTTAAAAACAAAAATATAGAGGGCCCAATTTTATTTCATTATGCCCGTGGGTAAAGCAGTCGAAGGTAATTACGACCGCAGTGCTGGTTGCTCTATCTTAATTAAAGAGGGTTTTTTTGCACATAGGTTTTTGCACAACATAATAAAATAGTTTGTGGTCTGGCTAGCCTCAGTGTCACAAGAGTGTGTTCACTTGAGAAATTGTCCAGCTTTTCCAAAAGCTGAGGCCCTTCCATTCGAGAGGAAGCGTGGAGCTGCTCAGCAGAGCACAGGTAGTTCACAGTCCCTCCGATTTAGCGTAAGGGCACCGTCGTAAATCACGCAGCAAGCAACCTTCCACACAATCTCGTACACTAAGTGGCATGCTTGTCAGCAGCAATGAATGTCGGCTGCAGTAAGTCTTTAAGCAATAACGTGCTCTAGAAATGTGCAACCCTGGTTACACACCTGTGACCGAACCTCTTATTTTTGCAAACTTTCCTAGTAATGCTTTTTTTGGGCTGTTTGGGATTTTTTTTTGTCTTCTTTGCAAATAAATATGATTTATTGCTTAGCAATTCCTTTTAAAGAAAAGGCATCAAAGACATTTAAATAATGCACTTGGGGTGATGATTAAAAAAACCCTGAACTCAAATCCCAACAAGCATGGCTAAGATGGCCTGTTATTAGAAAAGTCAAAGGAGGCATGTTTGCTAGCTTAATAAATCAAATAGCGTTGTAAAAACACTGTCTCAGGGATGATTAAGGGTAAGTGATTTTCATTACTACATTAAGTTCTCCTTTCTGTTGTGGTGCTTTTTATATCACATCAAGTTTAGCTATTTACTCACACTGCTTTAAAATGCCCCAGCACCTCAATTACTTAAATCGTGACCCGGTGCATTGATTCAGAAAGATGGCAACACAAGCTAGCTTTACTTAATGCTCAGGGACCTGATTGACACAGGTCCTTTCTTTGGGTGCTCTACTCATACAGTTGGTAAAACTGACTGGATTTAGTTTTGCAAATACCAGCAGGCCAGATCCCTGGGTGCCTCAAGCCAGTAAAGTTTCACTGCCCTCAACCAGTTCCCCTCCCCACCTGGTGCTGGTGCTTTACTTCAAGTTGCACAACTTCCCCTTTTCTTAGATTTGGATTTTTAGATATTTAGGGCCACCGGTTGTCCTCAAGCCAGATCACAGCTGTGCTACCTTGCTCATTTGCGAGGGCAAGGTTCACAAATATTGCTGAACCTTGAAAGCAGGGTCTCAAAGTTGGAGTAGGGAACATCCAAAGGGCCCTAGGTGCCTTGCTCAGTGACCAACAGTGGAGTTTTTTCCTCTCAGTCAGGGATCTGGATTCTCCTATGGAGGGGCAAGCAAGTTTAGCTTCAGCTGCTTGGACTGACAGAGTTTCACCTGAGCTTGCATTTGTGGAGGAGAAAGTGCCAACGAGCTGCGTGCTGTGCCCCAAGCCAGGGCTCCAGCCAAAGGGAGCCAAGCCTCCTCTGAAGCACCGCCAGCAGTGGCTGCCTGTGGGACAAGGGGAGCTGGAACGTGTGGTGCTTGACAAAGCTGAAGTCTCTTCCAGCCTCCCTAGGCATGGCCCAGGACCTTGGCAGCGCTGGCTGCGTGGGGCTGGGAGGGTGATTATAGACATCTGGGCTTCCTAGAGGTCTTTGTGCCTGGAATTAGGCATGTGTAAATGGGGAAAATTAGCCTAGAGGTGGACCAGAGAGGCTTCCTCCCCCACACTTAAGTTCAGGACATGAAAATACTGATTTACTTCCCGCTCTGTGTGGTGATACTGAAGCAACAACATCCAAATATGCTTCTAGGATGCAGCTGCCAAAGAAACGTTTCACAATGAACACAGAGGGGCATCCCTGTGGCAGCCTCAGCTGAGGTGCTAATGATTTCATAACCTGCTCTTTTATTATGCAAGCTATAAAACCTGCTGAGATTGTTTGGCATGGGGGTGCCTGCTGCCAGGGCAGGAGCCAGGGCGCAATGGTGGATCGATAATGGGTTTGCATGTGGAACAGATCTGTACTGTGTGTTTTACATACATGGCTCTGAAACTACAAGAAAACAGCCACTTTCTATTTCCATTTGCATTAGAGACTTCTCATGAATATCTGAAATAGACATTTATTGTGACCATAACCTTACCACAAATGAAAATCAGATCCCAAGTCCCCTGTGAAAAAGAAGCTCATTATAATGTATGGAGATGTCAGAAATGATACTGAATGACACTTAACTTTAAATCCCAAACACTGCGCTTGACCATAGCTTAGGGTTAAATCTACAGTGGAAATAAGACCAGGAGCTAAGCAAGGTTTACAGGGGTGGGGGATGTCCCAGTGGATGTATAGCCACAAGCTAAAGAACAAACAGCTGGTTGTATGTGTCTGCCAAATGCAAAGTGTCTTGCATATGTACTGCTGCATTTTCTTCTTTTAAGCCACAGATCACCTTTGAAACATATCCTACATAGACCAGGCCAGATTTGTATGAGGTGTAATGTTGTTGATTCAGATGGTTTGTTGCTATAGAGCAAGAGATAAAGGCAGATTTCCATGTTGTTCTAAAAGGTACACATCTGAACCATTATTCCTAAACACTCAATTTGCTGTCAGATTTTATGTATGAGCCATTTTAAGGACTTGTTGTCTGGTAGGCTAATACCAGGGATAAATCCATGCTTCACAAAATAGAGAGAGCAGGGGGGGAAAACCCCCAAAACATGCTAACCTGCAGTCTAACTTTGCCACTTTTCTTTAGATTCGTCATATTTGCCTTTCCTATTAAAAAAATGAAACAGAACGATAGCAGAAAACGCAGAGGAGAGTGAGTAAGCCATGGCTTCCGAACCCTGGAAATCAGCCATACTCACTGCTGTGCAAATTCCTGCTGCTCTCTGAGCTGAGATCATACTGTTGGAGATGGCAAGTGTATAGAGCACAGATCTGTATCGTTCTTCCATTGCTAAATATTAACAGTAAAAAATAAATGCAGGTGATGCACAGGCTTTGACCGGGCCTATTTATGTGACTGTTGAGATATTTTAAACAGATCAGTCAAATGTCTGGCTCCCGGTGGGCCAAATCAAATAGGTCTGATGTTATTGTAAACTGAGTGGAGCTGCTACTTCGCTGTTTAGGTAAAGTTAACATTTTTTTACATGTTCACCTGCACTGTATTGGTGTGTCTCGGGTTATGCGTGTGACACAGAGTTTCTTATTTTATAGGAGGCATCTAGAAAAGGGCGCATCTTCTCCTTTCCATTCTCCCTTTTCTGCCTCTTCCCCTTCCCAAGCTGACCGTCCTTTTCCTCTGCCCTCCCAACAGCTCCAAGAAAAGTTTAAAAAAAAAACAGAGAACCCCAAACCCAACTAATTTTTCTTCAATATTAGCATGCTCTGACTTTGTCAGGCCAGCAGGATAAACAAATTACATTGTCAGAGCCCTTCCACTGACAACTCCAGAGTACCCGTTCCCACAGTTTAAATCTGGAAACTCTTAATGCAAATGCTGCAGTTGATTCCAATGGCTATAGTGGCACTTCACTGAAAAGCGGTGCTTTGGAGTTTGGTTTCACAGCATCAGTGCAAGTTGAAATGCCGCTTGTGTTCTTGAACGGCTGAGCCATGTGGCTGTGGGAGGCTTGGGCTGTGTGTAGACGAGTGACATTACTTCAACCGTGCAAAAGCAGCTGGAGAAGTCCTTCTAGCCTGGTCAGTCTGGTCTTTTAAAACTGTTTTTATGCAAAGATGGTTCCTCCTTGCTGAGTTATGATGCTGAAAACTGTGACGTGAATTGCAGAAATGTGCAAAATTTTAAGGTTATAGAGTACCCTCAGAGTTTCAAAATCCACTTAATTCAGTTTTTGACTCTGCTGATCATACTGCTGCTGCATTACTTCCCTGGTATGGCAGCTTTCTAGCTTAAGCACTGTTTCAGCAGTGGTTCTCAAAGGGAAAGCGGGGGCAAAATGAAACAGTGCAAACCAAAAGTATTCACGGGGTGTGTGAACTCTTACGGTTCATGTTAAAGACACATTAAATAAATAATCAGGAAAAAAAGAAAAATCAACAGTATGTTAGTTCATACTGCACACTCTTAGAAGCTGACAGGATGACCTCTGTTTGCATGACTGCCTGCTGACCGTTAAGCCCTTTTCTCTAAATTGGTGCAGTGGATGTTGCACAAAGTTCTGTTTTAGGGGAATGTTTCCTCTTTAAGACAACATGTCTCTCAGGACAAAAAAAAACAACAATCAAAAACCAACTGGGAAACACTAAACTGGAAACATCAGTACAAATTTGAAGGTGAAGATGTAAAATAAACTTTTTTTTTCTTTGTGAGATGTAGTGTGTCATTAACATGCGCAAGTCAGCATTTCAGGGTGTAATTTAGGAAAATATCTTCACAGGTGTCATACATTTTTACGGGTCTGATTCTGTTCTAAATGACTGTATTATCAGCACTCCTGAGAACTTCAGAGGCAAGAGCCTCATGTCCAAAAGAACACTTGCCACAGTAGCATCAACCTTGCCTTGTGTTTCTCAATGGGACTGTACATGGTGCACAAGACAAATATGCTGAATGCAAAGAGCAGTGGAAAGCTGGATTGCAGATCAGCATATTGGCTTCAGCAATGGTATCAAGAGGAGCAGTGAGGATAGAATTTGGCCAGTGCTTTCAGGAGAAATGCTGTGAATATTAATGGTGATTCTCCTGCTTCACTTCATAAGGGAATCACCACCAGGGGTCAGGAGAAATTACTTGGTGGTAGTCCACAGATGTCAAGGTGCAAGGTGGGGATTTTTGTTTTCTTCTGAAGCATAAGACATAGATCACTGTCAAAGCTTGTTTTACAACTAGATGCGATGCATGTTATATACTGTGTGTTTATGGAGTGTGCGTGCGTGTGTGCGTGAGTGAGATTCCCAGTTGGTTTAAATCCATTGTCTTTGGCAAAGTTGCATGCTGTACACCATTGAGAATGGGCTCTATTGCTGTTGATATGTTAATGCTTTTCTTATTGTTTTCTCAAATTATTGTGTTAACTGGGTTACAGCTTGTAAGCTCCCTTTAATTTTCAGGTTTGTATTTCCTCAGTGATATTTTGCTCATAAACAAGCACATTTTGAAGGTCACCAGGTAGACTAATGTGCAAAGCTCTTTAGGAGGAAAGTTTTGCATATGCTTCTGATTCTCTCATTCCAAAGAATGATTCAAAAGAGAACAGCAAATTCCTTGTAAAAAACTAGAGATATTTGCCTTTTTGTATTTTATCCCGTTTCCACTTGCTTCTACTTAAAACATTTCCTAATAGTAAGTAACCTTCTGCTTTAAGCTGGAAAGTCTGAAAAAAATGTGCTTGGTATCTGAGGTTACCAACCACTTAGACTTACTACTTTTTATTGTAAGTATTGGCTGGGCACAAACTGAGGCACAGGAAGTTCCGTCTGAACATGAGGAGGAACTTCTTCCCTCTGAGGGTGACGGAGCACTGGAACAGGCTGCCCAGGGAGGTTGTGGAGTCT
>Ga0065711_1040123_pt1 | contig 17228 bp, 15 predicted proteins | sample Hoacrofraction12_FD_59098 | JGI IMG/M metagenome (GOLD analysis project Ga0065711, IMG submission 59098) | Hoatzin crop microbial communities from Cojedes, Venezuela - Epithelial fraction 12 v2 (version 2) | ecosystem: Host-associated > Birds > Digestive system > Esophagus > Crop | place... | reverse complement strand
AGAAAGTTTTTTGGTATTAAAGACCTACAACTTTCTGTTCTCTATTTTGGATGGCGTTGGAGGGAGGCAGAGTAAAGGAAGAATCTCTGCCTGTTTTGACACCAGGCAGGAACTGGCTGTAAAGAGTACTTAGGAACAGGAAACTGGGGAGAAGCAATGGACTGGCGCTGCAGAGCTCAGGTGGAAAGGAAATCAAAACTCATCAAAACAAATGTGGAGGAGACTTGTAGTGCCTGGTAGTCACGGCTATGTGCTGGAGCTGCCTGAGCAGAGACTGGGAATGGGGTGAAAGCAAAGGATCGGGGAAGGGGCAGTACTAGAAGGGAGATCAGTCTGCTGCAGAGGCTAGAGTGCAACACAGCTTATTTGAGTACTGCCTTACTTTTGATACTAGAAATATCCGTGGCATCATTGCTAGCATCAGAAGTGAAGCAGTAGTAGTCAAGCAAGTTCCCTCTCTGGAAGGAAACAGGAGACCTGGTTACTGGGGAGATGGAGAAGGCTGAGGTACTCGGTGACTTTTTTGCCTCAGTCTTCAGTGGCAAGTGCTCCAGCCACACCACCCAAGTCACAGATAGCAAAGGCAGGGACTGGGAGAATGAAGAACTGCCCACTGTAGGAGAAAATCAGGTCTGAGACCATCTAAGGAACCTGAAGGTGCACAAGTCTATGGGACCTGATGAGATGCATCCAGAGGTCCTGAGGGAACTGGCGGATATAGTTGCTAAGCCACTATCCATCATATTTGAGAAAACAGGGCAGTCTGGTGAAGTTCCCACTGGCTGGAAAAGGGGAAACATAACCCCCATTTTTAAAAAGGGTAAAAAGGAAGACCTGGGCAACTACAGGCCAGTCAGCCTCACATCTGTGCCCAGCAAGATCATGGAGCAGATCCTCTTGGAAAGTGTGCTAAGGCACATGGAAAATAAGGAGGTGATTGGTGACAGCTGACATGGCTTCACTAAGGGCAAATGGTGCCTGACAAATTTGGTGGCCTTCTACTACAGTCTTACTGCGTTGGTGGATAAGGATAGAGCAACTGACATCATCTGCCTAGACTTGTGCAAAGCATTTGACACTGTACCACATGACATCCTTGTCTCTAAATTGGAGAGACATGGATTTGACAGACGGACCACTCAGTGGATAAGGAATTGGCTGGATGGTTGCGGTCAACGGCTCGATGTCCAAGTGGAGACCAGTGACAAGTGGAGTTCCTCAGGGGTCAGTATTGCAGCCAGTGCTGTTTAACATCTTTGTTGGCAACATGGACAGTGGGATCGAGTACACCCTCAGCAAGTTTGCTGATGACACCAAGCTATGTGGTGTGGTTGACACATTGGAGGGAAGGGATGCCATTCAGAGCGACCTGGACAGGCTTGAGAGGTGGAGTTCAACAAGGCCAAGTGCAAGGTCCTGCACGTGGGTCAGGTGAATCTCCAGTATCAGTACAGGCTGGGTGGAGAATGGATTGAGAGCAGCCCTCAGGAGAAGGACTTGGGGGTACTGGTAGATGAGAAGCTCAACATGACCTGGCAACGTATGCTCACAGCCCAGCAGGCCAACCATATCCTGAGCTGCATCGAAAGTGTGGCCAGCAGGTTGAAGGAGGGGATTCTGCCCCTCTGCTCTGCTCTGGTGAGACCTCACCTGGAGTCCTGTGTCCGGCTCTGGAGCCCTCAGCACAGGAGAGACATGGACCTGTTGGAGCGGGTCCAGAGGAGGCCACAAAAATGATCAGAGGGTCCAGAGGAGGCCACAAAAATGATCAGAGGGCTGGAGCACCTCTGCTATGAGGAAAGGCTGAGAGAGTTGGGGCTGTTCAGCCTGGAGAAGAGAAGGCTCTGGGGAGGCCTTATTGCAGCCTTCCAGTACCTGAAGGGGCCTGCAAGATTGTTGGAGAGGGGCTTTTTACAAGGGAATGTAGGGATAGGGAGGGGTAATCGCTTTAGACTGAAAGTGGATAGGTTTAGATTAGATATAAGGAAGAAATTCTTTGCTCTGAGGGTGGTGAGGCCCTGGCACAGGTTGCCTAGAGAAGCTGTGGCTGCCCCCTCCCTGGCAGTGTTCAAGGCCAGGTTGGACGGGGCTTTGAGCAAGCTGGTCTGGTGGAAGGTGTCCCTGCCCATAGCAGGGGGGTTGGAACTCGATGATCTATAAGGTCCCTTCCAAGTCAAACCGTTCTATGATTCTAAGTATGTACTTCGGTAAAGTGCTTGTGCACCAGCTCTTCATTAAAAACACTGACTGAGGAGTTCCTGTAGCTAACAGTTACCTCCTTGGTTCAAGAGACAGGGAATTTTCCAGTAGACTTTACGATTTCTAACTTGCAGGTGATCTGTGAAGGTATTAAGTTTCCCGTCATGTAATGGAATGTGTTTGCTTGTTTTAAGAACTTGGAAATTTTATACATTTGAATACCTTTTAAAGAATATGTCAGAATTGTCATACCAAGCATGCAATTGTCTGTGCAGCCTGATTTAAATGCCCTATATGTACGCATTGTAGTATAATAATGATATGATGAGTGCTGCTTTAATTTTCACCCTGTTGAGCAGATGAGTTTGAGTAGTGAAATGAAGAAAGCTGTTCTGTAAAGGCCCTGTCTGATCTATTGCAAAAATTAGAAGACATGTCAGCAAAGTAACTGATCAGCATTTTGGAGGACTGGAATCTGTCATTGTCCTTGTAGTGAGGTTTCTGTGTAAGATGAGAATCAGCACACGTTTAAATGTGTTGTCCCTGATCATGATTTTTTTTCTTTTTAGATATCTGGGTTGGGATGCTGGATTGCTGGGTAGGCACTCTTAGAACAAAAGTCAGTGGAAATCTGTCTGTACGGAAGGGTATAAATGGTATAAAACGTGTAAGGATTTGGTCCACATACTGAGTAGTATGGAGAAAACAAGACAACTGGAGGTATGACATTATGTGAGCTATTGTGTGTGTTGAATAAAGTAAAAGTTTCAAAGGATCCCAGCATGTACCAGTCATGGAGCTGTGTACCTTCTGGCATTTCGTAGTTTCTGGTTGTTTGCATTTGCACTGCTGGCAAATGACTTCTCAAGAATTGTGTGTATGAGGGAGAAAGAGGGATCCTTCACATAATAAATAGAAAGTCAGGGTTTGTTTTGATGAAAATGGTTTAGCTTTACAGAAACATTTAGCATGAAAAGGAGTATATTAAAGAAATAAGTTGAAATAGTTATAGTATCTTCCCATGTAGTCTCTTGCTAATTAAAAAAAAATATTGGTTTGTGTCCTGGGTTCAGCTGGGATAGGGCTAATTTTCAGAAGAAGCTGGTTGGGCTGACCCAAACAGCCAGTCAAATGGGATGTTCTTTACCATGTGACATCATGCTCAGGATTTAGGTGAGGAGCTGGGTGAAGGAAGGGCATTTTGCTACTCGGGAGCAAGCTGAGGATTGGGTGGTGAGAACTTTGCATGCTGTATATTCTTTTTATCTGAACTCTTGTTGTTATTTTCTTCTCCCTTTGCTATCCTGTTAAATTGTTTTCATCACAACTCATAAGGTTTTTTTCCTTCTGATTCTCCTCCCCTTGGGAGGAGTGAGAGAGCAACTGTGTGGTTCTTTGCTGCCAACTGGGGTTCAACCATGACAGTTTATCTTAACTTTTTTGCCAGTTGCCTTTAGCTACTTGAAAGGTCCATACAAACACAGAAAAACAGGTGTGTGAACGTAGAAAATAAAAAGCAAAGGTACTAGATGTTTTGAATAAATACTCACAATTTGCTATAAAAGACAGAAGTAAATGAAAGGGATATAATTTGCACAGGTCTTAAACTTACATTAGGTATATAATACCTTATAAAGGTATTAAACTTATAGCAATAATTGTGAAAAATGCAGCCAAATTCAGGCATCATACTTCACAGTAGGCTACTAATAAAATTTAGAAATTCTGAACTCAGTCTCCATTCGTGAAAGTTTAGGTTCTGTTCCAGTCTTGAGGCTTTGGACTCATTTCCAATTGAATGCAAAATGAAACTGAAGTGAGAGAGGAATCTATGGATTTAGATGAGAAACGAGAACCTTATTATAGGGTTGAGGAGGTTGGCGTAGCTTTTTTTACAACAGAGTCTCTCCATTCTGCAATGATGAATACTTAATATGTATAGAAATATGAGTGAAGGATCTGAAATCTAAGATGCAACATATATATTATGAAGTGGTATAAACAATTTATACTAAACTTATTAAACTAGTGTTGCTTTCCTATTGTGTTTTTTCACTTGATTGCCAGTTTGGAAAATTCAGTAAATCTCCATGGGTATCTCTGCTGTCATTTCGAAGTCACAAGGTTCTACTGTAATTGTCTGTGGCTGATAACAATATTTAAAAAATGTGCTCTTCTGAAAAAAGGAGAAAATCTTTAAAAAATTAATTCTGTCCTAATGGGAGTAAATTTAGAACCTACTGAACGCTGCAGTAGACTTCAGTAGGAACAGAAATCTGGCTTTTCACATCGATTGTTGCTGATGAGCCTATAGCTGTTTTTCTGTAGGGAACAGTTGTAAAATATCGTATGAAACTGTGAAGGCAGTAGCTGCTGTCCCCTCTTTGGGGTGGGATTTGGGGATATAGAACATAGATACTTTTCATTTCTGGAAGTACTGAAATGTCTGTTAAGTCACAGCTTTTCAAATCCTCCCAGAGGAGATTTGCTTAGGATTTTTTTTTTTAATACGTGTAGTAGATGACAAGTAATAAAATCAGAAGGGTTATTTGTTGTATTTTTATGGTTGAGTCTGTCATGTCTTATATTCAGACTTGTCAGTGGACAGTCAGCACTGCCTGAAGTCTGAGAGGTCAAGATCTGAGCACTGCGGAATGGCTGTTTGTGCTGCTGATTGTAGAGAGGGGACTTAGGTTGCATTATGATGATTTACGTTATTCTAATGGGAATTCTGATTGCTACAGCTGAGATGACTTATAACATGACAGGCATGTCATGTATTTAATTATTAGATGTGCTGACAGGGAAAGAGCTGGGTTGACAGAAGTGCAATACAGCACAACCAGTTCTGCAGCGCGGGATGTGCTTGCCTTTACCAAACTGCGTTGTGCTGGCTGGCTGGGTCCCCTTGCCAGCCCATTCCGATGTAGCTGATCAGTAATGGGATATTTTCTCTGTTTGATTTTCCCAGATCAAGTGCAGTGATTTGGCTTTTAGCAAGCTAACAATATGCCATATATAGAAGGAATATCTAACTGGTAGGAGGCGAGTATGTGGTGAGGTTTAAGCTCTGTGTCCTTCAAATACTTGGAAAATACAGCAACAGATGTGCAGGATCTAAACTGGTTATTATTCTAGTGCTGTGGATATACACAGAGAATTAAAATGTCATTTTTACAATGTCTTGAGTAGCAAACAGTTTGATCTACAAATATCTTTTGATACTGCATTTGGTTTTTGTTCTTACGTGTAGTTAGATGTTTGTATTCCTCAAGGCATGTTTTTTTCTGGATTACATAAATATTTGTTTAGAATCTTATGCTTTATTTTTATCTTATTCTTCATTTTTTTTCATTCTTTATTTACTATGGTTAGAACAGTGCCTGTAGCCACTTCTTTTTTCCATGTTGACATGTAGAGGATGTTATCTTTTCTTGAGTCCATCATGGTAACACTTCTACTCAACAGTCAACAGGATTTATTTATTCCAAGTCCTGTGAAAGTACAGTTCCAATGTTATGGGCTATCGCAGGTCTTGTGGTATGTACAGAAAATGGAAACTGCTGACCTAAGGCTGCAATTACTATACGTTTTAACTGACTATAAAAATACTTAAACTTTTCTTGAAGATACAATTGCTTTGCAGGCAGATAGGATGATTAAAACCATATATAGTCAATGCAGGTAGCACCCATAGAAAATTTCATCCAGCTCTATGAAATCCTGTCAGTCTTTGGATCCAGCTGAGATCTGTTGTCAGACAATGATGGCTGTGCCCAGACGAGATGGGCTTTGTGCATGTAGACCTCCAGAGCTGAAAAGCAGATGTGTCAACCCACCACCATGATCACCTCCAGCTGCTCAGTATGATTCAAATTCCTGATGGCATCACGTGCAGAGAAATCTAGTCTTAATTGTAACTTTAATGAGCACCACTCTGACATTAGTTAGAACTTCCCTCTCGGCATGATACTGTGTAAATATACATACTAGATTTTGTGCAAAGATTCAGGGCTTAAGTCTCCAAACATTTCTGAGTACACTGGATTTCAAGGGCAATTGTCTGCTTTTGCTATCATGGTGTTTTAAATATCGGGACAACCTTTAATAAATTTTTTTAACATCAGTTATTTTTTTAAAAGAAATAGCACAACCCTTATTTTACAACTTTTTTTCTGTATATACTGTATTCCTGTGCACCTGTACTTTTTTTGTTCATTTAAAGAAATGGGGTGCACCTTAAACTTTTCTTGGTTTTGCACAGAATAAAAGAAAATGTTTGCCATTTATGCTGGTAGGAGGAAGAATCTGCACTCTTTGTTCTTTAGGGAAAACTCCAGCTATGTCTAGCTTGAAGAGTCCTTTAGGCCTGCTTATTTGGTACACTCAGTGTGCCTTGCCTTGGTACTGAAATGTCTGACAGAGTCATCAGAGGTCAGGCAGGTGAAGATGTCAACAAGAAAAAGCAGCCCTTTATGGATCTGTACATTTGTTTTCATATGAAAAAAAAAAGTAGTTCCACTCAGGGCTAACAGTTTTTATAGCAATACTTACAATGCTATCTGTAGGCTTTATCAAAGTCTTACATTAATTTGGAAAATGCATTTTTATTGCTTTTTTTCAGTCCTTTTATATAGTGTAGTAATCTTCTGTGGATAAGCATGCCATAGAATACATATTTAATTGTACTGTCTTATTTTTTTCTTAGTTCTATCATTTGATGATACTGACATACAGTATTTTTGTGCATTGATTGCATTTTTTCCATAGGCATATTTATGGGTAAAATTTAGAAAAAACTCTGTAGTTGTAGATCAAATATAGAGTATGGGTGGAATAGATACAGATTTTGCAGTTTTGTTTTTGAGTGATTTAGATTTCATATCTACAAATTAGGAAAATTGTTATACTACCTAGGGGAGAAACGTGTAAAATTAAAGTGTTGGAAACATTATACTTAGTGTAATCACAAATTGTCACTGCTTGAAAATTAATGTTTTTATTAGACAAGTTCAAAAACCAGCATGAAATTGATAGTAACTCACAATCGAAGGGAGGTGTTCAGTAATTTTCAGGAAAATTAAAAAAAACCCCACACGCTTTGTCGTTGCTGTTCCGTGCTAGAGAAAGTACATAGTTAGGGCATACCAGTTACTTGGATCGTTATGTGCAAAGTGTTGCTGACATTGTTAGGGTATGTGCAGTGAGTGACCTTTGATAATTTAGAAGCTATAGCTGGACCATTTTGATGACAGTATGCATTTGATCTACTCGATCTCTAATACTAAGACACTACTAAGATAATTTAAAAGTAGTTAATATTTGAAATATTTATTCTGCTTTTTGTTTCATGTTTTCATACATGAAAGCTTCTGTTGGTAAAAGTTGTCACTTGTTGCTTTGATGTCACAGAACCAAGCTTTCCGAGAGACACTGAAGACCAGAAAAGGGAGGTGACTTCAACAATTTAGCCTGGCCCGTTTCATCACACAAACTGTGGATTTCTACCTAGTGGCTGCAGCATTAAATGAATCCTGTTTGATGGAGCTAGGCAATAATTATCCTTCTATGAAGAAAAATTTTAGGCCCGAAACTACATTATGCATCCTACTTTCAGTAAGAAATAGAGATCTTAATTTTATGGGGAGGCCGGTGTGGGGAACAGCAGTCCTCCTGTAAGTTTTCAGTTTTATAACTAGGGACCTTAACGAGCAAACTGTTGTGAGCTTTATTGAGAATTTGCTGGAGTGAAAATGGAAAGGGTTTGGCTCATTTACTTTCAAAAACCTAGGTGTATAGACATCATTTTTGGTATATTAAGGTGGTTTATGCTATTTCTCTTTGCTTTTATCCTTTTTTTTATTCCGCATACATCTGTTCACTATAATTATACATCCTGGATGCTTAACTGAGCCTGATTCAACAACTGCTGCTCATGTTGAGTGGTCTTTTACTTGAACAGTTTTCACCCATAAAAGGAGAAATCCAGTTCTGTGCTTCCTCATCAATTAAGGATACCACAGTATTTTAAAATCCATTCTTAAAAATTTCTTCTGCTGTAATGCCAGCTGATAGAGAGTGTAACTAGTGATGGACAGTCCCCATATAGAATCGTAGAAAGTTTTGGGTCGGAAGGGACCCCTCTGTTTCTGCATATTGAGCACCACATCTTTGTGGACACAGTCTAGCTTACATTATGATTACCTACTCTTCTTTGTCTCATTGCTCTCTTGTTATATGCTTGAAAAGTTACATATGTGACTCAAACAACTGTGTTGTGACCATGAAGTTTATATGAAACGTTGTCCTAGTAAAACCTAAAAAAGAAATGTTTACTTCCATAGGGATAGCTTTGAAATTTGGAACATATGTACTATATGGCTTTGTTTTCTGTGGCAAAATGTCATGTAATTTTAGAATATGTTCGAGGCCGATTTGTAAAATAACCTAGTCTGTAGATAATACATGTTTATTTGGAGATTCTGTCTAATCTCACGCAATAGAACATGGAGCTGCAAATCATCTAGGAAGGTCATCTTTGCCAGGAACGTCACAAAACTTTGTTTTGTCAGGCTTTTGCCCGCAGCCTGACAACAAAGTGCTTCGGAGCTCTCCCAGAAATGACTACTGATTTATTTATATTTTCCTTAACAAATGAACTTCAGAAATTAAATGAGAGATCTAATTGCTGTGCACTGAAGCCCTTTGCGCTTTCATTAGTGCAACTTACTGAGGTATGGAGGGGTTCTTATTTAATGGAAAATGCCTTTTCCAGTCTCACAGAAGCCTATCACCTCTGGTTCCAATTCTATGCATTAGTATAAAAATTTGAGAAATGCCACATGGATGTAACATCTGTCAGCATTTGTCAAAGTCTTTCTAGTCTAGCTGATATTAAAGCCACGTTATAGTTTCAGACCTGCCCATATTGTGCCAACAGGGCATTAAGGAAGAGCTGTGCTAGTTTCCTCATAGTAACCACTTCAGTGCATAAGGTATTAATCATCAGACTCCTAAATGATTTTTTTTTTAATTAACAGCTTAAATGATGTGAGCTTAGAGAAGCCCAAAGATTCCTGTCCTGTTTGTATAACGGTTTGTCAGTTTGTATTTAGAGCTTACAGTTCTGTATTTGAATTTTAGAAGCTGAGAATCGAGATGTTCTTAAAATGGTGTTGACTGTATTTTCTTGGCCTAATCTATCAGTGGTGTGGTAACTGAATCACGTGCATAAATTCGCTGTTCTAAAATGAGAAAAAAAGCCTTTTACAAGCTGAGGGGTTCATACCGCTATTTCTCAAGTGTGTTCAAAGAAGAAATTACACTAACCTGTTTTTTATAGTTCAGTCTAGCTACTTTTATGTTTCTACTCAGAAACCAATGAATAAATCATAAGTGTTACATATGTGTTAATCTAACCAGATCTTCAAGTAGGAATAAGTAGAGCAGCTGTTATTTTTACAGCTGTAGCTCATAATTTGAGTGCTTGCCATTTAGCTAAGTATTCAAATGCTGTCTATTTAAATATAGTGCGGGATTTAGACTTGCGGTAAGTGTATTGATGCAATGCATCAAGCCTCTTTGCTTTTTTTCTGAAGCTCTAATTTTATATCTGAAACTAGCTTTTAAACTAGTTTAAAATTAACTTGTACCATGATCCCTTTGGAGAAATCTTACGTCTTCAGATGTCTCTGCAATGCCTAGTTCAATTGTCAAGTTGAAGCTGTGAGTTACTCCCTCAGAATAAGTATTACATAAAAATGTTAAGCTCTGGTTTACATGCAGATCTCCAATCCAAGGGCATGGCTTCACTGAATTCTCAAGACCTTTGTTCACTGAGTTGAATCTGTACATGTTAAAGAATTGACCTCACAGATACTAAGGGAAATCTAAGTTATTCTCCCTAAGTCATGGGTAAGATTAGAAAAATAGCGTGCTTGCTATTTTGCATTAGGAAATGGTTGTATTGTCTTTCACATAGAGCAAAGGTTTTGGTGTCTTGGGTAGGCTTTTTTGTTTCAGGACTTCGATGTTGACCCTGAAAATTGATTTCCCTAAAAGCTATTTGTGAAGGAAAATGAGATAATCTATATGCGCCACATACGGTAAGTAATTATTGGTTTATTCAAATGATTTATGTATAAAATATTGTTATTAATTTTTTGGTTTTATATTTAATTTGTCTCAAATGAAATTTGTTGTAAATGTCATATGAAAACTCACTTCCTAGCTGTGTCCTCCTCTCTCACAGATGCTGCATTTTTTGGTAGTACATTCAAGTTTTCGGAGGAACTATCAGTAACTCTTTGTGGTAGAGATAAAATCATAGAATCATCAAGGTTAGAAGAGACCTCTATGATCATCAAGTCCAACCACCAACCCAACACCACCGTGGCTACTAAACCATGTCCTGAAGTGCCACAGCTAAATGTTTTTTGAACACCTCCAGGGATGGTGACTCCACCACTTGCCTGGACAGCCTGTGCCGATGCCCGACCACTCTTTCAGTAAAAACATTTTTCCTAATGTCCAGCCTAAACTTCCCCTGATGCAACTTGAGGCCATTTCCTCTTGTCCTTTCGCTAGTTGCTTGGGAGCCTCACTACAACCTCCTTTCAGGTAGTTGTAGAGAGCGATAATGCTTGTGTGTGCTTAAATAAAAAAAGAGCAGGCTTAGAAACAATTATGGCAAACTACAATTTTTTTTCCTAAAGTCAAAGGAAAGAAACAATTCATTATCCTAAAGATGCAGTGGTGTGGCCTGGCATATTGTGACACTAGAGAGGTTTCTGTTTTGGTTTGGTAGGTGGTGGCATTAGGGTTAGAATTCTGTTAATAGTCAAAGAAAGGCTGGGAGCTATAAATAAAATTAATTTGCTAACAAACATGCTATTGAAGTACAAATATTCTTTTTAATTTGATTATTTGGTGGTACTCAACTGTATATGTCATTTAAATATAATCAGTAATTTTTCAGTCTGTGGGAACTCTGTGTAATCAAAATGAAATATTGTCATGATTGCTTTTGAGGATTTAGAGCTAGGAAGGAGGGAGAAGGCCCTAATATTTCCCGGGGCTTCTAGTAATCAAGCAGGTAGGATGAGCAATTTGTTGATGAGTGATGCCCTATATAAGTACACTTTATGCCCAATTAGGCATAAAGTGCCTAAACTGTGTATCACTTTACCAGTGAAGGGAGGAACTGTGATTTATTTCAGAGGGTTGGTACTGCACTCCGAATACTTTTAGAAGGTATTTTTATGCTGGGCCCGTGAGTCGGTAGCCCCAGGAAGAACTTCACTGCTGATAAAATTCTGTCTGGGATTCTCATGCAGTATAACACTAAAATCAGCTTTGGTGGCTGCAAATGCTGTGTTCTTCCCGTTTCACTGGGCTGGGGGAAGCTGGCACCATCAGCTGCCCTGTCGATGAGTGGAATGATCTAGCTGTGATCTTCCCTGTGCTTTTCTGTCCCACTCTGTGCACACAACAAAGTCCCTTCACATCCTGGCCATTTGTGAGCATTTTTTAAGGACACACATGCACATTGCTAGAAGTGCTAGATGTTTTCTAAATAGCTGCGGAAAAAAATCCTGTTTGTTCACATAGCTTTGCGTAGCTGTGCTTCAGTTCTTTGGAACGATGGCTGTTTCTGTTCCTGTCAGTGACTGTGGAGACCTTGGTTGCTTCTTGGCTGTTCACTTTGATCGACCCTTCTGTTTGACTGCACTGAAAGCCCTATGGCTTTTAAGCATCAATAGATGTGAAGGATAATTCAATGGATGAGAAAAATGAAGCTTGTTGAAAATATGCCTCAGTTGTTTATCACTGGGTCTGAATTGTGTCCCCGATCAGGTCTTTGGGGTTATGAAGCCTTCTTCCACTTAGGGACTCTAAACTGAGGTACAACATTTCAAGGTTGCTGCATCAGCTTTTTCTGCTGTGTCATATGAATCAAACTTGTAGTTGTTACTTAGGTACTCTAAAGCTGGGTTGCCATAGTAGGGAACTGGATTAGGATGGAGTCTGAGAGGAAGAGACTTCTGTGTCCTCATTTTGGCTCTGATCTATGACTGTGCTTTGATCAGAACTATATTTTGCTGCAGCCATGGTTTGTGTTCTTACAAGCTACGTTTTTGGTGACTTTTGCACTTCTGTGATTTCATTGGGAATTAAAGCATAGTGAGATTTAATTTTTTTTTTTTACTAGAGCGCCCAAAACACCTGTTTCAGTCTTTTGGGCACCAAAGCTAAAAATAAGTCCAAAAGCTGTTAAAAATGTTATGCCTTAGTACTAAAACATCAGAAGTTCCGGTTATTTCAGTGTGACTGTAGGATGTGATTTTCATTATTCTGCAGTATGCCTTGACAGTTGACAGTATTGTAAAGTCCAGAGGAACCTGGGACCTTAAGGGTCTGTGTGGCGGAGGAATGCTGAGGTTCACTGGCACGAGATTTTGCAACAAAGACTTGGTTTGTGGGTCACAGAGGGTAGAGGGTCAATTCCTTTTTGTTTTGCTCTGAGGGGGAAAAGGTCCAGTTTTAACCAGATTTGGATGTGGGCTTCTGTGGGAGTGTTATTGACAGCTGCCTCAGAGTTTATGTAATGTTCATAGAGGCAGAAATCTCATCTGTATTCTGCGTATTGAGTTAGTTTGACTATTTGGACACAGATGTTTTCACGATTGTCCAGGTTTGGTTGATTTTCTCACAGAAATTGTGATCTGTGTTTGTTTGCTTTTATTAATTTAAGCCAATGTGACATTTTAAATATGAATGTTCCTTGAAGAAACTGAAAATGTAGTAATAACTGTTACAGTGTTAAAAACTTTATTCAGCTTAGTAACTTAGAAAAATACAAAGTAGTTTCTAAGTGGGAAATATCAAATCAATCTCTAAATCCAAATGGAAAATAAGTTTCATTTCCAGAATAGTTCCTTCTTTATAGACTTTCATTCTGAGCTATAGCAGATCTATATCTTGCCTTGAAGGTAAAAAAAAGAGTATTATAGAATCATAGAATCATTTAGGTTGGAAAAGAACCTTAAGATCATTGAGTCCAACCTTTAACCTAACACTGCCAAGTCTACCACTAAACCATGTCCCTAAGTGCCACCTCTACCCATCTCTCAAATACGTCTGGGGATGGTGACTCCGCTGCTTCGCTGGGCAGCCTGTTCCAGTGCTTGATAACTGTTTCAGTGAAGGAATTTTTCCTACTATAACCCAGTATTACTTATTTTCTCATTCCTATGTTCTCCAGTTCATAGAAGAGGTATAGGATTTTCTGCAGGATTTTGTCTGTGTAATTGAGAATTTTAATTGTCTTTATATAGATTTAATTGATAATCAGGAGAATACCAGGTCAATACTGTGCTCAATAGACAAGACTTATTAGTTCATTAATATTTACAAGTTAATACTGTGCTCAATAAGAAATGCTTTCATAATTGGACTGTAGGAAGATTAAGTAGCTAAATATGAAAGGTTAATTTTAGAAAGTAACTGTCAAGTTAAAGGAACAGTACTATTAGCTGTGGTCCTTGCCATTCTGTTCAGGAGGGTGTGAAACAACTGTTGCAGGACTGTTCTGGGGAAAGCGATGAGGCCTCTTCCAGGGTTCAGGTTAGGTGAGAACAGAGACAAGTAAGTATATTGTAGATAAGTTCCTATACTTGTGATATTTTTGAATTACATTGTCTTAAAAGTAACAAGTTCAATAATATAAGTAGATCTTGGCAACTGTGGGAAGTTGAGAAGATTACCCGAAATGATCTTTTTATGTTCTTTGTTTTCTGTAGTATGAGAACGTTTTATGATTTCTCAGTTAAAAAAAAAAAAAAAGCAAAATTATTCCCTCTAACCACAATAAAAGCACTTTTTCTTCTTAAAATGTTTTTGCTCATCTTGCATAAAGAATGAAACACATTCTTGTGAAACATTGCATGCCCAGGGGAGAGAGCAAGAGACTTTACTTGACATGACAGAGGACCTAGAAACACACTGCAGGGAGGTGTATCAGATGCTTGTAGTGGTGAGGATAGAAGACGACCTCTATAGATTAGAGGAACAGTTCTTTCCCCCTCATTTCCCCCGTTCTTTTTGGTGGTGGCTATAGCTTGCTTGCTTGTCTTTTACAGCAGTGCTACAGGGCACCCAGAAATTCAACAGGATAAAATTGTCAGCCCTTATGAGCACTTAAAATCTGCTGGCAACATATTTCTTCAGTCTTGCCTTGATTGATGAGACAGTCTGTGTATCTCTGATTGTAATTTGCAGAGAATAACAAACTCAAAACTGTGTTTCAAAATTGCTCATACTGACACATAACTGTAATTGGAGTAAATAAATTACATGTTTCAAATCCCCCAAGAATATTTCTTTAAAGGGTGTATCTGGCTTCCAGTATGGAGAGGCAGTATAAAAAAGACTAGGTAGTGCACTGTGCTTATAAGATAAATCCTTTATTGTACTTCAGTTCTGTGATATCCAGTTATTTGAGTTGCTGGCTTGGTCACAGAAATGGTAGTTTGAAGGGATATACTCATTATGTAGTCCAGCCTCCCACATGAAGCATGCTGGTAGGTGCAAAAGCTCTTTCTGTAAAGATCAGGACAAAAAAGACATTAGTTCTTTCTCTTGTCGCCTGTCACTGGGTTCTCTCCCCTGTCTGTCACCCACGTATTTTCTGAACTTCTTTTTACAGCTGTCATGCCCATGGATTCCCTACTTGTTACCCGAAATGTCCCTCCCTAGGTTTGTCTTCAGGTGAGCTCTGGCCTCCCTGATTTTGTCCCCAAGTTCCTGAACAGTGCTTTATACTCTTCGTTTTTTGCATGTCCTTGTATTATATTAATTTCTCTTTTTTCTTTTTTTTTTCCTTTTTTTTTAATTTTAGCTCATCAAAAAACTTCTTCCTAAGCCAAGTAAGCCTTCTGCCAAAACTCCCAGCCTTCCTACACAAGGGCCTTCTTCCTTCCTGAAGTCTCAATAAATGTCAGGGAACTCTTCCCCTTTGCCCCTGTTTCCCTGGGATTTTATGCTGCTGTTCCCTGGAATAAGCCTAAACCAGCATGTATAAAATCCGTCCCCACTCTGCTGCTTACCTTTCCAGCCTTTCTGTGTGTCCTCAACTCGGTCATCTTGAGATCACTGCAACCCAGGCTGCTGGATGAGGTTCACCTACCAGTTCCTCTCTATTTGTGAGCAGCGGCTTAAGCAGCATTACTGCTAGTGAGCCCCTTTAGCAATTGTTAGGAAATTGTACCAATGCAGTGCAAGAACTTGGATTACCAGTGTAGTTCTGTGTTATCCCTTGAGCAGGAGTCCAGGTGATTGAAACTCACTTACTTGCTCGGAAAGTCCGTAACACACCCCTACCCACAGCACTGAAAGCTTTTCCTCTCTTGCCTCAGAGCCTTAATCTCCATTCCCTGAAAAAATCAGTTTAAAGCCACCTCACTGGGTTTAGCAAGCATGTTCTTCCTGGCCCAGATTAGGTGGGTTCTGTCTCTCTGCAGCGGTGGTTCCTCACTACAGACAAGATGCTGTGACTGAGGAAACCAAATCCTTGCTGGTGACACCAGCTCTGCACTCTGGTGATGGTGCGTGGCTGTATTTGCTGCTGCCTGGGCCTCTGCTCTGGTAAGGATTCATAACATGCAAGGCAGCGTGGGGACGTCAAGGATCTGGCTACGTGGTGCGGAACTGTGACCTGCAGGGAGATCTCAGCTGTAGTGCTGTAAAAGGAGAGAATCGTTTTAGCCTGCTTTGGGTTTGCTTTCCTTTTCCTTAGTTGTGCTGTTTCAAGCAGGATGAGCACTGCTCTGTACTGCTTGTAGTATCTGAACTAGTTTGTCTCTGCAGAGCGTTGTGTTGTAAGTAGAATATGTCTCTAATCTGATCTTCTGCATAGTGGAGACCAATTTTATTATCTGTATACATCTTCTGTCTGATTTCCTTTTCTGCGTGTGGCCTGTGGAACTGATCTCAAGGTCTTACTGTCTGTTCTACAGTTAAGATTATCATCTGGCTATGTTTTCTGTGAAATTCCTAGTTTTCTTTTAGGGCTGCTGGCAGGTTGGAGCTGCCAGGCTGCAGTGTGCAGAAACTGCATGTTTCTCTGTCAGAAGTGGAAAGCCCTACTTACATTTTAAGCTTTACTCAGCAGTAGTGGCTTGACTGGAATATCATTCTAATGAGTTTAGAGGATAAATTTCTGGAGGATTTACAGTGCTGCTGTGTGGTGCCTAGACATAAGGCTCTGGTCTGTCAGAGGAATCTCTAGGCACTAGTAAAGCACAAATGCTAAAAGTCACCACTGCACAGCACAGATTTCAGGTGTTCCAGCTTTTACGGTGGAGTGCTCGGCAGTGTCCTAGAGGCCTCTTATAGCCTTTCAGAACCACCTTTGTGTAAGATGGTGCCGATTTTAGAATTCAAGGATGGCAATTCAGTTGAGATCTAAAGGTATTTTTCTGTTTATAAATTGGAAGTTCAGTCTGGCTGCTTCTTTAAATATTTTATAACAACACACAATCCAGTAACCTTACGTGACTGCTTGGCAACATGTAGATTCAGCCTGCACTGTTATGAAGACTAGAAAAATTGTACCAATAAGAAGATGTTCAAGTTATCCTTATCTGCTTGAAGCCTTTTCACTCACAGATGGGAAAATATAAATTCTTCACTTCTGTTGAAGATTGCTTGCGTAATCTGTTATTGTCTGTATGAAAAGCTTTTTGAAACTACTCATAATACTTACAGGACTGCCAACTAATACCTTCATGACCTTGAGAATGAAGATAGCAAAATGATATTTTTCAGTAACTGATTTTTTTTTTGTTTGTTTATATAAATGTAAACACAAATTCTGGGCAATAGAAGTCGACATAGGATCTGAAATAATTAAAAATGTGAGGACATATTTTAGCAGACATAGATTTGGCTTCAAGAAATAGCATGACTAAATATGATAGGATCAGCCACAGTTCCTTAAAAAGACAAAGAAAAAAAGACAGAAAAAAAAA
>Ga0065711_1040120_pt1 | contig 17230 bp, 6 predicted proteins | sample Hoacrofraction12_FD_59098 | JGI IMG/M metagenome (GOLD analysis project Ga0065711, IMG submission 59098) | Hoatzin crop microbial communities from Cojedes, Venezuela - Epithelial fraction 12 v2 (version 2) | ecosystem: Host-associated > Birds > Digestive system > Esophagus > Crop | place... | reverse complement strand
CTTCCCTTCCCTTCCCTTCCCTTCCCTTCCCTTCCTTCCCTTCCCTGTCTCTCCCTTTCTTTCCCATGAAGAAACCAGCTGGAGAAGTTGTGACTCAGAACCTTTTTAGAAATCCAATCTTTGCCTCTGCTAAGGGCCTTTGTTGAGTTTTTGTTGAATTCCCTTAATTGTCTGGTTCCTTATGAAATCACCGAGTATGTTTCTGTGAATAATGCATACATAGCTGAATTCCTTAAAGCCATACTTTCTTGGTGATTAAGCTCTTTTCTCCTCTTGAATCTCAAGTGCAGGGGAGTTTCCTTCAAGTGAGATCATTCGTGTGTTTTTTTTCTTAACTGCTCCTTCAAAGTGGAATAAAGTTTAACTGTTTAAAGTTTTATTAAGCTGACTTCACAAAATCATACCCATTCACTCCATAAATTCCAACCGCATGATCAAAGTCAAGTGAAGCCAGTCCTCCCCTAGGGATACATTACTATTTCATCCATCTCCTCTTTGTTATTATTATTCATAACTAATTTGTCTCATAAAGTGTTAATCTGGGATCTTGCTAAGGGCTGCTACACAGTACTGTAGTTCATAATAATCTTCCAGAAGCATAATACCAGAAAAAACCCTAAAGACCAGTTTGTGTTTGAAATGCATGGGGCAGTAGGAAGCAGAGTGGGCAGCCACACTGACAGGCAATTGTTCTGAAATGTATTAAGTACCCTGTTCTTTGAAAACTTGGCCCCAGGAATGATAGATCTAAATGCTTTGGAACTCAACATATTTTCTTCTTTGTCTCCTTCCATAGCTGAGACCAGCCTGATATTGTTCTTTGTTCCTCTGTCTACTAGATTACATTATTTCTTTCTGTACCGCTCCATGAAATTGATGAACAGGAGTTCCTGGAGTCTAGGTAAGACTCAACTCAAACTTAAAAAGCAGAAGGCAAAGGAAACCAGGAAACATGGGACCTGAACAAGGAAAATCACACTTCCATGGTATGTGTGAAAAGCAGCAAATTCTGTGTTGGGCAACCTGGAAAATATAAGATATCTGGGATATTGTTACCATATCACACACAAAAATTCAGGATTTTGGCTTATGGCATGCAAAAACTGCAAACACACAGTGACATGGTAAGGAATGAACCATGTTTATCTGGCTGAAAATGTCCCAGATAGGGTACAGTTTATTGATGTCATATTTCCAGCTTGGTTTCTTGTTTTTCAAGCTACTTTTTCTATCAGGAGCAACACATCTGAGGTGTGTAGAAGTGCACTGTACAATATACTGAGTTGGCTGCAAAGACATGTTTCACCTGAAAGAGACCTGAGTTGACCTGAATGACCTGAAGTTACTGACAGCTATCCAGGTATGTGTATGGCCACTGAGAGCACTGCATGCCTATAGAGTTGTGCTTACAGTATGAAAGTACAAACCCCAGGAATTTAGCATCTGACCAGACTTGGGGATAAATTACTCTCATTTAGGACTTATTAATTACAAAAGCATTTGGTAATTGTGGTTGGCAGATCGAAGCATCATGAAGAGTAAAAACAAACTAGTTGAAATGCATGGTAAAGATAAACCTCTGTCACTAAATTTTTGTCAATATTCAGTAACTTAGTATGGACTTTACTTAGTTGTTTGAGGTTAGGCTTTTTTCTTATTCCTTTTTTTAAACACGTAAAATAGTCTAACTTTAGTAATGGAAATTCATTTAATAATGCAGCTAAGAACTTGTGTACAAAAAATGACTGATTTCATTCATAAATTTATGAATTAGGGGCGTCCTCAGTGAATTTTAGACCTTATAATAAAATTTATGCCTATTATCTCAAGTGATGCACAGTATAGAAATCTTCTGTCAGAATGTAATACTTAAAAAGCCTGAAAAATATGGGTTTTGTCAATATCAAGATACTGTTTGTTAAAGTAAAGCAACGTTTGGCCTGACTGAACAAAGTGAGTAATTCTCCTTTTCTCTGTAACTCACATATAGATGCTTGCCACAAACATACTTCCTTTAGAAAATTCACTTTCTCCTCAGGTCATTCCATGAATAATCACAACTTATCTGTATTTTGTTCAGCCGTGTAGTTTTGCACTGTAGCTTACGTAATGCAGGATAGATAGAAGGAGAAAGGAAGATTTTCAAAAGGGCAGAGGAGGATGTGGGCTTCAGGCTTTAGAAGTCCACTCCACAACTGTGCATCGTATTTTGTTTGCAACTTCTCTTCCTTTGTATGAACTCAGCACCCATTTTGTTTTCTTTATTTGATATATTCAGTGTCCTAAATGTCTAACTATTCAGAAAAATCTACTTCAGCTTCTGGCTGTGGACCTAGTTTATGAGATGCTTCCAGCCAGCTTCCTCTCTGGGGATAGAGACATGTATCTGGGCAGCAAACACTGCTGAAGTTGTCAAGTGCCTCCTGCTGGGCCTGCTCACAGTCTGGCAAATAGAGGCCAGGATGCTGGTGTGGTGCTACACAACTGGAAAGCAGCGGGAGAAGTTTCTAGTCTCAGCACCAAAGTGTAGATCTCAGTCTTCCTCCAGCTCTTTGGATTCACAGCAGCATGCTTTGTGATCCATGATGCCTCTCCTTCTCCTGAAACAGCAGCATCTCTGATGAGGCTGCTTGTGTGGAGTGGGAAGACTGCAGATCCACGGCTGGACTGTGCTGTCAAAGGCATCACAGTTTCACTGTGCTTGTTCCTGTAAGCGTATCAAAATTCCATAAATGTAAATTGCTTCCTTTATAGACATTTCTTCTCTTTGAAATTGTACCTGTGTATTTCTGCTTTCTATGTGGGACTACAAACTTATTTGTTTTCTAAGGTGGGACAAAATGGAACTTCAAATAAATGTGTTTGATTGTGCAACTTAGCCTAGCTCACATTGTAACAAGCCTTTATGCTCTATAGCCATGTTCTTGCATGATATCTGGACTGATATTCTGCTAGTTGTATCTCAGACTGAAGCTTTCTTAAAGAAGTTGTGGCTGTACTCCAAAAAGTATACATCTGAAAGGAAGGAGAAATAGCAGGAAAACATAGCTGAAAACATAAAGTCCTAAAAAGCTCTACTTTAAGATAAAAGTTAATGTGAATTTTTCTTCAAACTTGTTCATAAAATCCTACTTTAAACAGTGTGCTGTCTGACTCTGTACTTCTTTTAGCTTTTAGTTTAGACTAGAAGTTATTAAAAGAGCAAAGTTTTGTTAACTCAGCCTTTTAGGTGTCCTGACCTAGAAACATTTTACTTTTAAAAATCAGCCACAGAACACCTAACACAAAACAAATACACTCCCCAAACTAAACTTCTCAACATATTCCAAGGTGTAGTTACTAAAAACATTGACTCTCTGTTACTCTATGCACAAGGGTCTGTTTTATCTTCTGTTTAATAAAGAAGAAGATTCCAGCTACTGCACATGTGCTTACTGCCTCATAAATACCAACTTCTTAGCTGTCTGATCATACCCTACCAGTTCTATATTTTGTCAGCAAAGGTCCTGATTTTAAAAATAATCATTTAGCCATCTGCTTACCCATATGTGCTACACACCACTGATTGTTAGGTTCCATGCAGGTTTTATAAACAATACCACAAACCCTGAACTTGTTTTTGCCCATAATTAGCACTTTACTACCACATTAAATTGATCACAAGTAAATTGTTTCATTTTGGTGGGTTATTTTGATAGTAATCAGGCTTCTTGATGGGAATTTATTTTCTAGGCAATAAATTCAGGTTATAAAGAGTTTCCTTCCCTTTTCTTTTATATAGGAAATACGTTATATTAAAGGTCACCTTTGTCAGTCTAATAAAACAGATCTCAAACTAGCAAATGTAAAACATCTTTTGGAGCATCCATCAATGTTTACACTGGCTTAGGGAATGTTATCTTAGCTGCTTCATCAGTTTCCACTACTGATGATGTCACTGTGGTCACCTATTACAGGTTGGGTGTAACAGGAGTGGAAAGAAATATCTGAGAACACTTCACTTACGATCAGGCTTTCGCATCACATGGTAGTGTAAGGTTTCCGCTTTGCTTTTCATGCATCAGAAGGAAGTTGATTTTCAGGTAATGTTACTTCCATCCTCTATCACCGGAGAAAAGAGTGAACTACATCCAGACCTCTCTTATACCCATTGTTGGTTTGAGACAGAAGTGTATGAGGAAAGCTGGATGTAAAATATGTTCCCATGTGCTCAGTATGATCTGTGGGTTGTTTCAGAATGTTCTGTCTTTCTAAACTGGAACTTCAGCACTCACAAAAAAATCAATAACAAAGAAACCTATCTCTGCGTTTCTGGAGGAAAGACAAAGTCTTTAAAATACAGGCTTAATTTGTGCATTACAGTGTCTATCCTACACTCAGCTTAACTGAGAATCCATCAAAAAACAGTTTCAATATGGTTAATTTACCATATTCATCTCAGAAAGAAATGAAGCTGTTTTTCTCTTTGGTGTCAGTAGTATATATGGAGGTGAATAGGATCCATATTAAAGTGGGAAACCTCTTATATTATATCCAAACCGGTCCTGTTAAGTTCAACTCATCTCTGACAAGGTGTCAAGTGTCATGAAAGCCCTTCAAGTCTATTAAATTGAAGAACCTGGATGTTCTGAAAGATGTAATTTTACTGAATATTAAGACAGTGCTTCAAATACCTCAACCTTTTTTTCTATTGAGGACAAAATATGTTTGCTTTGATATGCTTGCTGTTTAGTTTTTCCTTTTTCACTTAAATAGTTGTACATCTAACCCTGTCAAAAAGTTAATGCAGGATGCAGTATACTATATAGGCTCAAAATGATTTTTGGTCGTTCAATATGAACATCTCTTCATTCAAACTTCAGATTTGCTGGGGGAGTAGGTTTGTTGATTTTTTTTTTAATAATGAATACTGTCCTTTAAAATCAATGAAACTAGAGAATAATAGGTGAACAGTTTTAAACAACTATCTAATCACCAGAACCAAATTACTTCTGTGGGATTTTTCTCCTGGAGTACAAGTCTGCATATAATCCTGTCAACACTTTGACAAGTTTAGGGATAGCCTGAAGTAAACTTGTGCCACAGATCTTGATGGAGATGGGTGAGGAAACTCTAGCTGAAATCTCTGAGTTGGATCCTGTACAAAGGATCCTTGTGAAGGAAAATTATGTCTCTTTCATGTCAACTTAAGCATGGGCCAAGAAGTGTAAGCGGCTCCTGCCTACCATAATCAAGCACAGCAACACAACATATAATGGTGCCACAACAGTATGTTTGTACCACAACCCTAGAATACACTGAAGATACTAAACCAAAATTTTTCATATTTTTATTTCTTTTTAATTAAAACAACTGTATGCTGAAACATTGTTGCTACATGTGTTGGGCTAAGGCAAGATCTCATTAACATCAGAAGTACAATTGCCTATGAAGAAACCTGATAAATTAGGAGATGTATCTAAACCATACACATAATTTCTTCTGTGTGCTTCTCAGTTGCTTTTGGATTTATTTTCAGTTTGGAGATGGTTACTTTTTCTATTGCTTCGCTACTTGGTAAAGTTTTGCAGTAGATGAAATTTTTCAAGTAAAATGCTGAGTAAATAGCCAATATTCGTAATTGTAATCCATTGTGTGTAATTTTTGGGTTTGTTTTTTGGGTTTTTATGAGGGGAGAGGAGTTGATAGCAATAAGTTGGGTATTAGTGATCTGTGTTTTACAGCATTTGCCAAACTGCATGTCCAGTGTTATGAATAATGAAGTATGCTTAGTGGTTCATTACCTTTGTCATCTAACTCAGATTTCCATAACCCTTGGCATCCTAATGCAAATGGTTAATTCTTTAAACACTGTAGTTCAATTCATCCCTGTGTTATTTTTTGAAACAAGCAGTTTGTTATCTGTTTATACAATGTGGAAATGCATTTTAATTGCCTCATATAAATTTATGACAACGTTCTTTATGTTCTTCTTTTTTAGACGTAACAGCAGTGTTCAAGCTTACATTGCAAGAATTTTTCATTAAAAACTCTTTTAGGCTACAGTATATTGGGCTGGCTGGCTCCCCTCAAGTAAGCAGAAAGAGAAAGCAAACAGAAAAGATTCCTTGTCAGTAGTGCCTGACAGGTCCAGAGTATTGATTATTTTTGTTTAATCCAGGGTAGTGCTGCCTTAACAGTACTATACAATAGGTCGGGTTTCTTTATAACTTTCTGATAAAACTGGAAAGTTAAAAGCCTTGATAAGTCTGTTGAAACTCACAGTCTGTGGGAGAGCTGAAGGTTTTTTTAGGCTAGGGAGAGCTTTTTGCTCTTTTTTTTCTGCTTTATTTAGTTCTCAATTTCGTGCCTTCAATAAGGCTGTGGAAATTGAAAGCAGGGAATTATTCACAGTCTCAGAAGATGTAGGACAAGGATCAGTGACCTGAGGCTAAGGAAGGAAATGTTTAGGCTAGACATTAAGAAAAGATCTTGAACTGTACAGGGCAAATGGCTAAACTCCTGAGGGAGGCTGTGAAAGCTACATCAGTGCAGCTATCAAAGGTCAGCTAGGACACTAGGGGGTAGCATGAGGTTGGACGTAATGAAAACAAAGTTTTCTCATAACTTGGTCCCCTGTTTTCACAACTCAGTTGTGCTGCTTTTTGACTCTTATCTACAGATTGACAGGCGCAGATGTCTACTTATTTTCAGGACGGACTGCCACACAATCAGCTTTCCTTCTCACGCAAAACTGACTCTGGCTACAGTATATAAAAAAGAATTGCTTCAGCATGAAGCTTCTTGTCATGTTGAATCTTACATTTCACTCTAAAAGCACATATTGGTAATCACAATTAATATGTGAGATTAATGCATGTAACTATTTTTCTTTGTGTGAAGCTATATTTGAAGATGGCAAACTGTTCTGGAGTGATAATGAAGCTACAAGTGCTGACTGCCTTTCTCACTTAAGCCTGTCTTTGGGTGCTGCAATGATAAGTGCTGCACACTGAAGATATCCAGCTGGGAGCTCTAGGCTTAGCTAGTTTTTGAAGGCTGCATGAATAGTCAAAAAAAAGTTTGCTCAAGAGGGCAAATCGGAGCAAGAACCCAACTTGGGTGCCATGAATACCTCATCTAAAAGATGTTAAAGTTGATCTTGGTGTGTGATGTTAACAAAAGGGAGCTGTAAATTAACCTTATGATAGCTGTTTCCATATGTTTTGTGTTTTCTAATACTTTGAAGATTTATATTTTTTTCTGTGAAGGTAGAGTTACGAGAAACATAATTTTGAGAACAGTATTAAAGAAAAAACCAGCTTTAGACTCATCTGTTTTGGTAAGATTTTTTCTAGGAGAGAAGACATCTTTCAATATTTTCTAAAAATTGTCAGAAGCTATATTAATCAAGTCCTCTCTGGCGTTTTTTTCTCCACTTGAATTTCTTCAAAAGGAATGCATGAACTGTGGCATTTTTTGCAATATGCATTGTCCACAAGCTTTCCTTATTAACAGTTAATTTAGGGTTGTTTCTGTGATTTTATTGATCACTGGCTGACTAGATGTTTATGAAATTTGCTTCAGAAAAATTGCTGGAAACTGGCACTATATAGCATCATAAAATCATAGTTGGAAAAGACCTCTAAGATCATCAAGTCTAACCATCCAACCAACACCACCATGCCTACTAAACCATATCCTGAAGTGCCACATCTACACATTTTTTAAACACTTTCAGGGGTGGGGACTCATCCACCTCCCTGGACAGCCTGTTCCAATGCCTGACCACTCTTTCAGTAAAGAAATTTTTGCTAATATATAGATTTAACTTGCTTTCCTCACATTTCCTTGACTTTCAAGCACACCATGGAATGCTACAAATTCCATTTGTGGAACGGAATATATCAGTAATTCAGAATCTTTGCACCAGATTTTGTGGCTCATCTGCCATATGGAGAAATGTTAAATGAAGAGGTTAAGGCAGAAACATTTGTATAATTTTAATGTATTTCATAACTAAGCCAATTCTCATACTGTGAGCTTGATGTATTAATCATCCAGTACTATGTCTGCTGTAGAAACACTCAGAAACAAGTAAACTTCAGAGAGGGGAACAGATTTAGCATGTGCCGAATTTTAATTAGTATAGTGTCATTTTTTTTTTGTAGTTCTACCTATCTGTAGAAGCATCTGATTGCATATGATTGAAATATTTCATGGGAAACTGCTTCAGAACAATATTTCAATGTGATGCCCACTGTTTTCTTTGTGATGTGGAAGAAAAGAATAAATATACTAGGGCATTGTTCAAGTACAGTACTTAAATAAAAGGTAGCAACAAACCAGGACAAACCATTTGGACAGTGCAGCAATTAGAAAGCTGTGTTTCAGCATCAAGATATAGGCTGACCTACAAAATTTGGTTCTCTCTCTAGATATTCTGTCTCCATTTCTGTCTTCTAATGTAAAAAAAAAAAAAGTTTTAGGGAACAAAGGTAAGGCCATAAAATGTGTCCGCTAGCTGAATTCAAAGAGTAAGTATCAAATAATCAGTTGAATACTATTGAACTATGAGGACAAGATGAGAGGTGCTAAAACATTTGAGCAGTGTTTTAACTAACTAATAGTTTGAGCATGTTCTTGGAAACTAAAGAGGGTTATGAAAAGGAAGGAAAGAGAGCTCAAAGCTGACAACACAGGAAAAGTCCATAAAGAATTTCTCTATGTAGTTAAACCTTTATAGTCATATGTAATCACTTGTGTGATCTTTGTTGATCTTATTGGGTTTTTTAAACTTGTTTTACACAGTAACACAAAAAAAAAAAAATCTTATATCTTTCCGTATTTGCTAAATCCAGCCAATATAAAGAAATGAAGTAGTAAATAAAGGAGAAAATATATACACACATAGAAGCCCAAAGTTCTTCCTCACACAACCTAAAATTACCCAATTATAAGAGCCGTGCTTTCTGGAATAATGTTTTCCTACTCTGACTAGATAAACTGCCACTTTGTCAGGGCCTGCAAGTACTTCAAATCACTGCTTTCACTCTTACACTCCCATTAGCCATCATTGTCCTCTGTGCTTCACCACTCATCCTCAGTTTTGGAATATTATGCAGATCTTTACCTTCTCCCTAGGGAGATCAGAGGGCTTGAAACATGTATTTTACCCAAATATTCCTCTCCTTTACTAACTGACCTCTACATCACTCAGATCAAGACACATAACTGACAGCACTCTAGTGTTCCTCAAACTAATGGATAAAAATCTTGTTCAATATGAGGCATATTAGTTTAACTGTTCAGTTAAATTATTGATATTAAAAAATATGCAATGTGTTTGCCTTTTAAGATTTAATCTAATTACTAATTCTCAAAAGAGTGGGTTTTTTTAACACTTCTCATTTGGAAGGATATGAAGCTCAGTCATCCAAATATCTGTTTTTTATTGAAATATTTGGGTGTTAAATATACAAGACTGCAAAGATAAAACAGGAAGAAAAAATTCCACCCAGGAGACAGGCACACTTGTTGAATGAGTAAGTCTTGACTTGATTATGAAACACGAGGATAAAAGTTATTTATGAATTGTTGACACAGTATTTGGAGTAAATGTATCCAAATGCACAGTGTATGCAAATGATTTACTTACTGAAGATGGAGGGCAGTCCTTCAGTGTCAACTGTACATTTTCCACCTAATGAAAAAGAAAAAATGGGAAAATAATAAATAATTAGTTCCCACTGAGACAAATTTATGTACATAAATTTTGAATGTAGTAAGAATGAAAGTTGCATTCAGTATGAAGAAAAATTATTCATCACTTTTAGCAAATGATTTCATGTCTGGAAGTTTTGTTAGCTGAACTTTTTTATTAGCCTGTTTCCTGTTTTGAAGCACTGGACATTTGACTGTGGAATGATATATGATTTCAGGAGAAGTGAGGCACTGAAATAGTTAGTATTCATCAAATGAAAGAGAAAGAGGAAGGCAAGTTGTTCAAGTAATTAAACATCTGTGAATTGTTTTAGTTAATCTTCTGCGACACATTAAGAGAAAGTCCTACTATATATGAGAAGATTTCTGAAGGTTCTATTGGATTTTTTTTTCCTCACTTCTAATAAAGTGGGACATGAACAAGGAATGGACTTTCTGTGCTGTATTTTTATGTGATTTTAGGTCAAATTAAAATATTATCATGTCAGCCCTAGATATTTAAATATTTTCCTTACTCACAGTACACTGAACAATACTTCCTCCAAATGCATCTCTACCCTTCACTGGAGAAACCTCCTCTGGGGATGGATCTTAATTATAAAGTGGAAGGAATTAATGGACAGAGGGTAGGATTCAAGAACAAAACCCAGTAACTCAGACACTATTCTGGTGTGCATTTTGGAAGTCGGACTCAGTATTTTCTTGGTCTCTTCCTCTTAGAATTTATGATGAAGAAAATTAAAATGTAGAGAACACAGGCATATTTTTTTATCTCACAATCTAATGTAGGAAGTGTATGTCTAGTTATATTTTTCTTCTGTTGTTGTTACTGCTTCTTTGAATTTTTAACACAATATATTTAAGAAGTAACAGTCAATAAAGGTTGAAGCACACAAATAAAGTGAGGTTTGTCTTTCTAAAATCTCTTTTCAGTAATTCAAGTCAATTTTGGGAGATGGGGTAAGAGTAAACATTATACTGGCTTAAAAGAAATGGCGTACAGTGACCTTCTCTTTCATAAAGGAAATTTTGACCTGGTTATCTCTAACAGCTCTAGATCTTGAGTTTCTGTGCTAGGTCTTTACCTCATGAGATAATCTGAAGCAAGTATCACAGTAAAAATTTGACACAACAAATCAAAAATTGAGGTAAGAGTAGCTGCTCCAGTAAGCCAGTGTATATTCAGTCCTAAAGGTAATTCTGAAACTTGATCACACTTTCAATTATGCAAGGTAGCTGATAATGACTTTCAGTTAGCACATTTGGTTAAACAAGGATCAAGTGATTTGAACTAAATCCAGAACTGTTACAACCAATGGTGTATTGCATTATGGACAATCACAGATTCATGGAGTTGATGAACAATTCAGGTTGGAAGGGACCTGAAGTGGTCTCTAGCTCACTTTCCTGCTCAAAGCAGGGTCAGCTGTGAGGTCAGACCAGGTTGCTCAGGTCTCTGTCAGGTCAAATTTTGACAGCCTCCAAAGACTGATACTGCACCGCCTCTCTGAGCAACCTGCTCTACTGTTTGGTAGTCTTTATAGCGAAAATATTCTGAATCCCTCCTCGGTGTACACATATAAAAACCTATAAGCATAGAAGTCCTACTTAGGACAGGGAAAGCAGAAGATAAATTAGATGAGATTTGATATGAGAGCATATTATTTAACTTTTAGTGTCACATAAGCTCATAAAAGGCATTTTTTCTTTGTAATTAATTTATTCATTCCAGGGCTCTGCCTTGAAGAATGCAGGTGATGAGCAGATCAACATCTAGTGTTTGTGAATACTTTTGTACTCCATGAGAACTTTAACTTATATGATTACCCAGCGAGAAAAAATACTGCCATTTTATAGGTTTTTTGGGTAGACAGCCAATAGCAGCAGATGGAAGAAACATTTATTGCCTTGTATATCCTCTCCAGTGTGTGATCAAAACACCTGGGTTTGGAAAACAGTCAGTTTAAACACAATGTTTTGGAATAGATACAAATGCTTTACACCATGCACCCATCATTTTCAAATCAAAGACCAGACAGGCTTCAGAAGATTCACAGTTCATCAGGTAAACACTTGAAAGTTTAAAACAGCTGATCAACAAATCTTGAACCAAGAATGTGATTCAAGATTTCACAATATGAAATTGCTCCAATTTCATTGGTATTTATCTTGTTTTTTTCCTGAGTTAAAATTGATGTTGGAAAAGCAGATCAAAAAGCACAAATAGACACCAGGATATCCTAGATATTTAGAAACCCCAGTAAAAATGTGTAAATAGGAGAGGAAAAGTGGAATTCACAAATGAGCTTACTCTTTAAAGGAAAGAGTAGTAGTTTACAGAGATATAAGTAAGATCTTTTTCTTTTTCTATTATTTAGATATTTATTTTAAGTAAACTTACCATAAAATACCTGGCCATCTGTTTGCAAATATTATGGATTCCATCCATCTTTGATTAACAAGTGAGTCACTTACAGTTAATCAGAATTAACACCTTTGTAAAAGGCAGTCTGGGGAAAATGGGTTAGGAAGATCTCTGAGAAAAAAATATTTCAGTTCCTTCATAATGGAATGAGCTTTGATGCTGATAACTTTTCTGGACAGTAGCTGACTAGAAGAATCTTTTGGCTTTATTGTTTGTATGCGGGAGAGCTGTTAAAGAGTGAACTGCACTGAATTTGCAGTGCAACCGTTGCTTTATGTGTGGCCATTCATACTTGAGACTAAACCAGTCATTTCTCTTCAGTGCAGCACTGAAGTGCTACCAACATGCACATGTGGAGTTACGGTGACAAGTAGGCAACACACTGTAAGCTTGAACCTTATCATACTAACTCTCTAAGAAAAAAAGAAAAGCATTTTCACAAGAAGGACAGGAAGCACCGCTGCTTGAAAAAATTTGAAAACTAAACTGGACAAAATATTAGGAAATCTGCCTTATGATTCCTTTCCTAAGGCAGGTTTCACTGCCTTTCGCTCTTGATAGTTGGTCTTCTCTGCCTCCATTTTCTGTGACTGACTTTGGTGCGCAAGTGTAATAATATTGTTCATGGTAATATTGGTCTGGTTTGATGTGCAAAAAGTTACAGAACAGCTACAATTAGAATTTCCCCTTCACTGCTTAGCAACACCACCATTTTGGGGAGTGAGAGCATGCTGCCCTTTCATATTCATTTCAGATAACTGTCACAGAACAAATTGAAGTGAGAGATAGGAGGCAAGCTACGTCTTCAGTGATTCCTACACCTACGTCTCAGTCAGAAGCTACCAAAATCATTAACTTTAAAGAAGTCTGTCCTTGAGGGCCATTCCTCCTTCCCTCCTCTGCCAGGAATTAGATCTTTGCCTTTTTTAAAACTGGAACTGCTGAATATTTTTTCACGTACTAAGTCATGGACAGTGCTTAGGTGCCACTTTTTTCAAATAATGGCTGCAGTGAGAAAATCCAGATTGACTGCATCCTTATTTAGTTAAGTCCTTAATTCTCTTCCAAAACCTTCGGGGTCACAATCTCTACTAGTGTAAATTGGAGATAACTGCATCAAAGTTAGCCATCACAGATTTATTGCAGATAAGGCTTCAGTCCTTTTGTGGTTGAAGTATGAAAGGCGGAAGAATAGTGTAGTCTGTTTATGACTCAGTTTTATTTTTTCTGATCCATAATTTTCTCCACATTTTGTACGTTGGTGTGACAGTGTCCTGATGTTTTCCTCCCTTTTTCCTGTTATTTATAGGCCCCTTCAGCCTTAGCTCTCTGTATTACGCATTGCCTGGGGAAGAATGCCTTCCTTTCCTCCACAGCTCGCTCCCTCCCTATTTGTATTCTCTACCCTTTCACTTCTATATTTTTTACTTTGTTACTAGTGCAACCCTTCAACATGGTACTCTATCTCAAACATTTTCAAACCTCTTTAACTCACTGGAGGTGACTGTGATCAATTTACATGACAGAGCATATGGCAAGGAATTTATGATTTCTTTTTTATCCTCTACTCCTATGCCTTGCATCTGTGTCCTCTGCTACTCCATTGACTCTCTGACTGGTTTCATTTAAGCCACTTGACTTCTTTCATAGCTAAATGTAGCATCAAATGCTCTCCATCACTTAATACCTGTTACGATGCAGAATTCCTCCGTGAAAAATACATCTGTGGAAAGGAAAACAAATGGAATTGATTTGCTTACAGTGTAATGGGTTTCCCTTGGGACGTATGGTAAAATTTTGATGTCAATTTATCCTTGTTTTTCTTTCTTTATCTCTAAAGGGAATACTGTATCCTTTAAAGCATTTCTTGAAAGTAATTAAGAAATAGCTGCATAGGTAAGGTAGGTCTTCAATGCCAGAGAAGCCAGTGAAAGTGGTCTAATATTGTAATAATTAATAATGTTTATACTAGTGTACAGCGAACAGTTAATTCATACATCTAGTCTTCATTTCTCTTTTTGTATACTCTAGCTGTTTTTCAGTTTCTTCAGCTTGATCTGGACTTTGAAATCTGATGCATCTTTGAAGTTATATGAATATAATTATGTTTGTGAAAATCTCAGTCTGGCACATCACTCCAGATAGCCCTAAACTTCTCAAAATAGATGACTCTTTCTGCTCTGAAATTTTGATAAGTGACAATACTATAGAGGTATCAATCTGATACATTGTCAGAGGATATATGAACAGAGGTTAGAAATGATTTAGCCTTTTATCCAAATAAAATTTACCAAGTATGAAATGAGTTTTGCCTTTGAGATCCTACTTCAGTCTAGCTCACCAGAACATAACAGAACATGAATTTTATGAATTTAAATTTTATATGTTTTTGTTCCTCAGCGAGGACAGTTCTGAGGAACTATATCTGATCATGAAATTTTCTCGTCTGTTTGATTTTGGACATACAATATTGTGGTTTTACTTCTAAAAGTTCTACAACATACAAAGGGATAACTCAGTACAGTGAAATAACTCAGGAAAGATCTTGATCTTAAAGTTGTCTCTGAATGACGAGGTACTATGGAACATGAGCAGAAACTTGTTATTGATCATTTAATCTGATATTAACCTGCCAATGTTACCTCTTTCTCTTTCTGTTCAGTAAAACAGGGTGACGGCGAAACTAGACCAGGCGTTTTCCTCCAGTGAAGACCTCCAGGAAAGTAGGCAAAGAAAGTGGATTGTATGTGAGTGAAGCCTTTTTTGGGAGTTATGTGCTGCTACTATCATGGTTCATTATGACAGAATCACTGTTCATACAGCTTGTCCTATCCCTTCTGCTTTATTAGACCTATTTCCAGAATTTCATGTTAATGAAATTCCTCACAGACTGTGTATTTTGTGAAAAGCCCATAAGAAGAAATAGTGAAAACTGAAACCTTGTAGTCTTCTTACATTTCTTTCTGAAAACACTAATCCTTACCAAACATATAAAGCAGAAAGGACATTTTTCTCCCATGCACACACTAGTATCTTGATACTTTCATGACAATTTGTCACATAGTCTCATTTCCTAACTAAACTTAAAAACATAGGGTTTGACTAATGCTGGACAAATGAGTAAAGACTTAGAGGTTGGGACTAGCGAGACGCTGGGACGTTTTAAACTTCTGAGGTCAAAATTGATTTGGAAATCTCAGAGAATCTCCCTTTTCATGAGAGGTGTCCTCTTCTTCATGGAGGTGTTCAAAAGATGTGTAGATATGGTACATCAGGACATGGTTTGGCAGGCATGGCGGTGTTGGGTTGATGGTTGGACTTGATCTGAGAGATTTTTTGCAACATTGATTCTATGAGATTTCACATATATTTGTTTCCTACCATGTTTGGGTTTTTTATACATTACATAGTATAGGAAAGCTCCATAGTCCTAATGTACACAAAAAAGAAAAGTACAGCTTCAATAAACTCCCTATTCTTTGGGACATAATGTCTTTTTATTCAGTTGTCACTTGTTGGATATGAGTTGTAGAAACAGCTAGTGGAAACTAGGAATCTAGAAAAATACTGCAGAAATTATTTGGAGCAGTCTGAATCTTAAAATGTGTGAAAAAGATTAGGGCTGACATGGAATGATTTGATTAAAGGTAGAATTCAGAACAATTAAAGATTATTCCTGAGAAATGTGCGCTAAAATAAATCTTCATCAAAATGAAGTGCTTGCTAGGACAGACTGAGACCTGAATGTCACCTGCAAAAAGGTAATTACTTTGTTGGGATTGCTTTTTAATTTCTGTTTAATCATGTCACCTAGAGTGACTGGTGAAGACTGGTAGTCTGTCCATGACTGGAAAGCAATTTTTTCTCTTAATTGCTCAAAAAAAAAAAAAATCTGTAAGGATGATACTCTTATTGTATCAGGTTTATGAAGTGAAAAACTGTGTTTGCTAGAAAGCATTCAATGTTTTCTTCCTGAAAATTTATTCTACAGGCTAATTTTGATTTTACTGGTAGCAGTATAACTCATATCTTTAAAAAATGGAAAAATGGAATCCAAGCATTGTAAAATTGTGTAGATGAAAGGAGTATTTATCTAAAAATGTGCCCAAACTGACAAAACTCTCCTTGATTTTCAAACCAAGTAAAGAATTTTGCTTGTTTTCTGTCACCTAACTTTAACTGAAATCATATTGATCTCAGTAACTGGACTCTTCTTACTAGATTAACTTTTTAGTCAGAGGAGAGAAATAGGCACTTTTAGCATGCAATTTATCAGTAGTGTTTTAGGAATATTTTTTATGATTATAGGAACTGCATCTAAATATGTCAGGTTTTCTCAGTTTACTATGAAGGAATAAACTCAGATACAGCATTCTATTCTTAATCAGGTAATTTTGCCCTGGATAGCTCTGAGTGATTGCCTGAAAGAGATCAGAAAAATTGGGTGATATTTGATTCACAGTTGAAGATCAACAGAAAATTAAAAAAAAAAAGTTTTTCTCAAACCAACATAAAGAATTGGATCCAAAACCAACAAAAATGCACCTTTTCAGAGATATATGTGCTGAAACTCCAATCGTCTGGCAGACTTGGCCATCAGTACACTTGGCCTTTAACACTCTCTGTCAGTAAAATTTTTGGTGTGTCTACCACGAAACCTTTCTTCACTTAGGGACATTTTAAATAAATTCTGTGCTGGGATATTTTTGAGAGAAGAGACATTGGACAGGAAACTGAAATTCAAAGTGTGCTGTGGCAGACTCTTAGCCAGCAACAGAAATGGACTATAGGAATCTTTATGGTATACTGATCCCATCTGTGAAGCAATTTTAATGGCACATTTTGAGTTACTGTTTCACAATGCAAACACTAAGTATAATTTTAAGAGCTACATTAGGACAGTTTTGAATAGTAAACTTTCGAGCGAATTGTAATCACAGAATCACACAGAGTCACAGAATGGTAGGGGTTGGAAGGGACCTCTGTGGGTCATCTAGTCCAACTCCCCTGCCAAAGCAGGGTCGCCTACAGCAGGCTGCACAGGACCTTGTCCAGGCGGGTCTTGAATATCTCCAGAGAAGGAGACTCCACAACCTCCCTGGG
>Ga0065711_1040119_pt1 | contig 17231 bp, 8 predicted proteins | sample Hoacrofraction12_FD_59098 | JGI IMG/M metagenome (GOLD analysis project Ga0065711, IMG submission 59098) | Hoatzin crop microbial communities from Cojedes, Venezuela - Epithelial fraction 12 v2 (version 2) | ecosystem: Host-associated > Birds > Digestive system > Esophagus > Crop | place... | reverse complement strand
CTGGCGAGGCGAGGCGAGGCGGGTCTCGGCGCCCCGCTGCGTGGTGCCGCGGAGCTGCGCGTTGTCTGCCCTCTGTCTCTTTTTCCAGCATTTTTTTACTGGTGGGTGGTTTTTTTTGGGTTGGTATTCGGTTGTTCCGTTGTTTTTTTGTTCCGTGGAAGCGTGCAGTGTCTGCTCTCCTCTCGGCGCCCGCGGCCGTGCCCCGGTAGCCGGGCCCGGCGGCCCGCCGCTCCCTTACCGGCTGGCTCCACACAGGTGTGCACTTTCATCAGTTTTCAGCTGCTTGTCCCTCCGGTGACTGCAGCCGCGGCTCTGAGGCACCGCGGTTCTCTTTCCCCTCGAAAGCGGTTCTGTCCTAATCCTCGGACGGTACCCCTTGCTCGAGGAGTGAGGTATCATCTGGTGAAGTGTTATACATTTTATATTCATTTTATATGTCAGTAGAACGAGTAACCGCTTTTCCTTGCCTGTTTCTTTGCAGGAAGAAGCAGAAGTTTCAGCCGTCTTCCTGTGGCATCTGACTTGTTTGAGGCGGAGGTAAGGCTAATGTCATCTACAATCACCACCTTCAGTTCTGATGTTCTACCGACCTTGCTTCCGTAGGCGCACGTTTTGGGAACTGGTGAGTTCGTGCATACTGTCGTGCATTGCAGCACAGTACCGGGGCTGATTAATAAAGGGCGGCAATAGGACTCTCGTACCGTCAGGACAGTGAGCGTCCATCAAACCGACATTCTCACCGCCTTATGCCACTATTACAGCCTTTGTAGTTCTAAAAGAAGCGTAGATAATTTTTCGAGATATTGAAACATTTAGTTTTACCGTTCTGTTGCTGTGGTTGTCACCTTCACTTCATATCAAATTTGAGACTTATTTCTTAAGGATGTCTCTATTTTCTGCTTTATTTGCACATTGATAGCTCTGCAGAATGACTGGTCACAGCAACTTTTTCCTCAACGGAAGCATATTAAAATGTGAAAGCCTAAGATTGATCTGCTTTGCAGGACTTTTCAGCTCTTTGATTAAAGGGAAATAAGAAGTTTGTTTCAAGACTCTTGTTTATATAGTTCCGTCAGTTCTATAACAAATGTGGGGCTTGAGGATACATTTGCTTCTCTTCATTTTTACTGTACGTTTGAAGGTGTGGAGAAGTTCTTGCTATCGGGTGTTTGCTTAGCAGCTGCCAGTGAAATGATGTAAGTGCAAGCTGATATTAATTCTGTACTTTATATACATTTTGTCATGATTTCTTGGAAGCTAAAACATTAATGCAATAGAGGAAACATTTACTGTTTAATTCTTACTTAACGATGCGTAGGATTTACAGGCTGGCTGTGTGCTCTTCACTTTGTTTAAATTAGGGCTTGTGAATTGAAATTCAGCTTGTATAAATAAATAATTAAGGTCACTATTTTTGTAGCCTTTAGTCTGATGGGCTGGTCCTGCAAAGCTGTTTAAAATGCTCTTTGCTTACTTTAGTAGTTGGATTTCAGTAGGGTTTTTGACAGGAGGGGAACTTGGATTTGAGATGACTGCACACAGTGTGGTGACCTAAAATGTAGCAATATTTGAACTTGCATATCTGTTTTTCTACACTGGTTTTATTTGCGTAATTTCATTTAGAGTTTGCAAACATATGTGGTACAGCATAAAATAGCTTAATAAATTAGTGCATGAACATGTAATAGGGATCAGCTGTGAGTATTTTCTTGCTGGGAGAGGAAGAAAAGGGCTAGGGGTGATCTTGAAAATAACAGCAAACTACATTTTAGAAGTACAGCCACTGGTAGTCTCTAGCTGTAGGTGCTTTAGTTGCAGGTGGCTTGTAGTGGATGGAGTTAAACTTGGGTATCTTGAATATGATACACCTTAATTTAATTACTTTAATAGCTACTTTGTGTTGAAACTTTAAAATCTAACTATCCCGCTTTTATTGCAGTCTTAAAGATCTAATTGTTCTTGTGTGTGTCTGAAATGTAAAACTTTGTGCGAGGAGAGGCAACAGATTGGTTCCGTCATACGATTTTGTTGGGTTTTTCTGAGAGTACTTAAAAGATTATGATGGATAATGCTGTCTTGCCAAAGAATGCCGACACAGGTGTTCATCATTATCTTAATTAAGATCCTGAGAAAATGTCATCTTTCGGCATGAATTATGAAGGGAGATGCATTAGGAGATCATTTCAACTTTTTTTTTTTCTTTTTACAGGGGTAGGTGAGAAGGAGGCTGTTTTCTCAAAACCTTTTTGATTTTTTTTTATCAGAATACCTGACCTTAGACACACACTGAATAATTTGTTTCTTCACTTCAAGTTGTGACTATATTACTGAGAAACCTGTATGTAATGTTAAAGGGATTCCTTGTTAAAAATGAACGAACAAACAAAAATAATAAGAATAATAAACAAATGATCCTTCTTCCAGATTGTTCTGTTTAAAGCTATCCCTATAAACAAAATACAAAGACTCAGGTGGTAGTGGAGATTGCTACTGGAAACATCTGCCAAGAGATGTTTTATACAGTGTACTTAAAAGTATTAACAACTTACACTGATAACAGAACAAAATAAATATGCTTGAATACTTAATTAATTATTCATTTTCTCACCTTTGCACTACCATGGAAGTAAAACTAATTAGCGTGCAAAGAGGAGGAAGGGGCTTCTGTTTTTCTGTGTTAAATCAATAAATTATTAGCTGAGTAAGAGCTAAAGCAATGCATCTAAACTACTGGCTGAAGCATCGGCAGTAAAACTTCGGGGTGCTTTCCTGCAGGTGCTTACTAGTGCACATGGTGCTGCTGACTTCCCTAAGGCGAAGGGCTGGGAGTTACAGGGTCGGTACTCGTAGTGGAAGTGCCGGTGTTCGGTGGCTGTTGGCCCAGGTGAGTGGTCTCGGGAAGAGCCCAGCGAGATGCCCTGTGCTTCTCTCTTGTTCCTTCTGCCTCCGCTTACTTTGCCCGAGACTCCATTTAGCACTCCCTGTGTTTGCGATCTGAGACCGAGGTGTAAACTCCTGAACACCTAGAGTAACTCTTCTCTTCCATGTCCAGCAATCGAGTATGAGGTAGCTTGGACAGACTTCTGCCTTGCTTTTCTTTTTTTTTTTTGGTATGTAAAATCCCTTTTTGTCTGCTAAAAGAAACCTGATTATCAGTCTCAGTCCTTTTTTAAATTGCATCTGCAAACCTGTTTAGTATGTGGAATAAAACCATACACAGCAGTGCAGCTGGCAAGCCTTTCAAGCACGTAGTTATTGTATTGAACATGTAACTCCAACGGTCTTGACAGTATCATGGGAGAACCTGAAACTGTATTTCAGTTTCCTTGAGGTTTCCTGTAATTAACTTCAATGGCGCGATTTGCTTGAATTTGTTGGTATAATATGGACTAAGTTAAGAAAGTCTTTAGGGTTTATTTTGCTTACATATCCACAGGCATATGCAAAAAATAGACTCTCCTAATGGTTGACTTTAGTGGAAAAAACGAAAAACTGCTCTCTTTCATGTCTAAACAAGTTTTTCACTTGAAGCAAGCCACATCCACTGTTCGTTGGCTCTGTATTGTGAAAGAGGAGTGCCTCAGCAGGAAGGACGGCTGTGGCTCCCCATGCCGTTTTATGGGACGTGCGTGTGCCTGTAGTTTTCTGCACGGTGGCAAATTCCCTTTCGACCGCAGGTGCTGCGGTGTGGTGGGAGATCCCGTAGCTGGAGCCTGGCCTCCAGTGTGGGTGTGAGAGGTGGGTGACTTTTAACAGCAGCATCGTGTTCTGAAGGGTTTGCATTTTATCTACCTTACATATATTTTGCAGTCCTTATGACTGGTGTTTGCGAGAGCTCAGCATTACCTAGGAGAAACATAAAGCCACGTAGACGCTGTAGCCTTATACCCAAAGATTTCTTTTTAACAGTTCATAGTTTCTGATTTTAATTAATACTAGAGCTTTTTAGTTTCTGTTCCTTAATGTGGATAATGCAGATGTGAATGATTCTTTAAGCTGTTTTCTGCAGATTAAAGTGGATGTATTTGTAAAGCCAGAATATTCTTTTTGTATACATATATATATAAAAAAATCATTGTTTGAGCAAAAAAGCAAACCAGTGAGATCTTTAAAGGTGAACGCAGATCATCGTAACAGGGACTTTACTAACAAACTTGTGACCGATCACTCGCCTACTTTTCCCAAAGGAGATGCATTTTTCTGAGCACCTTTTTTTTCCCCCAACAGAGCGAAAACTGGCTTTTTCTGTTCAACAGCACATCTTTTTCACAGTATTTCTGAGAATTTCTATCACAGACCAAAAACCCAGCGTTTACCTCTGAAATATTCTCTGCTGGCATCTACAGAACTTTTCATGCCCTTCAGATTTAATTTTGTCTAGAACAATGCATGGTGTAATATGTAGGTCCTCTGTTTTCAATTAAGCTCTTTTTTCGTATCCTATAGTAAAGTATCAATATCCAGATGGCAGTGTGCTGGGATAAAATAGAGACAGGCTTGGCTGCTACTGTGAAGCCAAGGACTAACATTTTAGCCTGTGAGATAAATAAAACTGAGGTTGCGACTCTTGGCATATTGAAGTTGCACTAAATAATGCCACAGTGCTGTTTATTACTGGTTTCGTTGGATAATATGCAGCTATAAAACCTGCTTGAAGCTTTTATGAAGAATACTCTGTCATTATAAAAAGGTGCCTACAACTTCTTCATGATATTGACAGTGTAAGAATTACTTTGTTTGTGTTGACTTCCCTCCTGTTGTCTAGGGAGGACCTTACCCTCTCCCAGCTTCAGTAGGCGTTAGGTTGCATGGAGGTCTCTTGGGAAGAGGACAGCTCTGTAGAGCCTAGGTTTCAAAAGTTACTTTTAAGGTGTTTTTTGCTCTTTGCTTCTTCTTAACTTTATTTCAGTATTGAATTTCTTGCTTCAGTTAAAATTCAGCTGATATTATGTGTGGTATAAACTGTGCTACTGCGTCCTTAAGTAAAACTTAAACCGAGGTCACCAGATATTGCCTGAGAGGTGGCTGCAGAATGGTGGAGAGACTTGGATACTGGCTGAGGTGGTGGGAAGACTTGGTAGCAGGGAAGCGGCTAGGAGGCCGGAACAAGTCCTGGGCTTGTTTGCTCATTCAGTTTCTAGCCCATCATATGACCTAGATTTGTTCATGTAACCTCTGTGCCCCTGTTTACCTAACTGGAAGCTTTTGCTTTTCTCAGGAATGTTCAGGGTGAAATTGGTGTCTGTTCTCTTGTAATACATTAGACTGTTGTGCTTTTGAGCAAAAGCAAGTTGTTAATGCTGTCACTGATTCATTAGCTAAATGCCATTAAATTTCTATATTCCACAGATCTTTCATTTCCATAGGCACATGTTTATGGCGCACCTCATAGAAAATGCAGAATTGAACACCGTCCAGTGGGATGTGGTAGTAGCAGAGTGTCTGTAGGATTGAACAAGCATGCTAGATCAGTGGGTGAAGAAACCCTTGCATTGCTCAGTCTGTAACCCTTCTTTGTAAGAGAAACCTGCTGTCTTAATGAGTGACAAATAGTATCTTTTTGTTCCATTTCCTCGTTCTCCGTACGTCCATTTTCTTGCTTTTATAGAATGCAGCCAAGAGAAGAAGCAGTGAGGTCCATGATGGGGAGAATGAATCCAGTGGTCCATCGCGTCCTGTATCTGCCCGAGTACAGGAAGAGACCTCATACATAGTCAGAACTCATCCGGGCTTGCAGCACTTTTTACCCATATTAAGTCCTATTCAGAGTTAATGGTAAGTAATGTGTTTTGTGTATGTTATGATTCATTAAGTAAGGCATTACAGTAGTGGCACTTTCCTTTGTGGTACTGGGGTCTGTCTCTACCAAAATGCAGAAGCAGTGTTTACAGGTACATGAGCTTTAATGCTGTTTCTGTTATGAAAATCATGTGGTGCAGATAACAAGCATTGTAATAAGTATGCTCTTGGTTTCTTTCTTTTTTGTCCTCTCCAGATGAGCTCAGACTGGTCTAAGCAATGCTGAAGAAGGCAAGAACAGAGTTGGAAGGCAGGAGCTATTGCAAAGCAGGATGCTTCTTCTTTCCATAACACCCAAACATGAAGACTTTATAAACTTCATTAGGTAGAGTATTGATAATAGTGTAATATCAATAATATTACGTGATGCAACTATGCACTGCTTTATTGTTCAGTGATCATATGGAGCAGCATTAAATAAATTAACATACACTAGAGGCTTAAATGAACACGATGAGTGAGAGCAATAAATCGAAGGTGAGTTCTAGAGGAAATGCTAATAGCTTTTTTTAAACCAGTGTCTTTTCTTTTTTTCAGCTCTTTCCATGAGCTATAGTTCTTTTTTTTCTTGAGAAAGATGGAATGAAGAAAAATACTTTTTCATTCAAGGAATTCAAGCTAGTTCAGCTTCTTAACCAGAAAGAGTTCACAGTCCTCTTGGCTGTTACAGCATCTTGATGCTTTGTCCAGCAGCAGATAGCACTCATAATGCTGACCCATGAACTGTCCATAAACATCTGCAGTGCCGCGGCGTGTGCTGCTCTTTCTTCTTAGGGCTTCCCCCATCGGGGAGCTGTTGTGAAATGTCTGCTGTGGTGCAGCCCTCTGTGACCCCTTGCATCCTACGATGGAATTTGCAAGCCTTTTTCTGTCTGGAACTTGTGGGAGCTCCCTCCTGAGCCCAATAGTTCTGAAATATTGCAAGAAAAGATCTGACGGTGTTGTCTGGGAGATGTGACTGACTTAGTAATTATTAACATTTATTAAATGCGCTACAATGGAGGGGAAGAGTCATTGCCTTCATTTTCACAAATAGAACTGGCACGTAGGAAGAATGGATCTTCTGTGATTGTTGACCCACCTAATTAGGTGATTGGCACAAGAAAAAACAACCTGGCTCAGGAGGACGGCACCAGGGAAAGATGCCGATGTGTTCAGTACAGCACACCACTTCTGCCTCCGAGAATGTCTTAATGTAGTAAGCAGGGTTTCCCCTCTGTGGGTGTCAGTTGGCCAGTTAGGAAATGCAAAAGGGCTGATGAGCCTGAGTCTGTCTCTCTGTCAGATAGCTTCGTTGTAGAGCTCGTGCAGGGGAAAAGTGAGGTACTGCAACTGATTTCTAGGAGCTACTCTTGTTTTTAGCGATTACTCACCCCCTGCCTCCTCCCGCGTCCTTTCACAATAGAGTGGCCTTTCCCCAGGATGAGTTGATTCACTTCACGGCTGGTATTTGCAGTTTTCCTGCACTTAGCCTCTAAGGCAGTAACTGTTTCTTTTGGACTAAGACTTTAGTTTCTTTTTTTTTCATAGTTTATTTTGCTAAGAAAGAGAAGCTGTCCAGCTGCTACAAACAATAGTGGTTTTGATGTGTATCAATAAAGAGTTAGAGTGTGTGTTTTCCATGTAGAAGATAAAGAGACTTAAAACCTACTTTAAAGGAAGGCAAACCTTGGAGAGGTTTACTTAGATGTACAATATACCCTATTCTTTCATTTTTAAAAACAGTATTAAGGGATTTTTTTAAGAAAAGAGAAAATAATTTCATCTTTTTGATTGCATTTTTTTTTCTTGGTCTTACAGTTTTGAGATAAATACTCAGAAATAGGAGTTGGTAAGGTTAATGTGATTAAAACGAATATGTGATAACGGGCTCTGCACATTAACGATTAAAAGCTCAAATTAAAGACTCCAGAGTGAAACACTGCATGAAGGTTTGCGAATTTTGTTTGTGCAGGGAATGCAGGCTTAGGCCCATGGTTGCAGTTGTGCAACAGTTTCATCCTGTCTGCTGCTTTTTTGTCTTGGCTGATCTGCACGGAAGTCTCTCGGACACTGTACTGTCAGGGTGAAAATGTAATCTGGGGTGAGGTGTGGGGACAAACGAGGAAATAATTTCAGTCCAAGCATTAGTGTTACTCTGTAAAAATAGATTAGTTCTACAGAAATGATTCACATTTACAAAGATCAGTTTATAGCATTTTGACTGCACAGTAGTTAATTCTTCATATATAAATTGATCCTTTATACAAATGTAATTCCATACGTAACAGTTCATCTCTTTGAGTGCAAGTTGAAAATATATTATCAATTAATTTATATAGGTTATGGCTTGCTTTCCTCTGTACTCTGCGGTGGTTACCTACACTAAAGTTGGGCTGGTGTGTGGTTAATGAAAATTACATGTGAAATGTAATATGTAGAGGAGAAAGAATCATTGAAATCTTTATTGCTCTTAAAAAGACAAAGGTACCGCGTATAATTCTGCTTTCTTAGTATCTTGAGAATTTGATGCGTTATTCTGTTATGAGCAATTTGGAGTGAATGACATTGAAATGTTTTTAAAATAGTTAGTACCAGAGATAACTGCTCACCTTTTGTGAAGCCTAGTTTTGTGTCAAACTGGTTTTGTTTGCATTTTGAGAGGCGAATTTATAGGCAGTCTTCCACTGAGAAACAGAAGCATCTTGGGCTTTCATGGAGAGACAAACCTAGCTGTTGTATCTGTGAAATTGGCTAATGTTGCAACCATTTAAATGAAGTGTTTGTTTACATAACAACAATGGCATTTCTCCTCCTCCTCTTGCGGTTTTGTCCAACTAGATGTTATGAGTGGCAGTTGCAGTGACTGCTAAGTGTTTAAATGATGACACCATTATGTGAAGTGATTTTGAAATGAGAGATTCCAGCCAAGAATTACATCTGCTCTCATCTCCTTCAAATCATACTCTCTGGCTGTGCAGATTATGATTGATTTGTTTGTGACAGATTGCAGGAAACAGTCATTGATTTTTCAATATTTTACCTTAAAATTATTTACAGTTGTAACCAAGGGGAGGTATTTCCATGGGCTGTCAGCCCCTGAAAGACTGGGATAATATTCCCTGTTCCCTGACAAGACAAATTACCCATAATGAGTGCAGTAGCTGAAGGGTATACTTTTATTTTAAAATATGTCAATAACCCCAGTGACTAAACGAATATTGATTCAGCATAATGAAGCCTGAGTAATGTGAAAATGAGCTCTTCAAGGAGCATGGTAAAGACGTTCTTTTTAGCTTGTAGCAAGAAGCTTTTCATTCTTTACTGTTAGGTAGTTGAAATGTGCAGTCTTAAACAAGTCATCCTTAAACAGTAGTAATATGTGGAATAATGTAACAAAATAACTTGGCTGGTTCTGTCTATGGGTTGGTTTTTTTTCTGTTTTTTTCCCCAAGTTCTTTTTCTTCAGTATCTTTCAGCAGATCAAACATCTGAAGAGAAAAATGCAAGTTATCCAGGGCAGAGATAGAATTACTATTGGTGTTAATGTCTTTCACAATAATATTCTTCAGCCAGCCTAATGGCATTTTTAAAGTGGACTCTGCATATATGGGCATGGAAATGCATCTAAATAAACTCTAGATTTAATTTCATATTATTGACTTCTTGGACATATTGATGTGTGTTCTATGTGATCGGTCTAATATTCTTGTCCTTGAACAATTTAGAATAGCTGGTTTATGAGAACCTAGATATACTGTGTTATAAAACTTAGTTACCGTAGTGCACATTTTTCTTTCTGGTGCCTTGTAACACTGCATGTTTCTTACCAAATGAGAATTTTCAAGCAGTAATTCATTTAAATTACAGTAATTTATGCAGTGCCATAGGTGTGGTGTGGAAAAGAATCTAATAGATTAATACGTAAGTACTTCAGTTGTTCAGGGTAAGAATTAGATTAAAGACCATGTTGAGTTACATTTTTTTTTAACATTAAAAATATTGAACACTAAAAAAAAAAATATCATCTGAAAGGATCAATTTGTCATTTGTATTCGAGAGCGTTATGCAACATCGGGAAGGCTCTACAAAAGCACCGGATATAAATAGCTGTGTAATCCAGACATATGCAAAAAGATATTTTCTTGGGGTGTTTGTGTGTTATGTCTCAATTATGGAATAATGTCATAGCCAGAAGGATTTAGTGAGCATGTTTGGGCACGAAGATGACTGTATTTTTTGAAGAGTGACTTCAGTTGCATCTAAGTAGCTTGTGAAAATCTTCAGAAAGATGTTTTCCTTTCAGCGCACAGGTGATTTTTTCCAAATGTCATTTCTTTAGCACAGCTAGAAAGTATGTCAGCAGGCACTTGAGAACCTGCGGCATTGAGAGTGAAATGGCAACCCGGGAATGAGAGATACGTTCCTGTTTTTAATTTGTTAATTTTCAGAAAAATGTGAGGTACGCTTGAGTGGGTTGCAACTGTAAATAGGTGTAGTTTTGAGAGGGTTTGTGCAGAACACCTAGGATTTGCAAAATATGGGAGAATCGTTAATGGTGAGGGAGTAATAACATGAAATACATAGCAGTGACAACAGGAGAATTTGGGGCTCTTGCAGATTAAGGTGTAACTGGTAACTGCTCAGTGGTATTTTGCACATCCCCAGTTCTCTGCCTGTTCTCTTTGTTTCTGTACCTTTTGTTTCTTTGGCCAACAGAGGAGATGGGAAGGTAAGGTCCTCTTCTGGTAGCTTTCCCATAGCAGCGAGGAAGAGGGAGTCTGTTCAGGGCTGGGTGCCAATTCCAGTGCAGACTGAAGGGCAAATAAATGTTTGTTTGAACTACATCTCCTTTTCCTGAATAACACTGCATGAGCTCAGTGGTACCAAACTGAACAAAAGCGGGTAATGCTGGAGGTGCTGCTGACAGCTAAATCGAAGTGGGCTCTGCTTGCAGGCCGTTAGCTTGTTTTGCTTGCCAGACAGGTAACATCTCTTGCTTTGCTGCCTTTCCTATTTTGCGTATTAAATACCTGCCTGCCTGGCATTCTGGTTCAGGCCTGAACTGTGTGCTTGGCACTGGTGGCAAATGGTGCGTTCTGCTTTCCTCCTGCAGCCGAGAAAGGCTGCAGGAAGCTGGCAAATGGCTCGCCAGCTTTGGGGGTGATACTGGAGATTGCTTGTGGTGGTACCTTGGAAGCTCTGACGTTTATTCACAGACCTCCTTTTAGTTTTAGAACTGCTGCAGTTGTTAGTCCACTTTCAGGTGACTGTGGAGGAGAAAAAAAAACACCAAAACAAACAACAACCCTAAATCATTAATCGGTTAAAAGTTCTTGCGGCATTTGAGATCTCTTAGGAGCAGAACATAAACCCAGTTGCTGTTCAGTAAAAGTAAAGGCAGAAAACACTGTGAAATGAAGGTCTTGGGTGAGAACAGGCTAATCTCCTTTGTGCAGAGAAGAGGCTGTTGGTAAATCATGCCGGGCTAATACTTCGGGGTAGTATGTTCCTCGATGCTTGGGGATTTGCAAATGTTGACCTGTTTCAGTTAATTTCAGGCCTGACATGAAGACAGTGTCTCGGTTTGTTCTTGTAGTGTGATGGTGGTGCAATGGTAATGGTGTGGGTGGTTTTTTGTAGCAGTTCAGATCTCTATACCTATTTAGTTGTCAGATTCCACTTTGAATAAGGTGACAACCAAAATCAGTGGTTGATTTTTTAAAAAATTTTTTTTTTTCCTTCCTTTTTCCTATTTATTCCCTTCGGTGTTTTCTGCTCTACAGATAAACTATGAACTTGTTTTAGTTGATGGAAGGGGTGTGGGAGGGGGGAGGACATGTAAATGTAGGTGGTGGAAATCGTGCTTACTGGCTAAGCCTTCCCCCCCACCTCTGTCTGTTTGTTTGTTTGTTTCAAATCTATGAACTAATATGTGATGGAACCTGAATCAGAGCAGTCTGTAAGTGGCCAGACAGCACTATGTAGAATTTGCTAATCTAAATATGATGGTTAGTTGAAACCCATTCTTTATGCCTTAACCTACACGTTGAAGTTCTTGTTTATTTTTGTTTTAATTTCTGAACAAATAATTGCTTTTATCGAAGTTTAGTTTTACATACTAAAAGCTTTCACTAACTTGAGTGCCAGTAGTATCGCAGAGTCCTTGGTATGGTGGCGTGTGGTTTATGGTGAACTGTTAGAAGGAGATAACCCTGAGAAAATATGAGAAGGATCCAAGATGCTTGGAGAGTCTTGCCTAACTGCAATCGTTAAAAAGGCATGGCTGACTTAATGTGTGAGTGTTGAAATCTGTGTCTGGAATTACGGAAACAAGTTGAGAAACATGAACTGAATTGATTGTTGATTATTTTCCTTTCTAAATGCTGGGAAAAGATGTATTATGCTTTGCTGTGGCCTGTAAGGAGGGTCCACAGTGTCCTTTGTGTGTGGTTTGTTTTGTTTTTTTTTTTTCTTTGTTTTGTTCTGGTAACTTGTCTTCCAATATGAAGTGTCATTCCCAAAATCAAGTAGTGTCCTTGGGCTGGTGGCAACAGCTGGAGTTGCAGAATTCATAAATAATTCAGAGAGGAATAAAGGGTAGGGGATTTTTTTGTCATTTGAATCTTTATTATCTGCACACATTTCATTTTAGATATGGCATCATTTGAATTCATTCAGTATGATGATTGGTCTAGCCTGTCATACTTATTTTGATGTCCCTTCGAAGGACCATATGCTCTGTCCTTGGCGTGAAAAAGGATGCAAGTTGCTAACCGGAAAGGCAGCGATGTTCTTGTAGGGATGAAGATCCTCGCTTCCCATTGTCATGTCAGTAGATGTACAGCTGCAGTGCGGTAGAAGAAATCATAGCTGTTACGTCAGTGCAGTGACTAAACGGCAGCGTAGCCTAGCAAAAGGTGGAAGAAAGGGCAAAACCCATTTGCGTCAAGGTGTTGTATGGCATTAAACACTCAGCTGTCACTGAGGGCCAGTTGGTGTGAGGAACCTGGCACGTGGAAGATAGAGAAGATTAAAGTCAGCTAGAAATCTGCCAAGGTGGAGGTGTGCCGTGGTAGCTTTAACGGGGGAATACAATTAATTACTTTCTATGGTGGAAGTGGGGTTGCCATGCACACAGCCTTCTGGGGATCCATGGGAGTTAGTCTGGTTATGCAAGGCTCAGGTCTGTTTCTTTGATGAATCCATGCCCTCTTTTCCTCCGAAAGAAGCTGCTTGCTTAGCCAAACAAAATCTTGGACAATGGTTTTTGGGAAAACATGGAGTTGTAGTTTTCCTCTTCACTAATTCTGTTGTAACAGTTGCATCTGGTCCTTCCAACTATTTTGGCAGTCTGTTTCCGTGGACAAGTGGTATGTTTTCCAGAAGTTCCAGAGAAATCTGCTGGTTTCAAGTTCAGCCATGTCCCATCAGTAATGAACTGCATGATAATGAGTAATGTCTGATTGCTCCTGGCTAATGCACTGGCAATATTGGCAGCAATTCATAGTTGGTGGATAACAGGACCTTGTTAATGTTACCTTTGTATGCACTGTTAATGTGATAGGATGCAACCACTACAATGTTTTCATGGCATAAGGTGTAATTGCAGCAGTGCGTGGTGATTTGTATGAAGTAGATGGTCCATTGTGCTCATGCCAGTGGCAGAAGGAAGTCAATTAAGTGCAAGTCAGTGAAATAGAATAACTAGAAGCTGTGAATGGGAATGATAACTGTATGCAAAATTGTTTCTTTTCTAGATCCTGCCATCAATGACTGAGCCTCCCTGAAATCTTATCAGTTACTGCCGAGATGAGAAGGATAACAGGAAGGAGGAGTTCTTAAGTGGTTTTAATGACAGTTAATTTCATCTATTTATCAAATGACAGGTTGTTTTTTCCTCAAAACTCGATTGTCATGACAAGATGCTTTTGGAGGTCATCTTTGTAAAATAAAACTGACAATTTTTAGGCTACAAAGAGCTATTGTATCTTTCTATACAGTGTTGTCATTATGGTAAACTGCTGGAAAGTCTTTATTTTTGAAGTAATTTAACTTGCATACTTCATTCATTTATTTGAGTGTCTGTTGAATGCCATATGAAGAGTTTCTTGCCAGAGCTCTTTTATTCAATGGAATAGTTATTCTTACAATGCTCAATTTATTATTGTCTAAATTACTGTTGCCTTAGTCTCCTGCAAAAATGTTTCTTTTTAATAATTCTTAAACAAATATGGAATGAATGAGGTTTTGTCCCCTACATGTTTTGATCGGCATATTATTCCTTTCAGTGAAAGCGTCTTCAGTTTGCAGAATGACACTATTATAAAGAAAGGTGCTTTGCTTTTTTTTTTCTCCAACAGAAAATGTCTTTTGTGCAATGATTTTTTTAATATGTACACTGCCAAGATGCAATTACTGGAAGGAGAGACAGAAGCTGTTGGGAATGTCATGTTATGCCAGATTAAGAATTATTAGCTCTTACTTTCTCTGCAATCTCTTCGACTAGAACTCGACCTATTGCATCTGGCTTATGCTTTGACTCTAGTGGAACTAATGTGTCCTTGGAGTAGCATTTTCGAGTAACTTCAGATTCATGTTTTTTTCACAAGTCTGCTTTAAACTGCTGGGATTAACTTCAGAGAAGGCAACAGATAGAGCCTCCTTTGTCAGCAGCTGTGCTGGTTAAAGGAGGAGGCTTCATGCACGCTTGCTTGCTTGCTCTCTCCCAGAGGTTATTGCCCCTGCTAGAGAAGCAAACTGAACTGTTTCCCTGAGCCCCCCCAGACTGATTTCAGCCAAAGTTAATCGTGTTATCAAATATGAGCTAACTAGCACCCTGGGTCACTGTGATGAAAGGGCAGGGGAGGTGTAGACCAGCTGCACAGACGGCATGTCTGGGCGAGTGGGGTGATGACAAGAGGTGTGCTGGGGAGCTGCTGGGGCTGTGGTCTTTTCAGCAGGTGCAGTTATGTCTCTAAGATGTGGTAAAAATTGGACATGTTAGAAAGCTGTGCAGTTCTGTTGTGTAATACATTTCAGGAGAGTACTGGATATTATAAAATAAACCTGTGCTCTTTGACTTACTCCTTGTGTGTGCCAGTGTGAGTGGAGAGAGATGGTGTGAGTGTGTGTAGGTGACAGGACACTGATTTCAGAAAAATTACCTGGTCAAGGTGCGTGAATGGCGCAAATGTTTCCATTGTCTAGTAAAGCACTGTTGCTTTACTCAGCCGAGAGGCTGCCTCAACCGACATGTGCCTCGGGGAGAACTGTTTTTGACACGTGTGCCCTGAGCTGCCTTTTAGAGCAGAGGGGTGAGCACCCCATCCACTGCCGCTTCTCTGTCCGATGTTGCAGCAGTAGATGCTGGAGTCTGGTGAGGCATGCAAACTCTTGATGTTCCCCCACGCCAAAATTAGAGTGGTATGGATGATCTGTAGTGCTGAAAAGCATGCTGGGTGAAAACGGTGTACTCAGTGGCTCCTTCAACACTGACCTTTCTTGCGAGAAGGCTGTGGAGTGTAGGTGCTGTCCCATGAACAGGGCTTGGGTGTGCAAAGAACAAGGGCCTTTCTGATCTGTCAGAAACCTGAGAGCTGCAGCACTGCTTGCGTCTCCTCTGGGGGCACTGCTAGATGAAAAGAACTCAGTTCAGTCGCAGAAAGGACTGAACCTCCAGCTCAGCTGGCCTTGCATCTGATACCTGTTAACTGGTCCTACGCTAAAGAATGAGGAGGTACGCACTGGTCTCTCTCATGTGCCGTATGTAGGGGAGGGGAAGGGAAGGAATGGGTTTGTAAGGGTTAGGGGCTGCTTTGCAGGCCAAGAACCGCCTCCCTGGGCCGGTTTATCCTCGGCAGCACTCCATACCACATTGCCTTCAGACTGGAGCCCGCATCTGCTCCTTCCTAAACTGTGGGTCTGAAAAATAGTGGCATGAAGAGATGAGGTGTGGGGGGCCTTAGGTCTAAGGCTTACAAAGAGATTTGGGAATGTGCACAAACTAGAAGTCACTAATATTTGAAAATTAGATGTAAAAAAGAAGTAGATACGATATGACAGAGCGTGAAACCTATTGCTTTTCTGCCAGGTTTTGGGTTAACTTGGCTATGTATTACCATATGTTGAGAAAATGTTGGACTCCTCAAATTCTTTCTTACCCTTGTTAGCCTATGCTTGCAGTGGAGTGCTTGGTGCGTGCAGAGTTCAAGGAGGCAAAGCGCCAACCACATAGTTTCCAAAATCCTCAACTTGCCCGATCCAGTCTCTGCAGCTCTACGGTGAAGGTGGCCCCGGGTGTGAGAGGTGTTGCCCTGTGCTGGCAGGCTGGGGTCAAGCCACCTGTGCTGGGTTCAGAAGCGATGTACCTCCTCCAAGGACGGTTGGACACCTTCCCTGACGGTGAACTAAGGGGAAAGGAGCCTCCACAGCTCTTTGAGACAGCCCGTAATTCATGTAATCCTTTTATCTTAATATGGACTATTGTAGTATCGAGCTGAAGATATCTCATGACATGCTTGTGATTGCCTAATAATCTTTTTGCCTGCTTAAGTGGCAATACATAGTTAAACCAGTATTGCAAAATAACATATGTCTTAGGTAGAGCACTGTCAGGGATATGTTATGCCGGTGAGTGAAATTTTACGTCTAAGCACTTAAAACGATCAAATACTATAGTTAAGACTGTCATACTGTTTATGTAGCACTAAAAAGAAAACAAAATACAATTTCGGAGCACACAGATTTTTTTTTTTCTTATAAATATTCCAAATAATAGGTTGGTTTCGACTAGACTTCCTGGCTCTTCGGTGATTGCTGCATTCGGTATGAATCTATCAGGATCCCACACATAATCATGTGTTTATAATAATAAACACATGATTTCCATGTGTGTTCTCCACAAATATGCTGGACAAAACATAGTTTACCTTCTTAACTGGTACTGTACGGTTACTTTCTAATTCCTTTAACTTCAGTTCAAACTTGGTTGAATAAAATTTGCATTCCTGAAAATAATCTTTGCATCTGTGATGTGACAGTTGATTTTATGTGACTGTTTTTGTACTCCAGATGTAGCAAAACATTTTCAAGGCAATATGTGTTGACAATACGCAGAGATAAAAATCGGTTAGTGACAAACTCTGAGGTGCAAACTTTTAATATGACCAGTGAATCATTAGAAAGGGAATAGTAGATTTTCTGTCTTTTGAATGAAGATGAAATGCTTTTATAGAGGTATATGCTTGGACAAACGACTGGGTGGGGGAGAGGAATTCCTTGTGGGGTTCTGTGGCTTTTGCTACACCTGGGGTCAGACTGGGTCATCTTACATGTCCTTTTGGCTTGGAAAGGAGGAAGGCAGCTCGGTGTCACAGATCTCTTCACAGAATAATAGCTTCCAATGAGAAGTTACTCAGTTACTTACACTCTTTCAAAAAAGATCGGGGGGG
>Ga0065711_1040118_pt1 | contig 17231 bp, 8 predicted proteins | sample Hoacrofraction12_FD_59098 | JGI IMG/M metagenome (GOLD analysis project Ga0065711, IMG submission 59098) | Hoatzin crop microbial communities from Cojedes, Venezuela - Epithelial fraction 12 v2 (version 2) | ecosystem: Host-associated > Birds > Digestive system > Esophagus > Crop | place... | reverse complement strand
CGGGGTGCAGCTCTTCTTCGACGAGACATCGTACAAACTCATGTTCGAGGCCCTCGACAGAGTGATAAGGGCCAAAAACAACCGTCTGGCTTATCTCCGCGACCTCTTCTACAGCCGGCAGAAAGCCGAGACATTCAGCTTCGACCCTATATCGCTGCCCTGGCTCAACCCCACCCAGGAGGAAGCCGTAAACAAAGTGCTGCGGGCCAAGGACGTGATGATAGTGCACGGACCTCCCGGAACGGGGAAGACGACGACACTCGTCGAGGCGATATACGAGACGCTGAGAAGGGAAAACCAAGTGCTGGTATGCGCGCAGAGCAATATGGCGGTAGACTGGATCAGCGAAAAGCTCGTCGACCGCGGCATCAACGTGCTGCGCATCGGCAATCCCACCAAGGTGAACGACAAGATGCTCTCCTTCACCTACGAGCGGCGCTTCGAGGCCCATCCCGACTATCCGCAGCTGTGGGCCATAAGAAAGGCGATACGCGAGGTGAGGCAGCACAGAAAACGAGGCGACAACATACATCAGAAACTCGACAGACTGAAGTCGAGAGCCACTGAGCTCGAGGTGCGCATCAATGCGGCACTCTTCAACGAGGCCAAGGTGATAGCGTCGACACTCACCGGCAGCGCCTCGCGACTGCTCGACGGACAGAAGTTCGGCACGCTCTTCATCGACGAGGCGGCACAGGCCCTCGAGGCGGCGTGCTGGATACCGGCAAGGAGAGCCTCGAAGATTGTCTTCGCGGGCGACCACTGTCAGCTGCCGCCCACCGTGAAATGCATCGACGCGCTGAAGGGAGGACTGGGCGTCACCCTCATGGAGCGCATCGTGATGATGAAGCCTGAGGTGGTGTCGCTGCTCAAGGTGCAATACAGGATGAACGACGATATCATGCGCTTCTCGAGCGAGTATTTCTACGACGGGATGGTGGAGTCGGCAGCGGAGATAAAATACCGCGGAGTGCTCGACTATGATATTCCCATCGACTGGGTCGACACGTCGGAGATGGATGTCCACGAACAATTCGTCGGGGAGAGTTTCGGACGTATCAACAAAGAGGAGGCACAGCTATGCGTCGACGCCCTGCAGCGATATTTCGAAAAGATAGGACGGCAGCGGGTGACGGAGGAGAATATCGACGTGGGACTGATATCGCCATACCGCGCACAGGTGCAGTATCTGCGCAAACTCATCAAGAGGAGCGAGTTCTTCAAACCCTACCGCCGTCTGATCTCCGTGAATACCGTCGACGGCTTCCAGGGGCAGGAGCGCGACGTGATCCTCATCTCCATGGTGAGAGCCAACGACAAGGGAGAGATAGGATTCCTCAACGACATCAGACGCATGAACGTGGCCATCACACGAGCCAGGATGAAACTCATCATCACCGGCGATGCCAAGACTCTCACCAAGCATCCTTTCTACCGGAAATTGAAGCAATATGTCGACAGTTTGCACGATTTTTCCGATATATAATAAGGTATTTGCGAAAATTTTACTACCTTTGCAGCCGGAAATTCAAAACAAAACTATAATATGAAAATCAAAAACATTATTCCTGTTATGGCAATAGTAGCAGGCCTGAGCGCTTGTTCGGGCGAGAAGACAATGAAGTCGGGCATCGACACGACGAATATGGACCTCAACGTAAGTCCGGGTGAGAGTTTTTATGATTATGCCTGCGGCGGATGGATGAAGAAAAATCCGTTGCCGGCAGCCTACGCGCGTTTCGGAAGCTTCGACCAGCTCGCCCTGAAGTGCACGGAACAGGTGCACGGCATCCTCGACGAACTCGCAGCGAAGAACTTTGATAAGGGTACCGACGAACAGAAAATCAGCGATTTCTACAAACTCGCCATGGACTCGGTGAGAAGAAACAAAGAAGGAGTGGCTCCCGCCAAGGTATACGTCGACGAGATTGAAGCCGCCAAGACGAAGGCCGACCTCGACGCATTGCAGGACAAATATGCCCTGATCTCGCTCGGAAAGGTGTATCATTCGGGCTTCGGAGCCGACGAGAAAGAGGCAAAAAACAATATCCTCAACGTAATGCAGGGTGGTATCGCCCTCGGGGAAAAGGAGTATTATCTCGACAATGATCCCGAGACGGCGAAGATACGCGAGGCATACAAGGCATTCATACAAAAGATGTTTGGCATGTACGGTTTCGACGAGGCTGCGGCTCAGAAGAAGATGAATGATGTGATGAAGATCGAGACAGCACTGGCCAAGGTGTCGAAGAGCCGCACCGAGATGCGCGACCCCGAGGCCAACTACAACAAGATGACTATCGAGGAGTTCGAACAGAAATATCCCAACCTCCGTCTGTCGAAACTGATGGAGGCGATGGGTGTGAAGAGCGACACCTATAAAAACCTCGTGCTCGGACAGCCTGCCTTCGCCGCCGGTGCCAACACCCTTCTGACATCACTCTCTCCCGAAGAACTGAAATCGTATTTCGAGTGGGATATCATCAACGGCACGGCTCAGTATCTCAGCGACGAGGTGGCTGCAGCGGCCTTCGACTTCTACGGAAAGACGATGAAAGGACGCAAGCAGGACTACGAAAGATGGAAGAAATGCACCAACCAGGTGGAGGGTGTCTTCGGAGAGAATATCGGTAAGATCTACTGCGAGAAATATTTCCCCGCATCGTCGAAGGAGCGCATGCAGACGCTCGTGAAGAATCTGCAGACTTCCCTCGGGGAGAGGATCAAGGCGCAGGACTGGATGAGCGACAGCACCAAAGCTAACGCTATCGAGAAACTCAATACTTTCTACGTGAAGATCGGATATCCCGACAAATGGAAAGACCTGGGAAAACTGACTATCGACCCCGAAAAGTCGTACTTCGAAAACATGATCGAATGCCAGAAGTTCAGAGAGAGCTACGAAATCGAGACGAAAGCCGGCAAGCCGGTGGACCGCGACGAGTGGTATATGACTCCGCAGACAGTGAACGCATACTATAATCCTACTACCAATGAGATCTGCTTCCCGGCAGGCATCCTCCAGTATCCTTTCTTCGATGCTGATGCCGACGACGCTTTCAATTACGGTGCCATCGGCGTGGTTATCGGACATGAGATGACTCACGGATTCGACGACCAGGGAAGGAAATACGACAAGGACGGTAATATGAAAGACTGGTGGACGGATGCCGACGCCGAGAACTTCAAGGCCCGCACAAGCAAGTATGCCGATTTCTTCTCTAATATCGAGGTGCTGCCGGGACTGAAAGGCAACGGAGCACTGACTCTCGGAGAAAATCTCGCCGACCACGGTGGTCTGCAGGTGGCTTTCAACGCTTACAAAAACGCCACGAAGGATAATCCTCTGCCCGAGGTCGACAGTCTTACCGCCGACCAGCGCTTCTTCCTCGCTTATGCCGGGGTGTGGGCAAACAATATCACCGACGAGGAGATCCGCAGCCGCGTGAAGAGTGATCCTCACTCTCTCGGCAGATGGCGTGTCGACGGCGCTCTGCCTCATATCGACGCTTGGTACGAGGCCTTCGGCATCAAGGAGGGCGATAAGATGTTTATCCCTCAGGAGGAAAGGTTGAAACTTTGGTAAAATACTGATTCAGATGAAAATAGAAGATAAGATAATAAGTGCGGCGCAGAAGGCCGTGAAAGAACTGTACGGGCAGGATGTGCCGGAGAAGATGGTACAGCTGCAGACGACAAAGAAGGAATTCGAGGGTAATCTTACTCTCGTGGTGTTCCCCTTCCTCAAAATCTCGAAGAAAAAACCGGAGGAGACGGCCGAGGAGATTGGACGATGGATTCTCGATAACGAGACGTGTATCGACAGGTATAATGTCGTGAAGGGCTTCCTCAACCTCGTGGTTGCCAAGGCTGCGTGGATAGGACTGCTCAACGATATCAGCCGCGAGGAGAAGTTCGGCGAGAAGAGGGCTGGCGACAACGCGCCGCTGGTGATGGTGGAATACTCGTCGCCCAATACCAACAAACCGCTCCACCTGGGACATGTGCGCAACAATCTGCTCGGATGGTCGCTCGCAAAGATTCAGGAGGCCAACGGCAACAAAGTGGTAAAGACGAATATCGTCAACGACCGCGGTATCCACATCTGTAAGTCGATGCTCGCATGGCTGAAATGGGGCAACGGAGCCACTCCGGAGTCGACAGGAAAGAAGGGTGATCATCTCATCGGCGACTACTACGTGGAGTTTGACAAGCACTATAAGGCAGAGTGCGAGGAGCTCAAGGCTCAGTATCTGAAAGAAGGTCTGGCCGAGGAGGCTGCCGCAGAGAAGGCCAAGGCGGAGGCGCCGCTCATCAAGGAGGCTCACGCGATGCTCGTGAAATGGGAGCAGGGCGACAAGGAAGTGCGCGCTCTCTGGGCTAAGATGAACGAGTGGGTGTATGCCGGTTTCGACGAGACGTACAAGGCGCTCGGCGTCGGTTTCGATAAGATTTACTATGAGTCGGACACGTATCTCGTAGGAAAGAAAAAAGTGGAGGAGGGTCTCGCGAAGGGTCTCTTCTTCCGCAAGGACGACAACAGCGTATGGGCTGATCTCACCGGCGAAGGACTCGACCAGAAACTGCTGCTCCGCTCCGACGGCACTTCGGTGTATATGACGCAGGATATCGGTACTGCCACGATGCGCTTCGACGACTATCCCATCGACAAGATGATATACGTGGTGGGCAACGAACAGAACTACCATTTCCAGGTGCTCTCGATACTTCTCGACCGTCTGGGATTCAAGTGGGGAAAGGAACTCGTGCACTTCTCTTACGGTATGGTGGAACTGCCCAACGGTAAGATGAAGAGCCGCGAGGGTACTGTCGTGGATGCCGACGACCTCATCGCCGCAATGATCGCCGACGCAAAGAAGGTGAGCCTCGAAGCCGGTAAGTTCGCCGATATGAGCGAGGAGGAGCGCGACGAGATCGCACGCATCGTGGGAATGGGTGCACTGAAGTATTTCATCCTTAAGGTCGACGCTCGCAAAAACATGCTCTTCAACCCCGAAGAGAGTATAGACTTCAACGGAAACACCGGTCCTTTCATACAGTATACCTACGCCCGTATCCGTTCTATCCTCCGCAAGGCGGAAGAACAGAAGATAGCCATCCCCGAGGAACTCTCCGACGAGATGCCGCTCAACGAGAAGGAAATAGAGCTGATACAGAAGATGAATGCTTACAGCGCTGCCGTGGAGCAGGCCGGAAAAGACTATTCGCCCAGCGGAATAGCTAACTACTGCTACGAGCTGACGAAGGAGTTCAACCAGTTCTACCACGACTACAGCATCCTCGGTGCGGAGACTGCCGACGAAATCACCACCCGACTCGCTATCGCACGCAATGTGGCGAAGGTGATAAAGAACGGACTGGAGCTCCTCGGCATCGAAGTGCCTGAGAGAATGTAATGATTTCATAATTCCGGAAATTACTATCGCTATTGTGAAAAAAGACGGTCTATATAATCCCCCTGACTACAGGCACGATACCGTACTGAATATCCATCCTGAGGTTTCCGCTGACGCATGGGCTGTTGATGCCGGATGCAGCGGAAACCCCGGGAAGATGGAATATCAGTGCGTGGATCTTGCCACCGGAGCTAAGGTGTTCCACTTCGGACCGGTGTTCGGAACAAACAATATCGGGGAGTTTCTCGCTATCGTTCATGCCCTGGCGCTCATGGAAAAGGAAGGAATCAACAAGATCATTTATTCCGACAGCTATAACGCCATACTGTGGGTGAAGAAAAAACAGTGCAAGACGAAGCTCGAGCGCAACGAGAAGACGGAAAAGCTATACCAGATCATCCAGAGGGCGGAACTGTGGCTGCGCACTCATTCCTTCGACGAGTCGCGACTGCTGAAATGGGAGACGAAGAAATGGGGCGAGATTCCCGCTGATTTCGGACGGAAAGGATAAAAAAGCATCATGAGTAAGACGATAATATTACTACTGCTCACAACCATAGCTTGCATTTCGAAGGCCGACTCTTTTCTCTCGCGGCTGGCGAGGGAATATGCTGCCATTGACACTAACTATGTGGAGCCCAACAAATACGTCTTCACCGCCATGATGCAGGGAACAACCCACTTCGAGCGGTATATCCTCACCGACGACAACGAGCGACGGCTGCATCTCTCACCCGACCAGTCGCTCAAGATCGGTCCTTACGTCGGGTATGAATGGATCGTCGTCGGTTATCAGATTGACGCCATAGGACATAAGGATAACGTCGATTTCAACCTCAGTTACTATCTCCCTGTCGGAGGCATCGACTTCTACTCCAAAAGGAAAACAAACAATTTTGATATCCGCGGTCTCAGAGTACCCGGTTTCGAGTCGGCTGACTTCGAGAGGATGGAGTTCTCCGGCCTGAATACGAGTGCTCTGGGACTCGATCTATATTATGTGCTTAATCATAAGAAATATTCGCTCAGAGCGGCTTATTCGCAGACGACAAGACAAGTGCGCAGTCAGGGGTCGGTGATTCTCGGAATGGGCTACAACAAGCAGGAAGCGAAACTCGACTACGACGTGCTGCGCGAATCGCTCGCCGACAGATACGGGGAGGAGACGGCCGGCAAAATCATTCCCGACACGCTGCACTCCACCGGTTTGTCGCTCAGATATCTCACCCTGCAGGGAGGATACGGATACAACTGGGTGTTCGCACGCAACTGTCTGCTGAACACCACTCTGTCGGTGGCTCTCGGATATGTGCACTATCTCGATATGCACAGCAACGGCGACAGCTATATCGACCAGCTTGACTTACAGACCTTCAACAAACTGAAAGTCGACGGCACGTTCCGCCTCGGGATAGTGTGGAACAACAGCAAATACTACTGCGGAGCCACAGCCATCCTTCACGGCTATAACTTCCATATCAAGAATATCCACCTGATGAACGGTTACGGCACCATTCACGCTTATGTGGGAGTGAATTTCGATATCGGGAGGATAAGGAAGCACTGATGATTTCACGCTCCGTGCTTCGTCACCCTTTCTTTTTCATTGTGTTTTTCAGATAATCAGCCAGTCCGTGGCAGGCATCTTCGATGAGGTCGAGAGCCAGTTCGAAGTCTTTCGCTCCGCCGTAATACGGGTCGGGGATGGTATGATACTGCGGATGCTGCGTCATGAAATCGGCCAGACATCTTATCTTCTTGAGATCGCTGTCGTTACGGGCTTTTCTCTCGATGTCGAAGATATTATCCTCGTCCATGCCGAGGATAAGGTCGTATCGGTCGAAATCATCGGAAGAGAACTGCCGTGCCCTCGAGTGGAAGTCATATCCTCTCGCTGCTCCGTGGCGCCGCATACGAAGATCGGGCAGGTCGCCCACATGCCAGGGGCCTATCGCGGCCGAGGCGGTGGTGAAGCGACCTGCCAGTTCTTTATCATCGGAGATAATCTGTCGCATTACTTCCTCTGCAGCGGGCGAACGGCAGATGTTGCCCAGACAGATGAAGAGCAGTTTTATTGACATATCTCTTACTTGCTTACCTTATACACACCGAAGGTGCGGGCACCGATGTTCACGTTGAGTTTGTTGCCCTCGACGGTGACATCCTGCTGCTGCGGAACCACGGTATTTGGATTATCCACAGAGTTGAAAGCATGCTCGTTGTCGGAGTGGAGGATCGTAGCCGAAGCCTTCGTGGCGTTCTTCAGACCGTTGAAATTGAGCGTTATACTCTGTGCTTTCTTCGATGTATTGGCGATCTTCACGATATACTCCTTGGTGTTGGCATCGTAAACAGCCGATGCATAGAGACCGTCGGCACCTTCCACTACCTTACCTCCCTCGGTGAGAGTCAGCATGTTAGTACCCTTGTTGACGCCGTAGAGCTGCTGTACATACCAGCTGATAGAACGAGCCGATCTGAGATTGTCGAACCAGATAAGGTCGGGACGCCACTGCCATCCTTCGACGTGAGCGAAGAGGGGAGCGTAAGTAGCCATATATACCACGTCGGCATTGCGCTCGAAGTTGGTCATCAGCGCAGCCTCGGAGAGCGCAGCCTCGAACGAGTTCTTTCCCTCGGCTCTCGAACGGTCGTAGTCTTTCACATGACAGGCATACTCTCCGGAGAACACCTTCGGGCCCTTGCGGTCGTAACTGTTGTAGCGTGCGCCATGGCTGAGGAACCAGTTGGCATCGCGGTAGTAGTGCTCGTCGACGAGATCCACCTTCAGTTTTCTCATCTGTTCCCATCCGTAGTCGAAGTTATCGCCCTCGGAGTCAGGACCCGATGTTCCGATGATCTGCATCTTCGGATATTTTGCTCTGATAGCGGAGATGAATTTCTCCAGACGTTCGGGATAGAGCGGTCCCCACTGTTCGTTGCCTATACCGATGAATTTCAGGTTGAAAGGAGCCTCGTGGCCCATCTCCTTGCGGAGAGCGCCCCATTTTGTCGACACGTCGCCGTTGGCGAATTCAATCAGGTCGAGAGCATCGTCGATATACGGCTGCAGGTCGTCGACGGCCACATGAGCGTTCTTGTCGTCGTCTTTGTTCTGGAACTGACAGGCGAGACCTACGCTGAGCACGGGCAGCGGTTCGGCTCCGATCTTCTCGCTCAGGAGGAAGAACTCATAGAAGCCGAGACCGTAAGTCTGATAGTAGTTGGGGAACAGACGGTGAGGGAAGGTGTAGTTCCATCTGTTTTCGTTGAGCGGACGGTTTTCCACCTGTCCCACGGAATTCTTCCACTGGTAGCGTGTCTCGAGGTCGGTGCCTTCGACGATACATCCGCCGGGGAAGCGGAACACGCCCGGATGCAGATCTTCGAGATCTTTCACCAGGTCGGCTCTCAGTCCGTTCCATGCATCATCGGGGAAGAGCGACACGTGATCGAGGTCGGCCGACTCGGCGCTGGTGAGATACACTCTCATCAGACCCTTCGCGTCGGTTTTCTTCGATGTCAGCGTGCAGGTATATTTCTGCCATTTGTTGTTCGTTATTTCGATATTCTGTTTATCCATCACCTCGTTGTCGCTTCCGACGAGTTCCACCCTCAGCGTGGCTTTCTTGCCGTTGAGGCTGTGCAGACGTCCGTATACGCTGAAGTGATATTTCATATCTTTCTTGAATCCCATGCCGAAGAAACCGCGGTTTTCTATTCCCGTATATTTCTCCTTATGGCCGGAAGTCTCGAGAGTGATGTAATGCGGATTACGGTCGAACGCCGGTTTCACGTCGCTTACTGTTACGTTTCCGAACGTCTGCCATCCCATCATTCTGTCGGGGAATTCGAACGATCTGTTTTCCACCATCTCGGCGTAGAGTCCGCCGTCGGCTCCGAAGTTGATGTCTTCGAAGAAGATACCATACATCGTAGGCTGGATCGCTCCGCCCGGTTTGGTAGTGATGTCGAACTGGTGCTGTGCCTGGGCTGTCATCACGCCGGCGAGGCAGAGAGCACTGATAATGATTTTCTTCATACTTATATTAAGTTATCAGTTAATATTACATAGGGAGGATAGTGAATTTGAACGTATACGACTGATACGGCACTCTGTATTTCGGCAGTGAGAGGGCATCGCGGTTCCAGCTGTTCACGCCGCCCACTCCGTCTTGCTTGAGATCGAAGAAGAGGTTGGTGAACTTCGATTTCTCCACCTGTGCGGGATGCCTCTGATGCTTGTCGTCGCCCTCGTCGAGATCTTTGATGTCGTAGTGGAGAGCGCTTGCCGAGAAGAGGCCGCTGCCGGAAGTAAGCATAAACTTAATGTCGGAAGCGTCGGCCATGTTCAGCCAGCGGAGGGAGGTATGAGTACCAGTCTCCTGCGGACGAACGTAGGGATAGAACATCTCGTCGGCGGTAGTCTTGTATATTCCTACCATCTGACCGCTGCAGCGATCGCTGTAGTTTTCCACCGGTCCGAGACCGTAGTATGTCATGTGGTCCACCGACTTAGGCATCTGCATCACCATACCGAAGCGCGGCAGTTCGCTCACCTCGGCTCCGTCGGTGGTTTTCATATTCTCGGTAACAGTCATCTGTCCGTCGGGATAGATATTGTAAGTCATCTCGAGCGATGATTTCGTGTCGGGCATATCGTAGAGAGCCTTCACGATGATGATATTCACTCCCGCCTGTTTCTCCTTGTCGAAGTCGATCGACGTGAGGTTGATCTGCGGATTGCGCCATACCTTGCGGCTTCTCTGCGCACCGGCACCCATATCATTGTCGGTGACGGCTCTCCAGAAGTTAGGCATGAGAGCGCCTCCGTCAGCGATGATCTGTCGTGTGCCCACCTTATATTTGTTGAGCCATCCTGTCTTCGAGTCGAAAGCGATCTCCACGTTCTTTCCGCCGATGCTGATGGAATTGTCGTCCTTGGAGACTTTCAGCTTGTTTTTCGACGACGCGAAGGCTGGGCTGCCCTCGGCGAAGTTTCCTTTGAGATGCATCTGCTGGTGAGCCACCACCTGATTCGTCTTCATCAGCGGCTCAGCCTTCTTCAGCAGATATTCCACGTTGAGGAAGTATTCGCCCTCGTCATCCATCGTCGGGAAGTTGTCGATAGTGATCTGCGCACTCTTCTGCGGCTCCACCTTGATGCTCGGGATCTCGCCTTTCACCACGGTCTCGCCGTTGCGGATCACCTGCCATGCTATCTTGTAGTTGTCGAGATTGCGGAAGAAGTTTTCGTTCTTCACCTCGATCACTCCCTTGCCGCCGTCGACGAGCTTCGTCCAGATATTCTGATACTGATAGCCCACCTCGAAGATCTGAGGCGACGGCACACGGTTGGAAGAAATCAGACCGTTGCAGTTGAAGTTGTTGTCCGACGGATCGTAGTTGTTGTAATCACCGCCGTAAGCCTCGATAGCCCTGCCCTTGGAGTCTTTGCTGTTGAGAGCCTGGTCTACGAAGTCCCAGATGAAACCGCCCTGGAAGGTAGGATATTTCCTTACGAGGTCCCAATACTCCTTGAAACCGCCGCTCGAATTACCCATCGCATGACTGTATTCGCACTGTATGAGCGGTTTTTTGCCTGTTTTGGCATAGTCTTCGCACCACTTGTGAGTAGCATACATCGGGCATCGGATATCAGTAAATTCATTATCGTGAGCCTGTTCATACTGGCACGGACGACTCTTATCCTCGTTTTTCACCCACTGGTAAGCCTTCTCGAAGTTAGGTCCGAACACCGTCTCGTTGCCGAGGCTCCATACGATGATACTCGGATGATTGTAATAAATCTCCACGTTATGCTGGTTGCGCTCGAGGATCTGTTTCGCGAACGACTCCTTCTTGGCTTCCGCCTTCTCCTTGTATCCGAAGCCGTGGCTCTCCTGATTAGCCTCTGCCACGAGATAGATACCGTATTTGTCGCAGAGTTCATACCAGCGCGGGTCGTCGGGATAGTGGCAGGTGCGCACGGCGTTGATATTGAAGCGCTTCATGATTTCGAGATCCTGAATCATGCGGTCGGTGCTCACCACATATCCGCCGTCGGGATCCATCTCATGACGGTCGACACCCTTGATGAGTATCGGCTGTCCGTTGACGAGCAGCTGTGAGTTCTTTATTTCCACCTTTCTGAAACCCACCTTCTGCGTGATCACCTCCACGATCTTCTGGTCTTTCACCTGTCCGAAGGTCTTAACCGTTGCCACGAGAGTGTAGAGATACGGTGTTTCGGCGGTCCATTTCTTCGGATTCTCCACGGCGAGCTGCGTCGTCAGTTGCGAGTACTGCGTCTTGCTTTTGTTGTTGATCGTCGTTCCGAATCCTTTTGTTGCCACCACATTACCGTCGGCATCCTTGAGGGCGAGCTGCACGATAGCCTTACCCTTCACCCTTGCGAGGATTTCGAGGGTGGCGTTCTTATATTCGCTGTCGAGGTCGGGCGTGATGCGGATATCCTCCATGTGGATATTCGGATTGCGGGAGAAGAGATAACATTCGCGGGCCACGCCGGAGAGGCGCCAGAAGTCCTGGTCCTCGCACCACGAGCCGTCGCACCAGCGGAATGTCTGGAACGCGATGAGGTTCTTTCCCGGTTTCACGAATTTCGTGATGTCGAATTCGGCGGCCACCTTGCTGTCTTCGGCATATCCCACGAACTTGCCGTTGACATAAAGATAGATATTGGAAGTCACCGATCCGAAGTGTGCGATTATCTGTCGTCCGTCCCAATTGGCGGGTATGTCGATAGTCTTTCTGTACGATCCCACGTGGTTGTCTTTCGTCGGCACCTCGGGCGGCGTTCCGTCGAAGTGTCCTCTCCAAGCGAATCCCGAGTTCACGTATTCGGGATCTCCGAAGCCGTTGAGTTCCCACATTCCGGGCACCTTCATCGTTTTCCATCCCGAGTCGTCGAGGTCGGCGGCGAAGAAGTCCGTCGGCCTTTGGTCGGCGTTTTCCACCCATTTGAATTTCCACGTGCCTTCGAGCGAGAGATAGTTATCCGATCTGCTCTTGTCTCCGGCCTTTGCCTTGTCCTCCGTTTCGAAAGCGAAGAAGTTGGTGTGCGTGGGGAAGCGGTTGATATCGTTCACCTGCAGGTCCTTCCACTCCGTATACGTCGGATTGGTGTCGTTGGCTGCGCTTGCGGTAGTCGCCGAGGCGGTGAGTGCGAGGGCAGCGATGAGCAATAAATTCTTTTTCATATTTGGTCTTTTTTGTATGTTCGCAATTCTTCTGCAAAGATACTAATAAAATAGGTGGGAAGCAAATTTTTATGGTATTTTTAACACATAAAAAGAGATGCCTCCGGATTTCCCGGAAGCATCTCCTTGTTATTGTCTTCGGAAGGGTTATCTGATGATTACCTTTCTTACTCTTGTCGTACCGTCGGTAGTGGTCTCACGGATGATGTTAAGACCCTTAACCGGGCGTGCGATCTGCTTACCGTCAGCGGTGAAGTACTTGGTAGCGATTACCTTGGCGTCGCTGTTGATAGTAGTGATGCCGTTGAAGTACTTGCTGTCAGCTCCGTAGTACAGCAGCTGGAAGTTGGTAGCTGTTGTCCAGTCGCCGGAAACGTTCTCGTTCACGCAGTATCCGATGCGGATATTACCGTCGGTGCAAGAGAAGATCACGGTGTTAGCGTTGTCGGTAGCGGAATATCTTCCTACAACGAATGCCGAGCGGGCAGCCTGCTGGTTGTTCGGGAACCAGTTGTCTGTAGAGTCGCCCTCTGCTGTGAGGAAGTTCATCCAATTACCTTCATACTGGAAGCCCTGCTCGTTGATGATAGAGCCTGCACCGTCGAGGATGCTGAGGAACTTACAAGTATCGTTGTTAGCATAGAGCTTAGCGCGGATATCGACGGAGTCGGCATAGAATGCCTTCTGAGCGCCCTCTGAGTAGCCCTGGCGATAGTAGCCCTGGCAGGTGAGCTTGTAAGCACCGACAGGAGCGTTGGTGATATCCTGATAGTAGTTGAAGCTTGTGGAGTAGCCTTCCATGTTCTCGTAGTTTACAGAACCGGCAGCATCCCAACCGTTGTTACCGTCAGTGAAGTCAGGATTATCGATCAGGAATGTTACGTCCTGAGGATTAGAATCGCTGGCGTTCTTGTTGATTCTGATGTTCTTGATAGCCTGCTTGATCTCCTCGATCTTAGCTGTAGCCTCGTCAGCGGTGTAAGAACCCTCTGTGAGAGCTGTAGCAACCTCGCTCTGCAGAGCTGTAGCGGCAGTCTTAGCCTCGTCGGTAGCTGTAGAGCTGTACTGCTTGATAGCAGCGTCGAGGTCGGCCTTAGCGTCAGACAGCGAGCTGTAAGCCTCTACGATAGAAGAAGCGGAGTTCATTGTCGAAGTCAGAGTGTTGTAAGCGTCGAGCATGCTCTGTCCGTCCTTAGCGTCGAGAGCCTTCTGAGCCGTCTCAACGGCAGAGGTGAGTTCCGATCTTGTGCTGTTGGGCATTACGCCTTCGAGCATAGTGTTAGCGCTTGCGATGGTAGGCTCGAGGATCTTTGCGATCTCGTCAGCGTCCATTCCGAGGTATGTGAACTTGAAGTCTTTCCAGAGGTTCCATGTAGTAGCGTCCTTAGTGCGGAGACCTACTCTCATAGTACCGCCGTCGGATGTGCAGACACCCTTGGCAACGGTGTTGTACAGAGGCTGTCCGTCAGCGCCGGTAAGAGTGAAGTAGAACTGTGCGCCGGGCATAGTGTTCGGGATATAGATGTCAGGATTGCCGTCGCTTCCGGCAACAACGATATCACCGTCCATGCTGTTCCACTGCGGGATGCCGTGCTCCTCGCTCTGCGATGTAGCCTGTCCGCCGTCGAAGATGCTGGGGAATGCAGACTCGTTCTCGCCGATGAAGATAGCGCCGTAGTCGAGGTTGTTCAGAGTACCGTCGAGGTGCTTAGCGTAATACTTGGCATAGCCTGTAGCGTTAGCGCCTTCAGCGTCAGGACGATAGAAAGCCTGCAGCTCGAGCTGGTAAACACCAGCCTTCAGGTCGGTAAGCTCCTGATAGATCTCAGTCTTCTTGTGGTAGATCTCGGCAACGCCATACTCGGAGTCAGCGCTGATGTTAGCGAATCCTCCGTAAGAGATCTTCCATCCGAATTTCTCGTCGGCAGTAGAAGTAACCTCGAAGTCGGGGTTGGTGATCAGAGCCGTAACGTCGTCGCCCTCGCCATAGGTGTGAGTAGCGGCGCTGATAGCGTTCTCGATCTCCTCGATCATAGCGTTCACCTCTTCGGTGGTAGCCTCGTGGTCGCCGAGCATATCCTCAGCGTCGAGCACGTCGTCACCCAGACGAGAGTTCTCGATAGTCTTGAGCAGCTCGTTGGCATTGTTCATAGCCTTCTCGAGGTTGTCGTAAGCTGTCATATTCTCCTGCAGAGCAGCGAGAGCAGCCTTCACGTTCTCTGCGCCTGTTGTGGCAGCGTCCTTGGTGGTAGCTGTCTTGGCGTCGGCGATAGCTGAGAGCAGTGCGTCGTAGTAAGAAGAAGCGTAGATATCGTCTTCGGGGATAAGGTTGTCGAGGTCGGCCTCGATGTCATAAACCTGACCGAGGACAGCCACGTCAGAGCTTCCGTAGAATGCCAGAGAGGCGTTGTCGATACCTACCCAGTTGTTGGTGCTGTTGTCGTCGAGACGCAGACCGATTTCGAATGTCTGGCCTTCAGCAACCTCGAAGTAAACAGTGTGGAACTTAGGATTGTTCACAGCTGCAGCCACCATCGGAGTCTCCTGATCGCTGGCGTAGATGTAAACGCCCTCGTTGCTTACGTTTGCGAAAGCGGCGAGTTTGAACTTATAGTAACCTGCGGGCAGACCGCTGATTTCCTGATAGATTCTACCCTTCACGTTGGAAGCGCTGGCATCCCAGTTCTCGTAGAACGGGATAGAGAAGTCGCCGGTCTGGTTTCTTGCCAGAGCCTTGTTCTGTGCAGATGTAGTACTTGTCCATCCGCTGATTGAAGAGTCGAATGTCGGGTTGTTGATATACGATGTCATATCCATCGGGTTTGAAGGCGAAGCCGTAGCGTTGGCGATCTTGGTAATCACGCTGGTCTTGGCAGCCTTCAGCTGGTCGGCGGTAGAGCTGGTATTGTTGTATACAGCCTCTTCCTCCGATACGTCGATGCCGGCAGCCTTAGCCTCGTCGATGGAAGCCTTCAGATCTTCGGCAGCGTTGCAGGCTGCGATCTTTTCTGCCAGTCCGGCATACTCATCCTCCGACACGAAGAGCCAGTGGATATAGTCGCCCTCGGCATCGGTAAGGTCGGGCCAGATACCCCATGTAACGCCGTCGGTAGCCATGCCTGAAGCGTGAGAGGTCTGAACTCCCACGTAGTTGGAAGCGTAAGCCTCCGCCATGCTCTGGATGGTGTAAACGTTATTACCGATGTTGGTGATAGCCCAGGAGCGCATTGCGTCGGTACCTGTGTTATCAGTGAAGATAGCCGGAGTGCCGCTACCTACATTACCGTCAGAAGTAGTGATGAACCACCATTTCTCACCGTTGGGAGTGCTACCGTTCGATCCGTAGGTGTGGATTCTGTAGCCGTCGTAATCAGAGCTTGTCTGCGGGCGGAAGGGGATACCCTCGTCGGCAACGACAGCCTGTGTCGTCCATGCCTCACCCTGAGTAGCAAATTTCGCTGCACCCACATTGTACAGATAGTACTTGGTGCCGTCAACCATTTCCGTACCTGTCGGAACTGGCTTCGTCCACTGTGCCCATGCTGCGCTGCTAACCATCACGGTAAGAGCGAGAGTGAACATTCGTAAAACTTTCCTCATAAGTTAATAATTTAAGTTTGACATTAAAAGTTGATTTATCTCAATATTATTTTTTCTTCAGTCTGATGGCGCTCACCCCTTTGTTTGTCGGCGTCACCCTGTTGATCTTCCCGTCGGGTGAGAACGACATCTTGTCGATACACACCTCGCGGTGGAATCCCGGTCCGCTGCCGAGGTAGTTGTGATTGATGCGGTGGTAAACGATATACCAGTCGTCGGTGCCGGGGATATTAAGCACCGAGTGGTGCCCTGTGCCGTAGATCGAGTTGTCGGGATCCTGTATTATCACTATCGGCTCGTCGGCCACCTCGATCGGTCCGAGCGGCGATTTGCTCGTGCCGTAAGCCACGTGGTAGTTTTTCGCCCCCGTGTCGTCGACGCTCCACGTGAAGTAATACGTGCCCTTGCGGTAGAACACACACACGCCCTCCCTGAAGCGGTAGTCGGCGTTGGTTCCTCCCTGCGGTGTTATCACCTTCTCCTCTCCCACGGTAGACATCATATCGTCGGCGAGCTGTCTGACGCACATCTTGCCGTTGCCATAATATAAATAGGTGGTGCCGCTCTCGGGATCGGTAAACACATCACTGTCGATCATCTGTCCGGCTCTCGACTCGGTGAAGATAGGAGTGCCGGCAGCCTTGAACGGCCCTGTCGGACTGTCAGCCACGGCCACGCCGAGGGTCTTTTTGTTCAGCTGCGGGTTATGACCGCTGAAATAGAAGAAATACTTCCATTTGCCGTCGATCTGTTTCTCCTCGATGGATGGAGCCCACGCGTTGCCGTCGGCCCACGCCACGTCGTTGCCCTTGCGCAGATTCAGTATCGTGCCCTCGTCTTTGAAGTCAACCAGGTTGTCGGTGGAGAACACATTGAAAGAAAAGCCGCCCCATCCGTCGTATCCGTCGGTGGTGGGATAGATATAAATCTTACCCGTATTCTTGGAGAAGAGCACCTCCGGGTCGGCGTGGAACGCCTGCAATACGGGGTT
>Ga0065711_1009300_pt1 | contig 17231 bp, 10 predicted proteins | sample Hoacrofraction12_FD_59098 | JGI IMG/M metagenome (GOLD analysis project Ga0065711, IMG submission 59098) | Hoatzin crop microbial communities from Cojedes, Venezuela - Epithelial fraction 12 v2 (version 2) | ecosystem: Host-associated > Birds > Digestive system > Esophagus > Crop | place... | reverse complement strand
TCAAGACCCGCCTGGACAAGGTCCTGTGCAGCTTGCTGTAGGTGACCCTGCTTTGGCAGGAGGGTTGGACTAGATGACCCACAGAGGTCCCTTCCAACCCCTACTATTCTGTGATTCTGTGATTTAACAGAACAGTCTGAAAGCTGAAGTCAGGGAGACTGAAATCACCCTGATGGTTGGGGAATACTGTAAAGTATAGCTGAGGCAACGTCTGCATTCTTGAGGAGTATCCGTGCCGCCTTCTGCATTAGCACTCGTGCTTTCTCTTGGGTTCTCCACACTTTGGTGATCCAGGGTATTCTAGGCTAGTTACCTGCATCTCCCTTACCAAACTTGGAGCAACCAGTAACTGCTTTGTTGTCTCCAGGCTACTGTTGTGGTGGGATTCTGTTTTGAGGCTGAATCTGCTGAGTGCCGTAAGTACACGGTACAGTTGCATGGGTCAGTAGGGAATTTCTGTAAAAATGTTGGAAGTACATATCATGTCTGTTGAGGTACCTGGATTGGCTACCACACCTCATGTTCCAGAGAGTAATGGCGGTCTGAAAGACTTGTATCTGAATTAGCTACAATGTAGTTTCTGAACTCTGCCTTCCTAATGTTTTCTTGTTATACTTAGATGGACCTAACAGTGGGCCACAGCTGAAGTGGACAACCCCACTTCCTCTCTTACGCCAGATGTAGAGATTTTGTGGCAGTGGCGTGAGTGAATTGCTTACTTGTATTTTTTGAAGATTGGCCCATCAAAAGTGATTTGTTTCCATTTAGAACAAACTGATCCAGTTCGTCCCTGTAACCACACAGTGGATGGGTTAAGTACAAGGACAGAAGTCTGAGGACACCGGGAAGGGGTGATGGGAGGAACAGTAGAATATCCTGTCTTGGTGGTAGCATGCAGCTGCAGTGCAGTTTTTGCTACACTAACTATCCTTTGAGTCAGCCACACAGGTTTCTCTGTCAAGGTGCTGCTGCTGGTGTCATTCTCTTGAAAGTTAGTTACTGCTGGTATAAAAACCATCACTTCTGGTTTCTACAAACTGGTACTTGTGCTGGCAATAGTAGCAATTACTTCAGATTTTGTCATAGACAGCATTGTTTTAAGTTCATTTTAATATGAGAAATACTTAAATGCCTTGTCATTAGATGCTGATTTGTATTTTGAAACTTACAGAAATTATCAGATTTTTAAGTGATATGTGTACATTTTTCTTTTTTCAGATAGGATTTTAAAAAAATGTAGTCTCGTTTAAACAAAGGAGTAAAATTTAGTTTTAAGCAAGCTTGAAATTTAGTTCAAAATTCAGTCTGGACAGTAACAAACTGGAAACAAATTTTCTCATGGCAGTTTATGTTCATTGTTTTTTAAGAATAGAATGGAATTATTAGGACTGTATTGGTAGCTGGTTAACCTTGTTTGGACAAATTGTTACTAAAATAATGTTGACATTGATAATGGCAGCTGGGCATTCAAAATTAGTGAAGCAGTATTTCTCTCAGATAAACTGAGAGAGATCTATAGACTGTTAAATCTGATCAATGTTTGAAGGTGCTTTTAACAGTTCCAAGCCCTGCTTAAAATTAATACTGAAATTTTTTGAGGCAGAAAGCTTTGGGTTTGAGGGGTGCAGGTTACAGGTGTGCTGTACTTACACTGACGTGGTCCAACTGCACAACAAACTGTGGTAGCAGAAATTATTTTATTTGTGAGGTTTTATTTTGTCAGAAATGCTCTGGACTCCCCTGTGCTTATTGAAATGGAAGCAGTGGCTATGTGCTGCATAATGAAGTGCTTGCTTTAGATTTTATTTTTTTTGTGCCTCTTTAATATTGAGTCTTGACCTCCTGAAGCAGTTTCCCAAGTGATGCAATGAAATAGCAATACTTCGGTCTTGAAGGTAAAATTTGCTGCCTAAATTATCAAGACAGCTATTGAACCATGATCTACAAAACTTACCAACTGTTAGGGCTTATTGCTTAAAATTTTAAGTCATATTACATGTAGTGAACAACTGCTTCCCTAGGTCTCCACTATGTACAGATGCTTCTTTACAAGTCTGCTATATGTAATGGGAACCTTTTTAAAAGAGTCTGCTTATGAATCCACTTTCAGACCTTCTTACAAATCTGTGAAGTGATGAAGTTTTGGTATGTGGTGGACATAGTACACTGTGACTTTTCTCCACAGTGTTTGTAGGTTTTGCTGCTAGGTCATGCTTTTGTATCTTTCCATCTTGCTTTTTTTTTTTTTTTTCTTTCTCCTTTTTCCCTAACATACGTTTTCCAGCTTGTATTACATGTTTGTTTTGAGGAAGTGGAGAATATTCAGATTACTGAGAATTTAGGATCTTGGATATGCAGCTAAACCCCTGGTGCAGATGCCTCACCTGCCAGTTCTGCAGCCCATTAACAGTTGTTTCCCATAGCTCAGTTTTTGCTCTCTGACAGGATGGGTATTCTGACATCTCGTACCAAAGTTCATATATGTTGTTAATGTGCAGCCCTGTGAGTGGATCAGCTAATTGAACTCCTCCAGCTACTTTTTTTTGAAGTATTGTTCTTGTATTATGGTGAACATGAATGTTTTATAAGAACAGCTGTACTGGTTCAGACAAAGGCTTTGTCAAATCCAGTACTTGTCTGCAACAGCATCTGTGAGCATGTTGTTAGGGACGAAAAAGAACAGAGAAAGTATATGTGATACCTCTTCTGAATACTCCCTCCGCCTCAAACTCATTTCAGTCTAGGGGATTTCCTGAGCCTGGTGTGGTTTGTCTAGTTGGATACTCTCAAGGGACCTCTCTTGTTCAGTTTCCTTTGTAGCCCTTCTGATTGGTTTTTTGAGTCCTCAGTATCATCTGGCAAGGAATTCCTAATACCTGTTGTGTGAAGTTTTGTACATAGCTCTTATTAACTTGTTGGTACTTTCTATTAAACAAATACATTGAACAGTCACTCTCTGTGCATGGAGAGAGGCACATCTTCTTTGATATTACAGGACCAAGGTTGCATGTTATGCATGATATGTGTGCAAAACATTAATTCAGTGACACAAAGATGAGTTTAGTTTTGTTCTGTGATTTGCTCTTTTGACTACTGTTGGGTTTGAGCTTACAGTTTCATGAAATGTCTGAACATACTACTTACGAAACAGATGCTGGGATTAATAGCTCACAAATCATGTTTGATTTATTAATAGGATGAGGTTATTATTCCTCTTCTGTCTCATTTCATCTAAGCTGAATATTGTTTGCCTTTTGTCCAGTTTCATAAGGTACTTCTGCATTTTTTCAGTTATTTTGTTTTCCCTATCCCTGATAGCTTGCTGTTGTTTGGTAGCTTCTTAACTGTGTTGCCCATCCCATCTTCTAGGTCACTTATGAGTTTGTCAAGCAATGCAGGTCCCAGTGCAGAATCCTGCAGAACTGTGCTGGTGACTCCCGTGGTGTCATCTTGGTTATATCTCTGGTTGTTTTCTTTGCTAACCTAAGTAAATGAGGCTTACATGGTAGCACTTGAATCCTTTGAGTAATTCCATTAAGCTTTTATACAGGATTAGCAGCTTCAGATTTTCATTTGGTTAAGTGTTATGATATAAGCTTGCCGATTAGAAGAAAAAAAAAAATCTTGCAGTAATGCCCACAGACTGGTTTCTGTCCACTCTGTGGGTTCTCTGACTTAACTGAGTTACGCTAGAACCATAGCATAAGCCCATCCTTGTTAGGCATCATCCAACCATAAAACATGTATCCATTACAACTGAGATTGTGTCACTCTTGCACTTCCTGAGAATGGTACTTAAAAAAGGAAATTATATATGTATTTAAAAGTTAATTCACAGAGCTGCTTGTATGCTTCTGACCACTTCTAGTGCTCCTTGCTTTGATTCCAGCCAGGTGTTTTAATCTGCATTTCTCATGGCATGGCAATGCTTCTGAAGCTTTGTGGCAGAAATTGTCTGAACTGGGATGGAGGGAGAGGTTTGCTTATAGCATAGGCATGATAAATTTTTTTTGGTTTACGGTAGTGTTTCAGTGCCTTGGTCATGAATCAAGTCCTTGCTCTGCTGTTAATTGTGCAATAACATCAAACATCGCCACCAACACATGAAAAAGTTGTCCTTGCTCTGAAGACTATACAGCCAAATTTCTTAGATTATCGAGGAATGATATTAAAAAAACACAAACTTCTCTTACTTCTGAATTCTCACGTCTTTTACATGCCATGTGAAATTTATTAAGGACACGGATTCCATTGTTTGCTAGTTTTTAAATAGGCTTTGTTTCTAGGCTTTAACAGTGCCCTCCCCAGTGTGTGGCTGTTTGGTTTGTGTGTTAGGGATTTGTGTGTATTTTTCACTGAAAGAAACAAAGTAAATGGTCGTAAAATTGCTAATTCCTCCATAAAATAGAAGAACAATTTTGGATTTCTGTTACAATCATATGATGTGACCGTGCTTTTGATTATCAGTCTTCTACAGGGGACTGAAATGAAGATGTGATTTTAGTATGTTTTTAACCAAACTTGGTAAAATTCTCCCTTTAGTTTATAGTAATTAGGATTTGCATATTTTTGCTGCAGGTAGTTGTAGAGGAGAGGAAGGATTGTTTGCTTTTAACACAACCATTCTGGGAAAAAAAAATGCTACTTCTAAAAAACTTGGTCCTGGTTAAAAAATGTGGACGCTCATATCCATATTAAAAAAACCCAAAAGAATTCTATAAAAGTTTTTTTTCCTCTGTGTATTGAAAAATTGTCATACATTGTCAAAGACTATAGTGGGCAAAAAAAACTTGAAAATGAGAGCTGTAATGTACTGGCATATTTCACACAATAAAGGAGGAAATTGTATAAAATAGCAGTTATGACTTAACTATTATATGAGAATGTGTTTGGTCTAGTTGTTAACATATAGCAGTAGGCAGAATGGAGCACTGGAAACGCAGGTGTAATCCCTTTTGGGAATGGAAAGAAGGAAAAAGGTAGCATCTGTAGCTTTAAGAGATCGACTTCTGTAGTAGATTTATCAAAATGTATAAGAGTAACTTTGAGGCTTGAGAGACTTTATTTGCAGGTTATACAAATAAATAACATATTAGTTTTCAATTTCCTTCAATATGTAGATCCTGTAATTTTTTTTCCACTGAGTAAGTGTAGTGAATTTAATCTGTAGACAATTTGCTTCCTTTTTATGTTACCTATTTGTGATGTTCAAGAAATAGTCTGCGGACCTTTAGTTTGTCTGAAAGGAGAATAGTAAGGGGTGTGTTTTTTACTCTCCTATTCCAATATTTTCTGGTACTTTAAGAGTTGGTAGTAGGTATGTCTTTAAGAAAGCTTGAAAGCTTGTTAAAGCATTAAATTTACTTATTTTTTTCATTGACAAAAAATATTTGTTAAGAACCTAGCTGTGTGAATATGTAATTTTCAGAGGCCTCTTGGTGCTGATAAAATACAGATGAGGTTACCTTAGATTAATTCAGTGGGTTTTGTGGTTTGGTTTTGGTCACTGTTTTCCAAGATTAGAAATGATTGGGGAAGAAAGGCCTTATTTTTAAGGTCCTTAAAAGAACTTCTTTTTTTGTATGAAAGGGAGTTACGGAGAACAAAGCTGTTGAAGACATGGAAATATCTTGCCTGGCATGAGCTTTTAGTCAATCTACTCTTTCTGTTGATAGTCTGATAGGAAGAGTTACCTATGCTAGCAGTTTCTTGGTGGGCTTGTATCAAGCTTCATTGAAGAGTGATTTAATTACACTTTCTTTTACTGCACTCTTTTGTAATGTTAGTGTAATTTTACACTGTCATTGCTTTAGACACAGCTGTCACAAGAAGGTGTTTGTGTGAGTCTCATTATTGTAGTACCGAGATGCTTTAAATTTTTTTAAAAAATGATTTAATGTATTTCTTATGACAATACCCATATTCCATTTCACTTACAGGGAAGCCTAGGACTATTTGGCCTTCAGAAAAGGTGATTTACCATGCAAGAACAAACGTGTTGTAGGGAACAGACCTGGAGTGTTCCAGCTTCAGTTTCTGTACAGTTGGTCCTCCTTCGTGTTTCTTGCTATAGATTATTTGAAGTTGTTGCTTTTCCATCACTAGATTTCAGAAGACTAAAACTTGGTTAATGTCTTCTGCAGTCTATTTTAGGTCAAAAGAATGTTTAGTGACTGTCACACTGAGTTGAATTTTGAGAAAGAGTATCTATTCTAAGATAATCTGAGTGTTCACACAATATTGTATTCTCATTCCTTTACAGGTATTCTCGTACCTTTCATAAATTGGCTCTTGTGCTTATAGTTGTGAAGCTGTTGACAGCTTATCTAACAGTGACGTTGTTAAGGTCATTGATTAGTATTACAAAGATTGAAGGTTACTTAAAAGGAAAAATCAGACTAGGAAGTGGAGTAAGTAGAAATTATTTTGAAAGAATTTCATTGTTTTTTACTTTAGGATTTGCAAGTAATCAGTAGTGTTCACAAATAATTGGTAGAGACGTGTAGATTTTTATTTGGTAATTTTCATTACAAGACATATCCCTCCGTCATATTTTATAGTTGGAAATGGAGAATTCTTTTCAACTTGGTAGTTAAAGTAGCAACTAGCCTTGCACTAGTTGCTTAGGCTGTATTGTAGCCTCCCTGTTCAGATTAGCCATGGTCGTTGTGAGGATGGAGAAAGTTATTTTTAACAAGACAGTGTGAAAAAGATTGAAAAGGGATGATAAGTTATTTGTCAGAAAATGTTATCTCTAAAATTGAGCTTCACATCTATTAGCAGAAATGTTCGCTCTTTGAGTGACTTCTGTTAATTTGACATGGAAAGCCTCTTTGTAGTACTGGGATGGGAAAATACTCAGTTTGCATGAAATTTTATTAATTCGAAAAGATAATGGAAATATGGTGAAGATTTTCAGTAAAACAAAGTACTTGAGAGTTGTAAAATGAGAACTCTCAAATATTATTTCAGAATTTTGTTCAGATTGCCAGTTTTTATATCATGTACATATTTGAAACTTAAAATAATGTTAAAATGTGGTAATATAGGAACATCATAGAAATTTTTGTTGTCTCATTTCTTAATTCCTGTGGTAACCTGTCTCTCTCGCACTGTCCCCCCTCTCCTCCTCATCTAAAAAAAGCCAGACATGCTTTAACTGGTCAGCCAAAGTAAATCAGATTTTGTCAGCCTAGTTCTCAAGAATGGAGTTTCGCAAATGCCTCATGAAAAGAAGTGTTAAGATAGAAAAGAGAGGCCACATTATCACCTCATTCAGGGAAAAGCTGAAGCGTAAGTTCAGTCCTTACTAGGTTCTAAGGATCTAAACCATGTGTCTAAGTAAGTTTTGATTGCAGTCACTCAGTATCCAGAAACCCTTTGCTTTGCGTTTTGGTTTGAGTTGGAATTTTGCTATCCCTCTCCATTCTCTGTACACTTTGTAAAATAAAAGATTATGGATAGATGGGAGACCTGCTGAATTAGAATAAATGAATTTCTTGTTCAGTTGTTTTCTCACATTTTCCCTCCCGATTTTCCTTCCTGTCTACCCTTTCATAATTGCCTTTTCCAGTGGAACTTTCTGTCAACTCTGTCAAAAAGTTGTTGATTTCCTGAATGTTCAGGTAGTTCTGCTCCATGTCTCAAAAAAGATTAATGAAGAGTGTCGGTTTTCCCACATCTTTGAAACATGGGGTTTGAGGAGCTGGCTGGGATTGTGGCATTCACTTAGGGAGAGTGTTCATCACATGCTGTGATGTGGAGTGCCAACAGGAGAAAGAAGAAATAGATGTTTGAGTGGAATGTTGTTCTTCAACAATTGAGAGAATATGAACTGCATAAGAGTTTGGACTTGTGGCTCTTGATTTGGGGTATCGTGGTCACAATATTAGACTTTTCTCATACTTTTGTGTTCTCTAAAGGTGTGATGAAGGAGTAGCCTCCAGGCCCTGTGCAGGATGTTTCTATCTACTGTTATTTGTGCTTACTTATGAGATTCAGACTAATACAAACATGTTACATGCAAAGATTGAATATTCTTGTGTGACCTACTTTCTCAAAATGAACGTTACCGTCAGGTAGGGCTTTGTCAACTCTGTAGTAACTGATTGTAATAGGTTTCTTTCTGGTGATGTCTCAATTGACTCAGTAAAGATCGGGGATATAGAGTTGTACCTGGGTGGTGATGCAAAGAAAGCTCCTAAAAACTGCGGTGTTTTGTTGTGTGGACATAGGTATTGACTGCAAGGTCACCTTTCAGTTTTGTTTGGCCACAAAACACGTGCTGCCCACGTGAGATGCTGCACACAGTACATAGTTTAGATAGTTACAGTAGGTGATGTCTGTTCTGAGTCTGTTGGTCATCTTGCCGTGGGACTGAAACTCAACAGTAGATTTTGCTTGGATCCTTCAGTCTTTGTTTCCTTTCAGTGGAGGGGTATTTCCTGCTGGGATTTGAGCTTTGTTTTCTCTTGCTGAGATGCTGGAGAGGAGAGAGAAGGCCTACACAAATGCCAGACTGGCATGTGGTTGATTGGCAGACCAGTCCAAAAATGCCTTTTTTGGACTGGCTTCTTCTGGATTAGAGGTCAGAATGCCTATGTGTGTGGTGCTTGCACCTTCTGCCCCTTATTTATCGAGGTTAATTTGGGATTGTGGGTGGTGTGAGTCTTAGGATGGTTGATCTATTTTAGGGTATGTTTTAGAGTGTAAGCTCTCAGGTAAGACTGGTGTATGCTTTCTGTAAAGAGGGTTAAATGTTAATTCTGGCACTGATAAATTATTTTCTGCTCAAGGTTTTTAAGTTATTCCAGAGATTTATATTTTTATGAGGACAGATTTTGGATGATAAAATGCTTTGCAGTCCTGAGGCAAGGCAAGTACTGAAACTGGAAAAAAAAAGCCTCAAACCCAAGCCTGAAGAGAGCAGCTATTTAGTGGTAGGATTTATGAAACTTGTGGCCGGATGGATTTAATATATTCAGTGCTTTATAAACAAGACACTTTTTTCTATTCCAAAAACAGAAATGACTGCAAAATGGTGGGATTATATTGTCTTCTGGTGATGCAAAATACATAGCTTGTCTTTATGCAAACTAACAGATTGGTTTGGGATTTTTTTTAATCAAAGTGGTTTCTTTCCAGCTGATAGTGAGAGTAATAAAATCTCAGCTTTCCCGTAAAGCTAGGTCAAACAGACATTTCAATCAACTGATTAGTTGTGAAGTCTTTGATGAAAGAGTCTCTCTTCCTGCATTAAAAAGTAGCTTTTCTAAATGTCACCTTTAAACTTGTAATAATTCCTGTATGACACTGAATAGATGTACTAGATAGATGGATTAAGCAGTATGTAAATGACAGCTTTCTACATTGGGTATTTTTTTTTTCACTGTTTAATATTATTCATGTATGGTTACATATTATCACAACTTATCATTTTTTCCTCTTTATAGGTCCTGCTGGGGACTTGCATCTGGCCTCAATGTGACATTAAGGTAGAAAAACACATCTACATATGTGTTTGCTATTAGGATTTAGTTTATTCACTGGTCATGCCTGAAGAGTGATGTTCGTCTCTAGACGGCTAACTGCCAGGAAATATAAATGATTGTCCTAGAAGTCAAGCCTCTCTCCTATTTACTGGAGTGAAAATCACCTCCAGATATCGACGGAATATCAACTACAGAAAATGCTTCACGTTATAAGGATGCCAACCACCTAGATTCATGCGCCCTATCTGTACAGTTGTTGTGGATGGTTTGCCATCTGAAAGCTCCTCAAGCTCTTATCCAGGCCCTGTATCTGTTTCTGAAATGTCTCTGCTACATGCTTTGGGTCCAGTGCAGACCTGGCTGGGACAAGAGCTAGAGAAGTGTGGCATTGATGCCATGATTTATACTCGGTATGTCCTCAGTCTTCTGCTGCATGATAGCTATGACTACGACCTGCAGGAACAGGTATTTACATATTTTAGATGTTGTCCAGTGAAAGTGAGTTTTTGTATCAGTTATGTTTTGTGTATTATACATGGGTATGGCTTGAATGGGGGGGTGGTTGTCTTTCATTGTGTGGGTGGGAGGGGGGTATAAACCACACGGGAATCGGATTTGGTGGGTGAAGCAAGATTAATGTAGCTAATTTGCTGTATGAGCAGTTACATTAAACAAAATTTTCACATTGCTAAAATTGATATAAGAATTATTAACACTGGAGTGTTCTGTATCATAAATGCAGACCTTCAGTACTCGTGATTGTAAGGTTAACTTAATATTGGGACATTAGTCAACTAATGTAATTCTTGTAAACTGTGTGTCAAATTGGCCTGCTTCACAGTAGTTTGTAGACTCCCCATCACTTCTCCTCATGGGTTTCATCTTGTGCTATTTTCAGTAAGGAACAGAAAAAAACCCACTTTCTTTTAGTATTAAAGTATTTAAAATACGTTATTTCACATACATTATTCATTTCTTCTAAAAGAATGTTAGTGCTGAATCCTGATAAAAGGCATGCAAAAGAGTGGTGGAACAGTGAGTCGCTATACGTGGCTGTGATTCAGAAGGGGCAGGGGAAGAAAAGTGAAGCTGCGTATCAGATAGGCACAACTCTGTTACTGCTTCCGTGTGCCTTTATTACTACGGATTTTGTATGTGCCTAGGACATACTTTTCAGTCCTGATTTCACCTCTTTTTTCTTTTTAATCTTTTTTTATTTCAATTTCTCTGCATCAACACCCTGTACCAAAATACTTTTAATAGTGTAGTTTTCTGGATATAGGACTAGGGAAAGTTCTGGTGTTTTCAAGAAGGGGTGAGGATGCTGTTGGTTATAGACTTCATCTTACAAGGTGACTGTGATTACAGTGGGAAGGAAGGAAAGCAAATACCTCTGGCTCAATTATTAGTTCTTCTTTGTTGCTGTGGTTTGGGTTATACTGCACACATTGGTACCTAACTGCTTCACAACTTTCATTGTTTTCTAGTTTACCTTTTTAAAAATCCATCACGAGCAGGACACGGTATTGTGGAATAGATGTAAATGTAGCTGAAGCAGAAAAAAAATAATGTCAGATGCTGCCAGTTTCTGAACTCTTAGCAACCTTTACTATGCATAAAAGGCTTCATACTTCCATTGTGCAAAACAGAAAACTTTATGTGCAAAAGTAATTTTTGTTCAGAAGTGTATCTGGCAGCAGTGGAAGTCACCAGGAAAAACCTCATGATTAATAATAATAATAATAAAAAATGCAGCGTAAGCACTCTTTAGAATGTATCTTAACAGTGAACTTATTTAGGTCTTGGTCAGACATGAGTAACTGTATTTTAGAAGGGGACAGAATAAAGTTCCAAAACCTGTTTGAAAGGTGGGTGTGGGACGAGGACAGGAAAAAGAAATCAAGCGAAATCACACCAGAATTTTAGGAGCTTTATAGATAGCCCTGTGACCTTGGGGAAAAATGAAGACTGATTTCTTTTCAGTCCATTTTAGAGCATAGTGATTAACTGTGAAGTCACTACTGTGATAATTTGAAATGACTGAAGTGCCAAAATTAGTTTTCTGTTTATCGGGCTTTGCAAGAAGCAGGGTAACTATATTATGAAAACCTCATTCAGTTGATTTGTTGTTTCGATACCTTAACTGGGTACTTTGTGGTTTATAGCGGATCTTTAAGGAATGTGTCTGTTCTTTTTCCAAGTTGATTAGCTGAGCCTAATGAGCCAGAGAGGGAGGAATACCACATGCTGACAGGGTAGCCAAGACCTGTGTTGCCGGCTGGGTGCCGTAGTACAAATGTACAGGATGTCGGCTGAACAACATGGGCATTTGAAGAAGCTGGAAGTTTGTTTTCTACCCTCTCCAATTTGATCATGCTGATAACATACTTTATTGAATTTGTTCCCTCTACTTCTAATGACTGTTTTCTAGGTTTTGAGACCTAATATCAATTTAGTTTTGGGATGATATTCTATAATAATGATTGGATGCGTATGTTGTGAAACCTACCTAATTCCTTTCTCAGCTTAATCTTTAAAGACTGCAAATACAGATTTCTTATATGGAGAATCTTAAAGGAGGAAATCTTAAAACACATGTGCTTATTATTTTATTTATTTTATTTTGAATTTATTTTTATTTTACTTATTGCCTACTAGTTATTTGTATGACCTGGCATTTTAAAATTAATTTTGGTTTAGTTAAGTCATTCAGTAACAATAAAATCTGTACTCTAAAGCACATGTTTGCATATGAGCAGTTTCAATCCAATTTTGGTGATGGGTACAACATTTAGACAAAGGGGTAAACAAACACTAGTGTTGTTTACAATTAGAAATCAGGGAAGAGTTCAGCAATTAAACATCTAAATGAGAAATAATTTAGGAGTAAAAAACTGAGAGTTGGCTGAGGTCCTTTAATTCAAATTAATTCCCGTGGAAGAGTTGGTTCTTAGCATCTCAGGAATTTTTTCGCCCGTGCTATTCCTTTGATTCTTGAGAAAGATGACAGAATTTCCAGGGAAACAACTGTTCTCAATAGTGGGTTTATTGCAATGGCTTCTCCCCAACTTAGAGGACAGTTACAAAGAGGATGGAGGCTCTCTCTTCAGAAGGAGCCACGTAGAGAAGACAGGGACAATGGGTACAAGTTGCACTGGGTGAAGTTTCATTTCGGTATGAGAAAGAAATTTTGTGGGTTTTTTTTTGTATTGAGAACAATCAGTGGAACAACCTCCTCAGGAAGGTGACAGAGTCCCTATCGCTGGAGGTTTTTGTGGTGCAGTAGGACAGGGGGCTATATAATCTTACCTAGGCTCCCTTCCCCTTGAAAGGGTGGACCAGATGATCTTTTGAGGTCCCTTGCAACCTGTGCTGTTCTGTGTTTCCATGATTCTTTGCTTCTAGAATTCTCTTTCTGTGGGGAGTGATTAGCCATCACTTCTTCCCAAAAATACAGCAGTGACTTCTGTTTTGAACGGGTTAAAAGGAAAGTGTGGTCTTTAGACACCCAGAATGGGATTACACATATGAACAATCCATTGCAATGTGATTTTTTTTTTTTTTGAGGTGGGGGTGGTGAAGAGGACAAATTAAGGAAGTCTTAATCTTATGGATGCTGTATAAATCAACTTCATTAGAAATGTTGCAAACTGAAGTTGGTCATTCAGATCTTTCCACCTCAGAGTGTTCATGGCATCATCAGCACTGTTGTAGTCGCTTCAGGGAGCCTCCTTCTGTGCTTTCTTTATGGCATTCTGGTGTCATCAGCTGTAGCAGGGAAACGGAACTCTGATGCCCTGTACTGAGATTCTGTCAGTAAGTACAGAAACATTCAAAATAAAAAATGGATGAAAAAACATCCCTAACTTTACTGGGCATACCTAGCTATTTAAAATACTGGGATATTCTCTTCTGGTGTATTAGATAATATGTGGTTTCTGGTCTTGATTCTGCTGCAGACTTCTGTGGCTTTGGTCACTTGACCTCTCTTCCTCCAGTATTATCTGTATCTGTATGGTGAGGTAGTTTGCTATGTGGATAGAAGATAAAATGTGTTTAAGAGTGTGGTGTGTGGCGTTGTTTTTATTTTTCTTTTTTGTTTTTTTTCTGCTTGATTCTGTATTTTGGGGAGTCTTTTTTGTTTGCCTTTTTTTGTTTGCATTTTTTTGTTTTGTTTTTATTATTACTGTTAATTCCATGCCTTGCCCAATTAGAGTGGGTCTCTGTTGGGTGTCATTGTATGGACACAGGCTCAATATTGTGAAGTGATAGATCAGTGAGTCACAAGTTTTCAGAGAGCTGGTAGGAGCTTTTTGCAAGTACTTGTGTGTGGGGCCGTGGAAGGAGGCACAGTACAGAAAAAAAAAAGTGAAAGTAAAACCCTAATACACTGCAACCAAATTTTACTGGAATGTGCGCCATTTTTATTCTGACTCATTAGCTTGAGCTGAAATATCTATTAAAATACTGGGAAAACTGATAAGCAGGTATGTTTTGTTCAGCTGTGTTTCAAAGTATTAGACAGCTTTCAAGAAAGAGATCTTTTGTGTGGTGAATTGCAGTGTGCTACCAAGATCTTCCAGATGGTTATACGTTATACATACCTGTCAGGAATTACTGTAACACCTCCTAAATTTACACATTTAAAATGTTTTTTAAAAAATACTGAAGTGCTGAAGCTAACTTAATTATCGTTGGCATTTACAGCACAATTCTTATTCAAGCCATACTTTCTTCTTTTGGAAATTAGTCTAAAAGCTTAAGATGTAAAAGTTCTTAAGCAGTAAGCAGTCCTTCATTCTTAGTGTGCACACTGTTTTCTTTTTTTTTTTTTTTTTAATCCCCCTTCCCCCCCTTTTTTTTTTCCCAGCAATGATATTGCTGGTGGGAGGGTTTAGGAGGGCTGAGGAGAGGAGGCTTTTTGGGATTTTTCCCCACCATTGACTGGTAGAGGAGAGAATACAAACACAATATGAATTGGATTTGCACATTTTCCTTGGTTGCTGTGACATAGCAGGATGTTCATAGAAATAGTTTTGGGGTTTTTTTTGTGGCTAGTTAGTTTAGGTCTATCGTATCAGAAGACAAGTAAGGGCTTCAGTAGTAGATTTGCCTTTTTCTATTTTCTAGAAACAAAGATGTTTCTTGCTTACAAACTTTCTAGAGAGCATGATTCTCAAATTGATTTACACATACATTAGTAATTTTGACCATCTGGACACCTAAAGGAATATGTTGAACCATGTTATATAACATTATATTCATTATTTAGTTGTGTTGGGGGGGATTTGTTTCTTTGCTTTGTTTTAAGATTTGAAGCTTATCAATGGTCTCTGCTCAAAACATTTGGAAACCGCTGGTATTTCGTTCTGAGGTAGATGACCTTTTAGGTGCTTTCAGTTGGTTAAGGAAAATCTCGTAAAATTGGTATGGATTTAAAGACGGTGATGGTAAATGAAGTGCAGAATGTTTCTGTTAAGTATATATGCTTTCATTGTTTGCATTTTATTACTGCTTTTTGTTATTTTGGAAGAAAGAATAAATTGAGAAAACCCCATGAAATTACTGGCAAAGCTTTTGACTTTGGGGTCCCACAGAGTTGCTGTTGGGGAAGATGTGAACATTGTGAGACAACCTTTTGACTTCAGACCACATTGATTTTTTGATCAGAATGCTTTGCTTTTACTTTCCTGGTGTTAAACCAACTAGATGCTTTTAAGATTTCTGATTGTTATTTAAGTACTAATTAAAAATTTATTTGTAGATATACGTGTTCTCAAACCAGTTTATGATACAATAAATATTGCATCAAGATACTATAATCTGTGTGAAGCAGAAAGCATTGCCTGAAAATATATTTTGTGTGAAATGTTATTACATTGATCTTTTTTTATACAGTATTAAAATTAATGTTATTTGTTGTATCTCTTATATACTATTTGTAAGCATAACTGTTTCTGAATATAACAAGTTCATGTTTTTTTGCCTGCAGACTGTTCTTCCTTTTTAAGGGATGGAGCCTATATTTAAGAAAAAACAAACCCAAACAAAAAACAAACCCAACAGTTAGACACTCTGCGAGATAAAGGCTTTGTTTGTAAGCCTTTGGTCATGCAGCATGAAGGTCTCAATGCTTTTGTTATGCATACTTTCCATATCAAGTGTCTTCTGTTGCTTTTCATCTATTTCTTTCAACTCCTTTTTGGAAGTTGACTTTTTTTCCTGACCCTCAAAAGTAAAAGTCCTAAAAAAGTTTTTTTAAAAGAGAGTATCTTCCTAACTCTTAGAATTGAGTAGCTGTTTTACCGCAAACTGTATTTTTCTGTGACCAGCATGAGATTTTTCCTTTTGATTTTTCAATTTATAGGAAGGAGTGTTTCATTCTGATTATTTGTGAACTGATTTGAATAGTTCCATTCAGGTAATCTTTTACATGGAGGGATAGAAAAAGTCTTCAGAACGATAGCTACACTTCTGCTGACTCTCTAATCATATTTTTTATTCTTGCTTTTTCATCATTAGCACTTACATATTTGAAGTCCAAAATGTATTCTTTTTTGTATTAAGGGAAGAACAGAACAGTGGAAAAGAGACCTCAGCCCGTAAATTGTAGGTCTTTACTCTGTGGTTTTATCTCTGTAAATGCTTTTGACCTGTCACTCTGAACTGGGATGGGGGTATCATTGCCAACTCTTCTGCGTTTGGGTAGCATGTGCTGATGACATGGGTCACCTTTTGGTGACAGCGCTGGAGATGCACCTGCTAGCTTCCGAGATCCAGTCGAATGTAGGGCGTTTGTTTTCCCTGCCATCCCATATTAACCCAGTAGAGGGACCTGATGTCTAGGTATTTTTTTTTTCATATGTATATTTTAGAAGGAAGAGAGTGTGTTTTGTTGTGTTGTGTTTTGAAGTGAAAATCTCATCCATAACCTAAAGATAGGAGAAGAAATTAGGATTTGGTCCTCTGTACTACGCTAAACCTGTATTAAATGTTAATTTGGCTAGTATGCCTGTTTAACAAAAGATGACTGTGCAGGTTGTAGTATAATTGCAACTGCTCTTTTATCATCCCTAAGAAATAACTGTGGGTCATTCAAACACAGTTTTTTTAAATGCATTAGAGTATGCAGAGTACAGTTCAGTTACAGTAGGGTAATGCTGTGTGACTGCTGCACACAAGTGTCACTAAATTTCAGAGTTCACCAGCAACATGTAGAAGTAAATTTCTTGAATGTGAAACATTTTTAGTTTAGTTTGTATTTGTGTACTTCTTACTAGGCTGTGCAACATTCCTGTAAGAACAATTTTTAAACATTTCTGACCTTAGTTTTTTTAATCATTACCCAAACTAAGTATGTAAAACTCAAGATGTGGAAATTTGTGTACGAAGAAAAGGATAGTTAGGTAGGAAAGGGAACTGCAAGACCAAGACTTCTGTCTGTACTTTTTTACATGATTAATTTGAAGTCCTTGGAGTATTTAAATATATACGTTTGCAGGATTGGCAATAAAATCCCTCTTTATCTCATACATAAACATGTAAACTGAAGAGAGAGCGGATTTATCATATTTAGGAGACAGTACTATATTCTCAAGTTAATATGCACATGAAGCTTATTTATTAATAGAAAATAGTTTAGCTTTTGTAAAAGCTCAGAAAACTTAAAAAGTTTATAGAGGAAAGCTTAGCTGTAGCTAACGACATCTCCAAAGAGGATTCCCCCCCACCCCTCCCTTC
>Ga0065711_1040097_pt1 | contig 17232 bp, 11 predicted proteins | sample Hoacrofraction12_FD_59098 | JGI IMG/M metagenome (GOLD analysis project Ga0065711, IMG submission 59098) | Hoatzin crop microbial communities from Cojedes, Venezuela - Epithelial fraction 12 v2 (version 2) | ecosystem: Host-associated > Birds > Digestive system > Esophagus > Crop | place... | reverse complement strand
ATTTTTTTTTTTTTTTTTTTTTTTTTTTGGAGTTGGAAATGTTAATTAAGTTATCGACAGCTAAATGTGGTAGGGAAGGTTGCGAGGAAAGGAACGCCGAAGAGTTTGAAACGAAAGCGTGCGGTGCGGGTCGCTACGGCTCTTCCCTTCCAGGGCTTCCGCGGGGAATCCTGGGGTCGGGGCCTGATCCAGCTGCGGACCTGGTGCCTCCGTGGCCTCGGCCGGTCCCTGGGGACGGCGGGGCCCGTCCGCAGACAGCGGGATCCACGTGCAGCAGGAGCCGCGTCTCAAGGCCGATGCAGCTGCCTGAAGTCGCCCCTAGGACTGCAGCTGGAAATAACAAAGGCAAAAGTTGGTTGCGTTGCTTTTTGTCAACGCAGTGCAATGCAACTGGCTTCTGCTTTCACAGAGGGAGGCGATTGCCTCCAAGAAAAAAAAAAGAAAAGCACGCTCAGTAATATTGCTTTGCAGCAGTTTGTAACGATCTGGCGTTACATATTTTCTAAGGGGACTAGTACTGTGCCCAGAAACACTCTTAATTAAACGTACGGGTTTGTTCTTTAAGGCTTGCTTTCATATTGTTTGGTATTTATTAGTGTCTCCTTACATCTGCTTGGTGGGCTAATATTCAAGCAAATTCTTCTTTCGTCTGAAACATTAATACTGATGTACTGCTCCTGTATCATCTCCATGGCTGTTATCTGTTGTATGTTTTCCCCCGGAGAGGCTATCGCAGGTTTTTAGTCCAGACTGTTTGTATTCGACAAGGTCAAGATAAGTTTTATCTCTATAGATAAGTCAAGTGCATGAGGATCGATACAGTTTCAGTAAAATACATTGGCAATATTTATTGCCAAGATCCTAATGAATTTTTAAAGCTTGGGAGACTCTGTCGGTGTGGTGTGGATGCCCTAAATGGTTGTTTATAATGGGGCCTGTGCAGTTAGAGAGTTAGGTACTTTTTAAAAATATAAAAATGTACAACTTTGTGTTTTTTAATGGTGATGAAGATTAATGCTCCTCCTCCCCCAAATCTTAACAGATTCTTAGGACACAATCAAAGTGAGTATTTCATTGACTCGGGTGTCTGTGTAGGGATTTATGAGGCTTACCCCAGGTTACCTGTTACGATTGTAAAGTTGCTGTATTTTTAGCACTCTAGTAGTTTTTTTGAATTTTACCTTCCATTTTTTATTGACAAGATAATTGTCTTTATTTTGGCTTTGACAGAGTGGCTTAGGCCAGTTTCATTTGTGATATAAATTTCCCTAGGTACGTATTTATGCAGTTAAATCAATAAGTATTTCATAATCTCTCTAAATACTTATGTAACTTAATAATTCCAGCCATTATGATGTATCTACTTAAATATGTATTTTATGTAGGGGCATTTAAAAATGCAAATTATAGGGATTATTTTCCTTCAGGCTTTGTATTTTTCTGTTGCATCAGATAGCGAGCAAGAAAATTAACCCACAAAAAATCCTGCTAAAGTAATACTGAAGATCTGACTTATATCCGGTAAAGATAATTTGTTGATAAGACTTCATGGCTCGCTGAAACTCATTTTGCTTTCTCTGTTTTCTATAGTTGATCTTTTAAACCACGCGATGCAGCCGTGGTAGCGTAAGGGCGAAGTTAAGGAGAAAGTTTCCACCTTTGCCACAGTCACCTACTTGGGGGTCTTTTAGTAATACTCTGTCGTTGTCTTTTGTAGGTACATTTGCTACCTCTCCTGGCTCCAGAGCACCCAAAGATTGCTGCTTTGTGTTTTTAATACTTTGTTATTAAAAATTGGGATTGATAATACCGTGTTCAGAAGCTGCTGTGTAGCTTCTCTTCGTCTTTACCACGAAGGTTTGATACCTGACACTTTTAATTTAATTTAATTAGGGAGGCAGAACCCCATCTTGGTGTTCATTAAGGGGATTATTCATCAAAGTTATTGCTTCCTTGATGGAGAATAACAATATCACTCGCAATGGCTGATGTTGCTCTCATAATTATATTACTTTCTACTATTTTTCTCTCCAGGGCTTTGTACTTAGTCTCTTTATTTGAAAATTTTAAATTGAGGGAAGCTTAAACTTCTGGTATAGCAAATTCACGAGGGCCACATTTATTTTAGTCTAGTAGCTTTATGTCATGTAAATGCTTTGCTGGATATTTTTTTTTCCTGATTTTTATTGGTTCTTTGCGCTGCCTTTAAATATTTGTATTTCTTTCGAGCTCAGCTGCACTTCGGCTCGGGGCCTGAGATTGCTGGCTGCCTGTTTGCTGATGTAGCTGAACTCTGCCGTGCCGAAATCCTGCAGAGATCGCTGTGGTATGGAAGCCTCGATGGAGCAGGGAGTCACTGTGGGGTTTGCTGGAACAGAGTCGAAATCTAATGTAAAATTAATGGCGGGGGGGGCGGAGAGCAGACCGTTTGCAAAAGTTATCTTTTGTAACGCAGCCCTAATCAAATATGCAGAAAATGACAGCTTTAAAAATAGAACAATTGTCCTTTTAAAACATGACTAGTTTGGTTAATTTACCCCCAAGTATCCGGTGTCTGTGACTCAGAAAAGCCCTTATCTACTAAGGGGGGAAAAAAGAGCATTGCAGAAAAGGTGACAAGTTTTCACCTCTTTCCTCGGAGAACATTTTAATTCCACTTTAATCAGCCTGCCAATAAAAGAGTACTTGGCTTTCAAGGGGAAACAAATCAAAATATGCATTTATCAGTCACGAGGCAGAATTCAATCGCTCACAACTGATGAACTCCAAAAGGAATGAAACTAGTACTATCACGCTGCCTTGGTGAGTTGCTTTGTACTATCAAAGAACTGGTACTATCTTTTTCTGCCACATCCACTGTTTGTCTGTCATCCCTAATTACGACCTTTCAAAAGAAACGCTTCATAATTGCTGTTAATGGTTAAAATAAAAAATTTTGCATCTAGATAACTAAACTAGCATTGTGCTGGGTGCAGATTTGTACGCACTGCAGCTGCCAAAAGAACTTAAAAAAAAAAAAAATTTAGCCAGAGAGGAGGCGGAGGAAAGAGAAAGAGGTGGCGAAGTGGTGCTGTCGGTGTTACCCTACGGGGCTCCTACAAGGACGTGTCATGGGCCTGTCTGGCTAAAATAAAACTTTATTTTCCACTAGGAGAGGAGACTTCAGGTTTGCGTTGCGCTGCGCCAGTGGGGTCTCATTTCAGGCTTCTCTCCGCCACTCAGGTTAAGAAAGAAGAGACTGAAGTGGAAAGAAGTGGGGTTTTTTTGCACTGAAGCGAAGTTGAATGCTGTTTCACGTATGGGTGTTTCTAGGTTGTGGGAATCGGTCGCTCTGGGTTTTCTGCTTGTTTAGCATTGCTCACTTTATTGATATTAAACAGAGTCGTCCTGATGGTTACAGTAGTTAGACTACAGCGTTATACACAAAGCTGAATCTTTCTGCTGAGAGAAACTGCATTCTTTGGGCTTATCTCGCTCCCTGCGCTGGAATTTACATGCGTAACTACCAGTGCATCAAGATGAGTTTTTCGCCTTTGTGTGGTTTGCATCTCAATGAGGGTGGAGAGGTGCAGTCTGGTTAGCTTTTCCTTCTCCCTGCCCTGAAAAATGGTTAAAACTCACCTCATACTTTATTTATGCTTTGTTCTATCCGACTGCTGCTAGTAAGGATTTATGAGGCCGGAAAGCAAGAGCCAAACTGCTCTTCTGTTTCAGTTTCTCCATTTCTCCTCCGTGTTTGCTTTCTTTTCCATTTTTTGCGCTTTCCCCTGCCTGGCCGCGTACCCCGTTAGGGCCAGGCCGGGGCGGATCCCAAGCCCCTCGGCTCCCCGCACACAGCTCCGTGCCTTCTTAAAATCCCTGCCTCGACGCTGGCGTCCTGGGATCGCAGCCCGAGAGCACTCGTGCGAAATACCAGCCTTGGCGCGAGTTTGATGTGCGAAAACACTGGGATCTGACCTCTAGTCTCTCCTTTTCCCCTTCCTGTGGTTCCACAGTATCTCACTTGTGTTGCCCTGGTCCGGGGAGCTTTCTGCTCTCCTCCGTCCCACTGAGCTCCATCCTCTCGTCAGATCTCACCTCCTGACCTCCTTTTCTTTTTTTCTTTCCTCGGGAGTTGATTAGACAAAGGAGGTACGTTGTCATGTGGATGGTAGATACAAATAAATGGCATTGTATTTTTTCTCTTTTTACGGTTGATTTTAATCTTGGGCTTCCAAAGCATGCTAGCAGCGGTTGCAGGTAAAAGAAATATAAAGTAGGGTTGTTAAAGCGCCTGTTCGGGTCACGAGCTTGTGAAAGTGAGCGCGTTGCTGTTGCTTGAGTAGGCAGGAGAACCTGTGATACCCCAAAATCAAAAAGTGGGGAGAAACAGGGTGCTTCACATCACATGTAGAAATGTGATGGTGGGGGAGAAACTTTCATCTCTTCCTTGCGAGGGTGGTTACGTCAGTCGGAGGGTAGCAGGAGTAAAGGGGTTTGTGTGCTCAGCTGTTAATTTCAGGACTGCTTATATTTAATTGATGTGAAACTAGGTGTGCTTGATGTAAAAGGTATGTGGCACAGCTTCGGAAAATGAAGTTTGGGAAAACCAAGTAGAACTGTAAATAATAATAAGTTTATAAAAACACTCTTGTGGCTGTAGATGAATGATTTAGGATTATAACTTGTTGTTGCTTAAATAAATGATTGACTTTACAAATGACAGCTAGTACAGAAAATAAAAGTTTTCAAAATAATATTAATTTTTAAAGGAGAATTGTAAAGCTTTGCATGGAGCTTCTTACACTTCATGTTTGCATTCATGCTTTTGTCACATCCACCTTCGCAGACTTCATGCTCTCGTACATGGTGCCGGAATTCTTGCCCCTGTTGCCCTATTTTCTGATGATTCACTGCACTCAAGGAATATTTATATATTCACTCTGGGAAAACATGGAAACATTACTTCTCTGTTAGGTAGTTTTGCTCAAGAAGTAATCTACTGAAGATGGTAGTGTGTTGTACATCTGAACCACCTGGGATACTGTGTATATAGGCTACTAAAGTCTTAAATTAAAATGTCTGTACTGCTGCGTGTGAATATCGGTAGTTCTGTGTTTTCCACAGAGCTGATGATTAGAAAAATGATAAATCATTAGACAGCACTAAGGAAGGTACGTCACCTGAAGGTTGGAGGAGGAAGAGGAGAACTACTAGGTAAAGGATGAGTCAGAAGCTGACCAAATTCTTCAGAATTTGGTAGTTAACAGAAGTGAAAATAGGAGTCAACAGGAGCTGGAATGACAAAGGTCTCTGACTTTTACGAATGCAGAAATCCAGGTGTTGTAACGTCGGGTCTGTATGCTGATAGAGGATTTGGTTTGTTATCCTGTGTGTGACAGGCAAATTCCAAGTATATCACGGAAAAGTATGAAATGACCTTTGGAGGACAACTGTAGAATATTCTACCCCCACAAAAAAAAAAATGTATTTTCCGTTACCTCTCCCTGTAAGGCATGTGTGCTGAATCATAAGGGCTGCGAAACTTTCTTTTTGTTAGACCTTTGGCTAGTCTTATTTAATGTGTCAAATTACGTCCAAGCTTTTAACGAACTTTAGAGGTTTCTGGCAATGCATTTCCTGCATTTAGTGGTACACTTTGGGAATGGGGGGAAAAAAGGATGCATTTTTATATTGTTGTCTGTGGGAATTAAATGCCTAATTTATCTTCTGTTCTCCGTACCTCTACCTACACAGAGCTTTTTTTTTGCCCCCCTCCCCCCCTTTATTTTTTTCTTTTAAGTAAGCGTGTAAGATGACTGGATAGTTGTATCACAGCTTTGGCCGGGGAGTTCTGCCCTTGTGGGTCTAATTAGCTGCCCTGTAATATTGCTGTATTATGTTGTTTGGCATGTAACAGCCACCTATTATTATTATTTTTTCCTGACCCTCCTATAAAGGGAAACCACAATAGTTGAAGGGGCCTCTGATTTTGTAGCCCTTTCATTGGATGTGTTTGTGTGTTTTACTTCAATATTCTCAAGCAATTTTTATTATGCTTCTCATGGCCAGTTCTTGTTCTCAGTAAGATTAGTGGGAAATGTCCCTCTTACTTCTTTGGGGGCAGATTTTGCTACTGCGCATTTATAACTTCAAAGACAGCAATAAATAGCTGGTCCCCATCACTGGAGCGAAACACACTTGAGTGAAAGGTCAGAAGGAGGTGGCAATGCTAAGAAATGTCTCCGAATGTCACAATCAATTAAAATGTTACTTTATTTAAATTACTGATTTCATGGCATTATTCTAATTCATGGAGCCTTTTAAAGCCATGAGTTCCGTTTCATAGAATCATAGAATTTGGAAATACCGACACTAAAAAGCACTGGGTGCCTGAAAGCTATGGGTTTCGGGGGGTTTATTAGTATTTTTTTTAGGAGATGAGTAACTAAAAGAGTCTGTGTAGTTTATGAAAGCATAGGCAGAAGATGTAAGACATGGAAATACGAAGCAGAGATTGATTCAAGACCCTTTCCCTGCTGCTTTTTCATCTGCTGCAATTACTGTGTATTCTTAACCCTACAAGTAAATGAAGTTGGAAACTCAGCTATCCCTTAAAAAAAGGAAAGAAAGAAAAAAAAAACCCCTAAACCAAAATACTTTGATGCATTGGATTTCAGAGAATGACGCCACCGCCGTCGCCTGCAGTGTGGTGGTAACCTAAGGGTCAGGCGAACTTGAACTGCGGCACTCGGTCTGTCCGTCTGTCGATCAAGCTGTTCCTGTGAACCGGCGCTGCCGCCTCGGGCTGGCACGCCGCTGCCGCCGCAGCACGCTCAGAGCAGCTCCTTCCCGGTGCGTTTGGCACTAAGGGGGAGAGAAATACGCGGTATCCGCTGGTTTCGCCTCCTCCGGTCGGAAGGAGCTTTTACCTTCCCGTTTCGCTCGCTGCTGAGAACTTCGTCTGAGCTATTGCCATGGGAAGTAGTGCGGGTTAAAGAGAAATATGTTATGGCGTGCCATGTTTATCTTACAATAGGACTTGTTAAGCATCTAATGCATAGCTTGTTTTTACCACGGACTAAAAAGCTCAGTGCAGTGTTTTGCGTTTTAGTTGACCCAGCACACGCATTTCTGATGTTCACCTAATGTTCGAATCGGTAACAGCGAAATCCAGCTTTCCATAAGTAACTACTAGCTCTTACACTCATTTTTCAGATTGTTCCATACTGCTTTAAAATACGATCTAATCTTTGTAAGAAAGGCTCTGTTACAAGCGTGAACTGAACGCATGCTTGGTTCAAAAGGTAGTTTAAAAATTTAGGTGGTAGCTGACCTGAAGGACAGGCAAATTGCCTTTTTAAGAATTTCCCCCAGTATTACCGTTTGGGTGTACTTCAAACTTAGTACTTTCCAAATAAGATGACCAATGAAAAATGAAAGTTTTGTGAGCTAGTAGCTTCTGGGTTTGGGTATTACAAACCTGAGGAGCCATTTACGCTTTGGATTTTACAGATGCAGAAGATGATTCAACCAGACCAAACCTCCAATCAGTTTAACGTATTCATGGGTTTCTTCTTTTAAGCCAGAGGAATCATTATAACATTTGCATCAGCCTTCAGTATAACAGGCAGTAGATTTCTCATCAGCTTGCTTTATGTGGAGTCCAGGACATTTGGAATTGTAAATCTTACTTTCCCTTCTGATATTGCTTTTGTGCACCTCTTGCAGCAGGCAGATACTTTCACTGGCAGGGCAGGCTAAGGGGCACTTACTGATAAGGAAAAGTGACAATGAGCTTCAAAAGAAACAAAACAAAACAAAAACCCGAAACACACAGTGTTGGAAAGCCTGACCTCTGCTAACCTGACCCTCTGTTTCAGGGTATTTTGTTTGTGTTGGATGCAGAGGGATGGCCGCGGGTCTGCAGCGACACGGCAAGTGAGCACCAAGCCCCATAACTGAAAACTCCGCAGTGATTATATCTTTGCTATTGGAATCCCTTGATTATAGTCTTGATTATTTTGTTCCTCATAATTTTTGAAGCCTCTGGATGTGCTTGAAGCACGTTACCATCATAACCATGAGAACTAGAAAGCGTTCGCAGTGAAAGCCAAGATCACTCAGGCAGTCTCGTGGACCTGTGCTTAAAGTCCGGAGAGAAACGCCAAATACCTCTTTTGGGAAAAGGAAAAAAAAAAGTGGTAGAATTTGGAAAACTTCTAATATGCTTTTTTCCCCCTCTGTTATTTCCCGAAGTTTCTTGAATTAGGAAATCTAGTTGGAAGAACTATATACACTTTGTGTTTTTGATATTCTCCTGGACCATTCATGCCCTTGAGGGGTTTCTCAGGAGTGACAAGGGGACACCCCTCCCCCTCCCCGCACGGACAAAGCATTTCGTTATTTTGGATAAATTCCTCATTCATGACAGAGCAGGGAGCAAGACACACGCTTTCTTGCTCTTGCTGCCTTTTTGCTTGGCGGGGTGGGGAAGGCCCAAGAAGGAGGTGGAGGGGGAGGACCTGGTGACTCTGGTGGTGGAAGCAGGGGATGGAGATGCGCGAAAGGTTGGGGCCAGTGGGAGGTGTTTGAATCTGAGCAGCAGATGCTGAACAGCAACCCTGGTCTGGTTACTTCTTCTGCCTCCCCTGCGTACAAGGGTTTTATGCAACAGTTTGTTTCAACAAAAAGACAAGCATTTTTTGTAAAACTGGAGAAGAGGCAGCATGGCATAGCAGGACATCATGATAGAAATCGTCTTTGAAGTGTAGTAGGTAAAGGAAGGGCTGGGGGTGCAGGCAGCCTGATCTGCTAGAGATCTCAGTGAGATGCTGGTTGCATTTGGTTTTGTTTGTGGGGATGTTCCCTGCCTTGTCAGATGCTTCTGCGTCTGAAGGAGCGCTAGCTGCTGCAGGAGCTTCAGAGAGGTATGAAAAACATTCCTTCTGAAAATACTGGGAAGCTCCCTCCACCCCCATTGTTTATTGGAAACTTTTCCCTCCTCTTAAGATATTTGATTGTGGTGTAATGCAGCTAATTTAAGCATCTGTTTATCACTGCCTGGCTGGACTGAATGTGAAATTTCAATTGAAATTACCTCCCAAGAGAGCTTTGAGCTCTGAGGGTAAAACAAATCATTTTCTCTTCGTTCCCCTGGGACTGCCAATAAAAAGAATTCATCTAAATAGTTTACATGCATTTTGAAATGTTGCATCTAGTAGACTTGGTTTTGTTGTTAGTGGAAAATTGCCAGCATGTGTGGAATATCGGCTTTAACTCGACTGTGGCAGTGTTATAGCATGGTAGCACAGTGTCTGGAAAGGCTACAGCTGTGACACATTTGCATTTAAGTAATTCATATTTGATCAATAAATGTGCATGCTTTATTTTAGAACAGAAGGCAGTGTTTAAACCTGAGCTTACTACAACCTCAGACATGAGCTGCCACCGGCCCAGTAGCTGTTCCAGCTCTTCCACTTGGCCTGTTACACTAAAGTGAATTACTGCTGTGGGCTGCTGGTGGGACACTGTGAGCCCCTCATCACGACCACAGCTTTGTCTGCTCCTAAATATTTCCCTGTGCATACATTATTAAAAATATTTCCACTTCCACATGAAGCAGTAGATTTTTCTCTTTTATTTGTCATCATGTCAACAAAGATCTGGGAGAGGGCAGAGTACAGGTTTTTCTTGCTCTGCAAAAAAACTAGTTACTAGGTTTTACATCATCTCTGTCATTTTGGTAGTGTGAAGAGAGGAGATTTTCCTTCTAGTTTGCCTTATTTATATTTGAAGTGAAATCTGCTGCCATCCACATGCAGACGACCTGCAGATCTGATTTGTAGGTGCTTTTGCCCTAGGCTGGGCTGCTTGCTGGGGTGCAGGTACTGCCTTCGCTTGCGCTGGGATGCGTGGACATGTCCCTGAGCTCCAGGCATCAATCCACGTGCTGGTGATGCCCCAGTGTCTCCCTGCCATTCTCCTGGGAGGATAAGGAAATTTTCCTCCAGCTGGGACTGGGAAAGAGCCCTAGACTGAGCATAACTAACTGTAGGCTACATTTCCAGATGCAAGCAAGGACAAAAAAATCTGGCTTCCTTAGGGGAATATCCACGCTAAACTTTGTGCCTGTCACCAGAGTCTCACCAGTGGAACACCACTGTTGCCCTGCAGCTGAGATCTTCTGGCTTACTTGGAGGTGCAGTGAAATTTCATTCAAGCATGAAAATTGCAATCCCAACAGTGATGTAAGTGGAAGATGTCATCACAGTATGGATGCTCATACCCCAGTGTGTGGGTAACCTAGACAGCGAGCAGACACAAGGGCGGTGGACAGCAGAATTTATTTTGCTGACACCTCTCCTCTTGCCAGCAATGATTCCAGCTGAGAGTTAGAAGGTCCAGTTAGCGGTAGCGAGATGCTTCATCAGCAAACAGCTTTACACCCTTTGCCTTTTATGATATGGATAGCTGAAATTTGCTCTCGTACAGGTATTCAGGCAGTGAAGAAAAACTTCTTGAAAGATCTTCTAGGAGTGATAGCAGTAAGAAGATTGGAGGCACCCGTGCAGAGTGAGCGCATGTTGGTTATTTTGCAGTGGGGACATGTTCAGACCTGGAGGAACTAGCTCAGGTTAGCAGCTAAACTCGTGTCATCGCCCTGTTACCCTTTCAGTCTCCTGTCCCGGTTCTAGTTTTACTGATTGTAAAAACCATCCCATTATGTTAACTGGGATAATTTTTGATGGCATAGTAGTTGGGATGACAATAAAAAATCAGAGTCCAAAAACTGTGCAAACTTTTAAAGAAAACAGATGAAAGCTTAAAGAAATTTTAGAGTTTGCTTGTTCAGAAGTTTGGTGTTTCTGCGGTCATTCTGACAGTTGGTCACGTTTAATAGCAAAGCCTAGGGAAGTTAAATGCCACGTACACAGCCAGTATATTTTCATGACAGCTATAATCAGCAATAGTTCCTACAATCGTCACAAGGAGGGTTTGAAGAAAGGGGCACGATATTGCTTGTTTGCTTGTCAATATTTTCCTTAGTATTTGGGGATTGACTGTTTAAAGTACTTGTTTACAGAAGCAATAGAAGTTATGCACAGATTGCAGCGGTCCAGGAGCAATTCAGGTTTTGAATGATACCAACATTCATCGTAAGCAGCAAAGGCATAACCATGGTAAAGATAATTCTGGCTTTTTATTCCAAAACAGTAGTAGACCAGAAGTCTGCAGGTACGTTGAAGCTTTGGCTTGTGCTGTGAGATGGTAATAGTTCATATTTCCTTTCTGGCTCTAAATATGGAACCGTTTTGACAGTTTAAGTATACTTTAAAGCGATTAATCCTGACAGGGTTGATAGTAACCTAAGAATTTTTTTTTTTAAACCCCCAAACTGCAGTTTATCTTAATGAATAGCTCACACTGTCAACAGCAAAGCCCCATTACTGTGTGTAATAGGGTTTAGAGACTTTCATGATGCGAAAGGACAGGTCTTGTTTAAAGTACATGACTAGAAGTAGAGATAGTCCCTTCGCTGCAGCCATCCGTAGTCTTCCAGTGTTTTCCCAGCCCAAGGTGCTTCACCTGTGCCTCTCACCGTGCTTGTAAAACAAAGTTAAGAACAAATTATTTTTGAGATCCCTAAACTGAAATGATCTTCTTTTAGGAGAGGTGTGTGAAGATACCAGCTGCTTAAGATGAAATAGATAAAAGAGTTTGAGTAATGTTAAAAGCGAGCGCCTACACGAGAATAATCTTGGAGTGTTTCCAACTACAAATAAGTCCCGTGTCACAAAAAGTCCGAGGTCTCCCTTGAATGAAGATCATTACCCTCAGGGTGCATGTTGGTCACTCTTTAAAATTCTTATAAAAACAAAGAAATTAATTACCTAGTATAAAAATGGGGCATACATCTCCTGGCAAACATTCAATTAACTTTTTAGTGCTTGCTACTTAATGTTGTGTTTGACCAGTCGGGCATTGAGAACGACTTTCCTTTGAAAGGGAGCTGGGGTGGAACGTGGCATTGCGCTGGGGCTTTGCTCCGGCGGCCAGTTGCGGCTGGTCATCAACATTTTTCCCATGATCGTTGACTGTGGAGCTAGTTATATTTTACTTATGCATGTGAGATGTAGTTGGCTTTGGGACAGGTCTTTTGTAGGCTGGATGATGTTTTATAGAGAATATAATTTAGCTAGTTTTGCAGTCATGGACTGGATTGCAGTGGTTGAGCATGAACTACCAATTAAAAGCAACTGTATAATACTTCTAATTCCCATGACTAATGGGCTGAAAATACGGAGCTCTTTGACCTGGATCCAGTCCAAGCTAAAGATGAATTATATCACATAGATCACATTTTCTGCTGTTAAAATGGCAAGTGGTGCAAGTGTAAACCCCAAAATTGAAGAAATATTGAATTCCAAAGGAGGAGCTGACATGATGATGGGTACACTTTCAGGGTAATGCATGGGAAATACTTGAATAACTTTTTTTTTTTTTTAAGAACTTTTACCTGTATCTGTACACATTGATGTGATTTATAATCTCCTTTCAGCATTAATCCCTTGCTGCTTTATTAACCAGTGATTATGCACTGAAATAATTGGAAGGGAAAGATTCTCTGGCTTGTGGTTTTTTTGAGTGCCCTGTGTCCTTTAGATTGGCAGTAAAAATGTCACTGCTACAAGATTACTTTTATTTTTTTTTTTAAGTATATCCTGTATGTAGAGATTCTCAGATTGATCTCTGATTTTCTTACAAGATTTTTTTTTTTTTCCTCTAAAGGATCACTGAAATTGTTAAATTTGGTGTTAAATCTGGTAAGCTAAATAACCAAGTTTTGTTGTTCTTGCAGCAGAACAAAATTAAATATCTGTGGGTTAAACTTAAGGCTGGTTGGACTGCTAAAAGCTGTATAAATATGCAAGGCACCGGAGCTTATGTGAAGGAAAACGCTCTGCTCGTCAAATGAGGGAGTGACTACGTGGCAGGGCAGTAGGAGTTCTCTTGGAAACAGGGGAAATTATCAGCGTACCAGGACAGAATGCAAAGGTCGATCTGCTGAATACAAATAAAGTATTGAGCACCAGGTTCTGCCTCATGGAGCTGGCGCTTTTGGAACCGCTGTGATAAATGCTCTGATAAATTCGAGGGAATGAGTGCTATTGCAAAAGCCTGATGGAGGCTAGAAAGTGTCCAGCTAGTAGGAATTGCATTGCTTGGTCAGGCACAATGAAATTAAATAGAATTTGCTTTAGTGAAATTGCATCAAGGATGATTAAAGGTGCTGCTGGGAGGAGGTGGTGATCACCTTTCACTGAAACCACTTCAGTAGCTCCATCGCTTACTCCTTACGTCTGTTTTTGGTTTTTTTTCTCCTTTGCTCGTTTCCTCTAACTTCAAGGCTTCTCTCCCTCTCCCGTTCCTTTCCACCGCTGCGTTGTGCCCCTGCTCCAAGCCTGGAGGTGACACCAGGGCTGCTTCAAAGAACAGGGAGCTCGTCAGAAGCACTGTTCCTTGGGACCAGGAGAGTTTGCCCGAATACACGGGGTCCTGCACTTCCCCCGTACCAATACACAGTGTTCTGCGTTCCCTTCTTCTGTGCTTAACTGCGTTTTGGGTCAAGATTTGGCCTTTTAGCTTTGCCGCCAACAGCTCTAAAAAGCTGATCCACGTACCGCGGTGCCGCGTTTCCTTCTCACCTAGATGAGGCCGAGAGGTGCGGGTTGGAGCTGCTCTCCGCCGTTCGGATCTGGGAGCGGGATTCGAGTCTGTCTCCTTTCCAGCTGAGATACCAAGCAGTCTCTGATCCCTAGCTGCTAAAACCACCTCTGGGGTGGTGCCACAGGCTTTTTGCCTCTGGGGCTAAACTGCTCTTTGGATGTTTTCTTGGTGCAGAAGCCAGCATCAAGAATCCAGGTCAAATTGCTGTTGTTTTGCTGTATTATTTTTGGGTTACTTTTTAGGGGCCTTTGGTGTCAAACAATGAATTATAAGATAATTTGCATCTTTCCAGTTTTGCTTTCCTTTCTGAAAATTGCGACAGCAGCACAGTGCCCAGCGGCTGCAGGCTGGACCGAGGCCTCGCTGTGCTCCGCTGTGTTTGCAGGGAGCTGTGATACCGCAAATGTGAAGACTGAGTGACTTGAACTGGCTTTTGCCCCAGATGGGCTGACAGTGTAACCAGTCTTTTAAGGTAAAACAAAACGCGTATGCACACAGAAACACACATACGTGTAACCACGTGTAACATGCATATGTCACCAAGATGACAGGGTATGTTATGACTTTTTTGTTTCTGTTTGATATTTAAATGGTCCTGTGGCAATGGGACCAGAGTTCCATACTCTGAAAAGACACCTTCAAATTCATGTAAGAACCCCTTGGCACTGTAAGTGACACCTGTTTCCTCACATAGATACATTTTCTTGAACAGTCTGACATTTTACCTCTTCTGCTGCTGGTTAGTACCAGACTGAGAAGCATAAGGAATATTTTTCATGATTACAGTTGTTGGAGCAGTGCATGTGCAGAGCTATATTCGTTCATTCATTCCCTCTTCATTTTTGTAACAATCGTAGCATGAACTAATTATTTTCTCAGCTTGAGATCTGTTGGAGTTGTTTTTGATAACCGTTTATTTCATAGACGCCTCTTTGAAGCAGTGACCTAAGCTTGGACGTGGAGTCCTCTGCTCTGCTCCCTTCAGAGGCACAGGGAAGATCAGGGGCTTTGCTGGGGGAGAAGAGGTTGGGCAGTAGGTGGGCACACCGCCTTCATCCACGTGTGAATACCCAGGTGAAAAGTTAGTGCTGCCGCTAACGGGATGATTGTCTGCTCCATGCTGGCACGTCCCTCGTATTGCCCAGGCAGCGGCAGCCTGACGGAGCCGCGCGGCTCGGAGGAGGTGGGGAGAGGAGCAGAGAGGTTTCGGCAAAGAAGTCAGCACGCCGTTGGGTTTGAACCATTTCTCTTTGCTGGTCCTGGGGATCGGAGCCGCCGAAACGCTCTCTTCTCTCTGCTATTGACTCCCGTCCAAATGATTTGCTGTTGGCCAGTACGAAGGAACCTCAGATACACCGTGGGCCTGGAAACCTGCACCAGAATGAAGCCGTGTTAATAATAAAAGAGTTCCAGTTTCCTGCAGATTTAAATTGGCTCAGTAAATTCGACACCGCGTTTAGCTTCTGAGGTGATGATGCATCAGATTACACTGTGTGGTTATTTTTCGTGGCATGCCAGTAAAATAGAAACTAATATTCTATATTGGCATTTCAGAAGATGTTTCTTCAGAGGGTTCAGCTTTCAGCGAGGATTTAAAGGGTGTTAGGGTAAATGTGACCATTCTGTCTATCCTTCAGTTCAGGCAGACTACTTCTATGATAAAGAAAATGTTAACAATGTAATATTTTGGTGTAGAGTTTTAGAACCTAAATTAGAACATAAATAGATGCTCTATGTGGCAAAAATAAATTGAAATAGCACTTGGAAGAGTTCATTATCTTCATGTTTCCATAACTTCATTAGTGCCCCTGACTTACTTAGTGCTCAAGCAGCATTTACTGGATGCTTTGCGTGCACACAAAGGGGCAGGTTTTGCCCAGAAAAGCTCAGTATCAGGGCATCAGATGTAGGATTTGATAATGCAGGAAGCAGTAAACGATGACCAATTCTGTACAGTATTAACTGTAACAGCTGGTTAAAAAAATTTACAGGCTATTCTTTAACAGAAAATGAGGTTCTCGATTGCACTAATACTTTTCTTGAAAGGGAGTTTGCTTTCTGTAGAAAACTGCCTTTTTGTGGTAAACCAGAAAACTTTTTTTTTCTTGTAGGGAAGAGTTCTTTGCAGGAAACCATTTTCTAACCAGCTTTAAAATACAGAGATAGCAAAGACCACTTACAGTTTTTTCTCATTGCTCCTAAGGAAACTAAATGCTCAACTGTCGACATTATGTGAGGTTTACTGAAAGCAGGAAAGGTCCTTGCTTTTTTATCCTTTGCCTGTAACCCAGAAGAGGAAGAAAATAAAATAAAATATAAATAACAGGGTATTTTTGCCACGAAAGTTCTTACTGAGAGCTTTAGCTGCTTCAGTGCTTGCCTGTCTTCTCCCCTTTGAAATTGTGCTTGTTGGTCCCACTTGCAGCAGCTGGACTGGAGCCAGCAGCAGCCTAAAAGGTTTAAAAATGTCTAAGATGAGAGGAGGGGAAGCAGGAGAAGGTTACATTGGCTTTCTCTGGGAAAATGTGAAATTTTCAGCAAATGCTGGTAGACCAAAATCTTTCCAAGGGAGAAATCAGAGTTTCCACTTGGAAATGCTGCTGTAACGCTGCATGGAAGTCCTTGCTGGGTCGACTCGTGTGCCTTCTCCTCGTGGCCCGGGTTCCCTGGGTGGGCTTTGGTTTCTTCATTCAAATCACTGTGCCTTTTTGTTAAGCTGTGCTGGTAAACCAGAGAAAACAGTCTGGTTGGAAAGCTGCATGTGTAGAGGACAGCAAGGAGGGGGAAAATAAAAAAGAGGTCGTGAACTGCAGTCCCCGTGAGATACAGTGATGGTAGCTCTAGAAACCTACCCTGGGTTTTCATCTTTTAGACGAAAACCAACCTTGGGGTCCCAGTAATACTTTCTGGTTGTGCTTAATGTTTGCTAAATTGCATGCTTGTCCATTAAGCTTCCTTTATTGTATATTCAAGATCAGCATTTATTTGTGGTAAAGCAAAATGGTGTCGGATGGTACTTCATTAATATGGTGTCTTCTTACTGGCTCTAAACAGGGGCTTTTCCCAGATTCTAGCTAGTTTGTTGCTCATTCTAAATCGTGTGTGCACAGGCTGCCCATGGTGTGTAATTTTCCCCCCACACCAAACAATAGCTTTGCATGTAGCAAGGTGTTGCCCCCTGGATCTTCACCAGCAGCGTAATGGGAACGTGGTTTTTGGAGCGCTCAACGTGTCAAAATTCATCCCAGCTGTGTTTATTTCGATGTGTGATCTTGCACACATGTGAGGACCTTCAGATGTAGCCAATGCCTTCATTCGAATCTCACGTTGCTGGTTGAAGTAAACAGTGCCGTGTCTGAACAGCTGATGAGTAGCAGGTCAGTCCCTGCCTTAGACAGCAGGAGATCCAATGGAAAAATTGGTCATTAACGTGATGCGGTAGAAAAATGAGGACAGAAAAGGCAGGAAATCAGGCTTGGGCTTTTGGTAGCTGTTTTAATTTGGCTACGTAGTTCATAAAAT
>Ga0065711_1006626_pt1 | contig 17232 bp, 19 predicted proteins | sample Hoacrofraction12_FD_59098 | JGI IMG/M metagenome (GOLD analysis project Ga0065711, IMG submission 59098) | Hoatzin crop microbial communities from Cojedes, Venezuela - Epithelial fraction 12 v2 (version 2) | ecosystem: Host-associated > Birds > Digestive system > Esophagus > Crop | place... | reverse complement strand
GAGAAATACTAGCCATCTATAATTAATATAAAGATGTGTTTTCCATTTAATCTTTGCTTTCACTGTCTGCTCAGCATGACAGAGATGTAAAGTCTTGTGCAGCATAACACGTGGGTACCTGCTTAAACTTTAGACAGAAACTTACTATGAAAAACATTTTGAACACTGTTGACACTAAATAAAATAACTGTTCCATTTTTGATTTGGCCTTATACTTTGTAGTTCAAATCCAGGAAAACGATGCAAGAAAATTTTAAGAAGGTCAGCAATTTCACTATGCTTTCCATAGGTTTAGACGAATTTTCTATTTTAATATTGTCATAGTACATGCTTCAAAGTCAATACATTGACATGGCCAAATTAGATCAAATCCCATATGACAAAATAGCAGATGTTGGGCACAACAGAAGTCTGCAAAGGATGAACTGAAACAGAGAGGAAATCATGCTTTGAAAGTGCTGAGTCTCATTTGAACAAGTATTTTCATTCTAAACTATCAGGAACACTGAACCGCTATAGAAAAAAAAAAAAATAACATTTCTTATGTATTCACTGCATATGTATATGCAGTGTGGGTGTGATTTTCTGCATATCTTCAGCACTGGTCAAAATCTGACACCACTTTTAGGTGGCTGGGAATAATTTTTCGGGAGCAGTAAAAGATCACAGTCCCAGTGATGAGAGCCATGGCAGCCTGCATCATGTGACGGCCTTCCTCAGTGGACTTAGAAAACTCCACTCTACCTGTTAAACTGGAGGGCATCAAAGGGATGGAGGCAAAAAAAAAATGAAAGTACAACATTTAAAGACTAACAAAGATGTTAGCAGAGTGAAATCATGGTACAAGCCTGAGTACAATCAAAAAGTTTGTGGTGCAAAGTTAATGGGGCGGATGACTGCAAAAGACAAGGCTAAGAAGTCAGAGGAAACCATGTCAGCATCAATGAGGGGCTGAGCCCTATACCAGATACCCCAGGCTGACCTCAAGAAGTAACAGTTCCTGGACTGCATGAATGATGATGCTGTGCTGCTCCTTGTGTCTGCAAAGATGTTCTGGGATGGAGAAAAGCAGCACATGCTCACAGTGTAGGTGGTGGCAACACACAGGCAATGATTTCAGAGAGCCATGTAGCATACGGTCAGCACCTTTTGCCTCTATCATCCCATTTTTCTCTGTTCACCAGTTTTGTTCTCTCAAGATTGTTTCTAATAATGCAAATAGTTACTAGAATTCTTGTTCTTAGCTTTCATCAAAAGCTATTTCCTTCTTCCTAATGAGTTTGAAGATTACGACCTCTGAAATAAAATGCGCCATAGTCTTAGATGCAAAATATTTAGTTCTATCCCCAGGTCTGGTTTATAACAGACAGATGGAGCTAGATACTGCTCAGTGGTGCGCAGTGACAGGATCAGAGGCAACGGACACAAACTGAAACAAGCACTGAAACAAGCACTGACACAGGTTGCCCAGAGAGGTTGTGGGCCCTCCATGCTTGGAGTTATTCAAACCATGACGGGACATGGTCCTGGGCAACCTGCTGTAGGTGGCCCCGCTTGAGGAGGGGGATTGGACTAAATGATCACTAGAGGCACTTTCCAGCCTCAGCCACTCTCTGATTTTGTGATTCTCCTCTCAATTAAGTTGCATTTGTTTCCCATTGGAAATATTCTTGGCATCTCAAGAGGATGCAAAAATCTTGCTTGTTGTGCTGAGGGAGTCTCAGAATTAACCTTTGTAGTGAAAATATGAGGTTTACATATTAAAAAAAAAAAAATTAGGAAAAACACCAGTTTCTAAAATGTGTTGGTCATTATTTTTCCCTTCTTGACTCTCCTGCAGTTGGCTACCTCTGCCAAATCCCAGCTCCATTAAGGTCAGTAGGAATTTTTCTGCTTGTTTCTGTGAGAATTCACGTTTTCACTCTCCGCAGTTAAGATACTTGAATATTTGCTTTGCTTGAAAAACAAAACCCCAAAGAAATTACCCCATAATAATTTTAAATGCCTCTACCATATTTCTGATTTTTTCCCCTTTCATGCTCAGCATTTTGAAATGCATGATCTGATGATATAAAAATTTTATCTATACTCATTTGTGCTGACCTACATATCTTGCTCATTGCCACATCCGTGCCAGTAAAATCTTTCTATCATTCCCACTCTTCTGTGTATTTCATTTCATGTGAATGAATATCACTCCAGGGAATTAGCACCCTGGGAGACTTTCTGCAAAACATGAGTTTTAAGGAGGAAACAAAAGACATATGTGTAGCTATTTGGCCAATGTGATAGTGGGAATCTGCTACATTACCTTTTTTCCATTTATAAATAAATGTTAAATATTAGTTGTAACCTAGAATTCTCAGTCTAAGTATTTCACATCCTACTAGCTTCTTGCTCAATTTCACTGAGCTTTTCAGTCTTGATAGGATTTCCACTGAGCAAACTAATTCGGGAGCAGGGAAATTTTTGCTCGTAAACAGAAAGATAAAGAACAACGTCAAAAGATGGGGTAATAACATCCAGTGCTTCTGGAAATCCAGTATTGTTGCCAAACGTATCACTCAGTCTGGAGTTTCTCCTGTGCAAAAAACACCTCTCACTCACTAATTCACAGACTGAAATGTAGTTCCTGACAAAACTCTGTTCAAGTGAGACCCCCACCCTGACAGTCACTGATGTGCACAGCCCTGTATTCTACTCTGCGAAAGGAAATATATGAGAAACTAGCACTGCTAGAGCTGCCTCTTCAGTTGAATTTTTGCTTTCTGAGCTGTCTTTCTCACGCCTGAATACTTGAGACTGCTGCTCCATGACAGTCTCGGTTCTCATGAGCATGTTGGGTAATTAAAGTGAACCACTGGTGAATGTCGATTAAAATTAAGCAGGGTCTCTGCGTCCTCAGTGACAAAGCATCCAGTGTGTCAGTGGTGCTGTGCCATCTAATCAGGGCCGGCTCTAGGCACACGTGAAGCAGAGAAGCCCTTCAAGCAGGGGGCAGCCAGGAAGGGCAGCAAGCTCTACCACCCTGTTCCCCACTCCCTGCTCCCTAATCCCTGTTTCTGCCAGAGCCCCAAACACCCACCCCCTGCACTGGCTCCAGCACTAGCATTTCCAAGAGGTGACCAACAGTACCATCCAAGAGGCCACATCCTTCTAGCACCAGCAGGAAAAGCAAGTCTGGATCTGCAGGAATACTCTTCCCAGGTCTCTGTTTGAACTCGGATCTTGTCTTTCTTATAGAAAAAGCAGTCAGACTTCTGTCTGGCTCCAGCTTTTTATATTTGAGGTGACAAATCCCTGCCTTGCTTCACTCCTCAGAGACTTTGCACTTGCTAAAGAGTTAGTTCAAACAGAGGAGGGAGTTTTGTTAAGCAGGGACAACTCTCCAAAACTTTTGCATGAAGAAAGATGTAGCTCAGATAGACTTCTGAAAAATAAACTTTTGGCAACAAAGGCTAAGTCACAGTTTGAACTTGAACATATTCAAGCCTCTTTTGTGGATGTGAAGACATCTTGAGTCACTTGCACGATTATTTAGTGTCATTACTTTTATTACTGCTATTGATGTACTTATTTGCTTTACTTATTTATTGTTTTATAATTCACCATTTCAGTGGGGAAGCTTTTACATTTAGAAGTACATTTTACATTTAGAAAAATCATAGGAAGTAGCAGGAAAAATTGACTTTAAAGTGTTGTACAACACCAGAGTATGGCCACGTTAACCATCAGGATCAATGTCAAAAGCCGTCCCCAAGCTCAGACCTGCAGACCTTTTACATTGAAAAAAGCTTTTTGGTCCTGGAAGCCATCCAAATTATGGCCAGAAGCTCTGTTTAACTCAGACAGTTAAATTCTGTTTGACTGGTTTGACTAGTCACTCCCCCAGATCATCTATCAGTCCTATCACCTTTGCTGTAGCTTGTTCTTTCACGGGCTCCAGCCATGTGAAACGGAAGCTCATAATTCAGTTTTTTTCCCCTGAAATATTCCTTTTCTGCATTTCACTTTTCGTCTGTATTGTCCATAACAGAACCTTGAGAGCGAGACCAGATGGATTCCTAAAAGGACCTGCTGGCATGTAAAACTACAGGACTTGCTGGGGCAAATACAGATGGGGAAGGGTCCCTCGGGCTGAGCCTGCTCAAATATTACAGAGATGTTTGCCCTTGCAAAGAACTGGACCTAGCAGCCCAAGCCATCCCTTCAGGCACTTCATTTCTGTGCTGTACGTGAGGAGAGTTCACCTCAAAACAGACCCCTGGTTTCACTGTAAGTCAGCAGATCTTAAACTCTTCTTGGGTATTTACCTGCTTAGGCCTTTTTGAAAGCCCCACTAACATTACTCTCATTTTCAAATTCCTCTGAAATGGAACAGAAGGACTGTGAAAATCCACGCTTTATGATTAGACCCTGTGGACAGGTACACTTCACTCATCAGGCTAAACAAATGCAGTAATTTGATACAGCCCTCGAGTTTCAGGGTTCCACGTGTACTACACTCTGCTAATTTACTTGAGAAATTTCGCAGCTTGTACGGAGACAGAAATGGGAACTTCATTCACATCTGTGCTGATATTTTTAGTTTGCCACTGGTGACTTCTGTTTGAGCTCCCGATATAACCGATTCGTGTCAGTAACAACAAAAATAGCTGAGCTGCAACAGCCCATGCTCTGCGACAGTTTGTACAATACTTTGTTACCCTCTAACTCCACTGCTCCAGAATCCCCTCCTCTCCCATCTGTCCTAAGCAAGTGGGAGAGGCTTTTTGCCAGAAAATGTGTTTTTTTTAAAGTAACTGTCTGGAGGATAGCACAACAACTCTGCCTGAAGAAAAATGTTGTTAGCCCTTCCTGCGTGTCAGAAGGGAAGCTGCTACTAATTATAACTAAGATCCTGTCAGTTATCTGAATTCACTGGTAATTCTCACAAGATCCTGAAGAAAGCGAGCAAACACATTAACAGGAACGTGCCAGCAGCAAGTCACTGTAATTCCCTTCCCAGCTTTCCGAAACCTACCGCGGGCCTGCAGCAGCCACGGGTTTGTGCCGCAGCCACAAAGCACCCGGGGCCGGCGCAGGCGGCCTGATCCAGGCTCGCAGATGTCTCGGAACAGGCACACCCGTAGCAGGCGATCCGTGCAGTAGCTGACAATTTTTTTACATATCTGGCGCTTACTGGAGATTTGGACAACAGAGGGGAAAAATCTGTCACTCGGGCTCCTTTACCTGAGGAGCCAAGTGGAAAAAACCCCTTCCGAGTCCCGCTTTCATAAGCAAAACTGGGTCTATGTTAAATTGCCACACCGGCCTTGCTGCGGGTTTCGGTGTAGCCAGTTACGCTGTGCTCTTTCCAGGATCCAAAAGGACAGAAATCTTTCTGCTGAGGGGCCTATGTGCAGTTAGTGCTTTTGCAGAGCCAAGTCTTCCCCAGAGACCGTTCCTGCAAGCCTGAGCACAACGGATATGCACAAAAACCAGAAAGGACTACTTCACGTGAAACAATAACCAGCTTCATCACTGGGACCCTCTCATAGCTCTCTAGAAGTGTAAATGGGCCTTCATGGGAGCGAGAGCATAAAACACACTCTCTGAAGGCTCCTGCACTTGCTAGAGGAGAGCAAAAGGGTATAAGTGGACACAAGAACCAGATTCAATGCTCAGCAGGAGGGCAGATTAAGTACCCTTGTTCTTCAAAGCTTTTTATTATTATTCCTAAATAACAACATCTGCAGAAGCTGATTTCTTTTTTTTCCAAAATACACATCAATGCCTATTTGGCGAGGGTTTGAAAGATGGGATTTCTCAAGCGGAACACGACCAAGGAACCTCGCTGCCGGGTGCCAGAGCACAGCAGCTCCTTTACCCTCACCGGGGTTTGATATAATTCCCATTCCTGCACAGACAGCAAGAGAATTAAGGGAGAGGGGAAGAGTAGCAAAGATTAACAGCCAGTGAAGAATGCAGTGTATTCTGTAAAAGCTTAATGAGAGAATCCCATGGTAACCGTCAGGCTATGGCTTTTGTGTGCAGCTATCTGTAGAAATGCCACCGGCACATGTGTGGTTTGCTGCTGACACTTTCTGTTAAAGAGAGAACATTTGTGAGAAGGTCTGGTTTACTCACAGGCTTGGCAATGGGACATAAAGCTAGGGGCATGGCACATGTACATGAGCATGGTGTCCTGGAGAAGATGATTTCAAGGTATCAAGGTAGTATTTACAGGAGCCATAGTATGGTATGGGCAGTTAAAACAGAAATTTATGAGCTTAAACTGCTTCTAAAACAAAAGAATTGTTTTTCTTTCTCAAAGAAGACTTGCGAATCTTTGTATAACCAGAATTTCAAAAAATAACTTCAGAAGACTCCAACATTTTTAGCGCATATATATCTTCTTTCTCCAGGTAGCCGGTACCATTTAATATCAGATTTGGTCGTTTAGTAACTGTCTGCACTAAGAGTTCAGAGTCTCTTCTCTTATTTTCTCATCTTGAACAGCCTAAATTCCATCCAGGCTTTAGTCTTAATTGCACTGAAAAGAATTGAAACCAATGGTGTTGCATAGGAACAAATGATCAACCCGTGCAATGACAGTCTCAGAACAAAGGTCTTCTTCCAAGCCCCATTGGCCGTGACAGCTGACAGTCGCACTGTCCTTCCACTGGCTTCTGGGAGCAGTGATCTAGGATCAGGCCAGCCAGAAATAAATGTAACAGGCTTTCAAATTAATAAAGATGTAAAAAACATTCTGTTTTCAGCAACTCAGGCTTGACACATGCTGATAGGAACCAAGAAACACTATTTAGGGGTCATTTACCATGCCTCTCTTGAAAAAGTAGTTACAGAAACATCACGAATTACTGCAATGCAACTGTATTCTGTCATAGTCTGCTACAAACACGAAATCTGCAGACGCCAGCCCTCGTGTTTCTGTTGGAGAACTGCGGTGGCACGTATTACATGGCGATTTTGAGAGTCTCAGTGCAGACACTGGGAGACTGGGGCACTTGGGAGACTGTCACTGAGGAATTTGTTCTCTGACAAAGTGTTCCTTTACACATCCATGACGGGTTTGCAGGTCTGAGTCACGCTGTCAGCCAGGAGTAACGCGAGGTGTCAGAGTCAGCACAACACTCAGGTCTCAGGGCTTCTCTGCATCTCCCTCCCTGCTGCTTGCTCCCTGTCTTTGGCTGATAGCAAGGGGTATTTCTAGCCATCATCTTGGCAGCCTGTGTTACTAGTTCTTGTTGGTTAGTAGAGAAGTGCCCTGGATACAACTAGCATCTTCCAGAGACCTTTCCTAACCTGAAGAGTAAAATGCTTAATATTTATCAGGCCAGCCTGAAATAGCTGAAATGAAGAAAATCTAATGTTAAAGAAGAGTTATTTACTCTAGAAACGATGGAGAAAAGTCAAGGAACTATCTATTGGCTTTGGAAGTGAGTACAACGAAATGAAACAACTGCACACCTTAAAACTGCTTCATGTGCTGGCTGAGTCTTGGGCTGTGTTGTCTGATTTGCTCAGCTGGCAAAGCTGACATGACAGTTTCACACTCATCAGAATTAGGGCCTAATTCCTTAGACAGATCACCTCTCTTGGGTGTTGTCTTTCCAGATAAGACCCTAAGCTGATGTAAAAAATCTGCTGCTGTATCTTCTTATTCGCAAAGCATCCCTTGGGCTGGAAATGCACCCGTTCCTTCATCCCGTCACTTGTAATTTTGGTACTTAATTGAAAATTGTTATACCAGCTCGGAAGTTTCTTGTTAATGAAATTCTGTCTGTCAAATTGTAAATGTCCAAAATGCAAAGGAACTTCAGAAACCCAACGAGAAACAGCCATGGACAACCTGCAGTCATCAAGTCTGCTCAGTCGGATGCTGGATCTCCAGAGGTGCCTTCCCACCTCAGCCATTCTGTGGTTCAGGGAAATGTGTCTTCTTGCTGGGCAGCAGCAGGCATCCTTGGCAGCCAGTAAGCAGAGCTTTTAATATAAGACTAGCATAACACTTCTTACAAACTCAGGGTCTACATACTTCTCTGTTATATAAGTTTAAGCATACAAAATTGTAAAATGTGCTGTGCCAGAATCACTGCTTTTAGAAGACTGAAATCAGAACATAGCTCAGTACCTGCCTTGAATGCACAAATGGTGATAGGAAACAATTCAAGCTTTAAGGCAGTAAGGTGTTTGGAATAGATAGCACTCCAAATCCTGCTTCTGAGGGTTGGAGGACCTTAGCACAGCAGTTTGCTACATCTTGAGCTCCTGTGTAGGTTGAATTGACTGTTGCTGATCCATTTCTTTCTTAAGAAGGGTACCAGAAGGTCATCAACAGCTAAATGAGAGGCAAGTGCTAAAAATGAAATGCGTGCATGGCAGAGGAAGATCCTTAAAGAACAAAGGAGTTCTGGAGCACGTGGTGAATCAGGTGAGTATATTTCATATCAAGAGAGATCCTGGTCAGGTTTTACAAGACAAAACATGAGTTGCCTCACCGCCTACCCAGATGCAGGTGGACACAACTTTCACTGAAGTTGCATTGACAATGAAGTTCACCCCTTCCACAGATAACACAAGTCCAGGCATGGGACTCTGCATTTAGGAAGCCTGCTAAATCAAATGTTTCATGTAGTAAATAAATGCATCTTTGGAGTCTCTGAGTAAAACCTCTGTATGCATGCTATCATAGCGAAGATGAAGCCCAAAGAAACCACAAGGTCTGAACCAGGGTTAGGATGCTAGGAATTAATGTGGTTACAACATGGAGGGGAGGCACCTCGGTAGATGCTGAGTAGTTAAGCAGGGAAGGGAAGCACCTCGGCAGGTGCTGCGTAGTCCCCCTGACTTTCAAGTCCAGATTTTCTCCCACATATGTATCAAGGTCTGTTCTGTGCATTCTTATGTATTGCCCGTGGGTCAGCCATGGAATGCATAGGCTGTGAGCTGTGTCACCTGTTTTGTCCCAGAGGTAGGTGGCTTGCTGGGAATCACCTTCCACGTGTTACAGGGCTGCTATGGTCACCACCTGCTGTGCTCATACTGATATAAGCAGCCCGTAAGCATCTGCAGTTTCACCCAGAGAGGAACCCCTTCTTTGCTTCGCTAACACCCAGCCCAGGGTGTTCAGTTATCTCACTGGCTTTATCAGGCTCTGGCTCATATAATCCTGTTTTGGAAAGGATTTTGTATTCTGGCGTTTTTATCATTAATAGTATTTCTACTTTTTTTCCCTCTGTCCACTCAGCTGTTTTATTTCACCCTGACATGAGGTTTTGGAAAGGAAAAGATACTCTTTTCACAGGGGTTACAGATTTGCACTTTCTGCTTGCTACAGCCTGTGAAGGTTAAACGTTTGAGTCCAGAGGTGTGTTTTAGCAGGTTAATAAACAAATAGGTAGCACTCTTGACCACCTTGAACAATATCAGAATCTGCTTACTGATTTGTGTGCAATTCAGCCAGCCCTGGGACGGTGGGCAGTGCTGGTGGCTGGCTCTGCCTCTGCTCGTCTGTGTGTGCCTGCGCATAAATGAAATGCCAGTGCTTTGAATGTTTTCAGATGTGCCCTGTGATTCATTGTGTGAAATGAGGTCGTTATTGCTGCTTTAGCTGGTGAACATAACCTTTGTTCACCCAGTCCAGAGATCAGCGATGCATTGTCTATTGCAGCTACTTCAAAAATATTTTTATAATAATAATCTAGCATCAGGTTAAGGGTATCCTCTAGACCGGTTATCCACTGCTCCTGGGCTCTCTAAAGTACATCATCCGTTAACATCAGAGCCTCTGCTTCTGCCTCTAGTCATTTCCATAGTGAAAGTATCTATCAATTCATTAATGCAGATTAGCTTATTCAAATGTTTCAAATGTTGCCATGCACTTTGTATTGCCATATGAAAGAAACAGATACAGAACATCAACATATCCTAACCATGTGTAGTCTTTCATGCACATTTGGGACCGGTGAAGTATGTTTGATCCTCAGAATTCCCATAACATCATTGTCAGATTCATAAATCTTTTCAGATGCCTGGAAGGAGTTTTCTTCAGTGTCACTGCTCTTTCCATTCATTTTCCAGGTTAACTTTGTTTTTTTACACTCCAGAAGTCCTGATAGGCCAGGAGAACTCATTCTTGGGCAAGCCATCCTGACCTATTCTTTTAAAAGATTCATCACATTGATGCTCACTATTTTTCCTCAGAATTTCTGCTCCTTTTTTTGCAGACACCAGTACATGTTGCTACAGGAATTTCTCTTCTGGGCTTGTATTTCACTTTGAAGTCATGCCTTTGTAGGTTTATGATCATGTGCAAAGTCTAGATGGTGCAGAAGCTTAAGATTTGTCAAGAATATCCCCTAAGGTTTGTGATCTATTTCAGCTACACTGCACAGTATGTACTGACATCCAGTGACAGTGGTAAATTCTTTTCTATTTGAGTATAATTTTCCTGTGATAGTTCTACACTTTCAATCCTTATGCCCCCAAAATGTCTCCTGCAAAATACTGCTTCGTCCACTATTTACGGCATATCTACATTTTCAGTGTTGTGACCTGAATTTCTAGGGACATATCCTGGAACACATCCAGTGACTTTGTTGCTGCCATTTATTGTTGTCATTTATTGTGGTTTAAAAATGATACAGCACCTGTGTTCTCCAAGTTCTCATCAAATTTTCCCAATAAGATGTACTTTTTGCTTTTTATTTTGGGCTTCATAATAGGGATCTGTATTAATCTCTACTACTTAAACCATCAGGATTATTATGGATTCTGATTCTTCCACAAAGACGTTGGAGATTTGAAAAAGCTTTATTGTTTTGTCACATTGTTTGAACAGGTCCAGAGGTATTTTTTTCCAAGATCTTATCAAAGTAACTCACACAACACCAATTTTTATTTTGCTGTGATTCAGTTTTAGATGGCACTCCATCTTATGAGTAGTGCTATTAGGTTTTTGTTGAGTATCTCTATATGCTAGATTGTCAACAGCAAGGACTCCTACTCCATCTAGTATTTCACTGTACCCTTTCTGGATATGTGCAGATGCTATACGAATATACCAGAAGGCATATTCTGGAAGAGCCATCTTCTGGACAGACAAGTGGGTATGCTTCGACTCCTTTGTCCAGTCTGACACAATGTCTAGAAGCAGACTGTAACTGCTGAAGCAGGCCTGTAAGTGATGTCCTCTAGAATGGTTAGACTGTAGCTGGGCTGTAGAGAGGAAGAAAAGACAAGCCAGACACTTGTCCCAAGGGTCATGTCCTGTGTGATCACGTAGTCTAGCAGAAAAAGGGAGAAGAGTGGGAGCTGCACGGTAACTCAGGCTCAGCAGAGACAGTCCCCTTAGTATTATTGCTTGATTTTGGTAGCTGCAGAAGGCCAATGCTTATCTCATGCTATTGGTAATCTCAGCTGCTGAGATTTCACCCTTTTTGAGTTACGCTCAGCTGTAAGTTGCTGTCTCCTGTCACTAAGGGCAGTCATCATGGCACATGTGCTAGTCACACTGCATTTGGACGTAGCTGAGTCCTTGGAGACTGGGAGGCATCAGGTGTCCTGTAAACACACCAAAAAAACGCTTCCTTGGTCTTTTCTTCTGGAAGACAAATTCATAGGCATCCCATAGACTATGAAAGTGATATCATGCTTCCTGACGCTAAGTCAAATGTTCTTAGGAGTAGCTCTGCTGTCATAGCAATCACACAGGCACCAAGATTTGTCCAAATACTTACATCTAAACCTGCACTTCCCCAGTATACCTCTATGACATTCTCAGCCTTACTGGTATAAAGTATATGAACGTTGTGGCTTAGACTTGACATTCCAAGTTGTTCTGCCTATTCCGGCAGACTAGGTCAGGTAATATAACCACCTGGCATAAGTACATTTCCTCATACTGCATTGCAGTAAAAGTGAAAATGGCTGCACTATTGCTAAATTCTCCATCCCTGCTCTGCCAGGACCTGGACTGTAGTTTTCTCTGTGCTCGTGTTGTGCAGAATGCTTTGCTCTTACATGCTTCATGAATAGCCTTGTCTGACAACACTGCCACAGCTTTCCTCCTCTATTGCCTCTTCCACCTGCCAGAAAAGGATCATAGAATCGTAGAACGGTTTGGGTTAGAAGGGACCTTAATAAATCACCTAGTTCCAACCCCCTGCCTTGGGCAGAGACACCTTCCACTAGACCAGGTTGCTCAAAGCCCCATCCAGCCTGGCCTTGGACACTTCCAGGGAGGAGGCAGCCACAGCTTCTCTGGGCAACATGTTCCAGTGCCTCACCACTCTCACAGTAAAGAATTTCTTTCTTGTATCTAATCTAAACCTGTCCTCTTTCAGCATGAAGTCATTAGCCCTTGTCCTATCACTACATGCCCTTGTAAAAGTCCCTCTCCTGCATTCTTTCAGGGCCCCTTTGGGTACTGGAAGGCTGCTCTATGGTCTTCCCGCAGCCTTCTCTTCTCCAAGCTGAACAACCCCAATTCTCTCAGTCTTTCCTCACAGGAGAGGTGTTTCATTCCTCTGATCATTTTTGTGGTCCTCCTCTGGACCTGCTCCAACAGGTCCCGGTCTTTCCTCTGCTGAGGGCTCCAGAGCTGGATGCAGGACTTCAGGTGGGGTCTCACCAGAGCGGAGTAGAGGGGCAGAATCAACTCCCTCGACCTGCTGGCCATACTGATTTTGATGCACCCATGGATACCAATGGTTTTCTGGGCTGTGAGCACACACTGCTGGGTCATGTTGAGCTTCTTATAAACCAGCACCCCCAAGTCCTTTTCCTCAGGGTTGCTCTCAATCCATTCTCCGCCCAGCCTGGATTTGTGCTTGGGGTTGTCCCAACCCCTGTGCAGGACCTTGCACTTGGCCTTGTTGAACCTCATGAGGTTTGTCTAGGCCCACCTCTCAAGCCTGTCAAGGTCCCTCTGGATGTCATCCCTTCCCTCCAGTGTGTCCACTGCACCACACAGCTTGGTGTAATTGGCAAACTTGCTGAGGGTGCACTCACTCCCACTGTCCCTGTTGCCCATAAAGATGGTAAACAATGCTTGTCCCAGTACAGACCCCTGAGGAACATCGCTCTTCACTGGTCTCCACTTGGACATCAAGCTGTTGACCACAACTCTTTGAGTGCCATGAATTTGGGCTGGCAGATGTCCTGAAATCCTAGACAAATGGTCACTCTCCACACACAGGGTAGTTTTGTCTCCCCTTAGAACAAGACCGACGTAACCTAAGTTCATTAAAACCACTGAGCATGTGCTGCCTGATTGATCTGGGCATGCACTGCAAATCTGAGCAACCAGTGCATGCACAACCATCGCACAACACATGCACAATGTGTCAGATGCTTGCTGCTGATATACTGCATTTGTATGCTTCTTGTCTGGGCACTTTTGATCGGGAAAATGCGAGGGCCCTAGCCAACAGCAAATTTATCTGGTCTTGGAACATCAACTGTTTGGCAAGAAGCCCTTTTTGGGGCATTCTTCTTTGAATGATGTGGTCTGGCAGACACTGCACACTTCCTGTGATTGTGCTCTGCCACACGCTTTCCTTCAACTGCTTTTCATACCTTGATGTTGCAGTCATACTTTTTTTCTTCTTTTATACATATGTTTTCTGGCTATATGGCTCTCCATCATATATTTCTTGAATTATTCTTATGACCTAGGAAGTCATCTTTGGCTCCTTTCCTGTCTTCCTCTGTTCATGCATTCATTGTGTCCTCCCCTGTCTGAAATTGATCTTTTTTTTCTCTTAGAGATGTTTGATCTGACTACTGCAGCTGTTGTCACTTTGTTCCTTCTATATGAATTTTCCCGCTTTAATTCATCTGATGCCTGAGAACCATGTGTTTTGCATATCTCTTTGTTTCTGTCTCTTAAACTATTCCAAGGACTCTCTTTGCATCACCTTCAGACTATTTCCTTTCTATTTCCTATAGAAAACATCACCTTGCTTTTACATGACAAACAATTAATCTCCTTTCTCGTGGTTCAATTCTGCTCTGTCACCAAGCCTTGTCTGAACAAACCGTGACTAGACTTTTCTCTCATCAGCATCTTTGCACTTCCTTCCATTCTAACCCTTTAAGGTTTGAATGGACATCTCCAAACTTGACATCGAGTCATTTCTTTCCTTCTACTAAACCCTGCCTAAAATATTTTTGTCCTAGTTCTAAAGGTCTAGTCATTAATGGCAAATTAGATTTTTCTTCTTTTTTTAAGGAAAAAAATTAAATTGTTTCTTCTGACTTATGTATGTCATTGTAATTCTCTGGGTTTTCCTCTTTCTCTGACTGCACTGCTTTTCACTTGTGCCAATTTTAGTCTCTGCACTCTTTCAAAATATTTCTGCAATGAAGCATTATGCTTTGTACTGGTGGAATTACAGAGAAATCAAAATGACCTACCTATGCGCATATGACATTTCCAAAAGACCACAATTTAGTGAAATGAAGATGTAATTTAGCCAGCATTATGCAAAGTCAGTTCTCTTTGAATGGGACTTTTGGTCTCTGACAAATATCAGTTCATTAATCCAGTGGAAGAGCAGCTCAAACTTCATCTCAAAACCAGTCATCCTCAGTAAACTTATCACAGCTACACTGACACTCTACCACCAGTTCAAGTCGCAGTTCAGGAGCACCCTGTGTTCCAGAGAGCCACATGAAGCAATTTCCAAATTCTCTCAAAAAAACTTCTTAGGAAAAATGAAAGTGTGAGTTGAGCAACTCAAATCTGGAGTATGCCGGTTGTTGTTGGGGTGATATAATGACAGTAAAATAGCTCAGATTTCCCTGTAACTGTGGTAATACAGTCTGTACAGCTGATTACCAGGTTGTCATCTTTAATGAAGTTAAAAACATGCTGACAATTCAGTAATGTTTTCTTTTCAGCTGTACAAATGCTGTGGCAACAGATTACAGCTGGATTGTAAGTATTTAATAAGAGCATTATAAAAAAGAAAAGAATAATTGGGATGAGAGAGGAAAAGAGAGAAAAACATGGAAATAAATTAATTTAATGAAAAATACTTTTCATTCTTCTAATATTTAGAACTACAGTAGCAGAAAAACTAGTCCATGATGTATTCCCCTTACTGTTTTATGTACCAGTTTAAAGCTGACTTTCTACTTTTATTTTTCTTTCACTATGAAAAAAGTAGACAAGTGAACTTCTGAAAACTGTAACTGTTAAACAGAATGATACACCGAACATTTCACTGCATGTATTTTAGATAAATGTTGCCATTATTCTGAGTTCCAGCTTAACCCACTGTACTTTAATTCTGTTATGGTGATGTGTGATCTGGAGATCTTAAAGTCTGCCTTAAGGTCAAAGATTTTCATGGGTACAAGCACAAACTTCAGTTCTGATTTGCAGTGAAAATATAAAAGCAAAATTTTGTTTAAACCGTTTCTGATTTCATGCAGGTATTTTCACCTCAGAAAGTGAATAGAGACATTCAGTGCAGGATATAAAGCAAGAAAAATGCCTATACAAAAAGATTTTTAAAATATCTGCAGAAATTGAGTGACTGTATGTGTTTGCTTGTTTGTGCATGTGTACGCACATTGCAGCAGAAAGAGAATTAATTAATAAAAGTATTGTAGACGATCTGTCTATCAAGAGCACAATTCATCTCTCACCTCAGTGCTGTCCAACAGCCAGCCAAGTATACAAATCTTTTAAAAGGTTGGCAAAATAAAGAAACTTATTCTCAGCATGGAATAGGATACATAGCCACAGTCTTTATTCTAGCTCCTGGTATAATACGTAAAATAGATTTTGTCTACAGGAAGGTTTAGGACACATACATCAGTTTCTCTACCCCTGCTTTTCTGATACCTTCATGATGCCACTGACCAGGAAGTAGGTGCAGACACCTTCTCCCGGAACTTCCTAGACCACTTCTAACACCATTGATCTGAGTTCAGGACAGAAAGTGTTCTTGGAAGCAGCTAAATAGCTCTACAAAGAGTATATGGCACATTTGCCGCATGCAGAAGACGTCTTTCTTTCCAATAGGTAAGAAAAAACAGCCTACAAATAATTGGTATATGCCTCCTTGTCTAAGCTGCTCAAAACAGCTGCCACACTGTGTATGAGCAGTTTCTATAAGGACACAAAAAAAATTTCCTTGCAGCTGTCCATGTGTGCATCACACTAGCAGATTTAATCAGGTTCTACATCAACAGTACCATGGCAAATACAGAAAAATTCTCCATTCATTTCTGGGCAGTTACAGTGCAATAAATAATGAAGTAACTGTTGTACATGGAATCAAAGAATCATTAAGATTGGAAAAGACTTCTAAGATCATGAAGTCCAACTCTCACCACTATGCCTACTAAACTATGTCCTGAAGTGCCACATCTACATGTTTTTTGAACACCTCCAGGGGTGATGACTCCACCACCTCCCTGGGCAGCCTGTTCCAAAGTCTGACCACTCTTTCAGTAAAGAAACTTCTCCTAATATCCAGTCTAAACCTCCCCCGACACAACTTAAGGCCATTGCCTCTCGTCCTATTGCTAGTTACTTGGCAGAAGAGACCAACACCTGCCTCACTACAACCTCCTTTCAGGTAGCTGTAGAGAGCAATAAGGTCCCCCCTCAGCCTCCTCTTCTCCAGGCTAAACAGCCCCAGTTCCCTCAACCACTCCTCGTAAGACTTGTTCTCTAGATCCTTCACCAGCCTCTTTGCTCTTCTCTGGACACGCTCCAGCACCTCAATGTCCTTCTTGTAGTGAGGGGCCCAAAACTGAACACAGTACTCGAGGTGCGGCCTCACCAGTGCCGAGTACAGGGGCAAAAATGTCCTAGATATCTACCAAGATTGTTGAAATGGAATTCAAACCATACACATCCAAAAAAACCCCAAACAACACAGGGTAGACATTGTGACAGAAAATGTTTTCTAGGATGAAGAGAGTGGCCAATTTGGGACATAAGTGCAACGAGCACTTAGTTAATGCTGTTTGTATAAAATTTAACAGAAGTTGCTATGCTGTATTTTTCATTTTATGTTTTAGGAGTGCTAATTGTAAAATATATTTACAGCAGAAAGCTAAATATTCTCCTTCCATCCAGCCAAGCTGGCAGGTAAATTACCATGCAAGGAGAGTTTAAAGTTCTGGTATGCTGCTATTTGCTATGAATCATACACAGTCTTATTATCTGACACCTTGTAAACAACTATTTTAAAAATGACATCA
>Ga0065711_1040117_pt1 | contig 17233 bp, 10 predicted proteins | sample Hoacrofraction12_FD_59098 | JGI IMG/M metagenome (GOLD analysis project Ga0065711, IMG submission 59098) | Hoatzin crop microbial communities from Cojedes, Venezuela - Epithelial fraction 12 v2 (version 2) | ecosystem: Host-associated > Birds > Digestive system > Esophagus > Crop | place... | reverse complement strand
CCTGGACAAGGTCCTGTGCAGCCTGCTGTAGGTGACCCTGCTTCGGCAGGAGGGTTGGACTAGATGACCCACAGAGGTCCCTTCCAACCCCTACTATTCTGTGATTCTGAAAGTGTCAGACCAGGGTTTGACTGCTGCTCTGTTCCCAGTCCCAGTTCCTTTCCCACTGTTACAAATTTTTATGCTCCTTGTGTGTGTCTTTGCAAGCCAAACCTCACTTTGTTTCAGAATTCTTTTGGTAATTCCCTCCTTACTTTAACGATGGAAGGCAACCATCAGCTAGTTCTCTTTAGCACTATTAGGTGTGGACAAACACCTTTCTCAGTTTTGGGTATTCCATTCCCACGCACTCTCCACACCCATGTTCCTCTCTGAGTAATTGTTGTTTAGGCCATTTTGGTGGGCAGTGTGTGAGCAACCTTGCACTAGCTTGAGCCTGTTTAGTAGCTCTCTGCTGCTGCTGGGGGTCTTTTCTCTGGACTGCCCTCGTTTCTCTGCTAACTTGCCCTGGGTTTGGCGGTCTTCAGGACCTTTGCCAAACTATTTCAGTTTGCTAAATCAACAGGTACTTTAAAAAGTGAATAATTGATGATGGGCTAAAAATACAGTTGGCTTACTGTACAGTCAGGAGGGGAGAGAAGAAATGGGACTCCTCCTCTTGTTAGCAGCAGAATGCTACACTAGCTCAGTCTTAGTACCTCATCTTCATCCGTTGTCGCTTTAGGTATAGTTACTTAGTTATTTTAACCTGTTCTTAACTGTGCTGAAGCCAAGGAAATTTAAAGCCACCTTGATCCGTTTCCTACCAGTGACTCTTCTGATAGTGCTTAAAACTTTTTAAAGCTGATTAAGAACAAGAAGTAGTTTATTCTCTGCTTTTGTTTGCTGATAGCGGTTTGTATGTTGGTCCTCAGGAACAGTGAAAGTTTAGTAAAGCAGAGAAAACTTTTCTGTCCTTTGTATAGAGCTAATCCTAGATTTTGAGAGGAAGGAGACTAGTAAAACAGTATAGTTATGGTGTGTTCTTCTAGTATTTTTAATGATGGAAATCCTAGTCTACTTCTCTATGTTGAACTATACCTTTCAAATGGATATACTTTTTTAGGCAATTAAAGGAAGAGAATCATAGCACAAAAGAAGAAACTAAGACTCTAGAGGCGAAGAATGTTGAAATGGTATCAATGCTGACTCAGTCTGATCAGAAAATCATTGAGCTTGAGAATGAACTCAGTGAAAAAGAAATAGTACTTAAAGAGAAAAATGCTCTAGTAAGTGAAAACATGGAGCTAAGAGCACTTACTGCACAGCAAAATAACTGCTTGAAATTATGCTATCAAGAAATTGAGGATTCAAGGGGAGAGCTCAACATACTAGAAACCATTATTTCCCAGTTGTCTCTAAGTACATCTGAAGAGGTACAGTAACTGATACATCCTTGCAAATTCTATTATGCGTCTTAAACAATTCTAACTGGCATTGCATGGAAATCCTGTGATGTTCTTGAGAAATAATGTGAGTAAAATATCTTTGCTTTTCAGGATGCATGGATAAAATGTTTTCTTAATATTTTACTTTTGCCTTCTCATTCAAGAACAAGGAATCAGTAAGAGTAATCAGCCAGCATTTAAAATTACACATTCTGTTCCTCTGTTCTAGGTATTGGTTCTTCAGATGTGGGTATAATCTCTAAAACGTGATGATGTCCTATTATGATGCTGAAGTGGTTCTCGGTAGAACAGTATGACGCTTCCCATATGTTTGTAGGAACTTTTTTTGCTGGAAAAGAGAAGGCATACCTTCCCTGACTGTGAATGAACTTTTGTTTTACCGGCATGAATCCTGGCTTATGAGCCTGAAGCTTGTACTGGTGAAGTTTATTGCTAAACTGAGTATGACTGGAGGAGTTGTGTAAAAAAACCAAAAAACCAAAAAAAAACAAACACAAAGTTGTGAAGTGGCTGGGGTTACTGGAGGAACTGTCTGGGAAGTCAGGAAGGACTAGAGAGACATATAAGGTCAGGAGTACAGATTGCATCAAATGTCTTTGTGTTTGAAGTATAACTGTGAGTAGCTGTATTGAAAACAAAATTGAAAGTATGCTTTCTGTACAAGTTTGGATTGCCAAAGCGACCTCTGCTGAAAAGAATGTAGTAATTTTGTACAAAAATGATGTTTTAGGCTGTTGTGATCATAGACATTTATTTGGAAGTGCCTTAAAAATTTTTTAGGGCCCTTTTTTGGAAAACACATTTACATTTTCTGGAAAAATTTGGGATTATTCTAGTAATTTTTTGACTATCCAGAAGCCTTCTGTAACTTGAGGAAAAAATGGTATGGAATGCAGTCACCGAAATCTGAAAGGAAACATGATGTGAGAATTTAAGAGTGGAATTATACTATTTCCATTTACTTAATTTTTCACAGCAAAAATATTCATGCTTCGGTACATGTACAAAGGTACCTAAAGGAATGGTCTCAGTTTCAGAGGGCCTTAATAATGCCTGTAATGTCTACTAATGTGAGACAAACCTGCAGTGCTCTGCAAGCACTTACGTAGGAGAAGAATTTTAAAGATCAAGTTATCCAACCTTTTAACATCCCGGCAATATGCCTTAAAATTTATATGCTAGTACAACACATGAATTAATCACCCTGTGAAGCAACAAAAAGTCGATTTTTGCATTGATCTTGGTTTTCCCTTAACTTTCAGTTTAAATTGCACCCCTTGAAATGCCAGCTATCCAGTTCCTCAACAAAAGAAGCTGTCTTTAAATCTCAGTGTGAATCAAATAAGCCTCTGATTGCAGACCAAAGGTATAACTTTCTGGTTACTGAATTATGGCAAGAATAGGCAGATAATAAGGTGGTGTTAGAACTAGCATGTAGAAAGAATGTCGAATAATTGTCTCGTCATTTATAACAGTATTAAACTGGCAATGAAAGAAGCAGAGATTCAAAAGCCTTGTGCTAACTTAACTATCTGTACTGGAGCTGAGCGTCTTTCTAATGATAATGAAGGACAAGGAAATAACACGTTATGTGGCTGGGAAACAGAGCCTGTCAAATTGATCAGAAGTCAAGGAGGTAAGCTTACCGAAATAGCTGTGCAACTCTGATTAATACACAGAACAGGATTCTTTTGGTGGGGTTTAAATTGTTTTTATAATGTTCTTTAAATGTATCTCTGAGCTAACAAATATGGTTTGGTTGAACAGGGAGTATTTTGCCACCCTGGAATTCTACATATTGCCATGTTCTCCAGGCACGATATTATTCTTCCTTTTACTAGTTAAGTTACTTGTTCAACAATATCCAGGCTACGAGTTTTGTTGAAATAGAACCATGTATTTTTCCTTTGTGCAGTTTATGCTAAGGTCTCCATATTTTCTGCAATTCTTTTCTCTCTGTCCTGCTGTTGCAGAATTTCTGCAATCGTTTCTTCAATCACTATTAGGACTGCTCCATGAAATGACTTCAGGGCACCTGTCTAATGATGCTGTCTTTAATTTTTTTGTTTGTTTGTTTTTGTTTTGGGGGGTATTTGTTTTCAGGAGTTGCAGCTTTCAGTTACATTACAGGGAAAAAATAAACAGTCTTGTTTCTGAATACTGTATGTGTTAGTTCAATATGCTGTCATTAAATTGTCTTTCTCCTCTCTTTGGTTTGTGTGATTATTTGCTTGAGTGCTGCTTGTATGTTTTTTTATAAATTAACCTTAAATTTATTTGTTCTACTTTGAGAGAGGAGGAGATGTCAACAGTTGGAACTCATCAGCAAACAATTTGAAAAGGAGAGTCAAAGATTTCGGAAAGAGATAGAAGAGTTACGCACTAAACTGAGAAAAGCAGATGATGAGAATTCTTCTTTGCAGGCCAGCATGGCTCAGAGAGCCAGTCAGTTTCAAATCATACAGGAAGACCTGTTGAAGAAGGCTTCAAAAACTAGTAGCTTAGAGAGAGAAGTAAGTTTTTAGCAGCACTGGAAAAATACATCACTTTCTGCTTAGTTCAGTAATCAAAGACAGTTAAGACAATAATTATGGAAAAACTGCAATTGCCATATTAATTTTAAAATCTGGCTGATTTTAGAAAAATTGGAAATAAACTTTTGAGCAAGCAGAAAAACTTAAAAATAGCAGCCTTAATTTGATAGTTGTCTGAAATCTTGTTTTAAAGCTGATGTATTTAGTGGTCTTTACTATGACTACTTTGATTTGTTTTGTGGAAAATATGCACAGTCTTGTTGCTTTGGTATGGTTGAATTAATGTGTAATCTTAAAAGACAAATGTTGAAGGAACAGTTGTATTTTTCCTCATTAAATGTTAGTACAGTTGTCAGAGACTAACATTGTTAACAGAGAGACACAAAAGAAATTAAGCTTCAGCTAGTTCTTCTCTGGTTGAGTAAGTGAAAATGCTAATGTTTACATTCTGGTGCTAATGTGTTTATAGAATTCCGGCATAATGGGATTTGCAGTATTTCCTAATAATGGCCATAAATGTTATAAAACTGTAATAGCTAATTCATTCATATGGTACTGATAATAATTACGAGTTGGATAAATTTGAGGTAAATTGTTCTGAATTCTTCTCTGTAAGTGATAAAGTTTAATAGCTCATAGAAAAAAATAAACAAATACATAAATAACTAAAAATACCAGGAATTAGTAGCTCAAATGAAATTGGTGGTAAGAAAGTATATACAAGTACTTGAATAAACTCAAAACAGTTGTCTTCATGCTGTTTTTTAATTTCAGATAACAAAGAAATCTTCTGCACTTTCTGCACTGGAGAAACAGTTGGAAGAAAAGACTATTGCTTATTCTGCTGCTGCAGCAAGAAAAACGGAGTTGGAACAGGAACTCATGGTAAAACGTTCTTAGTGAGAAACTACATTTATGTAAAAAGACATAGATAGAGATTAAGTTAAAACAGTATTATTCCATGTATTCAAAATGGATAGACTTTCAGATCTTCTAAAGAATCTGTGCAGTTTTTAGACAGTGCAGTTTTTAAAAATAGAATCTTGCTGCAAGTAAAACATCCTTTTTTTTCCTGCTTTTGAACATTGTAAATTATTGTTACTTTTTCCTTGTCATGTTACATGCAATGAAAATCTAGTCCTATTGAAATAAATTGTGGCATTGCCATTTGTTTCAGTGAAATACATGTAGACCTGTGAATAAAAGTCTTCTAAATGGTAATAAGTGAAGAAGGTGATCTAATACTTGGAGCACTGTAAATTCTGGTCTGGGTATTGTTGTACAAACATTTTTAGTTTTGGGAAGGGGTCTAAGGTTGCTATAAAAGAAAACTAGTTATGTGGTGCCTTTCAAATGGAAGCCTGTGTTTTAAAGATTCCATCTGTCCGTGCAAACATAGAATTTCTTTTTGTCCTTGTCAGAAGTTCCTTGCTCCAGTTGCCATAATCTGCCAGCAGTCCACCATGGCAGACACCTTGTCTCTGTGTATTGCCTGCATTTAGTGGCATTCTATACCGATGTTGTAGGTGTGGCATTCTTTGAAATGAAACATGCTGTGTATAACTTCAGTATTTTCTGTGTTGTTCTTTCATGAAATCTAGGAACTTGATCATCAAATATAACACCATTTAATATCACAGCTAAATATTTTTATGAAGTTCTTTTTGTTATTGCTATTTCCCAGGGAAAAAACAGACGCATTCATGAGTTGGAAACAACTATCAGTGAAGAACATGAGCAAATAACTTCGGCGTTTGAAAAAGCAAAGTTGGTTCACCTTGAGCAGCACAAAGAGATGGAGAAACAGATTGAACTAGTAAGAGCTTCCTTGTGTGGTAGTATGTATGAGTCATGTACTTGGTGACTCTTTTCCTATGTTAATTTCTTTGTCTTTTTAGTAATTCTGAGGCAGATGTCTAATTAAAAAGTTATATCTTCTCCCTGCTTTTCCTGATTTTAGTTCATTTTCCATCTAACACTACACAATCTCACAATTTCCCTCTGAGATATTCATATCCTCTTTTCTGCTCAGCTGAAGACAAATAGGGACTTGGGGAGAATTCTGTTGTTCTTTGCTCCAAACACCTAGCAAAAGAAAAGTATAGCTTTTCTGCCCGTTGGAGTTAAACAATGACAGCTTCTAACAATATTCTCTCATTTGCTGAACCTCTGCCAGCCTGACCCTTATGAGCATCTGTGTTCAAGGAAAACTGTTGGTAGGTTTTTCAGTCTTTACAGGTGAATTCTGTTGCTTTGTGTGATTAGAAATATAACTGTGGCTATTTCTAGCTGTTGAAGAAGCTTGACATCTTTTAGTAAAAAGAGCATATGCATGTCTTGCTGTCTTGACTGATGATAGACAATTACACTCTGTCTGCCTGCATTCTCCTGTTGCTTTAAGATATTAAGTGTTTGGGATTTCTTCATATTTTTGAGACACTGCAATACTGCTGATGGCAGGAATGTATCTGCTTTTCATTCTTAAAGTGATGGGTGGATAGAACTGAATGACATATTTAGATGCACAAATTCTCTGAAAAAGCTAAATAATAAATTAAAATAATAAACCATTAATTACTTATGGACAGCTTCAGACACAGTTGGAGAAGAAACATCAACAATTCATTAAACAAGAGAAAATAATATTTATTTTGCAACAAGATATTATACATAAACAGCATCATATTGAATCATTGGATGGGCTGCTGATAGAAAGCAGAGAGGTAAGGTTGGCTCTTGACTTTCTTTAAATGTGAATCAAAGAAGTGACTAATAATGATGAAAAGCATATCCATAAACACATGGAAAAATTAGAGAAAATGGAAGATACTTATCTTTTTGCTTCTTAATTCTTGAGTGATTGATTGAATCTAGTGTAGTCCCCAGCTACTACTACTGTATATTGTACAAACTTTAATGACCTTTCATTATTTTGTATCTCAGCATTTTGTGTATACCTCTGGTTTGCCCCTTAGGCTTCTCACTCTAATCAAAGGAAAGAGATCTGGATGAAGAACAATTGCATCTATTCTGCACTAGGTGGAAACCCAAGAATGTTCTATTATGGCAATGTTATATTCCTTTTAGTGATGCCTGCTGCTGCAGAATATGAAGGGACACTATCAGGAATGAAATTAACTTCAGAATATGATGTACACAAATATAGTATACAAGAAATTGTGTTTTAAATACTGTTCTATTTTTTTCTGTTTCTTAGGATGAATTTTTATTAGTTAAATTACTTTTACTATATTTACATTTTGTTCTTTTGAATAAAAATATGTATACAAACAGGAAATGGAAAATCAAAATGTCAAGAACGATGAAGGATTGAAGATGCTGAAAAGTCAGTTAACAGAAGAAACAATCAAAGTTAGTAAGTTCTTTGTAATTTTCAATTAAGAGTTTTAAAGTTTGCAGTAATGGTGTATTTCCTTTTATCCTCCATAGAAAATCTACATTAGGGCTGCTTTATAGAAGTTTCTCTCATGTAAAGATATTTCAGAAGTCATTAACCTGAAGTCTTTTTTTTTGTAATTAAAACCTGCAGTAAGAGATTATGCAATACATAATTGCTTTATAAAATTACTGTAGTTACAAATAAGGCAGATTTGTGCCTGTTGTAATCTTAAAGTAAAACACTGTCTAAGAAAGATAACATTATGTAGGGTTTTTCCTCTAGATATTATATGATATATGTGATATTATAATATTGGTCATGTTTTTAGCCATCTATACGTCTTCCTGGTGTTTGTCTGATAAATATTTTCCATGCAGCACTTGTAGCAGTATTTTAATAAACCACTGCTGTGTGGTGGTTTAGCACAGTCAGGTTTCAAACAGCATTAAATCTTCAGGGTATCACTAGAGAAGATTTTCTATCCAAGTGGCTTTGTAGTATTTTGGATGTTTTCCAGAGATGTAAAACTGACCCATTATCACTTTTCAAAAAGCTCTTGATTCAGGTGGGGAGAGAAGTGTACAATGCAATATGATTTAGAAGTCTGGTAGCATTGAAAGCATTAGCCAATCTGCAGCTAAATTCAGCACAATTCTCATTGATGAGAAAAGTCGTCTTAGCATTGAAACCAAATTGTTAAGAAATGTTTAATTACTATGGTTAAAGACCTCTGGGGGTTTGTTCCTCATAATTTTTATCTGAGATTATAAGATATTTGTTAGAGATTACTCAAATCCAAATTAATAATAAAAGGATAAAATAGATTAACAGTATTGACATTGCTAAAAGCTCTTCCTTTCCCTTTTGGTAGAACTCGGGCACTGTCAGTGCAGAAAGGAGAAGAAAAAAAAAAAGCTTTCTGAGAGGAACTGTATTAAGATCTGAATGTTATTTTTGAAAGACACTTGTCACAACTCACATGTGATCATTCCAAATATTTTTATACAATTCTTTATGTAATAAAATGTGGTAGATAAATGATTTGGTATTGGGCATATGTTTGCTTTTAATTCTAGCTACTGACAAATACTGGAATATCTTCTCATAGCTGATAGTCTCATCTGATTTAAACAGTCTAATGTATTGTAATTTAATTTCACAGTTCTAATTTCTGAATACTATTTCAATTTTAAAGTTTATAATCTTCTTCCATGCCTGTCTTAATACTCTTTAGATAAAGATCTAGCTTTTCAGACATTTTACACAAAGATGTTTTTTAACCCCTTTTTTAGACTAGTTAATAAAAACCATGCCATGCAATTTTAATCTGTTACATTCAACTAGGTGAGACAACTTGAGTCAGCACTAGACGTATGTAAGGAAGAAGTTGCACTGTACTTGAGTCAGTCACAAGAAAATAAGGACATATTTGAAAATCAGCTCAAAAACCAGTTTGAAGAGGTAACAATTTGTTTTAACAACTCTTCTGTATTGCAGAGAACACTTGTTATGAATGACTTAATCTAAAATTTTGTCTGTGAAATAAGATACAAAACGTTTGCAGCAGGAACTGTGAACAGGAAGTAAGCTGGGAAAAGACTATACATTTTGTGAGGGTAAAGGGGAAAATCATAACTAAGAAACACTGAATAAGCTCACGGAGAAGAAGTGCAAAGATAAATGACTTGTTGAAGTAACAAAATCAGAATTGAGTGGAAGAAAGCATTATCTTGGGGAAAAAATAGAGAGCGCACTTATTGCAGTGTAAACTTAGGTGCACGTAATTGATTTGTGTTTCAAATAACTTAATGGGGAAGAAGTTCTGGGCACAGAAGATTTTTATTTCAGCTCCCTGGAGTTTTATCATACTTTCCACTACTACATGAAAACAAGAAGGAATTAAGTTTAAATATTATTAGTATGAATTTTTATTTGTGGGTATGCCTAACCACGTGAACTAATTCTCATAGTAGGCTGTTCATGTCAGTACTGCCCTGCCTGCTGAGAGACAGGATTTAGTCAACCGGAGATTACTAGACCTTGTTCAGGAGTAACTTGATGGAAATCTATGGTCTGTGTTATGCATAAGCCTGTGATATTTACTCCTGCTTTCTGAGCCTTAAAATCTGTTGTCCTTATACTGCATGTGAAACTCAAGAGTAGCAAGTGAGGCTTTGTAATTGTGGCCAACATTTTCATAAGTGACAGAGTCACTACTTCCACTTTAGGATGAGCCAAACCCCACCATGTTTTTTTGTGTTTCCTCTCTTTTTTCCTGGAAATTCTTGACATTCATCACTGAGAAATCAGACCATTCAACATGTGACAAGTTAGGCACTCAGAGTTTCTGGTTTTTATTGGAATGACTATTGTCGTAGAGGCAGGAAGAAATAAAGGGGATTGAGAACAAAATCAAAATCTCAAGGGGTAAACGAGGACTTTCTGAGAAATAAAGAGTGGCAGAAAGAAAAGCTGTTCAGTAATTTAGAAATGAAAAATCTTTGTTACATGTTTTTACAATATTGACCATTTTAGGTATCTTTAGAAAACAAGAAGTCAAAAACTGGGGCTGATAAGTTACTTCTTTCCTTCACTTTATAAAGTACGACTCAGTGATGAGTTAAGAGATGTTATGTACTGTTGAAACTGTAAGGCAACTAAATTCAGAGCCAGAAGTTTTACTGAATCATAGGTGTGATTCTGTGCTTGTTAAGAAAGAAGAGAATAGCTGATGCAAGTGCAAATAAAAATGTTTTATTGTAATGTAAAATAAATGTGTTTTCAGGTTTGTTATTTACAGAAAGAAATAAAACTAAAAGATCGGAATATTCAGGACACAAGTGAACAAAATATTCTCCTGCAACAAACTTTGCATCATCAGCAGCAAATGTTACAGCAAGAAACCATTAGAAATGAGGAGCTGGAAGATAATCAAATTAAACTTGAAAAACAGGTACAGTATGCTGAGAAGTGTTTACATAAAGACAGACAATTAAATGCTTTTATGTGTGTTTTTGTAATAGCTTTAAAATCTGAATGTTTGGTAACTGATATTTATTATTTTAGGTATATCTAAATTAAAGAGTTTAGTGGTTTGTTTAGTCTTAAAGCAGGTTCTATGCAATCAGAAACTAGTTAGCATGACAGTGGCTAAGTACTTGGAAAATCAAAACCTAGATTGCACTTAAGGAGAGGTGTATTGAAATTCAGAAAGTTGAATCTTGTTATATTAGAAACTATTGGTCTTTCAAATGTGACTACAAAGTTCTAGTCTTAAATTATATACAAGTTTGCACTATAAAGAAATCTGTTGTTTTAAAACTCTTGCTATGTGTGAGTTGCAAGACAAGGATGTGTATTTCTTTGGTATGTAATTTAAAGGTGCCAACACTTTTTAAATACAATTTTAAATAGATATCCAATTTGGAACAAGAGCTTCAGAAGCAGAAAGCATATGCAGAAGATGAGTTGAGAAATGTAGAGGAGAAACTTCGCCTAGCTGTTCAGGAAGCAGATTTAAAGAGCATGAAGGTGGATGAACTTAATAGTACAATCAGGTAGGTTTAGAGTAACTGAGAGGTATATTCTGCAGGTAGACATATCAATGAGAAAGATTGCTGTCTGAAATGCTGTTTGCTATGTAGTCATACAGTTCAGTCTCTGAGCGTAGACTGGAAATCGGAAGGGAATTTTCTAACTAGCAGAGGCATGAGTTTCTGGAACAGTCTTCCAATGGAATTAATGTGTGTCCTGGCAACCTGTTTAGCTTTAAGATGGCACTTTGTAATGCAATTAAACTCATAAATATGTGAAGTTGCTTCTAATTCTAGATAGTAGATTCTAGGAGAGCTTGGTAGTCTTAAAGAATATGGTTTTAATTGGAAGAAAATCCTGCTGAACGTGGATTATTCACAAATGCTTGTCTTGGAGCATGTGAGGACATATGTATGTTACTTTTGTTATAGGGTTCATTTTGTTCTGGTCACTTTTTCTATTTAGACAAATTAAATTGGAGATGGATCAGTGCAAGAATGAACTTATTGGTATGGAGAAAGAAGTAGTGCAACTAAAACGAGATGGTGAAAACAAAGCAATGCAGATAAATCAGTTGGATATTACTTTGGAAGAAGCACGATCAGAGCTCAGTAAAAAGGCAAATGAGGGTAATCTCACTGTTTTGTTTCTCAGGGTTCCTCTCATCAGTCTCTGTATGTATTAGATGAGACATTTTTCCTTTTTTCGCCTGTTTTATAACCAAGGATGTGAGAGTCAAAATATGATAATTTTTTTAATGTGTTGGTAATTCTGTAGTTTAAACAAAAAAAGCTAAAAAACGCCAAACCAAACAAAAAATCCCCTCTACCCCAAAAAAACACCACAAACTTTTTTAATGTACCTTTGCAAATTCTCGCTTTTGTGGGATATACCTTTACCACAGGTGAAATAAATAAGTAGTTTTCTCTGTAAATTGGTAATGCAGATTGTTAATGTAGTAATCAAACAAGACATAGATTTAATAAAGGCGTATGCTAGTCACAAAAATTCAGCTCTTTAAAACAAATAGAAACCTCCACAAGAGAGTTTATGGAAATAACAAACTTTCCAACCCCTTCTCCTCTATTTAATTTTGTTTTACCATTCTTTTCAACTGGAGCCTTACTAGCAATTCTGCTTGCATTTTTCATAGCACTACATATACAGTTACTATGTTGTCTCTGTACTTTCTCCTTGGCCAAATGTTTTTAGATACATCCTCATATTTCAAATCAATTATAGATTATGAGCTGAATAAAACCGACCAAGACTTAGGTGCCATGAAAAGGTTGTTGTATAACCTCAGAAGTCACTGTTTTTCTAGATTTTCCTAAAAATAGTGATATTGAAAATCGATTATGACCATAAGTGCTAGTAGGCAGTGGTGTTGCATAAACACCCGGACTTACTGATTATTAAACATTTTGTGTTTTGCTGTGTGTGTAAAATAGTGAGTGATTTAGAAGATAAGCTGCTTCAAAGTGAGACTTGCCACAGAGGAGCCTTACAGAAAACAGTAGAACTAGAATCTGCATTACAGAATGCCCATGGAGAATTAAAAATCACTGCAACGCAGCTTCAGGAATTGCAAGATGCATTAAGGAATGCACAGTCCTCTCTGGAGGAGAAGCATATTGTTATCATGGATCTAACAACTGAGCTCAGGTAAGCTGATATCTTTTCCATCATGAAAATTCAATTGTGTCAGTTTTACCTTAGAACGGCAAGTAGCTTGGATGGTCTTTTTTATGTTCTTAGCAGCTCTCTATAATATTTTTAGGTGGTTTGTGGCTGCAAGGTAAATTGATACAGTAGCTCCTCAGTTCACTTTTAATTCGTAAAAGTGGTGCTGAATTCTTTCTTGAGAATTCTGTTTTAAAATGTGCTAAAATTTTTTTCTGAACCCCAAAGCTGTGAAATAATTGTAAGAGGAATTACTTTCTCTTATAGTGAAATTATCCAGTTTCCTTTGTGACCATGAATTAATTATGCTTTCTTCTGTACTATTCTTTTTTTAATAACGAGTTGTCCTGATAACCAATTAAATAACTTGCATCTCCACCTGGAATATCGTTAACAGAATTACTCCATTTGGGTGTGTTTCTCTGCAATCAGTTAGTTGATTCATGTTTTAGAGTAATTTGGTGTTAAGTAAGTAATAGTTCTCATAATTTTCAAGCTGGATACTTGAAGCTAAGCAACTGAATATGCATTAAGCAATTAAACTTATGAGAATTTCAGGTATTGCAAGGGAGAAATTGAAGACAGAAAACAAGAGCTCCTTGACATGGACCAAGCATTGAAAGAAAGGAATTGGGAACTGAAACAAAGAGTAGCTCAGGTCAGATCACTTTAAGTATGTTACTGACAATTATTCCTGTTATGTAGTAGATAAATTATAAAAAGCCTGCTAAGTTTAATTGCTTGCGCATATAATTCTAAACTGTACTGTTCATATAGCCACAGTGTCAACCTCAAAACCAGCTGTATGTTACTGAAGCCTTATGGTACCAGGAAAATCAGGTTGTGCTCCCCTAAGGGACCACAGAATACTGTTTTGATAAAACAGAAGCCTTGTGCAAACCTGTCCCATAATTCTTCCTTAGTGATAAAATTACAGGACAACTGTTGTCGTCCTGATATTTGATAAAACGAAGGAAAGATCTGCACTGAAGTGTGCTTGGAGATGATAGTTTCCTTTGCTTGTTTGCACTGGAGCATACCTGACTAGCTCTAAAGCAGCCTCTAAATATGAAACACTATCTTTGTGAATAAATTTCTGTAGCTCACTTGAAGTATTTTCAGTCTTTTCATCTGGCTTCAGGATTTGATACCCATTGACACCCATCATGGAAAAACTATTCTTCTGTTAGTTATAATTAGCCTATTAATAGCTACTTCCTGCAGAAGTTACCAGCCTTTGTATCCAAGAATATTTGAGGTTCACAGGAGGGGTGATGATTGTTTAAAACAAACAAAACAAAAACTCCAACTGTTCAAAAAATTGACACTGTAAGGAGGCCAGACCTTCCAATATATTCTGGCTACAGTAACCTATGGGCGGCTCTGGGAATTCATCAAAACAACAGGATTTTTTTTTTTTTGCTTTGGCAAAATTTGGCACATTCAAACCGGATGGGTAAGTATAATAAGCTACTTACTACATTCTGTTTCAAATGAGAACTAAGTTTGTATTCTGTGTATCTGAGGCCCATATTCAGTTATGGACTTTTCCCCCAATTTTTCCCCTTTTCTCTTTGTGTTTGGCCCCTATTTTTTTTTTCAATGAGAGCTTTTTTTATATTGACTACTTGAGAGAATATCCTTGAGACTACATTCCTTTTGCTGTCATATTTTGTAATATGACTTCTTAAAATCTGCATACTAGTGCAAAATAAAATATTTCCTTTTCTTCCTTTTTTACCTCTAGATTACACAGTTGGATATGTCAGTTCGTGAACACAGGGGAGAAATGGAACAACAAATAATTCGATTAGAGTGCAACTTAGAGAAGTCAGAGTTAAAAATTAAGGAATGCAATAAACAGGTAATTCTTGCTTAAATTAAAAACCTAGTTTCCCTAACAAAGGGCAGCTAATTCTATGAAGAAGTCTGGTCCTGGAACACAATAGATGGCCAGGTTTAATCTGGAAGATTAATCTGGTTCCTTATTGTAGGGAGAGGGAAGAGTACCTTAATAATGTAAGAGCAAAAATATTTTGTTTGTCAATTAAAACTAAAAATTTTACAGGGATATACCAGTATAAAAATGAAAATGTATTTTTTACTTAATATGATATAGCTCCCAAACTGTTTTATTAATAAAGGAAAATGTTGACAAAATAAAAACTACATAAAAAGTTGACAAGGGAATCCAAAGTCAGAGGTGATATTGATGGTATTTGTGAGTTTTGGGTTGTTTGATTTCTTTTTTTAAATTGTTCTGATTTCAGTAAAATATCTGTTATGGTTTAATTGCATTTTCTGTTCAGATTGAGAGCTTAGAGAAGAAACTCCAGCATTCTAAAGATGAGCTTCGTGAAAAAGAATTTGGCCTGCTCCAGAGAGATCAAGAAATTAATCAGCTGAAGAAAAAAATTGAAAGAAAACAACAGACCTTAGAAGCTCTTGAAAAGGTAAAACGTTCCTTGGATACACAACAAATTACCAATTTTTAGTGCTATTACCATAACTACCTAGAATGAGTGATATGGTGTCCCTTTAGAATAAGTGTCATTACCTCTCCCCAGGTAATTGTATTTTCACAGCATCACAGAATGGTTTGGGTTGGAAGGGAGTTTAAAGATGATATCGTTCCACCCCACCTGCCATGGGCAGGGACACCTTCCACTAGACCAGATTGCTCAAAGACCCATCCAACCTGGCCTTCAACATTTCCAGGGAAGGGACATCCACAGCTTCTATGGGCAACCTGTGCCAGTGCCTCACTATCCTCATAGGAAATAATTTCTTTCTTAAATCCACCCTCTTTCAGTTCAAAGCCATTACTCCTTGTCCTATCGCTACATGCCCTTGTAAAAGGTTCCTCTCCAGCCTTCTTGTAGGCCTCCTTCAGGTCCTATAAGGCTGCTATAAGGTCTCCCCAGAGCCTTCTCTTCTCCAGGCTGAACAGTCCCAACTCTCTCAGCCTTCCCTTACAGCAGAGGTGTTCCATCCCTCTGATCATTTTTGTGGCCTCCTCTGGCCCCGCTCCAACAAGTCCATGTCTTTCCTGTGCTGAGGGCTCCAGAGCTGGATACAGGACTCCAGGTGGGGTCTTACCAGAGCGGAGTAAAAGGGCAGAATCCCCTCCCTCGACCTGCTGGCCACGCTGCTTTTGATGCAGTCGAGGATACGGTTGGCCTTCTGGGCTGCAAGCGCACACTGCTGGGTGATGTTGAGCTTCATGTCAACCACCAACCCCAAGTCCTTCTTAGGGCTGCTCTCAATCCATTCTCCACCCAGCCTGTGTTTGTGCTTGGGATTGCCCTGACCCGTGTGTAGGACCTTACACCTGGCCTTGTTGGACTTCATGAAGGTCACACAGGCCCACCTTTCAAACCTGTCCAGGTCCCTCTGAATGGCATCTCTTTCCTGCAGCATGTCGACCACACCACTCATCTTGTGTCCTCGGCAAACTTGCTGAGGGTTCACATGATCCCACTGTCCATGTCACTGACAAAGATGTTAGTGTCAGTCCCAGTACTGACCCCTAAGGAACACCACTCGTCACTGGTCTCCACTTGGACATTGAGCCACTGACCACAACTCTTTGAGTGCAACTGTCCAGCAAATTCCTTATCCACTGAGTGGTCCATCCGTCAAATCTGTGTCTCTCCAATTTAGAGACAGCGATGTTGTGCGGGACAGTGTGAAATGCTTTGCTCAAGTCCAGGTAGGTGATGTCAGTTGTTCTTCCCGTATCCACCAATGCAGTACCCCCATTGTAGAAGGTCACAGGTTTGTCAGGTGCCATTTGCCGTTAATGAAGACCATTGGCTGTCACCAGTCATCTCCTTATTTTCAGTGTGCCTTAGCATAGTTTCCAGGAGGATCTGCTCTGTGATCTTGCCGGGCACGGAGGTAAGACTGACTGGCTTGTGGTTCCCCGAGTCTTCCTTTTTACCCATTTTAAAAACAGGGGTTATGTTTCCCCTTTTCCAGGCAGTGGGAACGTCACCAGACTGTCATGACTTCTCAAATATGGTGGACAGTGGCTTAGCAACTTCATCCCACCAGTTATTTTATATCCTGGTGTTTGCTGAATCTTAATCCCCTAAAGTTAAACCGGTTTAATGATTTAAAATTTATGAACTTAATGGCACACTCTTAATTATCTGCTTTGCGGAGAAATTTGAATATTGATTGTCTTTAGTAACGCAACGTTCTGGCTATGGCCATGGTCTTCCTTGAAATGAAATGAAACAATATGCTGTATGATGAGAGCTTCTTATGAGCAGGTCGAAAGCTTATGAGTAAGAATCGGAGAGAGAGGCAACAAAGGGAACCTAGTGGTTGGTGTCTACTACAGGCTGCCAGATCAAGAGGAGCTGATAGACCAAGCGTTCTTCCTCCAACTCCAGGAGGCTTCACGCTCGCAGGCTCTTGTCCTACTGGGGGGCTTCAACCACCCCGACATCTGCTGGAAAAGCAACACAGCAAGCTGTAGGCAATCCAGCAGGTTCCTGGAATGCATTGAAGACAACTTCTTAAGCCAGGTAATAAGCACCCCTACCTGAGGGGATGCGATACTAGACCTGGTGGTCACCAATGCGAGTGAGCTCGTTGGGGATGTCAAGATCGGAGGTAGCCTGGGC
>Ga0065711_1040116_pt1 | contig 17234 bp, 12 predicted proteins | sample Hoacrofraction12_FD_59098 | JGI IMG/M metagenome (GOLD analysis project Ga0065711, IMG submission 59098) | Hoatzin crop microbial communities from Cojedes, Venezuela - Epithelial fraction 12 v2 (version 2) | ecosystem: Host-associated > Birds > Digestive system > Esophagus > Crop | place... | reverse complement strand
CTGGAGATATTCAAGACCCGCCTGGACAAGGTCCTGTGCAGCCTGCTGTAGGTGACCCTGCTTCGGCAGGGGGGTTGGACTAGATGACCCACAGAGGTCCCTTCCAACCCCTAACATTCTGTGATTCTGAGATTCTATGAAATAATGGGATATATTCTGAGGAAGTAGACTTTCTTCTGTTTCTATTTTGCAGACATCGCTTATGAATGACAATCCTAGAAATATTTAGCTTCTTTCATGTCATCTAAATGAAGCCAAGAATGAAAAAGCCCCCTTCATTTTTGCATTTCTTAAAATGTTTTTTTCAAGAAGCTTGCTCTTTGGCCAAATGTTTTAGCTAGGGTAGATATGTAGAAGTAGGTGTAAAACTCATAAAATCGGGATTTACTAAATAAATGCCAATGGGCTCCTCTAATAAAATTATGCAGTGTGCCTGAGCAGCCAAATTAATTAGGGAACAAAACATCTATTTACAAACAAATATTTTGGTAACCAGCTTTGAAAGCACAAGATTAAGGTGGCTAGTTCTCTTAATTATCTTCCAAGGATGATCAGTACCTTAATTTCCTGAGCTATTGGTACATTTACAAGTCTGCAATAAGAATTTTGGTAGTTTGTCTGTTTTCCCTGGGATGTTCAATGTCCCATCTGAGAAAATACCAAGTGCCATCCATGTTCTGTTGTCATGGCTGCGCATCCTTCACTCCGCACTAACCTACATTTTTATTCTGCCTTGATTCTTCTTTAGTACATTTTCGAGGACCATGGAGACAGGTGTATTTTGCAAGCCTTTTGCAGACTGGTCTTAAAATAGGAAGTTGTAAACTGTTGTTCATTTGTTCTCTTGACAACAGCTCCTTGCCAAGTGTTGCCATCAAAATGAATTAGCCCAGTAGATGTTAGTAACCATGACTGTGCATTTAAAATCCACAGTCGCTTCAAACACTGTGGTGCAAATTATTTTGGTATTTTAGCTGAGACCTGCCTCCCGAAAACAGAAAGTTCTGGAATGTTTTTGCACAGGCAAAACAAAAATTACTTCTCTGCCACATTAGTATTGTTGGAAACTTTTCCACAGTAACCCAAATCTAGTGACATCATTCTTCATGCACCAGTATTCTTAATTTAATTTTTACGTACACAGGTGAATATGATTCATTGTGGTTATGCTATAAGGTTGTTCCAAAGTCATACCTAGAAGCGTGTAGTACTATAGATCTGGAGGAGATTCTGTAATGCTCCAGAGGTTAAAACATCTTTTGTCATAGATAGGAGCACCCCAGCAGCTTTTGGATTCAAAGCAGTGTTCAGAGTTACAGCAGCTTCCTGGAGGCTGCCTGTGGGCTACTCTGTTGTCTGGAATATCCCCAGATTTTCAGAATATTGTAACAAAGTAGACAAAGACACCTGGGCAAGACCAGTGAGAGGCCATTTACCGTGTAGTTGTGCTGCCTTTGCTGCAGGACAGTTCCTTGCCCGGAGCCATGGTAGCAGCAGGTCTGTCCTGCTCTGCTTGCGCACTGCCAGCAGATTGCGAGTCCTGCACCACTGCTGGCATTACGCAGATGAACATAAAGAAGCATAAACATTTTGAAGGCACATAGTTATTAATTTATTTGTTTATTTATTGGAAGTGAAGGATGCAGAACTAAACTTCTTTAAATTAAAGAGCTGTCTTGGACATCTCAAAACCCAAATGGGAGATCTGAGTTAAAGAACAAATGGTATTTTGGGACAGCTTAAGATTTGAATATTCACAGTCATGGGTTTATATTAGTAGCTTGAAAAACTTCAGATAGATTTTGCTTTTCTTTGCTCATAGGCAGACAGTGCTTTTGGTTTTTAAAAGATGCATAGAACTTGTGTGACAGAGAGCCTGTTTAACATTTGCCTTGTCTGACAGATTTCACTTGCTCAGCCTAGCGTTTTGATGTAATTCAGTTCTATGTAGAGTCATATTTAAATTAGATCAGTTAATTTCTGGTCATAGTGGTTTCTATCAGTATCGTAACCAGAATGTTTCTGCCTATTCCTGCCCTTTTTTTACCTTTTTGTCCTCCTTTGATTGATGTGCAATCTTTTTTAACCTATACGAGCAATCTGTGGTGAAACCCTGCTTGTTTGGAAGATGGTAGCAAAGAAGAATATCAAAGACATATGAAAAAGTTATACTGGAAAATTCTTATTGGATTATTGTATTTATAATCTTATGCTTTTGCAGAGTTTAGAAAAAGTCTACTACTCCATGCCACATTTTAAAACACAAATACATCGACTCATTCATTTGGCTTATATATTGTCTTTCCACTTTATTTTGAAAAATAAACGTGTGACACCATGATCTCTTTTCATTTAAAAATATTTTTCCCTAAAACTCTGCAAATATTGGAGACTGTTGTTCCTAGTGGTGCTATCTTCCCGAATGCTGCAGAGCAAGAACCAGGCATGTAATTTGCACTTTATTCAAGACAGACATTAACTTGCTTCCCTCCTTCAGAGTACTACTGATTATTGTATAGGTCCTATGAGATGTTTTAAATTCTCATTTGAATGCAGTAGATGACATGGTGTTTCATCCTAGTGCCAGACAAATTAGTGTCAACTGTTACACCATTCTAACATAAGGCTTTCCACAGCTTTGTATTTCTGAAAGATGTTCTTCATGGAGGACATGTCTTGGTTCAAAGAAGGGTCAGTGGGAGCTATTTTTATGAATTATTTTGCATTTATACAGCTTCTTTTAATCACTGATAATTTACAGTTAATTACATCTGAGAATCCCAATGGGTAAACTAAAGCACAGCATTCAGTGAGCACAGTACCAAACACAGCCACCAACTGAAGGACATTGGAGTTTGACACTTAAAAATTCAGCCCCTTGGTAATATGCCAATAGATATACAGAAAATCAGTGGTGAGTTAGGAAAAAACTAAAATCTGCTTCTTTGAAATTTTTTGTACTGGTTTTGCAGCTGCTCAGGATATATTTTGATTTAAATGAAACTTGACACTTACATCATACAAATATTTGTTTTGTATGCAGTCGGAACAAGAGAAGCTGAAACCTTCCAATCTTTTGTGGACCAGCAATTTGGAATTATTGATGAGAAAAATGTAATATTTCATTTTCATATTTTCAATTAAAGCCGATTGAAAACAAAGCTGTCCAGACCAATTCAGTGAAAAGAAATATTCTGACTTGGGTTAAAAGAGTCCGGAAATGAAACCTTTCATTTATTCTATTAGTTTTTGTGTGTCATTGATATTCTTTTTTTTTGCTCCAGTAGAAAATACAAATGAGGCAAAAAAACCCCCATTGTTATTAGTGGGGGTTGTTCTCAGAAATTTATTTCTTATTTAAAATACTGTCGCTGAAAATATTTAGCATCTCTACCTCAGTCCATGTACAGCTCATGATTCTATATAGCCTTTTTGAGTGTAAAGAAGAGTGGTTTGTACTTATTTGTTGCCTGCTGGCGTCAGTGTGGAAGGGAGTCTGCTCAGAAGTCTTGCACCCTTCCACAACCTACCTTTGTCTTATCAATAGCCTTTTTCCTCCTTTGGTTACACCGGTCTTTTTAATTAAAAAATTTATGTGGTATTTGAACAATACCTTATTTGCTTGTCTTGGGGAATTCTGAACCTGTACTCAAATGTCAGGGAGTTCATATCAGTGTTTGAGTTTCCTATTCTGTTGCATATGTTAAGTCCCATTATGGGTCCCTTTGGGCAGAGATATGCTTTAGATATATTCTTCACATACTGTTTTTACAAAGAAGCTATTTTCCATTGTTCCCACAGATAAAAACTCCTGGCATAGTTTCATCTCTTCTAAAATGAGCTGCTAATGCTGGATTTAAATTCTTTCCTGCTGTGAGTTGCCAGGCAACTGCCACACAAATTCACCTGCAAGCAGCTGGTTTTGTCCATTGTCCCCTTCTCAGGCTTGGATGTAAAAATTCCATCCAGACACCTCGGCTTTCCCGAGCCGGGTGGATTAAGCCAGCTGAGTCCACAGAGGATGGGGCTAGAAAGCATGTCAGTCCCTCCACCTCATGCCTCAGTCTCCGTGCCTGGAAAAGCAGTTACCTTCCTCCAGGCAAGGAACAAAGCTGGAACCAGCTGATACTTGTGCTTCCACCTCCTGTGTCTGAAACACTAAGCATTTTATCCTCAGAGTTTTAAGTGTGAATATAGTTGGATAAAAATGCCATTTGGCTTGATATTTCTTGCCTTTTTGTCAAATGCATGTTTTTTTTCTGGTAGCAGGAATGGGAAAGTAACCTTCTGAGAATATTTACCAGTATTGATTTAGTCTAGCTCGGGTTGATGATGTTCTGAGTGTGCTTGTGTTTTTTAAGCTTACGAAGGGACCACAAAGCCATTGGCATTATTAACAACTATTTGTGAGAGCCTAGGCTTTTTTCCTCCCATGTCTCCAGACATGTATTCTATCCTTCTGGTTTTGAAGGTAGCTATTTTTTTGTAGCCATTTTGATTTTGCTTACAGCAAATATGTAAGCAAGGTTAAAAGTGCATCCACCTTCTATGTTTCCTAATTAGTCAAGAGTGCAGGGAGACTGCATGGGAACAGGACTGGTTGCTTCACAAAACTGATGCAGGATTCAGTTTTCCTGAAACTGATTCTTGGTGCCTTTATGGTAGTTTGTGCTCAGACTTTCTGTTATTCTGGCATTACCTACCGACAAGCTGCTCTGTGGGACAGATCTGACTGTGGAGCAGCTCTTGGGGACATATACCCATGTGTGTTGGCCAGACCTCCTTTTCGAGATGTCCATCAGAGTAGGCTGGTGACTTAGTTTAAGCTTCCCTAATCTGTCCCTGGCCTATTTTAGTACTATTCCAAAGCTGGACTTAAATGGTTACATCTTTTGAAAAAACACGTCAGAGTTACATGTACTGGATCATGCTTAAATCACTGTTTCTGTTAATAACACTAGTACTTTTACTTCAGTAAACAGTTCAGGCCAATTTTTCTGTTGCATGGCCTGGCATTTCCTCAATACCATCATATATCAATGCAGGTCCAAACCAGGAGAAAGCTGCCCTCACATGGTGCTGAGTGCTTCCCGTACCTGCACGTAGTTTCACCATTCTTATGTCCTACACAGTGCTGACATTTGAAAATATTATGTATTTGGCTCTGAGGTACTGCAAAAAAATGAAAGAGTGTCTCATGGTTAGGCTGCTTAGCAGGAGGAAGAGGAAAAGTCACTGTGCAACAATGTGACATCATCCTGGTAAAATATGGGGTTGTTAATAGCTGTAACTTCCATTTCAGCTGACTGGGATTGCCTCTTTCCCCAACTACGTGGAAACATTAGGAGCTCCAGTATATTATCAAAATGTTGAAATCCATAGCTAGTGCAATAAATTTTACCTCCACATTGACACACTAAATAATACGACACTAATAACTGATCTGACAAATGCCATGTAGCGGGCAGAATCCTGGTGGTGGAGGCTTTAGTAGAATTATAATCCTTTCCTTAACGCTGTGAGGCTGGTTGTGAAATCAGACAAGTCAGTAATTACCACTGCTTGTGATGCCAATCACTGTATTTCACAAGTCCAAGGACTCTGTAGATGCCTTCCTATTGCCAACAGCCAAAGCAGACCAGGCCTGGCTGGCCCCCGTCTCGCCCCTCTTGTGTCCGGTGAGTTACTGTACTGGTGCTGCAGGTGCTGGTGCGTCTCCCATCCCTGCCTTGGCACAGGAGCTGACAGCAAACCTGTTGCTAATTACTGTGTGGCTGTCTGAAAGTCAGAAGCCTCTAATGGCTAAAAGAATAATTACAAACTTGGGAAAAAAACATGTTTGTTTCCATCTACTGAAGGAAGATGTTCAAATACCATCAGAGAATGTACAAGAACAATGACAGAATGCCAAAGATGGGGTTTTTTGAACTAGGTGTTTACTTACTTCAGGCTTTGGAGGAAATAGGGCAGTTTTTCTTTTACGAATATTTTGCGTTAAAAGAGAAAAAATAGCTTCAGTTTTGTATCATAAGCTGGCTGAGCAATAAGATGTATCATTCCAACGAATACTCAGCCTGAGGACTTTAGTTACTGAAATAATTTTTTACTTAATACCAAGCACCAATAAATAATACTTTTCATATTCCCACTAGTATATCATGTATATAATAATTTTCAGATGTGCAGACCTGGAATAATACTAAAAGCTATTTAAGTGGGACTGCTGGTTTTGAATCTCGACGTTTATAATTTGCTCTTATTCTTAATCATAATATAGATGTTGATTACTTCAGGTTCACAAGCAGTACTCTTGGCCAATGGCTATTTTCACAGTCAGTTTATTATGAAGAGGCAGACATTATAATGGATGTATTACATTGTCCAAAGACTTCTTTTGGCAAACATTTACTGTAAGGCTCCAAACATTCTGCAGGGGTCTGTGTACCAACCTATTTTGAAGATCTAGCCCTGCGCTGAATTGTTTCTACTCTGTAAATCAAAATCTCATTCTGCAGTGCATAATCATAGCTAATTTTATTAATTCATTTACAGAATCATAACAGCATAGATTTAGTCAGGCATGCTATGGTATTGCTTGCTGTTTAGATTTTTAATAAGTCATATTTACTTTATTTACTTTTTAAAAAATGGTTAGTGTTGAAAAACTGTTGGTATTTTTTTTCTTTGGATAAAAGAATCTATCTTTTTTTTCTAAAACAAATGAAAATTGCACACAAATTTGCAAATAAAATATCTTTTAGCACATTTGGGAGCATTAATCAAACCACTTTAGTTTCATTTCCTCCTATTTAAGACACTTCTATGAGAGTTTGTCTGTTTTTATTAAATATTCTCTTAAAAAGCTTAACAACTTAGAGAAAATTTTCTAATGTATTTCAGTGCTTTCAGTTTAGTATGTGTTTTCATGTAGTACACTAGATATAAAGAACTAAGAAATAATTGATAAAAATGTTTCCCTGCAAAATCAGGAGATTTAACAGTTACATACCCTAAGTGATACACACACACTGGATGTGGAAAATAAATGACAGAATATTGAAACATTTCTAGTAGATTAATATCTCGATCCTTTTCTGCTCAAAGTTACCCTTTTTAAGCTTTAAAACTTCCACTTACAGGAAAAGAAGTTCAGCAGGGGCTGAATGGCATTGCAAATTTAGAGGTAAAAATGCCAATAAGCTGTTTTCTATGTACTTTGTTCAGAAAAAAGGAGGAAGCTATGGCAGTTAGAATATTTTCTGGTGAAGTATATTTTTTCTTTAAACTGTCTATGAGAGCAAACATTTTAAAGAGCTTGGAGTTAAATATATGAAAAATATAGGAGGAACTCCGTGAAGAAGCCAAGGCAGGGAATTGTAATTAAACCAGAAAAGGTCGCTGACAGCAATGATGCTTCTCATTCCAAATTAGGTTTTGTTTCTGCTTCTGCTGAATGAATAATTAACACTCTGAACTTGTACATCTACTTAGCGTTAAGCCTATGACACAGACTTACAAAAGGACTGGAAATCCATACTAATAAAATGGTTATTATGCCCTTGACCTCTGTGTAGTGTAAATAAAAACTGAATCTTAGCAGGGTTAATGGCTTAATCTCAGTTAATTTGGGGCTTCTGTGTTTTTTTTGCACATAATCTTAGAATCGCTTTGTACTGCTCTTCCCCCATCATCTCTGCCTTTCTTGGTGTTGCAGTAGAACTAGCTGGCAGCTACCTTGTAGCATAAGAAGGGTACGGCAGATTATGCCATAACATAAGTAATTTGAATTTAGGCCTGATCCTCAACTCTTTTTTCTGCTTCATTTTAGTGATACCTCTCTGTCACCAAGTGTACTTTTTATTCTTCGCTTCAGATTTATCTGGGGGAAAATTCAGGAGACACTGTGAAACTTCTCTCTTCTCTTTGTTAATTGTACAAATTATTCAAGTTTGTTTAAATAAGTTATTTCTCCAGCTTTTATGTCACTTAAAATCCTCAACTACTTGTGGTACAAGTATACTGCAAGTATCACTTTAGACCTACCCACTGTCAAGCTATTAATCTTTACAAAGAAAAAGAATGAAGGATTGTTTCCCCCCCCATCAACAATACAAAAAATAATAATTTCAGCAAACACTATCTTCAGAAACATATCTGCCTGAGAATCATCAAAGAGTAGAAATGTTATGGCAGAGAAAAATTCAATTTTCTGGAAGACTGTGGCATGCAAAGAAAGAAACTACTTTACATTCTCCTTTCATTTCTAGAGAAGTTTCAGGCATGAGGAGCTCGTCTCAGTTTTGAGCTATGAACTCTAATAAGTCAAGTCTAATAATTGAACAACTACTGAAGCTAAAGGTACTACTGGGTATCAGTAAGCCACCCTGATGGCAGCTGAAGTTCTTTGCTCAAGAATGCTGCAAAAAGGGGCACTACAGAGCATTCCTGTAAATGTTCCACTCTTGTACAAGAAAAACTACGGGAGCTATCACCTTTCTTCATTTTATACACCCTATTGGAAGTGAACACTGAACTTCATTGCAAGACCAGATTTTAATCAGCGAAGTCCAGGCAGAGATTTCAGGCATAGCTTTAGTACAGAAGACAAACTGTCTTATAAGAATGACCTGCTAGGGGAACAGAATGAATACAACTTGCTTTCATATGGGAATGCATCTCTGTTGTCTGTGGAAAAAAAAACACCTGTATGGACAAATCTTCTGAATAAGATATTTATTGTTCCAGCAACATGCTGAGACACTCACGTAGAAAAATGAAGTGCTTGATATTTGCAAGCTGAAATAAAGATACATGTCTGTTTGTGTGCATGTACAAAATCAAATATCTGGGAGAGAAAAACTTGCTTTGGTAGTGGATGCTTTGCCTGTTTCATTAGTACAGTAAAGAAAGTGCAGTTAAAATAATCTATTAGTAATTTATTATACATTTGTTATACAGCTACTTGCAGAATTATTTACTCTTATCTCCTTGTAAAAGTGAAGATTACTTAGCTTTTATAAGAATGAGAAACATTACTTTGCAATGGAAATTTATAGCCAGTGATTCCCAGATAATACACAGTAGCATTCACATTCCCAGCATGCAGGTCCAATTGCAATTACTTAATTAATACTCATTTATTTTGGAAGGTTGATGCAAATGCAGTGAGTGCCAGATGGTGCCTGTTGCTTCTATGCTGGGAGGACTTCTACGAGTCCCCTTGGACATCTATGGCAGGGACTGACCATAAAAGCTTTCAGGTAAGAAGACACCTATGGAGGTCTCCAGTCTACCCTCATGCTCAAAAGCAAGGACTAATTCAAAATATGAACAAGTTTCTCTGGGCATTTTCTCTGGGCTCAGCTTTGGGAATCTCCAAGGGATTTGTTAAAAATCAAGGGTCTTCAAAAGCTAAAATTGGAATCCATGTCACATGAGCTAAGGAGGGAATGCTTTTACAGTGGAGCCTGTGGCACTTGACACTTAGTGTGAGGCAAGATGGATTTGCATGTGTCTCTGTGTGCAAATATGGGCTTTTAGGAGCAAAGGTGAAGTAGGGCCAGAGGTGCATTTAGGTGATTAAGTATCTAGGCAAGTATGTGTCCACACGGGGTTTTACTTTAGCAGACTCCAAGGCGTGAGTTCCTTTTAACCCACAGCTGTCCACTTCTTGCTCTCCCTTCTCCTTACGGGAAATGTAAAGGTAAAGCTTCTTTAGTCATCTCAGAAGAAAGGGTCTTTTTTAGGTCGTGGTACAAAATTGATGTTAAATGAGTCTACCATTGTTGAAATGTTGTAATATCTTAGGAAAACATAAGTATGTGCTACTTCCATCGTTATTACTCTGAAATGAAAAAAGCTACCAAGGAACAAAAGGTGGAAGCAGTGTGTTTAATCCATTCACTATCTTTTCACCAGGACATTCTGCAGTGCAACAGGTGCAATAGAAATGCTTTGCTTTCCCAGATATCCACCCAGTCCTGATAACATCAATCACAAACTTTCCAAGAGCCAAGAAGCAGAAAATAATATACATTGGCATTAGCAGATATTTGTTGATGTCCTGTGTTTAGGAGGAAGAAAAAATCTTTTGCTCCTGGTGTTTTCACCTCTGTTCAAAAACGCTCTGGGCACAAGGAAGGGGTGCAGGTGCAAGAGCAATGGGTAAGCTCTGCAGAAGGTAAAATAGGGAAGGGAGTGCTGAAGGCAAACTTGTTTAAATACACAATTTGTCTTTCTGAAGTCTATATCTTTGGTGAGTTCATTTTGTCATTCACGAAGGTGCGGCAGTGAGGCACAAAGGTTAGAGATTTTCTCTACCAAAGAGGTATTTATGAGCTTTTAAGTAAAAAGAGAGAAAAATATTTTCATTAGAGGGAGGCTGCCAGGAGGGAAATTGATTCACTGGCTCTGTGTGAGAAAGTAAATATGTCCCTTTCACCTAAAATCGGTGCATCAAGCTCTGGAAAGTCCAATTATCTTGACAAAAATGATTTAACAAATAACTGAACAATAGGAGTGGAAGGGAGGAGGCGGAGGAGAGAGGCTCTGGAGGTGGGTAAAGTTAGTGCAGGAATCGGGCCTTAGGCAGCAAGTGATGAAAAAAACTCGGAGGTGGAACAGAAGATAGTCCTGGCGGACTTTGTACTACTGCAGATTTATTTGGCAGCAGAATCTCTGTGTTTCACATTTAATAATAAGATGTATTGTTACAGTTTCTGGCTTAGAAATGAATTCTAAACCATTTCTGAAGTATAGCTGAAGGCATATCTATACATTTTAAAAAAGAAACAGTTATTTTTTTCTTAAGCTTTATTGAAGTTATATTCTTACTAAATTGTTCTTAAACTCCCTAACCTGAGACAGTGATTAATGGGCTGAGAACAAAAGAGGCTGTAAGTATTGTCAATGCTAAGTGTTGCTTTGCTTTTATTTACAATTCTCTGGATTGAAAGCTAGGCATGCTGTTGTCTTAATCAGGCTAGTAATTAAAGTGCTATTTAATGATGTCTGCTTAATGAAGTCACCTGGAAGTACTCTGGATGGGCTGAGACACACAATAGTCAGGGCTATTTTGTGATTATTGGATTGTGAAGAGGGACTGTGCTGCATCAGGAGTGATTAGGGGAACCCGGATGGCTTGACCAAAACCCCTATGGGGGCCTGTGGGCCCTGGTTTGCTGTTTACACAACCATATCTCTTGGAGGGGTGCAGTACTCTGCTGGCTGGGCGAAAAACTGTGAGTTTGATGGGGGAAAGGGCACTAATAGTGTTATCCTCCTTCTTTTTTTTTTTTCTTCTTGTGGAATGGGAAATGGTATAACAACAGAATGAGCTTAGGAAATAAGTTGGAGAAATAATTACATACCTGAACTGGCTAGAACTGAAATTTGCAGCAAGCCCTATGGGTGGTTTTCATCTAGTTCCATGAAGTTTGCCTTTCTCTTGATAATGTACCAAAACAAAATCCCAGCTGTGCATGTTAAGCTCCAAAACTTTCCAATTCATGGTGGGAATATTGTTGCTTGAGCAGCTCAAATTGTGTTGTTAGTGTAGAGTTTCAGTTTGGTTCGTGTTTCCAGGTATTTCTGACAATGAAGCTGCCATTTCAGATATACAGATGGCTTGTGGGTTGGTGGGTGCGCAGATGCGTGCACAGATAGTTGCCTTTTTTCTTTTTGTATTCCATTGTGATGTCTGCTTGGATAAATTAATAACATTGGTATAATAAGCTTTTGAAAAACTGGACTCAGAGAGGGGGGAAAAATAACTTGGGCACATTGCACCAAAAGCAACCTTCTGCATAGTCAGTTACTTACCTATCATCTTGCTTATAAAAATATTATGATCAGTTCTAAAAACTCAGTCAACTAATTCAGGAGTCTGTTCCAGAATCTTGCTACTCTGATGATTAGAAATCAATTTGTTCGTTGGCGTTTTGTAGGCACTGTAATGAAGTAGAAGTGTTGCAATGACCAAAAGTATGTTTTTCTGATGCTGTGCATTCATAAAAGGCTTTATGAAGTACAATTCTCCTTCTTTATTTCTAATGTGTCGTTTTTCTACATGGCTAAGGAGTAGTAAACTCTCCCCTTATCAAAGATATTCTTTTCTACTTTTTGTTGAAGCTTTTTGGAAAAGTTGACTTACGTAAAATAAGGTATATTCTAAAATTGGGAAGTTATTGCTAGAATTAAGGCCTTGTCTTTCTAATTATTTTTTTATGTTAATATAGTTTTCTGAACTTCTGTCCAACCTCCATGGACTTCATTATACAATCTAGTTGCAAGCCCATTTTATTGCTCCCCAGCCTCCTGTGCAATTCAAATAATTTCATCATATTTTACCATATATTAGAATAGCAGAGAATTCCTACTGTGCTTTTTTGTAGTTTTGTGATTGTCAACATAAAAGTGCCTGAAAATTAGCATTTTGCATTTAGCAACAGAGTCAACCTGCCTATAGAATAAATGCATAATATTATACACTACACATTTATTCCTCAGTATCAGCAGGATGCAATTAAAGTTTCCAGGCTTAGATCTCTGTTTCGTGCCAGTTTACACTTCATTTACATTTTAAATAAACGACGACTTATGCTTTTGCCTTAAACTTTTACTTTAGTGAACTATAAACCTCTACCAAAATCTCACCAAAAGGTAAGCAATATGTATACCAATTCAGTCTGACTGAAGAGTCAGTGCAAGTCACCAGTGAATTACAAATATGGCGTTCCACAACTTCTGAAAAACTGAAACACTGTAAAATTTGAATACATAGTGAATCAAATCTAATTCCACTATTTATTTTTTAAAACTCATATCTATATTATAAAGCAAACTTGGGACACTAGCTCTTAATGTAAAGGTACAGAATCCCCAGACCAGCATATCATTCCCAATATTCGGTCAAATAAGAAATTAGGTACTCATCTGCCATTACTTTTTTTCTCTTTGTTTGGACACGCTTCATATAACTGATTCTGTTTGATCCTGCTTTTGTGTCTAGTCCAAGACAAGCAAACCATGATATCCACTGTGTAGAACCAGAAGCACTTCCCTTACCCCACTGAATAGCCTGCTCTGAAGCCAAAGGCGAGACAGAGCCATGCGCATGGCAGAGGACTTGGAGCACATAGGTTAGGTGTGGTGCTCTGCACCATCCTCCAGATATGCTGGTTAGGGAGATAGGACCCGAAGAAAGATGTAGGTGGGTGATATGAATACTTTGCCCTTGTAACATAGATGAAATCTGTTCTCCATTCAGTTTGAATATTGTATTTGTAGAATGCACTTCTATATTATAAGCCTGCTGGTGGAATTGAGAGTTAATAGAGCATTTGTCTTGCCTGTATAATTTGAGTTTATTGTCTACCACCATTTATGCTTGGTTTTCTGTTGCTGCTCAACTTGACTGAATACATAGAAATTTCACATTTCGTATTTAAGAGTTGCTCTTTGGAGAAAAGATCTTGTAGTGGTTCCAAAAAGTTGTTTTTTAGATTTTTATGTTTATTGTATCTCCTTAAACTTTTAATGGAAACCAGTTATAAACCTCAAAATTTTGGAAAAAGGAAAACACCTGGAAGATTCTGATGTTTATCATAACTTGGTAGAAGAACTTTCTGAAATATGGATTATTTTTCTTGTTCTCATGGTGACAGTTACAGGATTGAAAACTTTTATGAGGTTTCCTTACACTTTGCGTTGCCTGCCTGACATGAAGACTTCCTTACAAGGTGAAAAGTTTCTGATGGTATATTTACAATGCATCATTAGCAAACTCTGAAATACAGGTATGCCATTCTAGTCCCTGTGATTTTTGAAAGTCTGACTGGTGATGTTACTGTTCATGTTTTAAAGACTGTATGCCTTTAAGCAATTCTCTGCCATCCTTAAATCTATTCCTTAAACTGATACTTGGTTTTGATGTTTCACCTTTGTTTTTAATAGGTCTTTGTCTCTCCCACCAAATTCAGTACAGACTTTGTACAGTCTCATCTCTATAAGAGAAGCTGAAACCTGGCAGTAGTGGTGTTGCAAGTGAAGGTGGAGATTTATAGGGAGGACTGTCTGTTGTATGAGTGCTTACAGGTGTCAATGGTGAAAAAGCCTGTCCTGTGACAAGTAATAGGATTTATTCATTTGAATAATTGTAGAAAATTCGCAAAAGGAATAAGAAGAAAACTGCACTCTAACATGTGTTTTATGTGTTCTAGTCCCTCAGGTTTAACAAAACATATCTTTGTTTTGAAAGGCTTGCTCTATTTTCCTATTGTAATACTTTCCAGATTTCTTCATTCCATGAATATGTACGTGTATATTTATAAAAGTAAAGAGGGATGGTGGGACAGTTGTTTCTTTGAACCTGAAAATGTGAAAGGCTTTTTCCTTCATCTTTGATTTTGCAGTGCTGTGGCAGCAGTAGGCTTTTGAGAAGAAATGACTGGCGTTTAATTCAGTCTTTTCCTGTGAAGCACTTGAAGGTGTGCCTTGGAAGTGTAGGTTTTAGTTGTATTTTGGTACAAATGCCTGATAAAGATCCTTGTCTTGCATTTTTAGTGGATATTTTTTTCTGGGTAATGTGGTACTGTGCTTATATAAATAGAAAAAAAGCTGCTGTGTCAGAGACAGGCTTTATCACCTGAAAATAATCACATCTGTGCCACTGAACCAGTGTGAGCAAAACAAATTGCTCTTCCCTTTATTTTTAGGTATGAGTTTGTTTGCCAATGGAGAATGCAGAATAATTTCGTAGAATGGAAGAGAACTTTATCCTGATGTCTAGTAGATGTTTTGCCAAAATTTCAGGCTTTCCATTGACCAAAGAGACTCCATAGTCCCCCGTGTAAGTCCACAATCAATCTGCAAAACAGCAGAACGGGCAGCAGAATGAGAGAATGGTAGAGATTAGAAACATAGCCAGGAAAAAGCTTGAGAAGAGAGAAGGTAATTTGCTTTGACCTAAGCAATAAATCTACAGGGCAATAATGACCATCTCTTGACACTCGCAGTGACATTGATCAAGTGCACTGTCCCAGGCTTTTCCCCCTCTGAACCTTGCAGAGTTTCCTGATCGTCTATGCCACTGTTCAAGCTGGGTCATCAAAAGATCAGCTGTAAACAGATGAGTAAGAGCCATCTTTTAACTTCATGTGATTACTTGCTGCATTAATTAGGATTGTCATTCTTCATTCTGTGGAGAGCACAAAGTTATGTGATCCTTAAAACAAACATGTGAAACTTGAGGCTCAGCTAATCTCAAAGATTTAATCTGAACAAATAAGCAGGAAGGGACACAGAGGGATTGAATTAATGAAACTCCATCCTTAGCTCACCTACTCTGGACTGAGTTTTACAGCAAATATTGATCACTGTTTGGAGAACTTAAAGCCAGAGAAGAAAAGCCAAAGAGAGCTGACATTTGACCCACAGGAGTTTTCTGAACTTTTCTTCTCTCTGCATAGTGCAATAAAGTGAATGTTTTGCTTTTGAGAGGAAACAGGTAGGTTTCTTTTTAAAGTCTAGAAGACATTTTAAACTAAGGGAATTTGGGGGAGAGGGGGGAGTACAACAACAATCAAAAGCTTTTGCAGTCTACTTGCTGAAACATCAAACTGCTAGTTCTCACTCCTGAAATGTGTGAACAAGGTAGGTTTTAAGCTTCCAGGGAGCAATTATTCTTTAACTGTTGAAGTATTCAGAAGCTCAAATTTATTGTATTTCTGCATACTTGTGTTTAAAATAAATAAAGTAGCTGTGTAGTTTCAAGTTTGACCTAATGTCCTCTGGAGCCAAGACACAAGCTTCTTTCCAGAAATAGGCTTTCCAGGGTGGAGGGAAGTGCTGAGGACCTGATTTTCACCTCTTATGGCAGTACTGCTCAGCTCCAGGTACATCTCCATCCACTCTCCAGCTAAGGATTCTTTACTTTCCACTGGGGTTAGAAGACAATTTTTTCCTCTTTGTAAAGACCAAGTTATCGGTGTTCAGGCTTTCAGTTCAGCCTAGATCAGAAGCCCACACCTTCTGCCTTAATTATGAAATGAGTCCTTTCTCCGGAACTTTTTTAATGTGCTCAGGTGAGTTTCTTCTAAAAATTGTGATTCTGGCTGGACATCCAATTTAATTATATAGTAGGGAACCAGATCATTTAAGTGCACAAACTCCATGCAGAATTAGAGGGTCTTTTTCTCAAGTAAACCAGCAAAACAAATGTAAAGCAGTACTTTTGGTATCCTAGTCTTTCTTTGAAAGATGTTCAGATAAATAAGGTTTCTTTTTTAATAACTGTCAAATGATTTTTCTCCCAGCTCTGCCTTGTCCTCTCTCACATCACAGTGCTTTGCCCAGACCATGCTGTAACCCTGTGCAGATAATGTTTTATCATAAAACACTGACAGACTCTTCATCCTAGCTATGCTTGTCTCTGCTGCTGTATTCTGAAACACTGCTGATATTAAACCTGCAGCAGGAATGCACAATTAGCCTCCAAAGCAATCTTGCCTCTGGAATCCATATTGCCCTCCTGGAAAATATGAAATAGAAAGAACTTATTCCTCTCTATAGATTCTTTCAGATAATGGCATCCCAAAATGTTTTACATGCACAGGACTTTAAACTTTGACATTAGCTCTTCTAATGAAATGTTCGCAAGTAGCACTTTATTGGCATTCTGTTGGAAATCAAATTGAGTCTGAATCAAAGAACATGAATCTAATGCAATTCTTCCTTTCAGGCATGTCAGACTTGAGGCATCAGGAAGCAAAATTAAAGCTTGTCTGCTGTTCCTTGGTGTGTATGTGTGGGCAGACAGGATCTCACCTCCGATGCGTAAAAAGCAACTGTTTTCTAAAGATGTAGCAAGAGAAAATCCTTGTTGCAACGCAAGGACTCACAGAGTCAACCAGCTCTTTTGTTCTGGGCTCCTGAGCCCATCTTTCATGGTCACTGTAAGCTCAACCCAGTCTCTCCCACTTACTTGGGTTCTGTTGCCTTGAGGAGTTTACCTAGGTTCTGGGGAGGCAGGGCGCGGAATATGATTCAACATACCTCCCCCTTTTTAGTGCCAGCATAATTAAAGCGAAGTTAAGAAAGTACAGGATGGCACCTAGTAGAGATAAGGGGAAAGCGGTCAAAAGCTATACACATTTACTGTCTAACTGTGCCATTTAATGCTAGTCTGATTCATAACTAACATCACTGTGATATAGGAGTGTATGCGGGGGGGGGGG
>Ga0065711_1040104_pt1 | contig 17234 bp, 21 predicted proteins | sample Hoacrofraction12_FD_59098 | JGI IMG/M metagenome (GOLD analysis project Ga0065711, IMG submission 59098) | Hoatzin crop microbial communities from Cojedes, Venezuela - Epithelial fraction 12 v2 (version 2) | ecosystem: Host-associated > Birds > Digestive system > Esophagus > Crop | place... | reverse complement strand
GTAACTAGTGGTGTCCCCCAGGGGTCAGTACTGGGCCCAGCCTTGTTTAACTTCTTCATCAATGACCTGGATGAAGAGTTAGAATGTACCCTCAGCAAGTTTGCTGATAACACCAAACTGGGAGGTGTGGTAGATACACCGGAAGGCTGTGCTGCCATTCAGAGTGACTTGGACGGGCTGGAAGTTGGGCAGAGAGGAACCTGATGAGGTTCAACAAAGGCAAATGCAGGGTCCTGTACCTGGGGAGGAACAACCCTATCCATCAGTACAGGCTTGGGGTGGACCTGCTGGAGAGCAGCTCTGTGGAGAGGGACCTGGGTGTCCTGGTGGACGACAGGTTGCCCATGAGCCAGCAGTGTGCCCTGGCTGCAAAGAAGGCCAATGGCATTCTGGGGTGCATTAGGAGGAGTGTGGCCAGCAGGTCGAGGGAGGTTCTCCTTCCCCTCTACACTGCTCTGGGGAGGTCTCATCTGGAGTACTGTGTCCAGTTGTGGGTTCCCCACTTCAAGAAAGATGAGGAGCTACTGGAGAGAGTCCAGCAGAGGACTACAAAGATGATGGGGAGACTGCAGCATCTCTCTTAGAAGGAAAGGCTGAGGGAGCTGGGCTTGTTCAGCCTGAAGAAGAGAAGGCTGTGAGGGGACCTAATATATACTTACAAATATCTGAAGGGTGGGTGTGAGGTGTATGGGGCCAAGCTCTTTTCAGTAGTGCCCAGCGACAGGACAAGGGACAATGGGCACAAACTGAAGCACAGGAATTTCTGTCTGAACGTGAGGAAGAATTTCTTCCCTCTGAGGGTCACAGAGCACTGGAACAGGCTGCCCAGGGAGGTTGTGGAGTCTCCTTCTCTGGAGAGAATACAGAGTCCTGTCTCAGCTGGAGTCCGTGTTAGACATGAGGGGGATACATGCATCTTCCCTTAGGACAAGCTCTCACCGTCCATCTCCCTGTGGGCACAGTGGGAATTCAATGGTGTGAGTGACATCCTGACCATCGAGGCTGTACTGCAAGGTCTTGACACCCTTGGCCACCGTCGTATCCTGGAAATACAGGGGAACCTCCTGGAGGTTACTGGGAACAGAAGATGGTTATGGGGGGATATTGAGAAGTTACTAAAAAACTGCAGGTGGTTACTGGGAAGCTACTGGGAGGTAAGTGGGGGTGACTGTAGTCCCAGCTCTCACCTGTGCCTGTCCATGGATCAGGGCATAAAGGAGGCTGTGTTGACCCTGAAAGATGGACTGAGGGGTGCCTCCCAGTACGTCAACCTCCAGACCACAGGGCAGGGTCCAGCTCAGAGAGACTCTCTCAGCTGCTGGCTTGGGGGCCTGCTTCAGGCACTTAAACACCTGGAAACAGAGGGCAGGACACCACAGTTCGCAGCTGCACTAGGGCTCGGCCCATGGCCCCTGATGTTGGTGTTCCCTGGGGGACAGTGGAATGTGGACCGGCTGGGTCCCCTCAGTGCAGTCAGGACTGTGGGTTATAGCGGGGCAGAAGCCCGGGCACCTGGATTCTGAGTGGGTTGGGGCAGTGGGGTAGAGTTAGGGGAAGCCTGAGTGCCTGGGTTCCTGGGGCACCTGGATCTTGACTATTGTGTGTGGGTGGTCCAGGTGCTGGGATACTTGGACAGAGCTGGAGAACACAGGCTGGAGTCAAAGCTGGGGGAACAAAACTGGGGTGCAAAACAAGGGGGCAGGGGGAAGAGTAGGGAGTGAGGGACTGGGGTTGGAGCTGGGGTTAGACAGGAAGCTGGCAGTGTAGAGCTGTGGCTCGGGGCAGAGCTGGAGTCAGACTAGTGGGGCAGGGGCAGAGCTTGGGGGCACACCAGGGTGTACAAGCCCTGTGCCTCAGTCTCCCTGCTCCCTCTGGGAAGGGTGCCTTGGTTATGGGAGTAGTAAGCAAAGACTCCCACATGGGCGCTTGACATGGGACAGCTGTGCGGGGAGGAACGGGTCTTGGGGACACTGGAGGGGCCCAAGGATCGGGATGGGCACTGGTGAACAGGGGCCCTCATCAGGGCTGGGAATGACTGGACAACCAAATGGTGTCTAGAGGACTGGGGGCAGGGAGTCCCCATTACTGGTGGCTGTTGGAGTGCTGGCAGACCTCAGCTGCAATGGCTGCCTTGTCAGGGGGTAGCCCGGCCCTGAAGATGAAGAGCTGGGAGACAGGGGACATCAGTGGTGGGGCCCTGTGCAGCAATCCCAAAATGGGGAGAGCAGGCCCCTGAAAAGGAGAGAGGGGCCCAGGAGAGACACACCCTCTAGAGAGACTACCCCAGGGAGAGAGAGCCACTGAGGGACAGAAACCTCCAAAAATGTAGATCCGCTTCTCAGTTTCCCCACGCTCCTTAGTATCCTTTTTGTTCCCTTGTGACCACCATGTAGTATGGGTGTCTCCTTCCACCCGCACTCCTGTGGTCCTCTCTCTCGCCCTGGGACGCCTGTCCCTCCACCCCTCTATGGCCCTGTACCCAGACCTGGCGCACGTGCCCTTGGGGTGAGGAGTGTTGTAGATTCAGCAGAGAGTTCCCAGCAGATTGGTGTCACCCAGACTGGAGCTGGTGGAGGGGATGCACCACATGGCCTCAGTCAGGTTGTCCTGAGTGTGTTCAATACTTTGCCTGCAGGGAGCACAGTGTGTTTGGAGAGCACATTGCTCAATGACAGCGCTAGTGCTCCCTGAGATTCTGCCCTGTAGCACTTCCCACAGCTATGCCATAGGGTCCTCTGCAAGACCCTGCCCCATAGTAGTTCTTGAAGAGACCTGGCTTCATAGTTACTACAAGGCTCTGCTCAGCAGAATGCCATGAGGTGCTATCCCGTAATGCCACAAAGATCCCACGCCCAGAATCCAGCCCTGCCCTACAGTAGTCAGCCAAGCCCTCCAGCACCCTGCCTTGCGCCATACCTACCAGCAAATTTCAGAACATGCACACCTGCCCTCCAGCATCTAACCCTGCCCCAGCAGAACACATTCCAGACCTACAGCACCCAGCCTGCCCCATGATTGCTCACGGGTAGATGCCCACAGATGTTTCTCCATTGCAGTAGGTGTTGAAGTAGCAGCCCATGGGCAGGCTTTTGAGAAGGAAGAGCAGGGACTCCTGTGGAAAGATACAGCAGACAGGTCCTGGGAGACACTGTTGGGGGGTACAGATGTCTTTGACCATAGTCTGATCCTCCTAAAGATGCTGCACTCCCCTGGATGACCTGACCCACTGCCCTGAACTCTCCTGGGAACCTGAGATATTTCAGCATGATTTCAGGCCCCACCAATCCCTCTTCATGCCTCTGTCTATCTGTAGATGCCTGCCCTGACCCACTCCCCTGCAGCCTGCTCCTCCACCCCATCCTGGCCCTTTCTGTGCAGGGGTACCTGTGCATGCTCAAGGAAAGTGGTGTCTGGGAGGAAGATGAACTCTCCAGACTGGTGCCACCTAGGTACTGTCTCAGGGATACTGGGTACCAGTGTCACCAGCACCGTGGGGTCACCAAGCAGGGAGCCTGGAGGAGGTATGGGGTGGGATGAAGGCCAGATAGGGACCCCTCTCCTCCTCCTGGTTCTGATTCTCATTGTGCTTTCAGCTTCCACCATCACAGAGCCTGTGACACCCCACACTGGTACCTCAATATCCTACTGTACTGTCCACTGATTGCACAGCCCAGTGCCCCACGTCATCAAACCCAGTGCCTCCAACAGAGCTACCCAGTGAGCCCTAACATAAAACTCCATGCACACATCCTACTGTATCTGATACCTCGCCACAGTGTCCCCAGTACCCTACCCTGGAGCCTCAGGGCCCCAACTATCCCACTTGAATGCCTCACATTCCCATCTTAGTGTCCAATGATGTCTCACCTCCCAGAATCCTCAGTGTCTCCCAGTGCCCCAATACCTCCTGCAACCCGGAGGTGACCCCATGTTCTCTCCCCAGCTGCACTCACCTCGAGGGGTCCCAGAGTCTCCCTTCTCTACCTCAGCACTGAGTGCAGTGGGGTCTCCAAAATACACCAGCAGCTGCAAATCATGCTGACTTGGGGGGCTTCCGGGCAGTGAGACCTGGAGAAGGGGTGCCTGGGCATAAACAGGATGAGGGGACCAGACCCAGCGTTTAGCCAGGAGCACAGGAACTGATCCCAGTGCAACCTCTTTTTCCCAATGGTGAGACCCCTCCCCAGCTTCTCCTGGGATCCTGGCACTCAGGGGGGCACACCTGTGCAGTGCTGCAGTCCTTGGCGGTGTAGATCAAAGGGGTGAGGGTGAAGTTGGCCTGGACATTGACAACTCCACAGGGTGACTGCAGCCTAGCGGTCAGCAGCAGGCTGTAGGGCAGCGTGCTAGTGAGACAATTCCAGACTTCAAGGAGAAACATGGCATTGGGAAGGGCAAAGGCTCTCCTTGTAGGGGTGGGGGAGGCCGGATTTGGCATCCATATATAGGACATATGGAGAGATCTGGGTGTTGTCAATAAGGCATCTGGAGAGGTCCATGAGTCTGTTTATGGGAAATATGTGTGGGAGACGTGGACCCCCTCACAAGGTGCCCAGGAAGCAGGCAAACACCTCACCTGGATACTGAGAGTGATCCTGAAGGTATCCCAGATTCTCCCAGCCCTCTGCAGCCTTGTGCAGCTGCTGGGTCTCGGTGGGGGGGGGAGGGACAGAAAGCTGATCATCAGGAAGACCATGGGCTGCTCATGCTGTGCCCCTGTGGTGGTTCACCCATTTGTCCGTGGATGCTGGTATGCCATTCTGCAGCATGGCCTGGACCTTGGCATCCTCACTGCAGGCCCGGAAGGAGTAGATTGCCGTGTGGACAGTCCAGGGGGAAGACAAAGATGACTTCTTTGGAGATCTGGCTCTTGTTCTGGTAGATGAGTTCGAAAGCCACATTGGCCACATAATCATGGATAGCAACCTCCACCACAGCACTACACAGGGGCGTTTCATACAGGGGTATGTGGAGGCACTTCCCCAGCAAAAAGGATGCTATTGTTGTTGGGGTAGATGCAAGCTGTCCACCAGCACACATGAACGACACATGTCCAGGGGGTTGCCTGGAGCTGCTTCAAGTATGTGTCTATTCCAACTCTGGAAACCAGGACTAGGTGACCAATGTTACTGAGGATCTAGTGTAAGCCTGTCATAGAACACTGTCTGCCCCCCACTCCCCAGCTTCCCTTTTTCCCCACATCTCCATTCCCCACATGTTTCATGTTGAACTCTTGACTATTCCCATCCTTGCATCACTGTGGGAAGATCCAGTCCAAATATTTCCCCCTTCAGCTGCCTATCCTCCTCCTTCCTTTGCCCCCCTCTGGGAACATCCTCCATCCCCCAAATGTCTCTCAGCTGTATGATCCCCAGCTCACTGTCACGAGTGTAGGATTTGCCTAGAAGTCCAAAGCTCTGACATAACATTTCTGGAGACCTGCAGACAAGAAGGGTCTCCTGTAAGAGGAGATCCACAGAAACCACCAGGCAGCTCGTATCTGATGAAGATTCTTTGTCATTTCTCCAGTCCTTCACACACAGCTGGAAACCCAAATCCACACTTTACAGGTGGAGCAGACCCAGGGATGCAGAAAACTGTGTTAATGAGCACTGGGATGTCACCAGGAGTATCTCTGCACCAAGGACAAGTGCACCCCGCCTCCTCCACGGGAGAATTTTGAAGAGGACTGAGGGACAGCAAAGGGAGATGGAGGGAAGAAGGTGTGAAAGCAAGAGTGGATGGATGGGTGGATGGGTGGATGGATGGGGCTGTATTGGGATGAGCAATACATGGGTATCATCCATCCATAGCTGGGTGGATAGATTGGCAAATGAGGTCCATTTTGGGACAAATGGATGCATATGTGGACAAACAGAGAGGCATCAGAATTTTTTTTTGAAATGGATGGATGGACAAGTGGAGGGATACATTTTAGAACAGATGAGCAGGCACCCATCACAAACAGTATTGTGTGAATGTAGCTGCACAAGAGATAGCACATGTGTTTTGGTTTGGCCTGGATAAATGCCAGGTGCCCACCAAAACTGCTCTATCACTCCCCCTCCTCAAATGGACAGGGGAGAAGAAAGATGATGAAAGGCTCGAGGGTTGCCATAAGGACAAGGAGAAATCACCCCCCTGTTACTGTCATGGACAAAACAGATTGAACTTGGGGAGAAAAGGAAGTTTAATTTATCACCCATCAAATCAGAGTAGGATAATGAGAAATAAATCTACATCTTAAAACACCTTCCTCCTACCTCTCGCTTCTTCCCGGGCTCAGCTTCACCCCCGATTTCTCTACCTTCTCCCACCAAACACGGTAGAGGGACAGGGAATGGGGGCTGCAGTCAGTTCATCACTTGTTGTCTCTGCCGCTCCTTCCTCCTCAGGGGGAAGACTCCTTACACTCTTCCCCGGCTCCAGCGTGAGGTCCTTCTCATGGGAGACAGCTCTCAACATACTTCTCCAACAGGAATCTTTCCCACATGCTGCAGCTCTTGGTGAACTGCTCCAGCCTGGGTCCTTCCCATGTGGAGCAGTTCTTCAAAAACAGCCCCAGCATGGGTCCCTTCCATGGGGTGCAGTCCTTCAGGAACAGGTGGCTCCAGCGTGGGTCCTCCACGGGGTCACAAGCCCTGCCGGCAAACCTGCTCCGGTGTAGGCTTCTCTCTCCACGGGTCCACAGGTCCTGGCAGGAGCCTTCTCCAGTGCCGGCTCTCCATGGGGTCATGGCCTCCTTCAGGCATCCACTTGCTCCGGCGTGGGGTCCCTTCCATGGGCTGCAGGTGGATATCTGCTCCACTGTGGACCTCTATGGGCTGCAGGGGTACAGCCTGCCTCACCGTGGTCTTCATCACAGGCTGCAGGGGATAAGTCTCTGCTTCAGCATCTGGAGCACTTCCTCGCCTTCCTTCTTCACTGACCTTGGGGTCTGCAGAGTTGTTTCTCTCACATCGCCTCACTCCTCTCTCTCCACTGACACTTCCCTGGAGTTTTTTTTCCCCTTAAATATGTTATCACAGAGACACTACCACCATCGCTGACTGGCTTGGCCTTGGCCAGAAGTGGGTCCGTCTTAGAGCCGGCTGGCATTGGCTCTATCAGACATGGTGTAAGCTACAAGCAACTTCTCACAGAAGCCACCCCTATACCCCCCCCCACTACCGAAACCTAGCTACACAAACCCATAATATTATGTGAGGACAAGTTCATGGAGTAGGTTGTGAGGGAAGGTTGAAAGTCCAGAAAATAAGGGGGAACATGATGGAGACAGAAATGAGGCCAGGGTCAGGTATTCCATAACTGCAGAACAAATCCCAGAAAGGCACTGGGAGAAGGGTGTAGTTCAAGTGATAGCTGGCTGTCTTCTGGCCAAGTGCCAGGTGAAAGGGACCGCCCTCCGCCCCAAACCCACCCATGTAAATCTCTCAGGTTCAGACACATTTGTGTCTCCATTTCCCGCTCTGGGGTGACAGGATGGGGAGCACCAGAAAAATCTCCTCTCCCCCATCATTCTGACTGTGTGGGCAGACAGAGCAAATAGGGTGTAAGTCCCTGGGGGCCTAGGGGTGAGGGATGGACAGGTGGATGGATGGAATAGGGGCAAGCTCGCTCCAGTGAACAGGGACGATGAACAGAGAACAGAATAACAGAATGTTAGGGGTTGGAAGGGACCTTTGTGGATCATCTAGTCCAACCCCCCTGCCGAAGCAGGGTCACCTACAGCAGGCTGCACAGGAACTTGTCCAGGCGGGTCTTGAATATCTCTAGAGAAGGAGAATCCACAGCCTCCCTGGGCAACCTGTTCCAGTGCCCTGTCACCCTCAGAGGGAAGAAGTTCTTCCTCGTATTCAGACGGAACTTCCTGTGCCTCAGTTTGTGCCCATTACCCCTTGTCCTGTCGCTGGGCACCACTGTAAAGAGCTTGGCCCCATCCTCCTGACACCCACCCTTCAGATATTTAAAAGCATTTATAAGGTCCCCAAAGGACAGAAGAACAAGTGAAGCACAAACAAGCAGACACTCACCAGAAGCAAGGCCAGAGCCAGCAGGGACAGGCTGACAATCAGATGGACAGAGGGAGAGATAGAAGAGGGATGGGGAGAGAGAGTAAGTGGCAGACGGATGAGATGTAGGAACAGAATGCGGGAGGGATGGAGAGACAGAACAAGAGATGTTTGGGCAGGCAGGAAGACGTAGGGCTACTTCAGGAGAGGGATGGCTGCGATGGCGAGTGAAGCGGAGGGGCAGGTGGACAGAGGAATGGGCGGGAAGATGGGGAGGCAGGGCTGTGCGGGTGGAGACCCATCGATGCGAACCTCCTCTGGAGCGTCGGGCACCCGGTTGCCCGGGGCCTGTGGGGGCCGCGGGGGTGCTGGACGCCAGGTGGCCTGGGCGGCTGTGGGATGGGGAGGGGAGAGGGGATCTGAGCGGGTTCCCTGGACCCCCCTCCCCACCTCAGAAGTGAGTGGCAAGTGGGCGGGAGCATCTGCAAACTGCGCTGCGGGATGCCGCACGGCAAGACCGTCTGCACCCCCTGCCCCGCCAGCAGCCGAGCCCCAGGGAGGGCGTTCCGAGCAGGGAACCGCGTCCCTGGCTGCCAAGGGGGCTGCAGGCACAGCCAAGGAAGGGGCTGCAAAGCCCTCTGCAGGACTGCTCCTGTCCAAGGAGTCTGTCAAATGTCCCCCACCGCCCGGCCCTCCCCCTCAGTCCTCACCTCTGGTGTCGTGGGCAGCCGCTGTCAAGGGCCCCCCGAGAGTGGGGCAGTGCCTACTGCATGCCCGAGGAGGTGGCACTTGTCCCTCCAGGAGCCTGTCCCCCTGCCCGGCCTGCAGCACTGCCTGGGTCCAGACACTGGTTAGTGCCAGGCTGTTAATTGGGTGGTGGGTTCCTCCATCTCCACCTTCCTCGCATGATCCAGCCCCATGCTCGTGCCTCTCTGGCAGCCATCTCCTGGCTGAGACAACCCACCTCGCTGCTGTTCTCTAGACACTCAAGGGGCCAAATTGCCTTGGACTACAGGCTGGTCACCCTCACCTCCTTCCCTAGAAAGATGATGGGGCAGCTCAGTCTGGATGTCATCATTAAGCAAGTGGAGTAAAATAAGGTCAACAGGAGTAGTCAACATGGATTCGCCAAGGGGAAATCACGCTTGACCAATCTGATAGCTTTCTGTGATGGCATGGCCGGTTGGGTAGATGAGGGGAGAGCATTGAATGTTGTCTATCTTGACTTCAGCAAGGCCTTTGACACTGTTTCCCATAACCTCCTAGGGAAGCTCAGGAAGTGTGGACTAGATGAGTGGTCAGTGAGGTGCATTGACAACTGGCTGAATGACAGAGCTCAGAGGGTTGTCATCAGTGGTGCAGAGTCTTGTTGGAGGCCTGCAACTAGTGGGCTTCCCCAGCGGTCAGTACTCAGCCTTGTTCAACTTACTTGTCAATGACCTGTATGAAGGGACAGAGTGTACCCTCAGCAAGTTTGCTTATGACACAAAACTCGGAGGAGTGGTGGATACACTAGCAGGCTGTGTTGCTATTCAGTGAGACCTGGACAGGCTAGAGAGCTTGATGGAGAGGAACCTGATGAAGTTCAACCAGGGCAAGTGCAGGGTCCTGCACCTGAGGAGGAACAACACCATGCACAAGCACAGGCTTGGGGCTGACCTGCTGGAGTGCAGCTCTGTGGAGGGGGACCTGAGTTTCCTGGTGGATGACAAGTTAACCATGAGCCAGGGCTCCATTAAGAAGAGTGTGGCCAGCAGGTTGAGGGAGGTTCTCTTCCCCCTCTACTCTGCCCTAGTGAGGCCCTGTCTGGAGTACTGTGCCCAGTTCTGGGAGAGAGTTCAGGGGAGGGGTACAAGGATGATGAGGGGACTGGAGCACTGCTCCTATGAGGAAAGGCTGAGGGAGCTGGGCTTGTTTAGCCTGAAGAAGAGAAAGCTGAGAGGGGATCTTACAAATGCCTATAAATATCTTTATTGTGGGTGTCAAGAGGATGGGGCCAAACTCTTTTCAGTGGTGCCCAGCAACAGGACAAGGGGCAATGGGCACAAACTGAAGCATAGGAAGTTCCGTCTGAATATGAGGAAGAACTTCTTCCCTCTGAGGGTGACAGGGCACTGGAACAGGTTGCCCAGGGAGGCTGTGGATTCTCCTTCTCTAGAGATATTCAAGATCCACCTGGACAAGGTCCTGTGCAGCCTGCTGTAGATGACCCTGCTTCGGCAGGGGGGTTGGACTAGATGATCCACAGAGGTCCCTTCTAACCCCTAACATTCTGTGATTCTGTGATTCTGTCTGCAATGGTCCTGATGCTCATGAGTAGGCAAATGAGTCCCAGGTATAGGTGCTACATTCTGTGTTGGAGTAGCTAGGGAACACTTTCCTGCCTCTTGGATCTTCATTTCCTCACCACAGGTGATGTGTAAGCCGCATGCTTGGTCAAAAAGTGCCTCAAATCATAGAACCATAGAATCATTAAGGTTGGAAAAGACCTCTAAGATCATCAAGTCCAATCACAGAATCACAGAATCATTAAGGAACGCTGAACTGCTGACTCCTTAACTTACCTTCATCTTCCTAAAACTTCTGTGCAGCTGGGCTGCATCCTTGAAGGTTCTCACTGATTCCTAATGGCAACCACTTGGTGGCTGTGGACTGTTTTGGGGTGCTGGACCTCCAGAATTTCTTTTCTGAACATTTCTGGAGGATGTCAGCCCCTTCAAGTCAGGGCCTCTTTTGGTTTGCGAAGAAGTAATACCTGGTCTTAGTGTGGCATAAAGGTAGTCTGCTCAGATGCTCAAAGATTTTCTGTTGAGGAAGGACAGCAGTTTGTTGCATCCAGAATAGGAAGCAGCCAGGTGACCAACCTGAGTGGTGGCAGTTATATAAGGAGTTTAGCACAGGTCTGGAGGGCAGCTGTGTGCTGCTGCTGGGGGGATAATTGTAGCCACCCCCTTGCCTCTCACATACATGCATGGTCTGAAGTTCTCCAGTGTTCACCCTGTGCTTTCATTTGTGAGTTCACCCCTGGTAGACAGCACTGCTCAGAAAGGAAGGGAACTGGGCTGTGGAGAGATTGTGGCCATGGGTACAAATCCATGGAAGCATTTGGGATACTATATTTCCGCTGGTTTCTTAAGCCTGCATGGGTCCAGCAGATTGGAATGTGGAGGGCCCTGGCAGGGAGCAGAAAAGGCCAGCTGCTCCATGATGGGAGGTGAGCTGGGGGCCAAGTGCAACAGTAAGGTGGGTGGGAGTAGTGACCTCACCAACAATGAGCCAGGATGCTGAGGGGTAAGTGAGAGTCAGGACTGGGTCCAGAGACGGTGGTCAGGATCAGGCATAGTCAGTAATCACCCAGCAAGTCGGGTAACAGAGGGTACAGACCCTTGCTTCTTGCTTTCTTCACAACAGCTCTTCTCAGCAAAGGAACTGACCTTGGACTCAGCCAGCTACACTGCTTGACTTAGCCAGCTGAACTCCATAAGGGGCACACGCGCCAGGTCTTGAGCATCCACATCCTGTGGACTGGCATACAGAACAAGCTCTGTATTGTCATGCTACTTCTGTGATCAAGCCCATGTTCGAACTTGTGCCATGCACCCAAATCTATTCTTGTGAGAATAAGCTTCCAGATGTGCCTCTCTCCCTCGGCTGGGGGCAGAAGGGTATCTGGAGTAGGCTCATTTTCTTTAAGTAGTCCCACTTCTAAATTTTTGGTGGCTTTAGGAGTGAAAGAGTTTCCGTTCAAATGGATAGGAAAAGGGAATGAAGCAGCCCGGAAGAAGTGATTTCCCCTTCTCTTTCCCTTCCAGTCAAGGTTGCTGGCAGGAGGAAAAACACAGCTGGGAGCAAGCCTTCCAGGGTCTTTCTACAGGTTAAATATATCCTACAGTGGAACAGATCCCACTGAGACTTACTGATCTGAAAGGGCTTGATGCTCACTGCAGCACATTGCTGCATCTTATCTTAGGGAGGGTCCTCTGCACTGCTCCCCCATGCTCGCCATGCCTTGTTCAAGGACTCCAGCTTGCAGACAATTACAGACAAAAATGAGGTTTAACAATTACAGGGTTTACTAGTAATCACAGGCCAAAGGAAAGTCTCAGACTAACTCTGGAGAAAACAAGCAGGCTTTGAAACTTTCACCAAAATCTCTGTACAGAGTTCCAGAGCTAGATTAGTCTACGGCCATGACAAGGACTAGCCAAGCTAGAGTAGAGCACCAAGGCTAAGGGGAGGCCTGGACACTGCAACAAAACTGAAGCCTGGCCACAGATGGGTTGCCTGTAGTTAGATATCAAATATTGCAAGATTAGGGGTGGGCTTTAGTTTGAGATGAACTTTGGGAAATTCGATTGCCTCAACATAGGTACTTTTTACCAACTGGGATGCTCCAGCCATGCAGACAAACTTGGCAGCTAGCAAAGCCTTCTGGAGCATCAGCTGAAGGTTGTGGAAATAACCTATAATGCCAAGTATGATGTTAGAAAACCTTATTAGGTGACTAAATCCCTGCCTAAGACAACTGATGCATTGAAACTGCAGAGCTGTGAATGGAAAGATAAGAAGCAGAAGTAGGATAATGGGTAAGACAAGCAACTCTGCAGTTCCGAGACTATCTAATGGCACTGTGTACAGTTTCTTCCAACACCTCAGCATCAGAGCCAGACCTGAACAATGAAAACTAAAGCATACAATGTGTGGGACTCATCATCCCATCATCTGGTATTCCAGAGTACATCTCAATTAATCATCTTGAGTCACTGGTCAGAAACAGGAATCTCTGTGCAACAAATCTTTCAACAGTTCTACCTCCAGAGATGACTTCACCCTTTGATCTGTAACTGCACTTGAACACTACTTCAGCTGTACTCCTTGTACTCCTGCCAGGGCCCTCTTACAGTTCATCACAGACCCAACAGGTCTTTTGAGATTAACTAGATCACAAGAACTACAGTAGCCTCCAGGGTACTCGAGCAGTAAATGTCACTTATTTCTTCAGCAAAGTTTGAGGAACTTGTTGTAATGTCAGAATTTGGTCCTCTTTTTGCAATGTGTAAAAATATTTCAACGTATTTTCCTTCTTAAATGTTCTTGTTATAATGTCATTCCATCTGTGGCCATTATTTTTTATACTTCAATAACAATGCACACAAATGTTCATGAAGTAAGAGCGTGCATGGATTTTCAGCAATTAGCTGAGGTTTAAACACGACTAATGTGAGTTTGAAGGCTGTGGCCTGTTCCAGTCTGTTTTAAGAGGTAAAACACAGCTGCCAAAGTGTAAAATACATGTATAAATACACTCAAAACATAGGCATCTATAGAATACAGTTTAGGAAAAGTAAATAATTTTAACATAAATAATAGTCACACAAAAATAATCAGCTTCTTGCCATTTTGGCTGATATTGAGAAACAAAGTAACGGAGAAAATAAATTCTAAAGACAAATAGGAAAATTATTTGTGAAGATCTTATTTCAGACTGAAAAATCAGGTTTTGCCCTGTTTTAGTTGTGTCATATTTTGAAAAATCTGCAAAACATATGAGGTGTTTGGGGCTTCTAATTGTAATTTCCCAAATGAAGTAATGCCAAAGGAGATTTGTTATTCCAGCGGGAGAAATAAACAGTGGGACAACTGACCTATCTCATGTCAGTTCCAGATGGAGGTTCGGCTTTCAGCAGTACACAGGCAGGCAGTGCAAAGCCACAGCCATCTGGAGAAGATCTATGCACTGGAAGACCTGATTCAGCTACAGAGCAAAAGCATTTCAAGTCGGGGTGCATCATATTGTTGAGGAAATTTTATGGTACCCCTCGAGGCAAATTAAACACAAGTTTGTGCAGGATGAAAATATTAGGATGGACATTAATGCACAAAGGATACAAAGAAAATTACAGCAGGAAGGATGTATACGTAGACAAAGAAGCCATGCTGTCAATCCGTTAGGTGTTCACAGTAGTGTAACTGAACATCAGATTTCCTTAGGTATTTTTTTACTTTTCATTTGTACAGGCTATTTTGGTTGTCCAGAACTAAGACAGCAGTCTGTGGTCAATAGCAAGAGGGAAATCGACTTACTGTATTGTTCATCTCAATTGCTTTGAACACTGAATGTGGGATTAATATGTCCAAATATGTGTGCTTACACTGAGTTTATTGTGTGTGCAACAATATTCAATTTAACAAGTAACACCAGGCCCATGGAAGATCACTTTCTTTTTCCTCAGCCTTGTGTTCTTTTAGCTTCTGGAGGAACTCTTTAATAGAAAGAACCCGCAAAAAACCCCAAAACACACCAGAACAAAAAATTCCAACACCTAAAAGTGTGGGGTTTCTGGAAGAACAGAGACATATTGTGAGCAACCCAGACACTCTGAATATGGATTTGATCGGTTTGTAGCAGCACAGGCTTCAAGCAGCACAGGCCTCAAGGCCTTTCTCAGGCTTGCTGTGGGAAAACAGACATTTCCCGGGCTGCTGTGGGAAAGACAGTCATTCTCAGGCCAGCTGCAGGTAAACAGTGATTCTATGAATAATGACCAATCATAGTTTGAGTACTGCTTATGTAACTGGGGTGTTTTATTGATAGATGTTTTTATGTATAGTGACCAATCATAGCTGAGTGTTGTACCGAATGTTTATGTATAGTGACTAGTCATAATCGAGTGCTGTCTATATAATCCAAATTCTCTGCTAATAAAGTTGACTGTTATGGATCATATTGGTTGAGTCCTTGATGCCGCCACAACAAATGGCTCCCAAACAGGGACCCTCAGATCGGCACTAGCATCTACGGGTGATTTTTCCAGGAAGACCGAACCCTGAGGGAGAGGAAGCCGGCCGAAGGTGAGTGCTGCCCCGGCACTCGGGAGTCGCTAGCGCACCAATCGGGAAATCCTGCCCTGATCAAGCAGGCGTCCGGGGAGGAGATGGGGTCCGCACTGACAAAGGAAGAGTCAGCAGTAGTTAAGCTCCTCCAACTTATCCTCTTTGTGAGAGGGTTACAATATGACTCGGCTACCTTGAAGTCTCTGTTGCTGCGGCACAGAGAAAGGACTTAATCCCCTCAGTTAATGCTGCCTTTGAAGTTCAGACATGGGCAGATATAGGAATGAAACTGTGGGAAGAAATTAGGATGGGATCCAAGGAAGTGAGCCAACTCTCCACGTTGTGGAGGCTAATACATGACACTTTGAAAGCTGTGATAGCTGAGAGGGAAGCCGTTTCTTCTGCTTTCACTGCATTAACACCCAAGGGAGGGACCTGCTCTGCGACAAGTCTGCTGTTTCAGGGTCCTAGTATCCCTCTGCCGCCTGTGAAAGCAGGAGGGGGTCCGAGTCAGCGGCCCGTGGAGGCAGGTCTAGGAGAAGGAGCATGCACGGGGCGACCGCTGGCGCAGGAGTTTCCACCCCCACCGCCAGAATCGCTGCCACCGCCACCGTGCCGCGGAGAGGGGTGCGCTGAGCTGCCGCCACTGCCCCTTCCAATCGTCCCATCTCCCTGAATCCTATACTGCGGTATCCTCCACTTCCTCCGCCTACGCCGCCATCTTCCGGATCTCCAGTGACTCGTTGCACAGATGAGAAGGTTACGGACACTTCGTTGCCAGAGCCACCAGTCCCTAACCCATATAACCCGTTTTCTCTTCCAGCCCCACCTTGTGCTGTGCTGTGGGATGGGGGGTTGGGAACCGGGGGAGGGTCGGGGGTACGGTGGAGAGGGATAGCTAAAGTGGTGTGTGAACTGTAAGTGGGATAACCACAATACCAGTGAGTGCAAAAAATCAGGAAACAGATCAGTTGTTCGACTTGGATGTGTGGCAGAGAATTGTGGACTCTGTGCATGCAGGTCAGCAACAAAAAAGAGCATTAATTAGCTCCTTTTTTTTGAGCTGTTGTTAGCCTGACTCAGAAGTAATAGAGTGCCCGCAGAATCACCGCGTTTGGTTTATGAAGCGTTAAAAGATGTGTTAGCAGAGAAAAAAGTGGCCAGAGTCATTCAGAAAAGTCCTTTTGTTGCAAATGTACCACCTGAAGAAAGCCGTGAGCAGGGGCTGGGTCCAACAGACCCTGAACAGGAATCGGGTCTGCCCCCCCTCCGGCTCACTGGAGGATGGGATGGTCATCTAGAAAGAAGCAAAAGCGCCATCAAAAAATTTTACAGTGAATTTTGTAAGAAAAAAGTCTTACAACTTAAAATCCCTGAGGAAATCATTACTTTGAAATTAGTGCATACAGCTTTAAATGCTTTTAAGCCCACAGAAACTATCTTACAAGCGGCTGCTACTCCTCTACCGTTATCTCAAAAGCAAGGACAGAGAGGCAGTCTTTTGAAATTTAACCCTACATACGACAAAATTCCTAACCCTCTACAAGAAATGTGGGAGGTAAATCTGCCAAAACCTGACGATCCTTTAAATCCAGAGAAATGGGAAGTGGGGTGCAAAATCCCGCATCTCGAAAGTGTACGACAGGGTCCCTCTACAGCAATTGGCGTACCCGACCTGAGATCAAAAAAAGGTGAATTCCAACATAAAACTGCACAGTCCCTCAGACGCAGTACAGCCGCCGCACCAGCAGCCACCGTATCGGACAGGTCAGCAAACCTTACACCTGGTGGGGCACACGGCCCCTCCCCAGGCAACCGGCGGCGTGGCCTGCGCCCCCCTTGCTGAGCCCAGCACGCTGGCCTGGCCCAGCCTAACCCACAAGTGGCGCAGCGAGAACCATCTTTCTGACATTCAACGCCTTGGCTGGGAAAAAGTGTGCATAATTCAATTACTGCAGATGGTCTATCTAGATGATGTTGTCACTCTGCTGAAAGGTGAAAATATTGACATTACGACTGAAGAGTTGTCCCCTCTATTTGCTTTGTTAAAAAGGACTCAGATTTATTATTTTCCCAAAGATCAATGCCAAAAGCAAAAACTGTTTTACCAAAGGTTTCAGATAAAATTGCAATTGCCTGTACCTCCAGAATTAATGTCAATTTACCAACAAATTTGTATATAATTTATGAGGTTTTTTGTTTTCCAGCCTTATCCTCTTTTAGGTCGGTGATGTGCTGATGCGCAGAAGTTGAAGACTCTGGAATGGATCTTTTGGTATCATATGGCCACGAAAATATTAACCACTTCTCAGAAATGTAATGATTATGTATGTTAACATGGCATAAATATCTAGTAGGAGTGTCTTTTCGGTACACACATTTGGGTAG
>Ga0065711_1040115_pt1 | contig 17236 bp, 6 predicted proteins | sample Hoacrofraction12_FD_59098 | JGI IMG/M metagenome (GOLD analysis project Ga0065711, IMG submission 59098) | Hoatzin crop microbial communities from Cojedes, Venezuela - Epithelial fraction 12 v2 (version 2) | ecosystem: Host-associated > Birds > Digestive system > Esophagus > Crop | place... | reverse complement strand
TCTTTTTAGTAGAGACAGCAGTGACAGGACGAGGGGTAATGGTTTTAAACTAAAACAGGGTAGGTTTAGGCTGGATATAAGAAAGAAATTCTTTACAATGAGGGTGGTGAAACACTGGAACGGGTTGCCCAGAGAAGTAGTGGAGGCCCCATCCCTGGAAACATTCAAGACCAGGTTGGACAGGGCTCTGAGCAACCTGCTCTAGTTAGTGGTGTCCCTGCTCGCTGTGGGGCGGTTGGAGTAGATGACCTCTAGGGGTCCCTTCCAACCCAAAACTTTCTATGATTCTACTTGTTTCCATCAGTTGTTATGCGGGTTTAGTGACCCTTAATGTCTGTGGTTGGGGTTAAAGAGCAGCCTCATTTACTCCTGCTTTTGCTGGGGTCAGAGTGTGAAAAGTCACTGCTGATAGCCCCTTGCCTGAGCCTTTGGTCTGCTGCTTGCAAAACAAGCAGATATTTAAGTAGCAGTTTCTTTGTCCTGGCTTTGTAGTGAGCAGTTGTTTTGTTTATGAGCATGATGTATTGTAGTGTTTATGTGACCCATGAATCATTTGCAAGTGTTTGCTTATTGCTCCAGTATGCTTGCTGAGGGGAAATCTAAGCCCCTTGAGGAAGCTACTGTTTGTCTTTCATGTCTCTCCTGACTCCCTAGTTTGTCTCTGTTCCTCAAAACTCCTTGGTGGGAGACATCTTGGACAATTACCACAGTAAAGAAGCTGGGGTGGCTCATTGCCCTGCTTGCATTTGCATTGCACTCCTCTACAAAGCTGAAAATGTGCATCCTCCTCTCCCAAGCCCACTCCCTGCCTTGCATTTGTGAGCTCTTATCGTTGCTGTACCTGATTTCCATCCTCCTGAAACGATGCTCCGTGCTTCCAACCAGGGTAACTGGCCGCTAGGCTCCCCTGGGATAATCATTCCCTGCATTTCTCAAGTCTGCAGTTCAATCTCAAGGGAGGACAAGATGGTTTTTACCATGCATGGTCTGAGACAAAAGGAATTAACTGCCTGTTGGGTGGTGGTGTAAGATTAGGTGCTGTGATGGGAAATTAGGTTAGGAGATAGAGCAAGGCAGCTGGAGGTGGGGGGGTTGCTGTCTAAAACGCGTGTGAATTTTTATCCCTATAATGAATAGCCTAGACTGAAGCAGAGGATTCATTCTGGAAAGGTAGCGAAATGAGGTGGGTTTCCCAAGCCTGCTTATGTTCACCTGGATCTTTTTCCATGAGCACTGAGCAACACTCCATTAATACCCATGCTTGTGCTGTCTGTGGGGACTGAGGCTGCTGGGCTGAATCAGATTCCAGCTCTGCCCATCCCATGCTTGTCCCTCTGACTACCACCAGCTCAAGATACTTCAGAGCAGCATGCAATCAGCAGCTGGTGTTAGTAAAGAGTAATCCTACCCTATGGCAAAGGGAGGGGGGAAAAAAAAAATCTACTTGACATACAGTGAAATAGAGCAACTTCTCTAGGCGGTAGTCCCAGACCAGGTCTGGCACAGCAGGAAAAGTAGCAAGGCAGCCTAGAAATCAATGTGCATGGACAAGAGCAAATGCAAATGTCTGTGGCAGGAGAGCCTTGGTGTTTTAAAAGTGTGCAGCTAACTAGTGTAGATTTCCGCCGCATGTATGTATATTTATTTAGCTACAAAGATAGAAGAGGTGACATTTTCTTTCCACGATGTGGCCAACCTACAGTATACAATAATATAATATTAGAGAAAAGCCTTTAGTATGGTCTTTAATAAAATACCCTGACCTGACAAGCAGGTTATTGACTATTATAAAGCTGTTAGATTTAATATAAATCTTCTTGGCAGTCCCTGGTATTCATCACATTTTCATGAGTAGCAAATGGTTGTAGATATTGCCAGATGTGGTCTCAGAGTGAAGAGCAACTGAGATAAAAATTGCAAAAGCAGCTAAATGATGCATGGGCTGAAATCCCACTTCCAATCAGACCCAGAGCATGCTGTGAAAAGATTTAGTGAGCTACCTCCCAGCAGTCTGAAAGTCTCCAGAATGGTTTACCCAGCTGCCTTGGGAGAAAGGAGAGTGAACAGAAACTGGATAATCTGATCTTTGTATTAATTTTATCACAGAGATTACTTTAAATCCTGAAGCAGGAGATAATATAATCCTTTATTTGCTATTGCAACTCTGGAGGGCTGCAAAAGTGTCTGATCCCAGGACTCACTGATTTTGTTTTGACTTTGTTAACGTCTTACTGTAGCCAGCATCCAAACTCTTTGCACTGTATGTCATTCTGCTTTCTTGCACTGCCTTTTATTTTAGCACTTCCTAATCTTATTCTGTGCAATTCTGAAAAAAAAAAATCTCATTTCTGTCTTCCCCAGTATATAGTTTGGGCTGTCCCAATTGCACTTCAGTGGAGGAGAGGGAAGGGCCGCTGTGAAGTTCCCTGTTCTCTTTTCTGTAACTCTGCAGCTTCCAGCTTCAGCGCTTAAATTTATTTCTCAGTTGTGCCCAGAGATGTCCCCTGTGAAAGACTTAGTATTGTTGCTCTAGGTACTGTACAAATGCATATAGTAAACCCCATGTCTAGGGGAATGGGAGCTGTGGGCCTCCTAAACAGAAGGGGCAGATTTTCAGAGGGGGGCTGCACTAAAACAGCTCACACTGGTGTTAGTGGGAGACATGTACTCTTGCAAATCGCAAAGCAAACACACGCCATCTGATTTGCCCGTGCTGGGATCCTTTTTGTTTTTTTTAATAGAAGATACCAGTGCACAGCCTCCCTGCTGAGCACTCCTGTTGTCCAAGCTTGTGCTGCTGAGTTTTGCCTTTGCCAGTTGAGTCCTGTACCACATCCACATCTACTGCAACCGGTGAACACAGTTGTTGCCCCTTTATAGGCTTCTGAATCAAACCAAGGGTTATCTTGTAACCAAGGTGATGGAATCAGTTAACCATAAACATGAACAATGCTGCTATGTCCCTTGTACAGCCCTACCCATCTGGACATTAGGTCTGGGAACAGAGGGTCTAGTCTCTAGGTAACCACTAATGTTAAACAATAGTAGTGAAGGGGATTTTTAATAGAAATAATATTACATAATAGTTGCAGGTGCATTTATAGTACCTATCTATTGTGTAAATTAACTGAAGCAGAGTCTTGCATCTCCATACAAAGGGATTAGTTTTTGGTAGGGGCTGGAAGTCGCCTAGAACCGGTCAAGACGACCCTACTGTGTGGATGGGAGCCAGAAGAGAACTGAGTTTGTGCAGAAACAAAGGTCAATCAGTGAACACTGTGATGAAGAGGATGAGCCTTCATCTTGGGACCCCCGATGACCACCACTAGGAGGCACTGCGCAAGCGCAGCTGGGAGGAGTCTATGAAAATGACTTCTTGGAACTGATTTTAATATGAGAGAGATAGGTTATGCATATGTATAGGTGGATTGGGAAACCTAATGAATATGTATATTTTTGATCTATATAAACTGCATGGAAAAGGTATGAGGTATGCACGTTCAGTGGAATTATCCCCCGTGCATCCAGCGCTGCAATAAAGAATGCCTGCCTTTTAACACTACATTGGTGTTACGAGGACTTATTCCTGGATTTCAGTGACAATCTGAGCACTGAGGGGAATTAAGAGATTTGGAGTGAGAGATGGAAAATTAGCGGTGACTAAAAGGGTCAAGAAGTTTTTCTGAAAATTGGTGGCATCGGCCAAAAATCTCTGGTAACCAGACTAAGCTACTCTCTGACAAATCACTTTGTCCTAAAGAAAGTGCCTAAATATGCCATGGGGACAACATTAGATTAACTTGAAAGAGTTAATACCTAATCATAGATTTGGTTTCCTTGATTGACAGACAATTTTCAACAAGAGTGCAGTTTGTCAAGAAGTCATTCCCTTCTTCTTCCAGAAATCTCTCTTTGAAACCATAGCAGGCAATTTCCTGCCTGTGATGGCATTCAAGACATGAGATACCCTTGTCTTTGACAGCAAAGGACGTTGGTTTCATTTGAGCTTTTTCCCTTATCACTGACAACAATAAAATTGTCAAGTGTGTGATTTGAAACATCAAGTTCAGTATGAACTTTTTTGTAAGCAAGGGACATCGGACTTAATAACTTTTTTCTCCCATCTGTACTGATGTATGGGACATACAAATTGACAAATGGTAAAGATTGGCTGATGTATGTGTATGGTAACTTATGTATGAACTATCAACAGACCAACAAGGTTATAATGAAGTAATCTTTTGTATTTTATTGTTAAATTTCCCTTTGTCAGCATTGGTCTAAGGTAATGATGTGATACTTCTTAGCAGCAAAGACAGAAGAAGACTTCACAGTTGATTTTAATTGCAGGCTATGAAATACTGTCTGTCAAATAGTGGTAGCATTATTTTATTTTTACAGAGAAGTTGGACGCATTTGAACCTGATGCAAAATCCTAAAGCCATTTCTCTCCATTCAGAACAAATCAATCATGTTGAACAACTGATGATTATGAGTATTTTAGTTTCTGAGTGCCTAAAGAGTAAGACTTGAAAGTCGCCTGGAATCTGCCGATTTGAGGTTTGCTAAATTGAATATAAAGTCTGTGTGTTATGTAGGGACAAATCAGGTATTTAGACATCCTTCCAAATATTGGCCTCAAAATTTGCTTTGTCAGAGTAAAAGTCCTGCAAGGTGTTCATGAGGTGGCTCTTTGAGAGGAGAGTGCACTTTGCCTTGTGAGCCATGACTTCAATGTGTCTTATGTCAAATTGCTAGCCTTTGTGTGATGTATGTCACTATACTACAGCTGTGGCTAGGTGAACTGTAACATTAGTTTTTAACCCTGTGGTTGAGTCCTTAGGAGGTTTCTGCTTGTCGTGAGTATGGCATACTTTTCAAAGTTTTGAGTTTTGTTTCCTTTTAAAAGTAAGTAGGCATTGTCACACAACCACACCTCAATATCTTTTAGAGTGAGTCTTTATTATGGGAATTCTCAAACTCCAAGTATTAGTCTGTAGACTTAAATTATCCAAATCCTTAAGCCTAAGTTTCTTGTCAGGAACAAGGACATGGCAAAAAGCAAATAAGGAGTAGAGTTTATTTCAGTTATGTGAGACCCTAGAAAGCTCAGAGATAAACTAAACGGAAACATGTTTCAATGTGATAAACTCATGGCAGTGCATAGTATGTAACAGCATTCTCTCTCTATGCTTGTGCTTTTACCCCCGCCCAGGTACAATGTACTGCATTTTAACTTTCCCGTTGCAGTCAATGCAGGTGTGTGTATGGTTGGTTATAGAGGTGGAGCTAGCTGAAGGTAACTTGTTGTATTGCCACAACCCGGCTGCATTCAACACTGTGCCTACACCCGAAGGGTGACCAAAGGCAACCAGCAGCACCAGGAGGCAAGTAGGTGGCACTGCCTGCCTATGCTGAGCTGCTCCAAAAACCGTGGGGTCCTACAGAGGTGACCCAGAAACATTACTCATTTTTACATTAGCAGGCAACAGAAAGCGTGTTGTTTTTATCTTCCAGCCCTCTTTCCACTCTTCAGTTACTACTGCTTTCAGCCCTCAAAGAGCAAAAAATAGATGGTGGTACAATTTGCTTGTAATAGCAATTTAACTTTTGGTGCTGAGCGGTAGTGTTCTCAGCTGAATTACAGGCAAAAGCCTGAATCTAATAGGGTATTTATTTCACTTAGCAAAAATTATCCAAAAGTAAAAGTATAGTTCCTGCCACTGGAAATATGACTGTTTGGATAAAGTTATGGCAACAGTAAGATTCAGCTATGGTATGTTAATTCGAATCTGCAGTAAATCTGTCAAGGTTGAAAGTCATTTTAAGAGCTAAAACATAATTGTTGTAGAACACTGAACAGCAATTTATGTATTTTTCCTAACCACTTGTGGGCTGTCAATATTTCAGTTCTATAATCACAATTTTAACCTTTTAAAGGTTCTTATATGAACAGCAGAAGTATTATTTTATTACTTTTCTTTATGTGGGATTCCTTGAATGCAATACACTTTTGGGGAGGAAAATGGTCTGAGGATAAAAATCAGCAGAGGCTACCTTACACTTGCTTCTCTTTTCTGAAGGATAAATATGTCTGAGTGTGTAAGGAACAATTTGTCAGTCAATTTGGAGCTTGATGAAAATGACTGTTAAAGTGGGGTTTTCTTAGATTTCCAATGCCATTTGACCCTGCAGACATGCTTTCTGTAACAGTATTCTGTGATAACAGGTAGATATGATCTTTTTAAAAAATAAAAATTCATTAATAACCTAAATATCTTTTTTTAATAAGCTTGCTTGTATAATTGAGTAGAAAAAAAAATCCCGTAGACCGCTTTCAACTTGATTAGATAAATAAATTAGTGCTTTAGACTGTAAGTTTTCAGTCCCAAGCGTCTTCATGTGTGGTTTTCCATGTCAGTCACCTTTACTGTTGATTACTCAGTTTGCTACCTGTCTTCTTGGATGAGCTGTGACAGTCACTGAGAAAGCAGAGAGGGGACATGAAGCAGGATACCTGCATCATGCTTTGAGCATGTAGTTTATATTACAGTTAAGAGGTGATCCTCATTCTCATTTGAGAACAGACAGCACATCTGAGGAGCTGTATGTGAGCATCACCCTCCCAGCAGAAACTCTAAGGGTGATGGAGGTGAGGCTTTAATGCCAGACCACCCTTCCCATCAAACTCATCTTTGGCTGTGTTTCCAAGAAATGTGTTTATGTACTGCCTGTCACCCTCAAAAAAAAAAAAAGAAAAAAAACCAAAAAAAAACCCCTCTGATGATACCTTTTGAGTCCTGACTGTTGGTCAATATACCTTAATAATACAAAGGAGATTCTCTGTCAGCTTTTAGAACAAAAGCATCAGCTTTAGGCAAAGAGATAAAGAGTTGAATGTTGTCTGTTCACAGGCAGGAGTTTCTAGCGAAAAGTCTGCAAGGGCCAAGCAGCAAGGATTATGGGGACTGATGATTTTGGATGAGTCCCTATGGGTTAGGGATAAAATCTGGGGCCTTAGGATTTCATGTACTCTCCAGTCACACTTGGGCTCTGGCAGGCTCCTGAGAGGGGTTATAGCAGAGGGCATGTTGTTATCTTGAGTTCAGACCTGCAGGATCTCTTCTGGAGATGCCTTGGGAGCCACTTAAGTAAAAAGAAATTGCAGCTGTTCATTTGTCCTTATTAGGAATTATTTTTCTGAAAGCTCATGAAGCGTCGCTGCTCCAGAGGAAAGTTACATCTACTGATTGAGGACAGGAGGGGAAACGACAGGAGAAGTTACTTGGTTGACGCTGATGTAGCCTTTTCAGTTTTGCAGTCACATGAGTTTGAGAGACGAAAAGGAGAGAGAAAAGGATGGTCTGCGTGCTTACAAAAAGGATGAATACCCGTCTGTACTCAATATTTTGCTATTGTTTTGCATTTTACTTGTTAAATTTTGGGGTTTTAAAGCATTAAGGGAAAGGTGACTTGACAATTCTTTGGCAGATACTAGACAAGGCTGAATTAGTGCAGTGAGACCATTGGCCATCTGCATGGTCAGGGCTGCTGTGACTTTTGAGGCTAACATACTTCACGTTAATAGGTTTTGATGGCCAGAGTCTGCACAATAAATAATGAGAACCAGGGAGAATTTTTTATTTTCTTACTTGTGTTAAAGCATGGCATTTCCTGCTTCATGCAAGGAAGGGACTGGGTGCTGCTTGCTAAGGTGATGGCCTTCTATCAGCATCTCTGGGCAAGAGAATGCAGAGATTAGCCTGTCCCAGAGCATTTACAGTCCAAGCAGATAGGGGAAAACCACCTCAGTGTCAGGAGGGATAGGGAAGCAGAGGCAGAGTGTGAGGAACAGAGTCCCATTAGCAGTCCTTACTGGCTCCATATCCAAATGAATGAGTTTCTGGAATTCCAGATGGGAATGATTCTCACCTTGCTCTTTCCCTGATCATGAAATTCCTCTTGTTTCAAGTCTAGCACCCATAAACTTAGCAAATCACTCTCTGTAGACACATGTAAGACCCTGTCTCTGGGCCTTGGCAGAGTACCAAGGGTGCCCCATGGTCATGGCCTGCATGTCCCCTTCACCAGCAGGAAGGGCAGGTACCTGCAAGGGCATGGGCCACTGACCATAATTCAGCACCTGAACTGGTGCCTGCTGACAACCTGCCTTTCTGACTGTGTATCTTTTTCAATGTAAAGAGATTGCTGCATATAATGGGAGAAAAAGCCTTTCAGATCCTGTTTGATGCAGTCTTTTGGTTTTAAAATCAAGACATCATCTAGCTGTCAGCAAAGACAGCACAAAACTCGCAGGAGAATCCTCTCTGGTTGCTATTTCCCTGTAACAAGAAGATGACAAGAAAGAAGAAAAAGCATTTTATTGTGAAGTCTCTCAGGCTTGCAAATGCACTCTGCCATCCACACGCTTTCTTTTCTTTGCATTGTGCTTGGCTTGGCAGGAGCTTGCTTTATTATCCTTCCCTATTCCTCTTCCCCTCCTGCTCCAAAGCAACACTGCAACCCCTGTTAAGAGGGAGGTGCAAGGGGTGCAGATATACAGAGCCTTCGTCCTCGTGTACTTGGACAGGAGTGAAAGCACGCTGAGAGAGGCCGCAGTGTTGTGTGCTCATATTGCATAATTAAGAGGAAGATGGAGAGTGATGAGGCCCAACAGCATTTGAGGGAAAGGAAAAAACTTCATAAGACAGACAGGGAACATGTGTAATGACACCATGAGATGTAGTCCCAGCAGGCGGCCACTGTTAAGAAAAGACTTTGAATGTGGTGGGCTGCAGAGAGCAAGCAGGACAGTCTGCTCGTTAGACACCGAGGGCTGCACCAAGAGGCTGACCAGTTGCCCCTTCCCCTGAGCACTCTGGAAAAGCACACAAAAGCAGCTGCTCTTTCTTGCCATTTATTTTCATACTTTTTATTACAGTTTGCTTTTATGTCAGATGCCAGACTGCTTTCCATCCCATGAGTGTGCAGGTGAGGCATTGGTGGGGCTGGAGGTCACAGATGGGGTATGCCCAGCAGTAGGGTCACCTCTGCTGTCCCTATCCCATTGTGCAGGAGCAATGCCTCCAGAAACCCTTTTCCTGCCTATTTGGCTGGACAGGGCTGAAGTGATTTCCCTCTAAATATAGCTCAGTGCACATGGTGGAGCCGAGCTCCACTGGCATAGCAAAGCACAAGCAAAACGAAAGCCAGATGGCTGATTCATTCTGAAAGGCAGCATGAGGGAGCAGAGAAGACCAGCAATAACTTGGCACAGTTATCATTCTTGCATGCCTTGGAGAGGGCATTTTACCTTTCTGTGCCACCCTTTCCACTTACCCTTACCCTTAGCTTTTCAATTTTTTTTTTCAGATGTCAGTGACTGTATCTCTCAAAAAGGGATAAACACAGCACACGAATTTTAGGCATGTAATATGAGATATTTAATCAAAGAAGGGAAGCAGATTTATCCTTCTGGAAATCCAAATCATCCATCTTGCTGACTACAGCAAGCCTTGCCAGGTAAGCGTGGTGGTGACTTCACTCATTTGTACCAAATCTGTGTGCTGTAGGATCTCCTTGCCATATATAGGAATATAATTCTCTCAGATCATCTGGGGAACATAAGGCCATGTTTATGCTGGTTTTATGTGGACAGACACCACCTGATCCAGCAAGTAGTTGCATAGGTCAGAGCTATCCCTGTGTGGGTTTGCAGGGTTTTTGGGAGGAATGTTGTTTTGGTTTTGTGAGCATGGACCAGCACGTAGGCAGTTAAAGACTGGGCTTAGTGTGTTTTTTGACTGAGTAGTAAACAAAGTTTTTCCTCTTGTGGAGACACAGGTGTTTCTCAGAGCAGATGCTGGTATGGGTTTTCTGCTCCTAAACAGAGTGGGTGGATTGGATCTCTGTTTAAGGCTCAAAAGTTGTATATTTTATACTTTACTTTCCTCTGACCTTCCCTAAGACCTCAGGCACTTCCTAGTCTTTCCTCTTTCCACCCACTCTGTCTGGAGGCAAGTTTCCAGAGTCCCTTCATCCTGCCTGTTAGAAGCAGCAATAGCTTTCTCTGTCCCTTGCTCCTCAAACCAGGGGCTCTCTCCAGGTCCAGATGTGCAGATTGCCTGTCCTGTCTATGACTAGCTCGATTTCTAGAGCTGAAGCTTCAAGGGATTGCAGCTTAGTTGTATAGCTCTGACTACTCATTTCTTGCATGGTAAACTAGACTGCTGGTCTGTCCACAGCTGGCTTAGAAGTGTTGGGGATGGGGGACAAGAGAGTGGGAGGGATACAGCAACGCCTCACTGGGTGTTCTCTTATGGAAAGAGGGGGAGAGGACACTCGGACAAGAAAGTGTCTGCACTTAATATTTGCCTGGGCTGTTGTGTTTCTTGGGCCAGGTCCTTTCATCTGCCTTAGCGTGTGTTAGCTTTGAAGCTGCTGCAAGAGAAAGTAAAGTGCAGTCTGATTAGTAGATAGTCCTTAGGAAACTACACTGTGCCACTGAACTGTAGCAAATGGATTGAATTGCAAAAGTTGGGAAGAGCCTCAAAACATCTGGAAGATTTTTTTTTTAAACAGCAGCAGTGAGATGGAGTGTGTTTGCAGAACCGTTGAGAAAGCGTGAGAAAGGTAACAAAGGGCTGAGATACCGTTTTCTGCTAAAACACATGCATGTGTTCCTTCCAGTGTACATGTGATTCATATTTGTCATGAGGGGAGAAACTGGAGCCACATTGTGGCACAAGCTTCAGGTGACACAAACACTGTTACAGGTGATGAATTAAGCGCAAGCATTTCAAATTATCACCTTTTTTGTTTGCAGCAGAGAAGGCTCAAGTCTGTTGGAAGAAGAACTAAATGGCACTGCAATGCTAAACATCTGAATCCAAAGCAAGATGAAAGGTATGCCTAAAATCTCTGCTAGTAATACATGGTAAGCTGGAGCTGGGAAAAACGAGTGCAGTTAGTTAATGGCTACTTCTTGAACAGCCACCAGCACCATAGGTGGGACATCAAAGTAATTCCAGCGTCAGGGCTGCAAGTTTCCTGGCTTGCTTAAAATTCGCAACCACCTCCCTGCCCAAACTGGGGATGGATTAAAAAAATAGAACTTCAAAGCATTTAAAGTATCTAAATAGGAGCTGCCACTATGACCTGGAAACTTGATTTAGTAACAGGAGGAAAGGTACAGGGAAAAGTGACACAAACCTGAAGCTCACAACAGCCAGTTCACTGTTACAGGATTTTCATCTGTATTGCTACAAGGTTGTGTCGATGTATTCAGGCCATCCCTAGTTAGATCCTTGTGGTCCCTCGGATCCTTCCCATGCCTCTGGGATGGTATGAGTAGCAGCTGTCTGGTATTTGCTTTGCCAACCTGCAACAGTCCAGATCTGGCTCACAAAAATATTGTGTTGGAAGAAGGCTAGCACGGCAATGAGTATGTGTTTGCTTTTTAACTGTGCATTAAGGAAGACATGGGGGTAGAAACAGCGAGATACTGCAACGAAGCCCCCCAGAAAGAAACCCAAACTCAAGCTGGGAGTGGGCTGGCACAGAGGTAGCTGTGTAGATCTGGTACGTGCTGTGGGTATTGACAGAAAAACTGTCTTAAGTGCTCTGGAGTAGGGATCAATGTTGCTGGCTCACTAGCTGATTAAATGAAACATTGCCTTTCTGCAGGAAAATGGAGCCTTTGAGAGGGTCATGTGCTAGCTGCTGTAGTTTATTAGACTATATTTAAGCAGAGTCCAGAAGTACAGTTTGCTGGCTTGTGTGGCGGCTGAAGCTAGCCTTTCTGACAACTTCTGGGCATCTCAGACCAGGCCCTCCATGCCCTTCCTCTAGCAGTGGGAAGCTGAATGTGTCACAGGGTATCTCTGCCATCCTCCTTGGAGTCTAAGGGAAATCTAAACATCTCCTCTGAGGCTTGCATTCCCCTGCCTCCTGGGCACACAAAAATTAGTGGGATTTTAGACTCCTAAATCCCAGAGAGTTTGAAACCTTGCTTCCCTGTGCAAAAGATTCACTTGGTTATTTGAAGGGACTCACTGTCAAACTCCTGCAATCCCTGCAGAAAGAAATCGCTTTAGTATTGCTTGCTTTATTCATCTGCCATACTGACTTAGGAAGGGTTGAGCACAGGGCTCGCAAGGCAGGATCCAGGCTCTGCTCACTTATCCTGCTCCAGCTGCAGCTTTATGGATGAAGCCATTCACTCCCCATCCTGTGCTCCCTCCGCTCTCCACCTTTTGCTGCCAGGCATCATCCTTTTCATACAGGCAACACAACCACGGAGTAATTGCATCCAGTCTGGTTTAGTAAAACAAACAGACCGAGATTAACCCATTTACTTAGTCAGTCTTTACTGTCCCAGCCCTGAAATGTTTGGGGGAATGATGATTTGAGACTGCTGGCAAAAGCAAAGGAACTTGGGGACAAGCTGCATGTGGGATAACCCAGTGCTGGCCAGGTCTGGACACAAGCAGAGCCTCCCTTCACTCTGAGATGTCGAAGAGGTGTTTCAAGCCAGGAGCTATTGTAGATTCACATTCTCCGGCAGGGAGAAGACACACGGGACATGAACCATGAGATATGCACATTGTGGGTTAAAATGCTATCGTCTTGCTGAGCATAGCACAAAAAATGTGCACATCTGGAATGTGTGGTAGCTGTGGAGGCTGTCATTATAGGTATATGGCACACTGGGTTACTGTGCTGGCTGCTGAGCCGTTGGAGCTGTTTGAGCCTGGGCTAACTTTGGTCTGATTCATGGTGTTAATGATGCACTTTCTTTGCAGCGAAGGAAGTATTCTATTGTCCTTTCTTCTTTGTTTCAGTATGGTTTTGCTTTACATCTGTTCAATATTCTTGTTTTGTCTCCAGTTTGTATTAATTTTTGCAAATTGGTCCCTGCAGTGAGAGCCTGTATAAAGGTATTGTGCCACATCTTCTAAGCCTGACTTAATGTCCCTGAATTTATCTTTTGAAGTTAATAATTAAAAGGGAAAAAATGCTGTCTGGATTTCTGTCATGATGCCAGTTGAGTCCATTTTCTCTCTTGGTGGTAACTATCTGATCTGACCTGCACCCACAACAGACTGTTTTTGGTCGGGGGAAAGTGTCGCTGCTTTCATTTCATGTCTGGCCTGATGAGAATAGTAATGAAAGTGGCAAAGTAATTGCATCCCCAGCTAGCCAGCTACAAAGCAGCCAGGCTGAGCCCTTGATGTACTGTCAATTCCATGCGTTGTGTAGGCAATTAACGTTGATGCTGAAATAATTAATGATGAGAAAACGTCAAAGGGTTCAGGTGCTTCAGTTTGGTTGAGCACCAGAAGCTCAGACTGTTATCCAGGCTTGTCTAGGTGTTGTCTGAGTGGATCTTGTAACCAGGTCTTTGATGCTGAAAACCGCAAAAAGGCTGGGGCTTCCACCCCAGGTTTCACATGTTCAGACCTCTAAAAAATCTCTAGGAGATGTTTTTATGGAAAACAAGCGTATCTCTTCCATCGAATATGAGCTGTTTTGTAAGCATCTTTTCAAAAGACTTAACTGTTTTATTTTTAAAGTAATGATTAAATTCTTTTTAGGGTGATCACTGGACCAGGCAAAAACACAGGGGAGGAGGTTGGCAGAGATGCCACAAATAGAACTTGCCATCCAAAGCAGCACCTCAATTCCCCTATTTCATACCTTGAGGACAGAATTAGCCTATATATTTCCTGGAATTATTGCTATTGAACCTGCCTTGATAGTAACTGCATTTCTTTGGAAGGATCAGAGAAACACCTGCAACTAAAATCTTCAGAGAAGAACAAGCATATCTCACTTAAAATCAACCAACCAAACAAACAAAAAACCCCCAAACCCACAAGTTTTGTTTACAAGTCTGGCCTGGCTTGATCCCGCCAACTGTTAGGTCCTTATGGAGTCAAATACGGAATGGCCATGGTCAGTACTGGAACTGGATGCATTGATTGCCACTTTGCTACCTCCAGCTGCAGTGCTTGGAGAACCACTGGCCCTGTCTGCCACAGGCTCACATGTCTTGCAGGACTCGCATGGTAGAGGACGAGTATTTCTAAAACTGGAGAACAAAATTCTGTGCATCTACTTATATTTAGCCTGACAAGTGTGTTTATTTGCTTCAAATTGGAGATACTTGAGAAAGCTAAGTGGGATGTCTAATATAGTTCTCCAGCACTCCTTTGCATCTTTCTTCATTGGGCTAGATCTGATTATATGTGCAACGGTGTTTTAGGTCCTGCCGTACAATCATCAACATCTTTTTTTTGTATAGAGGAACACAAGTTGCTGTGTTAATGACTGAACTCTCTGTCAAGTGTGAAAACGGGTGAGAAATGGAACTGAGCAGCATGAATCATTTAAAGGAAAGCACGTCACAGCATGTGGAATGTGGCACAGAAATGCTGCTGGTGGACCACAATGAAGATTTTCTTCCTGCATGTCTGTCCTCAGAATATAATTAGGTGTGTGCTACCACATGTGTGCTTTAAAAAATTTCTTACTGATAAGAATAGCGAAGTTTTAAAATAAAAAATTATGAGCCAAAGAGAATGAAAGTAGTCAATGTTTTATTATCTAAAGAGAACTTTGATGTAGAAAAGTCTCATACACCCAAATCATCTATTAAATTCACCTCATCTGTGGCCTGCTTGATTTCAAAGGCATTTGAGTAGACTTTTACAGAGGAAGTTTTAAAAGTTCTTGCATTATAGGTAGCATTTAAAACATCATGACTTATTTATTTTTTAATGATTACATGTACCCCTTGCCTCTTCCTAAGGTAGCAAGCCAAACACCTGGCTTCTAGGTCGAACGATGCTTGGATCATGATCAAAGGGAAAGGTTGCCAATTAACCCCCCATGATCGCTGTACCATGTGTGTTTGATATCATCTTTTTTCCTTTTGATTTATTTAATCTGAGTTTTATATTAAATCCCTTACCAAATTCAGATTAGCCATGGCTTTCCCATTGCTCTGACAGCACATCAAAGCTCCAGAGGACCCAAAAGGCTGAATTAACCATTGTCTGAGTCTTCACTGAGCTGTTCTGAGATATGTATCTGTGTAAGGAATAAAGGAATAGATGATATCTCTGCTCTGAAACTTTCAGAAAAGTTAAATGGGTATAAGGTAAGACTGAGCTAAACAAGAAGTACTGTACAGGGAGTCAGTTACATACAACGAAGAGGGGTTGTATGCTTTATGGAAAAATTGGTAGAAAATAAGTAGCAACAAAGATCTAGAATAACTTGGAATAATTTTGGTATATATTTCAGCAAAATGGGACACATTATTTACTAAAGGCAACATACTTTCTGTTTGCATTAAAATAACAACTTTAGAAAACTTAGGAGGAGCCGCAAGGCACTGTAAAAATTACACTCTCCTGTCATTGCTATTGTGATCATCAGTTCCCTTTAAAGCAGATGGGCAAACACTTTCTTAAGCCTGTCTCAGGGAGCTAAGCTACTGCCAAGAGCATGCAGCAGTGTGGAAAACATGAAGCTGATGCTTGGGAGGAAGAAGGGAACAGTTTGCATGGAAAGAGAAGAGGAATGTAAATTTAGCCCTTGGACTCAAAAGGATTTGTCTTTGTACAATACTGGCTTGACCTCACTAGCCCAATAGAACTGTACCATGGTGGTGCCCCTTCAGCTAACCTCATCCCCAGGGATGAGTTATTAGCTGTTAGGAGGCTACACAGACTGCTCGCTAAGGTGTGAGGAGTCAGAGATAAACGAGCTTGATTTGGTCCCATGCCATTCTCATTATAATCATGACAATAGCCAGTGGGCTGGGCAGGGCTTTGCTGTCACTATCTGGGGCAACTCTCCACATGCCCTCCGTGAAGACATAGGTAGTGGCAGATGCTCTGATGCCTATATAATTTAATCTAGTCTCTTTTGTATAGTAAGAAGTGATTTGGTACGAAATCTTGGGTCTAGCGGTTGAAATTAGGATTGTGTCCCAAGGATTGATCAGAAGTCAAGGAAGACTGGTACAAACCTTTGGACCTGTGCCACACATGGCTAGGTACTTTTTCAGTTTCTTCTTCAAATACAACTGCCACGTCCTGGTAAACCAATTCATAATTTTTCAGGAGATCTTGCGGAGTTGTTTCAGAAATGGAGCACAATCTCAACATGAGAAGAAAACTGTGAAGGAGGGAGCTGTGGTTTGCTGAAAGGACAAGCCAAGTTGTTAGAGGTAAGGAAATCCTTTAGGACCTTGAGTAGGAGCTATATAGGATGGGAAGAATTATCTGTAACAGCAATGTAGATTATTGACTGTTTCTTACAAAGGCAATTGTACAAAATAGTAAAGCATGATACAGTGGCATTGGAAGGACATCTCTTAAAAAGAAGAAAAGACTTGTGTTTGAAAAGGAAGGAGAACGTCAGAAGAGAATAACATAAAATATAGAGCCAAATGTGATCACTCACAGCAATGGTCTGATGGAGAAAGACCCTCTATTATAAAAAGTATTGCTTGTGTTACATGATAGTCTTGTTGCTGAAGGAGGTGATGGAGATCAGGGTTTGGACCCATGTTTTGTTCTCATGTCTTGTGTTTGAGCTGTGCTGTGTGGCCAGATATGAAGGCTATTGTGAAGACCAGCTGCCTCTGTATGGTGGAGGCACAAGGAATGACAGTTTTAAATTGCAACACAAGGAATTCAGGTTAGGCATAAAGAAAACATTTCTCACAGCTGGCTAGGACTGCCCTGGACTTAAGCCATCTGCATACGTCTTGGATTCTACAGCCTGGAGTCTTACTTCACTCAGGTATGTTAAGTGCATGTGTAAATCTAAGTATGTAAATTACCCTGTTTTGTTTTCAGTGTGTAATGTATCTAAGAATGTTTATTCTGAATCCCAGTGAGTCACCTGCAGCAGTTCCAGTGCATGTCTACCCCAACTTTCACATAGGCTGGGAAGAACAGGAACCTCTGGGAAAGCTTTCAGGAGCAGAAGCAACAGGAGGTTTAAGTTGCTCTTGGTTATTACCTTTGCCATTTTCACCTCTGGATCCAAGCAGGCAGAAAGTAGGGCACCAAGGAAAAACGGACTGGAAACCAGGCTTGGGGTGGACCTGCTGGAGAGCAGCTCTGCGGAGAGGGACCTGGGTGTCCTGGTGGACGACAGGTTAACCATGAGCCAGCAGTGTGCCCTGGCTGCCAAGAAAGCTAATGGGATCCTGGGG
>Ga0065711_1040114_pt1 | contig 17236 bp, 9 predicted proteins | sample Hoacrofraction12_FD_59098 | JGI IMG/M metagenome (GOLD analysis project Ga0065711, IMG submission 59098) | Hoatzin crop microbial communities from Cojedes, Venezuela - Epithelial fraction 12 v2 (version 2) | ecosystem: Host-associated > Birds > Digestive system > Esophagus > Crop | place... | reverse complement strand
TCTTGAACTGGGGAGCCCAGAACTGGACACAGTACTCCAGATGGGGCCCCACTAGAGCAGAGTAGAGGGAGAGGAGAACCTCCCTCAACCTGCTGGCCACACTCCACCTAGTGCACCCCAGGATCCCATTGGCCATTGGCCTTCTTGGCAGCCAGGGCACACTGCTGGCTCATGGTCATCTTGTCATCCACCAGGACATCCAGGTCCCTCTCCACAGAGCTGCTCTTCAGCAGGGCAGCCCCAAGCCTGTACTGGTGCATGGGGTTGTTCCTCCCCAGATGCAGGACCCTGCACTTGCCCTTGTTGAATTTCATCAGGTTCCTCTGCGCCCAACTTTCCAGCCTGTCCAGGCACCACCTGTCTAATTTCACCAGCTTAATTTCACCATTGATTCAAAGATAAATGTAAAATACAACACCTGCCTGCGCTGGTCAGCCCAGTGTTTATCTGGCATTTTTCCTGTACAATGAGTGAGATTTGGGTCATCCTCAAACTCAAAACTGTGTCAAGCAGCTTAATATATCATCCCTTCCCAGGAGGGCAAGTATCAGAGCATAAAGCAACTGGTGGCTGCTTCAGGAACAGAACAAAATAACCCTAGTTTTAGCAGAATCCCTTTCCCCAAGAGGGTATAGATGCCCTCCATCAGTCCCAGGCTGGTACTTGTTCTTCAGAAACTATTTAATTCTCACTTGTTGCTTTTTTATACGAGTGACATCAAGGTGCCTGTTCATAGCTGATGCCTGTGCTGAAGCGATTCTCTTCTTGCGATTGCTCTAGGATTTGCAGCCTGAAGAGGAACCCCTCCATTTTTGACAGTTTTCTGCTGTTGAGCATTGCTTTCAAGAGGGAACACGAAGCCCACCTTCTCCTTCACCCCTGCCATCACTTCAGCTCTGTTTCAATGTCTGTGACTATCTTAGAGCAGCCAAACACTGTGCCTTTGTTTTTCAGACAGCATTCGGGCTGTGCGTGCACGCACCGCTCACATTACGGTTGTTTTGGGAACCACGTCTCTTCCGATGACTGGGTACTGGTGTTGCACAGACACTGCTTCTTACGCCTGGGACGGTGTGTCTTTACAAGAACCAAATGATGATTTTCTCAGCAGAAGCAGATAGATGAGTTCCCCGCCTCCCTTGGGCGTTAGAAACAAGTGTGTCGCGTCCTGAGATTTGGTGCCAAGCTTACTCTGACCCCACACAAGTTGAAAAAAAAGCACCTGCCTTTCAAGGCAGCACAGAGGCCTGAAAAGTGAGCCCTGACCCTGCTACGGATGCAAAGCCTTGCTGTGCCTGGCTTTCCTAGATGTCCTGCAGGCTTCCCTTCTTCAGCCACCTCAGCTCCAACCTCACCTCCCCGAAACCTGGCTTAGCACTATCACCCTTTCAGACTTCGCATAGCTTGTTCCCTGAGCCCTTATCCTTGCATTCGCCCCTGCCCTTTGAGGAATTCTGGCTAAAGAGGCAGGGCAGTGCCTTATTTTTAGGTCCGCGTTACCCAGGGATTTCAGCCACCTGTGCAGCTGCATCACTGTATCCATGCAAGGAATTTCCAGTTCAGCGGTGCAGTAAGGTTTGCATGAGTGCGGTTTGCCTTTCTGGCTGAAAGCCTTGCAGAGGCTTGGCCTCACAGCCAAGCTGAGGCTTGTGCTAGGCAGGTTTGTGTCTGAAAATCTACTGTTGAGAGGGCTCTTACAAAAGAATGAAAGAAAGAAGGAAATTTAAAAAAAAACAATAAAACAGCAGAGAAATTGGAAGAGAAGAAGCCACTGGGTAACTGCAGTCAGATCTCAAATCACAAATCACACATTGAACATGCGCTGCAGTGTAAGCAGTTTTTTTCTCGTGCATTCCAGACACATAATTTTTTCCTTTTAATAAAGTAAAAACAAGCCTTCTTGTTGTAAAAATACTATACGTACAGAATTTGTCCAAATGAATATGAAATAATGATTCAAACACGTTAGTTTTGGCTATGCTCTGAAGTGCAGTGAGTGCAGCTGAAAATGAAATACTGAAATGTACATTTCTTATTTTAACGAGCAACACAAAGTTGAGGCTCGTTTTGTCTGAGAGTCGTAACAGTGATTCATGATACTCGGACAAGACTGAGTATCCCGTGCCAGTTTCAAAGAGCTCTATTTTAAGTGCATAATGTGTAGCTCATTCTCCAACATCCTGTGTACAAGGAGGCCGTTTCATGCAGAGCACACCCCAAAGACACAATTTTCCCTCTGTGCTGCTCTTAAACCAAGCCGTCTTGTAAAACCTCACTCTGGAGGATCAGAATAAGCAATCAGCTGTTAAAACTGCTGCTGCTGGTGTACTCAACAGACTGCTTTTACATAATAAAATGGATCTGTTTGTACTCTGCATGGCAAAATATGATTACAACCCTATTAGCGGAAAGCCCTGGGATAGGGGAATCCAGTGGCTAGCTGATGGTGTTAGAAGAAAACACAGCAGCACCTCTCCACTACACCGTTAAATCACGTCATCCACTAAACCTGAAATGAAGTCTGATGGCTTTAACAAGATGTCCATTACTCCAAGGAGGGCGGCACGGTTTAAATACTTCGGAAAATCTACTACTTAGGAGGCCGGTATTTCATATTGTCAAGATACGTGAAACAAGCAGAGTTCCATTAACATCATAACATTTTGCAAACATAACAGCAGTGGTATCCAGCAGGGTCTGCGAATTTATTAATGGAAAAATATTACATCACAGACAAGTATGTGCTGGCATTGAAATACTGCAGAAAAAAACACTGGTGCAGCTAAAGGTCTTGTATTTTTCTAGACCGCCTACAGGGACCAAGATGATCCTCTTCAGCAAATGAGACCTCCTGGGAAAAGCTTTCAGATGTTGTTGCCACATTTGAGCAGTGTCAAGACAAGGCTCAGGAGACTGGTAGTGTCCATGCAGATTTTGTCCGAATGAGGTTCATTACTGTTGCTTCATGTCTTCAAGTCAGCAGAGCCGCTATTTGCATCAGCGGAGCTCTGGCACACTGGGAACCTTGCTTAGCTTCGTTGTGTCTAGCTTGGGGCTTGTAGTTAGACAGCGATTCATCACAGCAAAGCCGTAACTGATAACTGCCTTCCCAGGTGGTCCAGAAAAGAGATCCATGAGCTTGGGTTGACGAAGGAGAATACAGAGCATAAAGTGGTAGGCTTCCAAGCCAAGCTTTCAGAGGACTGGAAAAAAAATATATCACACAAGAGCAGGAGATGATTATCTTGTTCCCTTTTTACCAGCAGCAACTTACTTGCTATACCAAAGATGTGAGTTTTTTTCTGAAGAGGGCTTATTGGTTGTCTTCATTTTGCCAGAAACTCTCAATGACTTATTGGCCTCCTCAAGTCACCTTGGCATGTCATGAGAGATAGTTTTTCATCTGTAAATTTTTCTCAGGTCACTGAAGATGCCACTTTGGGGATCTCGAGGTCTCGGAATTCAATCCCTTTCAAGGTTGAGGAAGAATCTTCCTTTGGAGGGAGTTTTTCAAAGGTTAAGCTTGGGGTTGATTTCATTTCATATTTTCATTAGCGCCCTGACACAAATAGGGCAGCACTAATGAAATATGCTGATGACACAGAGTTATGGAGCATCACCAGTAAAGGAGGATAAAGTCATACGAGAATGGGAAGAGGTTAAGGACTTGAGAAAAAAGTGGAATGAAATCAAGCAGACAGGAAATGTCATGTCAAGTAGTAAATGCATGATCTCATCCGCTGTAAATGAGGGAAGAGGAGGAAGTTCTGGTGTTATAAACTGGTCACAGGTTGGTTGTGTGCCACTGTCACAACACAAACACCAAAGAATGACATTTAGTGTTAGAGCACTTCATGGAAGGGTCTACCAATTCAAATATTTATGCCATTGCACAACCATCCACAAGACCTTACCTAAAACAGTGCCTGAAACTCTGCTTTTCCATGTTAAGAAGAAAAACTTGCACAGCTGTAGAGAGAAAAGCTCCTAGGATGAACATCAGGAGGACCTTTCCTGAGATGAGAAGGGGTTGGCTTGTCTAGGCAAAGGCAGAACAACTGCATCTCTTTTCTGTAAACTACTTTGAAGAAAAGGGGTGGTGATGATGCTATATCAAGCTTAGAGCCAAGTTAGCACAAAAGCATACAGCTAAACAGGTCATATATAATTGTAGTCTTGAAATCGGAGGTTTCTTGCCAAAGTTCTGGACATGCATCCAAGAGCAATTTTTAGGTAGCTGGGGTGAAGTATGTTAAGTCTGTGGTAAGCATCGTACTGAGAGTCTGTTTGCCTTAACAAGCGCTAGCCCAAACACTGCGGGCTCTCTGCCCTGCCACTAAATTTGGGACGCGAATATCCATCACGGCTGACACTGCAACAGCCCCGGAGAGGTTGTTCTGGCCCCACCGACGTAAGCCAACCTTCACCCAGACCAACACGTGCAAACTCTCCATTACCATACCAAGCAGGGAATGTACCTGCAATTTTCAAACTGTCACGGAACTCTCTGAAAACTGCCCATCTCAGGCTAAAAATGGGAACTTGCTCACTGCAGCCTCTGTGGACCTAATCTAATTAAGCAGCAGACATGCCGTGGCTCGGAGAGTTTCAACGTGAAGCAAAGTGAAGCCAGCTCCACAGCAGCTGTAGTTGAGGGCAGCCAAACCTATCCTAGGCTGCTGAATAGCACCCGATGGCCGCATCTGGCTCACTGAGACAGCCTGTTATGGTCTGCCGTTAGCTATCTGCGCTCCTATCTGCCATTCCCAGCCTGCCACAGCACCGCAGCAACCTGCAAAATCTGGCTGTTTCTCCTCCTTTGGCTTCATCTCTTGCTGTGTAAAAAAACCCTAAGTTTAAGACAGCCCCAGGCTATTTTCAGAAGAAAATACATCATACATCTCTTCCACCTAGGCTAAAAACACTCCTTATTTCCTACCTCAAGTGCTGTGGGGACAAAACCCATTCCAGACTGTGGGACGCTTGGGTCTAGAGTGACAAGACCTGCATAACCCCTGCCTTTTCTTCCCAGACCCTGGGCAGAAGGCAGGCGAGAGATCAATATACATACTCAATTTGGGAATACAGCCTCTACATCTGTCCAAAAAAATAGTTTGAACTAGTTAGCCCTTCAGCCAGATGAATTCAGGATGGCTTCGGTGAAAACAATGCATTACGTCAGCTGAAGGAGCTGAAGAACTGGCTCTGCATCACTTTGGGATTAATCTATCAAAGTATTCCTCCTGCCATTGTGATGGTGTCCTCGCCCCGCTGACAGCACGTAGACACGAGAGCAAGGCATCACGCGGCCTTGCTACAAGGGCTCGACACCGTCTGCTTATTTCGTTTTCCCCGTGGTTTGTCTGCTCCATGCTGTGTGGCCTCATCCAGTCCCATCCCAAATGTTGCAGAGCTAAGCTGAGCCACATTTTCCGATCAGGCCTTCCAGGCTTTCTTAAATTCTAGTTGTTTTGGACTGCGGTAAAACATAGCCACAACATATGGTCTAAAAACAACCAATTGTTTGTAGCAGACCAAGTGCTTGCGCTAATTAGTCATGCTGTTCTGTAAAATGGCATATGAACATCATTTTGGAAAAGTTTATGTGAAACCTCATCACAGTTTAACTCTCTCAGCTGGAGTGGAAGAGGGGGAAGGAGGTGCCGTTTGTTGTCCTTGTGGAAATCCATCCAGATTCATCCAAAGTGCAAATCAGAGGCAAAACATACCTTTTCTCAAGCACAGCAGGACTTAACCACGCTTTGCATCTAACCATCTTTCATGCTTGTCAGGGTCAAGGTGTTTTCCACTCACCTATTTTATAGCAAAATTAAAAATTGCCACGTCTCTTCTCAGGGAACGGTTCCAACCATGTAACATCAGACAGAAGAGCGCCTGTGTCTGATGTCTCGTGGTTCCACATTATGAGCTGAAGCCGTGCATCACTACCCCATCTCCTGTCAGCTCTCCAGTCACCCAGCTACACAGAACAGCAGCAAACCTTTGGTGTCAGCTAATAATTCCTGGCTTACCAGCCATGCTGGTGCTAGAGGATTTCAGATTCCAGCTGTGATAATCGCTAGTAGGGCAGGAAGGCAGGTCATTATAGTTTCCTGAAGTACAAAAGTTTGTCTAAACTGGGAAGTGAAAGAAGATACTGGTAACAAAACATCAGAGGAAACCGAGACAAAACACTTCAGATGTTAGTGTGTGTTAGAGTTGGTTCATCTGATTTTAAGTCATAACACATTTTTCTGGCATCCCTCAGAATTCCTGTTTTTTCGTGCACAGTGACTGATGAATGGCATGTGGGATGGACTCATCTGCCCAGCGCGCTTTCCCTGCCCTCTACTGCTCCCTGCACCCCAAGCAATTAATCCGTCAGTTACTGCATCCCTTCCCAGTCCTGCACCAGCCACCATTTTCTTGTATTCTGATGCTTTCCTGTAGGAATGTGAAGGATTTAGGTCTGCTGTTCTTCATCAACAAAGAGCCAAAACAGTCAGGCAAGTGTCAAATTCTCCAGTGTTTAGTTTTGCCTCCAATTGTAGAAACAATTAAAATATGACTTTTTTTCCCCCAAACACAGTTAGTTGTCATAGAACCCTTTTGTTTCAGCTGCACGTAAAAATAAATAAATAAATAAATAAACAAATAAATTAATAAATAAATCATTGAATACCCCAAACAGCACAGAAAGCAAAATGTGTGCTTGCGTCTGCAAACCACCAGCTTCCAAAGCCAGCTGAATGGCTTGTCAAGGACCAGGCTGGAAACAGATGCCAGAGGCAGGAATAGAAAGTCTGCTGCCACAAGTCTCTGCTTTTCCTTTCTTTAGCCTCTGCCTTTCCTAGCTGTGCATTTCCCTAAGGACAGCTACCCAATTTATAGCTAGTTATTGCAGGGCTGGGCACTGTTAGCAGGAGGCATCTCCCCAGGGATTATTGCTCAACCTCAATTTCTGCAGAAGTTTTCATCCTCCCTGACTTTGTGGCTGTGGTGGCAGAGGGGAAAGGCAGGAACGAAACTTCTCTGTGGTGGCCTTTTTTGGGGCAGTCACTGGTTGAAATTTCTGAAACATCCTGAGTGCTTTAGTGGCTCAACTCAACTAATTAGAAATTCCCAAAATAATTTTTAATACGTTTTTCAATTATAAAAGAAGTTGCTCTAGGTAACAGCAAATAATGGTTTCCCCCCAGAGGCATCTTTGTTCCTTCCTAGTTTATTGGCAACAGATGACTCATTTCACCTCTGCGCAGCGGAAGAACTGCTTTACTACTCTTCCAGCAGTGGCTGGCGTTAAACGAGGTTGCTGAAGCTCATGCAGATGAAATAATTTCTATTCTTGTGCATTTACAGACCATGCCTGTAACACCCAGTCTATGAGACTGAGAACCAGCTGAAAACCAGCCAAACATTTAGATGTGACCTAAAAAAGCAAGACTACGATGTGGCCACCTGCCCGCTGCAAAGCACGGAGAGGCAAAATCGTCATAAAATGCCCTATGAACATGTCTGTACTATACATCCAAAAGCTGGGTGGGGACTCCAGGGGGAAAAAAAATTATATTCACACCCACATGAGCTTTCCAAGTCTGTGCTAGACAGCATTACTTAGATATTTCTCTTTCCGAGTGTTGGCAAACCGTTTTCGGTTGTGTTCTGTCTCGCAAACACAGACAAATGAAACACTTCTGGGGGAGGTTACTGAGCTGGGAGCAACTTTTGGCTGTCGGTGAGCTCCTCTATAGCCCTTCGCATAGAAAGGTACCGCCTACAGCCATTTTTAGCCTAGTCTCCTAACGGAACACGTGTGATCACTCTGTAAGTGTGCGCTTGTCTCAGACTAACAGCTTCAGCCAGCTGTCCGGTTGCCAAAAGTTTATCGGAGAGGTCAAGACCCATCCCAAATGTGATATCCCCACTGGCAAAAAAGCAGCACACAGAGCTCAGGGTAGGCACCCGACTGTGCACGTGGAAGAGAGTGCTGAAGTGCTTTAATCACGTAAAAAGCTGCAAAACCTGCACCTTGTTAGATAACAACGTGTCTGATTTCACAGAAGTGTTTCCTTCCTTTCCATACCCTTCAGGAGCTGACTCTCTCTTTGAAGTCAGGTCCCCAAGCTAGAGCCAAAGGTCTCTGCATCCATCACAGCTCTCTTGGTGCAGTGGGCTGGACTTGCGGAGGGGGGTCCTCCTGGCCAAAGTCTACTGAGTAAAAGAGAACATGAAGTTTGGTCTAAGACGACGTTCGATGCATATATTTTCACTAGAGAAAGCCACATGTAACTTTCACAAAAGCTGCAATTATTAGACACATGGCAAGAACTGTTTCGTGCACTGAAAGGGAACATGGACTACTTTTCACTGCATCTCTTTCCACCCCCACCTCCAGCACCCTCAGCAGAGGCTGTTCATAGCAACTCTTCAACAAGTTTTGAAAAATCCCCTATAAATTGCAAGGGATTGTGGCTAGCGGGTAACCAGCATGGGTAGGCAGCTGCCTGCAACTGCCTCTAGCCAGAGCACGGCTCCTCTCAAGCGTGAGGAGGTGTGTGGCAGACGTTTCCGACCTCAGCACATCCCTGTGCTTCTAGGCTGTTTATTGTGACCCGTGAAGCGTAATTTCAAAGGAGTAAACAATATTACCTGTCTTTTTGGATGGGTAGCAGGCAATGCTATAGGAAAGTCTTTCTTGTGGTTCACACTCATATTCTTTTTGTAATTTAATCCCACTGTACTTAAAATGTTTATTGTAGTCAGTAGTTATTTGCCCTCCTCGGTTTTTAGCACATGCTAATGTTCACCATCACTTATCATCTGGGAGCCATTAATATTAAGCTTGTTTAATGTTTCCAAGCCAATCTCTGGAGTGTTTGAGCGATGTTAATAATTAATACAGGAAGACTAGCATTTTAGAAGCCTGAAGCGGTTCACGGCAGGCTCGGTTTCGAGCCTCAGTGTAAATGATCTGTCTATCAAGCCTCAAAACGTTTCTTAACTCTCTACCAGTGCAATGGTGAGAAGCCCAATCTTTTTTCATTAGCAAAGGCACAGCCTTTCCTCCTCTCAAAACTGACAAAATGATCTTTTAAAGCTCCATTGCAGTAGTGACAAACCTTGCCTGTATGACCACAAGCGGCCTACCGTGGGTCTTCAGGCGTCGAACTCTAGTTCATTTTATTGCATCAGTTCATGATATTACTGCACACATAGAAAAGGAGAAACAGCAAAGACCAACATGTTTAGAAAAAGCATTTCCCTTCCAAGACAGACCTTTGGGATTAACTTCTTACCCAAGTTTTCTGTGAGAACCATCATGCAAACAGGGGATTACACGTTTAACAGCACAAGGTACAGTGAACACTTTTGGGAACATAATTTGTAGTGACATCCTGATGGACCAAGTATTTTGGATTCACTTTGCTTGCCATAGTTTCAGATATTTCTTCTTGAAACAAGTAGGCTTTTAAAAACAGCAGAGCTCCAGCCTGTTTCTGAGGCTCTGTCTCTGCTGGCCACTGACAAGGGCCAGGCTGGCTTGCTCAGCGAGAGGCAGCGCGCCCACCTCTCTCAGTGCTGGCCGGGGGCTCCCCAGACCAACACTCAGCATTTTGGACCCCTGCTGAAAGGAGCATAGTGAGGAGAGCTGCTCTGTAAGAGCAGGGTCAGGAGCACAGGTGGAGTCTGATCAGTGAATTCATTTATAGCAATACCAGCTAAACCAAAATAGTTATATCCCAAAAGTAAGGCATGCTATATATACTCACACACAAGTGACTGGTTCCTTTGAAGCTGGTGGTGCAGAGACAAGTTGTCTGTCCTACAGCTGACCCAAGAGCCAAAATCACTTAGGCAAGGTCATAACGAAAGCCACATTTCTGTGACCATTAATTCTGGGCTCTGCATGCCCATTGCCAGCTGTCTATATCTGACCACAACCTCACTTCTGTCCAGCTAGCCAGAGCTCACAATAGACACAGTGTTGGCTTTGCAACAGCATCAAGATGACGGGCGATACTCTTGGAAAGCCTGGCGATACAGAGGCAGCCCATCAGAGCCTATATATAGAGCAGTTTGCAGCAGCAGAGGCTTTACATCAGGTCAGCAGTGGCCTGTGGCCACTGTGGGCTTTCAGTGCAGCCCAGAGCCCTGAAGCTGCCAGACCACGGCACAGGACAGCAGCAGGATTCAGACGCTATCACGTACTCACACCATACTTTCTAAAACGCCTGCATGCATACACACATGCATTATAGATCCATGGCTTTCTGAAAAAGTAAACAAGGATTTCCAGGCCACCATATCTAGTGAGCTCACACTGCTCTATCCCTGCTGCAGCAGCCTCAGCCTGTACAAGTGTAACTTTAAAGCAGCTCTAGCAAACCCTGGCTCTATGCTTTAGGCCAGAAAAGTTTCAAAAAGCTCTTCCAGTGCAAATAACACATTTTTTCTCCTCCTTCAGATCCGCCAGCAGGAGCAGGAAAAAAGAAAGGAAAAAGCCACTTGTGCTTTCAGACATTTTCTTTGGCCACTCAGAAAGCAAGAGGCAACATGGACAGGAGAGCTCACGGTATAATCCAGGCAGCTGAAATGCACTCAATTATCTGTTCCTTGTCAGACCAGCCAAATTCAGGAGTGAGATCATGGCCACCTGTCCCCATGCAAAACGGTGTGATGTCACTGCAATCCGAGTGTAAAACAAGAGCCTGGAAGTGCCCAAGCAAGTGGAACATACAATGCTCAGCTGAGCATTTCTGCTGAGACCACAGCCATACTCTTGACATGCACTAGCTAAGAAGAAAAGGGAGTGTTTTGGATGAAATATGACCCGTCAGGAACAACTTTACAGTATTCTAGTGTTATAGCAGCCTTCCAGTACCTCAAGGGGACCTACAAGCAAGCTGGAGAGGGACTTTTTACAAGGGCATGGAGTGATAGGGCAAGTGGTAATGGCTTCAAACTGAAAAAGAGTAGATTTAGATTAGATATAAGGAATAATTTCTTTACTCTGAGGGTGGTGAAGCACTGCAACATGTTGCCCAGAGAAGCTGTGGCTGCCCCCTCCCTGGTAGTGTTCAAGGCCAGGTTGGATGGGGCTTTGCGCAACTTGGTCTGGGGGAAGGTGTCCCTGCCCATGGCAGGGGGGTTGAAATGAGATGCTATTTAAGGTTCAAACCTAAACCATTCTATGATTCCAGGATCCCAGGGATCCAAAAATGCCAAAGCTGAAACTAAGCAGTAAAAAATTTCTGAGCAACACAAGGTCTTAGTGTTGGTTCAACAGTGTGGGAGCCTCGATGGAGATCACACCTCCTGCACTGAGCTGCCTGCACAGAGCACACCAGGTAGAACACGCAAACCAAGTGGACAAGCCAAAGGGAGCAGGAGAAAGAAGTCAGGGGAGACAAAATAATTCATCCCATGGGCAGACAGCAGACAGTTGGCAAAGCTGAGGTTTTAGTGTTTTTCAGCTCAGGGTAGTGCCTTTATTACCGAACCCTGCTGCCTTTTCCACCCAACCGCTCTTCCTTAACCAAGAGATGATTTACACTGCTCATATCGGTGAGCTAATGCTTCCTCACAGGAGTCAGAGTCAGGAGGAACCAAGTGCTACACAACCACTGGAAAAGAGTCCTCCAGGAGCTCCCAAACTACTCCAGAAAGATCTGTGTCCTTGTGCCTTCTTTTAATCAAAAGAAGTGCGAAAGGAGAGGTAACCTGCCCAAAGTTACACAGTAAACAGAGCCAGAAATATGATATTAGAATTATTATTGCATATTTACTCTAGGAGTCTTATTTTGACCTGTTCTGGCATTGCTGTGCAGTACTGAAATACTAACATTTCCTTCAAAGAAAAAGGCTGAGGTGAAGCAGTGGGGAAAGTCTAGAAGGGGGTTCCAGGTGCTCAGATCACGCATTGATGCACTGGAATATTTAATCCATATCACCCCTGTGACCAGACCTGTTCTGAAAATTCTAGTGGCATAATTACCTCAGGTAAGCATGAAATTAAATGCAATCCCTAACCTCAGAAAAACAACCAATGCCCAGTTTTTACCAGTAAAGTTTACTTCAGGTAAGGAACCGCTCACTGCACAAGTACAACTGAGCAAGATGCATCCCCCAGCTTTGTGCGGGTCACTCCAGGTGCTCTTCCAATCCAGTTCTGAGGCAGTCACAGTCTTTACTTGCAAATCACTCACTGCTGAAGGAGGTCTGATCCTGAGGATCCAGGTCAGCAAGATATTCACACACTCAAGAAGCAGGCAAGCAGACCGAGATACCATGTGAAAAAGCTCTGGCCTCCTGACACTGCAACAGCGGTTATCACAAAGGTTCATACCCCAGTTTTTTGGAGAACAGAGCCCACGCAAAGAAAAGCTGGCTGTCTGGATGCAGTTCTGGTGGGACACCTTGGTCCAGCTTTCTTGCCACTCTCACCAACTGGTGTCTGTCTGGTTGCCCAGTCCAGAAATGAGACTCATTGCCTGAAATCGCAGAAGAGCTGTGCCCTCTAGTGGGGTCTGGTTCACCAGGAGCCAGAGAAGGCAGATGCCCCAGTCCACGCGAGGTGCATGCTTACCTGGGCCGCAGAGGACACAGGGGCATTTACACCAGTCAGGCCACAAGACTTTGTGCAGCCATCTCATTTACACCATCTCCTTTTATAAAAGCCCTTGACAAAGGCATCTGATACCTGACATCTGCTTGGGCAGATGAGCCTGGTATGAAAATAACAGAGCACGAGATAGGTGCTTATTGCAGCAGCACAGATTGGAAATGAAGTTTCTTTCAGCAGCTACAAAGCAACCCTTTCATAGGGCTTCAAAGCCTTCCAGCCAAGACTGAGAGCCTCATTTTCTACTAAGAATTAGATGCTTAGTTCAGGTGCATGAAGTTACCATAGTTTGTAGGTCCAAAACAGCTAATAAATGGAAGCAGACTGCCTTTCAGCATTGCTCACTGCTGTGAGCAAGCATTCTTGCTGCAGCAGTCCCAGCCTAAGGAATCCATACCCCCAGTCCTTCCCAAACCCTAAGCACCTTTCTTCCCCTCTGCTGTGCCAGTGCAACCATTCATAGGGTCACACTGAGACTCTCACTGAAGAAATAATCTATCCAAAGCCTTGGGAAAAAAATAAGGCTTTTTGCCAGGTCATCTCACAGCACAGCCTTGTGAAACAAGTTATGGGATAGGGACAGGGGCACATATACTGCTCCTGTGCTGAAAACGTGATACCAGCCTCGGATGGTTTGGGTTTTCATACGGTTGTCAGGAATCATCGTCAAAAGATCCCCAAATCCAGTTCTAGCCTCTGTAGAGCAGATGGGAAGGGAGCTGGGAAGGTAACGCTTCCTTTACCTGTGGCAAAAAAGCTGCATGCAGGGTGAGATCTGCTCTCAGGCTGGAGGCATATGTGGGTATGCTAACGCTGGTTTTCCTGCGACAGTGCAGATTTGTGTATGGACACCTTCCTGAACGGAGGGAAACACTCTCCTTTGGCTCAGACCAAAACCTCTTGGGGCGATTCCACTTCATGGGTGCACCGCTCCCGTATGAAACCTGTGCGATGCTCTGGCATCTGTACGTGGCATTTCATCCTAGAAATGGGAAGTAATCGAGCTGCAGCAGTCAGGCCTTGGAAGTCACAAGACACACTCTTCATTTCAAAACTGGGATGGCATTTTTTTTAAGCTTGCTTGTAAGACTCCTGATGTCAATTGTTATTGGGAGTAGATTTTGTAAATTCTATTTTAACTTCCAGAAAACTTCAGGAGCTGCTACTTAAAGGAAAGACACTGACTATGACAAGATGAGCAATGGAAACACAAAAACTAATTCTGTTTAGAATTTTAATTATAAGATCTTCCTGTTCTCACTCCAGACCTGTTATCCCAATGCATTAACATGCCGTTATTCCTCTCTCAAGACATTAGAGCTTTAACAAGAGCAGCCTTCACCAAAGCACCAAACCCCAGCTGCCTGTGTTAACTAGCTATTACCTTAATTAAAATGCAGTAAAAGCCCAAGTGCTCAGTTTTTGCTGGATTTGCACATCTCCACTCGCCTGCTGAAGCGCTTTGCAAGAGAAGCGAGTGTTGCTGTCTCCCACCAGCTGATAAACCAGCCATGCTCCTGAAAACAAATTGCTTCAGCCACCCCAGACCCAAGTTATCTGAGCCTGTACCCTGGCACAAGACCAAAGCCAGGTTTAACGCACGTCAGCAGAAATTGCCATGTTATAAAAACCCAGAGAAGGCAAGGTCCCTGGCCGGCCCCACACCGAGCCCTCCCCAGTCCTCAAACTCCCATGGTGGGGTGTGGGCTGGGTTACTCCCCATACCCCTCATAGCCAGGCTGCCCTTGGACCCTGAGGCATGGCAAAAAACCCACCCATCCATTAATATATCCATCCATCTGCCCATCCACCCACCACCAAACCCCAGCATGGGGAGTGGGGAAGGAGGAAGGGACAGATGGAAGGAGGGGGTGCAGGGGCATGGCCAATGGCCCTGCTTGATGTGAGGGCAGCCCTGCAGTCCCGCCTTGCCCGGCTCGCTGGCAGGTCTAAGGTTCACCGATCTCCAGTCGTGTGTCACTTTGACACTGCTCTCCAGGAACCATTGTGTGGTTTCACTTTTATCTGCCCTCAGCACGGAGAGGCTCGAGCAGCCGGACGGGGCCATCGCCCCGGCAGCCCTGACGCCACAGACTGAAGCGCTGGGAGGAGAGCAAGACTTCAGGAAGGTAAAGGCGTCCTCTGACAGGAGATTCCCCACAGGGCAGGCCCCAGCCCCAACCCACCATCTCCGAGGTATTTTTCCCAGGCAAGCTCCCGGGACTCTCACGCTCCCACCGGGAAGCAGCCCCGCAACCCCAGCTGCAAAGCTGCATCCAACAGAATGGGTGGCTCCGTCATCGGCAGCTCCCTGCCCAAGAGAAGGGATTTTAGGAAGACATACAAAGCCCTCTGCCCAACCCCCATCCTTTCAGGTGAAGGTCTTCGCAGAGCGCTTGCTCTCATACACAGCCCAGGGCAGTCTCCATTTATTGCTGCCTTATTTCCTCAACCCGCTCCGGCTGCACAGTTAATGACCCTTATTCTGTTCCTCTTAGCTCTGAGAAATCAGCAGTATGTAAATGTAACACTGTTTACGCATTAAGTCAGCAGCTGGGATTTTTGTATCCCCTGGTAACCTTGGCTTAAACGAACTTTCCAAGCGGCCATGCTTGTACACCAGCACTGTGAGAGCTTTAGCAGGTAGGAGGAGGCTCCCTAAAGCAGAGGAGTGCTTTGAGATTAATACCAGAAGTTAACTGGGGAGATAGATGCATGATCACTATCCAGCAGGGGTGAGGAGGGAATCCAGATCTGAAAAGACCTAAAAATATCATGTCTAAAAATTGCAGGGCTAGATACTACAGGCTTGCATGGGCAGTGTTGGGGTCCTGGTTTTTCCAAGGAGCTCTTTAACTGTGGTTCTTTTTCACTGCTGCACCCCTGCAGAAACTCAGCAAATGTCTTTAAAGGTTTTAAGATCTTCTTAGAGCCTGTGGTTTAGAAAAGCTTAGACATCAGTTAGACATCATTAGACTTAAACATCATTAATTTCCCAGGAAGTTAAATAGAGTCTTAAATAACACTTCTCAGTAGCTTAATCCCCAAAGGTAAGCATTTCTTTTCTTTTTTTACTGTTTTCCTTTGGAAGTAAAAGGCTTATCCCCTGACAATAAATATCAGGATCCCCCCTCCCCAAGTTAAAAATACTGCAGAGATATTAATTTATTGAGTGGCAATAGCCAAGCCCTTGCAGTTGCGTTCCAGCGCAAATACCTGCTCTGCCACCCCATGTTTCTACTTTTTATTACCCGTGTTTGTGCCCTTAAAACACAAGTTTGAAAGGATGGTCCTCAGATAAAGTCCACTTTCCTGCTAATTATAAACAACTGAGTCACCCTCATAAACGTATTTGTCAGGTTCCTTCTTGGAAACAGTGAGGACAGGCGGTTCAAGTGCAGTATCACTGATCTGGTGCTGCTGCCGTACTCGGCAAACATATTACCTTTAAGTTGATTTACATTAAATCAGTGGGCTCCATAGGAGAAGCTGGTTAACGCTGGTCGGAGCTGCCTCCGCATACCCACCCGCTGCCCACAGGAAGGAGAGAGGAGACATCAAGATGGGGAAATGGGGGTGTCTGGCTGAGAATACAACTTCCCGGGTGCAGCAGTGCTTAATCCTCCATTAGGAAGTGAGAAATGATCTGTGTCGCGGCCGTTTCGGCACTCGCCTTCTAGGTAAGTGTGAGATCACCCAAGACTGCCCTGAATATCTGCTGCTAGACACAGCTGTCACAAAGAATTAAGCTGTATCTGGAGACTAAATCCACCAACAGGATTTTTGCAGTTGATGATTGCAGAGAAATGCTTGTCTAGACTAATCTCCGGCTCTTTATGTTGAATCTGAGCAGGTTCAGCTTTCCCTGCCCCTCAGCATGTCTTCTAAATGTGAGGAAAGGACTTGTAACACCTCAGCTGTTCCCCAGGATGCTCCCTAAATTGCTGAGTTATTCTTTACCAGGATCAAACTAAAAAGCCCCCAAATCCTGCATCTAAGCAGTCCCAGTTCGGGTTACACCTCGGCCTTGAAAAAAATTTGCTAAAGCCATTTCGTGCCGAGGCATTGGTGACTTCTTCAGAGTTTTGAGTTTGCAGTGAAATAAGTCAAACTTGTTCTAGAGACGCCAACAGAAGATTTCTGGCATGCAGGTGCACCCTGCTGTGGCTTACCTCACAGAAATCAGCAGCAATATTGCTTTAAATGTTTCTCCTGGATATGCTGAGTCAGTCAGTCCCAGTCCAGAGAAGTCAGGGAGGTTTCCAGATGAAGAACGAGCTTCCTCTGCTTCATTGCCAACGCAGGCTGAAAGAACGGCGATGCTGATTGCTGCGAGGCAGCAGCACCCTTGTCCGCACCTGGAGCGGACATCAGTAACCCTGCCAGAGCAGCATCCTGGATTTACAGAGCTGGCTGTAACCTCAAGCTGGGTCTTGCAGACAGGCTCTTCCCCAGCGCAAGGAAGAGCTGCAGAAGGGTGATTACCAGCCACGTGAGGTGTCTGCAGGGCTTTTCCGATAGTCTCTTAGTCCCCTATCCAGCAAGCACAGGGTTTTACTCTGTACACTGCTTTCTTAAAAAAAAAAAAAAAAAAAAAAAAAAAAAAAAAAAAAA
>Ga0065711_1040113_pt1 | contig 17237 bp, 14 predicted proteins | sample Hoacrofraction12_FD_59098 | JGI IMG/M metagenome (GOLD analysis project Ga0065711, IMG submission 59098) | Hoatzin crop microbial communities from Cojedes, Venezuela - Epithelial fraction 12 v2 (version 2) | ecosystem: Host-associated > Birds > Digestive system > Esophagus > Crop | place... | reverse complement strand
TTCATCTACTTGAATGAATGCAGCACTGCTTGTCAGTCCTCTGCCACTTGGCAGCAGCCTTGACATTAGCAATAGCATGGTGCATCTATTGGAGAAACTTTTGCGCCTTTCAGAGCACATGCTGTCAAGCTCCACGTTGCCCCTTGCTCAATATTCTGGGAGGCCAATGCAACGGTTGTCACTATTGCAAAAGGCAGCAGTAGGAAAGAAGGAATTATTTAATAATGGTATATCATTCATAAAGGTGGCAGCAAAAGAAACAGGGCTGGTAAAGAGGAGAAAAGCCAAAGCTTGGAAGAAATAAAGGAGCAACCGAAAGTCAGAAGAAGCAGACGTCTGGTGGTCATTAGCAATTACGAAGTTGCACACAGCACTTGGCCTTTTTGCACAGCATGAGAAGTACTTCAGAATAAGGTGGGAGCTCTTGCCAGTTTTAAAGCTTTTTGTTGGCACATGTACTTTTCATTAGCTCTGGAGAATTTCGCAGCAGTGCAGTCCCACTCATTGGATCCTACAATTTTATTCCAAGAGGCAAAGCTTCTGTTTCAGCTTTCTCTAAAAATGTCATTCATATGTCTAAAACCACTCTGTGAACCAAACCAATAAGCAAGGACAATCAGAGGACTTATTTCAGAACTGCACTACTGCTGCGATTCGAAATATTATGTAGATGCATCCCTAATGACCATTGCTTTTCTGGACTTGAGGATTCTTGATCTACTTCAAGAGGTGTCTTCTGCTTTTGAGAATCCCACTTTAAGTTTACAGAGTGAACTTCGAGCAGCAAAGTATACTTCTAACTTCCAAAACAGCATGCAGGAAGCCACAGTCAGTTCTCTAGTGTCTGATGCAGCAGCATCCAAACAATTTTGGAGGCAACCTCAACTTACTACACCTGTCCATGCTTCTTAAGTATTCCCAGGATTCAGAAACATACTTACTCAAAATGCAGGCACAATCCCAGCACCAGCTACCCACAATCAGCAGTTTAGCAGTTCATAACAGTGAAGCACATCTCAACCTATACCAACTTAACTGGTTATGCAAACACCAAAGGATTGTTCTGGTAAAGCTTGCTTCTGAAAACAGTAGCAATCCATTTCTGTTCTAGTATGGTAATCTTCCCTTGTATGGTGTTTTAACAGGAAGATGGAAAAATAATACCCAAATAATACCCAATCATAATACCCATTTCCTTATGCAGAACTTCCGCACTCAGTCTGTCAACCAGTACGACTGCAATCCCAAACACAAGTACAGGCTGGGCAGAGAGTGGCTTGAGAGCAGCCCTGAGGAGAATGACTTGGGGTACTGGTGGATGAGAAGCTCAACATGAGCCAGCAACGTGCGTTTGCAGCCCAGAAAGCCAACCGTATCCTAGGCTGCATCAAGAGAAGCGTGGCCAGCAGGTTGAGGGAGGTGATTCTGCCCCTTTATTTCACTCTCGTGAGACCCCACCTGGAGTACCGCATCCAGCTCTGGAGACCCCAGCACAAGAAGGACATGGACCTGTTGGAGCGGGTCCAGAGGAGGGCCACAAAGATGATCAGAGGGCTGGAGTATCTCTCCTACAAGGACAGGCTAAGAGAGTTGGGGCTGCGCAGCCTGGAGAAGAGAAGGCTCCAGGGTGATCTTACAGCAGCCTTCCAGTACCTGAAGGGAGCCTACAGGAAGGATGGAGAGGAACTTTTCACAAGGGTGTTTAGTGATAGGACAAGGGGGAACGGCTGTAAACTAAAAGAGGGCAGATTTAGATTAGATATTAGGAAGAAATTCTTTACCGTGAGGGTGGTGAAACACTGGAACAGGTTGCCCAGAGAAGCTGTGGATGCCCCCTCCCTAGAAGTGTTCAAGGCCAGGCTGCATGGAGCTCTGAGCAACCTGGTCTAGTGGAAGATGTCCCTGCTCATGGCAGGGGGTTTGGAACTAGATGATCTTTAAGGTCCCTTCCCACCCTTGCCATTCTATGATTCTACGTTTCCACCATGTTACGCTGACTCCCCTGCTCCACAAACACTGGGTACAACAACTCACAATGTCATCAAAGCTTCTTTCGTATGTTTTTTATGCCCTCAGTATACAGTACACTCACTATACTTTTGCAGTTTTTGTATATTCTGCCATGAGTTACCATTAGATTTCCTTTAATGGTTCATACATTTCTAATTACTACTACAAAGCAAAAGAGGTAATCAGCATGCCACGATGGCAGAGCTAAAACAACTTCTGCCTCTAGGAATCCTGAAAAAGACAGAACAATTACTAGGTGAGCTTCACTGCACAGTGCTGGAGAAGCCGGGACACGTCAAGTGAATGCAGGCAACCAAGTCTCAGCATGCTTAAGAGCTAACAATGTCAGTGCTTTTACATAAAATGTCTTTCACTGTCACTGGTGGATACTGGATTCACTCCCTGAAGAATGAAGAAGATGGTTCAAACAACAGTGTATCTTCTTGCCTGGCAATTAGAGAATCAGCAATAACTTCTGAAAAAATAACAACGTACGGTAGCGTCATTGCTTTTTTGAGCATCAAAGTTAGGATGCAGTGTAGGCCACTCTAATTGGACTTGTCTCCTCTCCACCCCACTGAAATTCCTCCCCAAGGGGAAGAACCAAGCCCTGCACGTCACCCGAGTCTTGGCTTCAGGTGCCTTGAGTGGCAGGGGGAGGAAGAGACTAGTCTCCTTAAGAGTTCTGACTCCAACCACAGAGCTCCCAATTGCCTCCAACTCAGGCCCAGTAAGAATCTGCCATCTCCAGACCCGCAAAACACAACATCCTCTCCTAGATCTGTAATAAAGGTAGCCTATCTGCCTGTGGCTGAAGCCTCAGCAACACAGGTACGCTCCACCACCTGTCATTTCTAAGTCTGTTGTTTTGGAGATCCTTGCCCTGCTGATCATCACCAGTCACACAGATGAATTAGACAAGTTTGAAGGACAGTGAACTAAGTTTTCCTGAAGAATTACTGTAATAGACAGGAGAGTATAAACACTGCAGACATACACACAATTTAAATATATATGGCATGAAAAATGGGCAGGCATAAACAGGACCATCAATGGGAGGAGATGCTGCCTTCTCGAAGGTTGGCTTTTTAGAATGGGTCATACCTCATACAAAACTGTAGTATTCCCATGAAGGAGAGGCCCATAGCAAATGTAGGAATGTCCAACAACCCAGCCTAAATCAGAAGCTGCCCACCACACCTAAAATGAAATCAAAGCATAAATATAACAGGGAGCTTTTAAGAGGAGTTCAAAAAAATTTGAATGACATTTAAATAGGATTACCTCACCAGGCTTGAGTCCATATATAGCTGACATTGTCCAGTTCAGCATGACTGCATAGCCACCTGTCGGTCTGACTACACCCTAAACGAGAAAATTCGAATTTTCAAGATCACTTGAAGGATGCAATGATATTCCTATCTTCCAAGAAACATTTGGTTTTTAGTAGTAATAGACTTAAAGTTGCCGAATTCCAATACTCTTCACTTAAGAAAAGGATCCATTCCAACAAGTACATGCTTGTGTTAGCATTCCCACTGAAGATGTAATTTTGGAAAACAAACAAACAAATGAACAAACATAAAATCAAACAAACATAAAAACCCAACCCAAGCTCTAGATGACAATAATTTTCAGCAGATAACAAAGACTAGAATTCTCTCATTAAAATCAGATCTGTAAATATTTAGTCAACATATGTTGACAAAAAATAAGAGATTGAGTATTTACCTCACTTGAACTGTGGCCACCTAAATGCTAGGCATGTTTTAAATTCATTGCCTAGTCTCTCTGTATCATCACTGGAAAACCTGTGGAATACACCTGTGGAGTAGCTAATCCCTACAATAACTGGGGTGAATTACTCCCCAAAATGTACCCCTTTTTCCGCACTGATTCTTTTTAAAGATGACAGAAAATTGGCTTAAACCAGACGTCTGGTTTTGAAAGGTTTAATATCAAGCCTGAAGTAGACAAAGAAAGGCAAAACAAAGAACATCCTGGTCTTGGTCAAAAGGAGAGATTTGAAACTTAGAACAAGAGAATATCAATACCATCATGCACCTTGGGACGCCAAAAACTGGCTCTGGAACACCATTCTTAGGAAAAAAATTTGAAATATTTTGTAATATTTGCATGTTTAATATACATTTCATCATCTTCTTGTACATTGTTTTTAGAATAAAGAATTAAGTAAGTTGTGTCCTGATGTCCAGAACTAAAATTCAGGTTAGACTGATCTGGCCAAACTAATGTCTACAGTGCAGACACTGCAATACAGCTACCTGTCCGTGCTAGACACGGTACATCCTCTTTATGTAGTTAATAGAATGAAATAAGCACTTTCAGGCCTCATCCAAGACACAAGGGACTGTACAGACATATTAACTCATTAAAATGGAGATTGTCATAGCAGAGAATAGTTAACTAAGACTTCATGAATTTCAGAGAGCTGAATGCCTTTGTTAGTCTCAGTTTCTTAGTCCCTGCTCTGAGATTAACAAAAGTTTTATGAAGGTCATAACTGAGTAATTTTACTTGCATGACCATTTAAAAGCAAGTTCCTTAAATTAATAAAAAAGATATTTTACTCATTAAGTTCTTCATTGTAGCTTAGTGCTAGCTGACAATCTCCCTCTTTTAAGGGTGATTCATTCATCAAGGTGTCTATATTTTTCTCTGGAGAGCCAACATAGTGAAGTAAACTTCTGAGAAGTTTTGTCTCTGAGATACCATATTTTGAAACTAACAGTCAAGGAAAATATCTGTTGTAACAAAGGATTTTATCTTGCGCCTTTTGACAATATAATTCAAAAATTCAAGATACATATTTTGCTTTAAAGTGACCATGGCTCAAGGCAAAAGCAGAAGACATTTCTCTCAGCAAAACTGATGTCTGTTTTCCTTATCTGTTCATGGATTTTGAACTTTGTAGGCCACGTCATTAAGTAATTTTCTAGTAGTAGTCTAAGCACTGCCACATCCAGGGATGTGTGACACTGCTTCTGAATTTGTGGTGGTAAGACCACCACCAGAAAGTTACATTCAGCTTGTCTTTTATACTTTAAAAGAGAATTGTAAGTACCCAGCAAAATCTCAGTTTGCTTATAAAGATCCTTCAAAAATAGATAATTAAGACTAATTGATATTTGAAAGCAAACATTTTCAAAGAATACCCTCTGTTAGTTTTCAATTACTCAGTCTAAACTTTCATTTTCATGGGAATTATGTTCTCAGAAATGTTCAGTAACACAAGCCTTCAGTACATGCTTAATTCCATTTAATCTGTAATGTCATTCATTACGTATTATCTATGGGAAGATGTGCTAATATATAAATAATGAATAAGCAAAGACTATTCAGCAAATAAATGCTATCACGAGTGACACATTAACTAATCTTGCCGTTAAGTGACCATACTATTCTTATCTCGAACAGTTAAAACACAGAAGATATTAATGAATAAAAGACATTCTGCTGTCCGGAAAAGTTTATACTGTACTAACATTCTGAAGTAAGTGCAGTTTATATTACTACTATTCAAATAAACAAGCATAAATTTATTCCCTAGACACTAACTTTAAAGTAGTGAACTATGAATAAATGAGATTAAACCATTTCTAGCAATGCTTATCATTTATAGCACTGAGCTCTGGCAAACACTTTCAACCTTTTTAATTAAGTATTTTCTCAAGTGGAACTGCAACTTGGTTGGTCACAGACACTTCAACAACAGATAGTCCTTTACCTTGGGCAAGCCTGTTGTTCCAGATGTATACAGAATATAAAGTGGATGGTCTGAGGGAACAGAGACACATTTGCAATCATGTGCTTTTGCAAGCTCTTCTTCCCAGTCAAGATCGCGACCTGGGGCAAGAGGAACATGGCCCTGTCCATTGAAAACAGAAAAATGTCAAAAGAAAAACAGATGGAATAAATGAAAGTGGGTAAAAAACATGTACTATTCAATTTTCTCTACAGTACTACTTGACTTTTCTGTAATCTCTCTGCTGTATTAGTTCTATTTACTATTTAAATTTTATGAATATAAAGTTCCCCCATAAAATTCAAAACCAAACTGCAACACACACACCAAAAATTTTACTTGTAAAAGAGAAAAGGCACATGCACTGCATACACATCTGAAAGCTAACATAAAGGCACAATAACTGTACACCCACCAAATTAGGTCGCTTGTAAATGAGAACTTTATCAGGTTTGCTCTGTACTCTTGTCAGTGCTCCTTCTAGGAGGGATACGTATTCCACTTTCCTCTTAGGTTCTACTCCAAAACTTGCTGTTACAACAAGCTTGGGCTAAAATAAAGAAGTTCGATTGTTAATATATACATTTGCAATATATTTTATATATGTAACTCAATAACATGTTTTCCGTGAAAATCTTTGATTAATGATGCTCAATGTATAAAATCTATCTCCATAAAACTAGAAATAGGGGTTTGGATCATTTTTCTAAGGAAATCAAGCTTATATTATCTTGCGGTCCATGCATCTGCTTTTTGTTCAGGAGCACACTAACAACTTCCGACATTTCACCATTTTCAACCAAATTTGAGCAAGAAATCAAGAGTATCAAGTTCTTTCATGCGCAAAAATTAACAAACAGAGAGAAAAACCCATCTCTTCATAGCCCCTCCATTAAGCAAAAGTGGTAGAGTGATGTCAACAATTACCTGTCCTGTTTAGCCTGCTTTCTAACTACCTGCCTGCACCCAATGGCATATTTCAAAAACAGCCGTAGCACTTTGCTGGCTCTTTTCCAGCCTGCAATTAAATGGCACAGGAGGGAAATTAGGAGAAAGACGAAAAAGAAGGCAAATGAGATGACAGGAAACTAGAAATACAGAAAGAGAATAAGCTGAAGTCATAAGGCACATAAGGGAACTAAAGCTAGAGTCTTTCAAGTGATGGCTGCAAGATTCAAGATGCACTAAAAATCAGATTTCCATTTTTCTGGGATTTTTCTAGCATAATTTCTATTTCCAGATATGGATTTAGCATCTTTGTCATTAAAATAACCTCAGGTTTTATTTACAATTTCCTAAGTCAAGAAATCTTCACACAAACTATTTTGATTTAGGTCCCAAGATCAGTATTTTTATTTCTTGTATTTCAGGAAACAAAAAGTAGGACCAAAAAAATTATGTGTTAGAACACATTTTAACTGGAGAAGAATGAGTCTTCCATTTCCTTACTTTTGGAGTTTTAGAAGTATATTTATCTTATGCCCTTCAGTTTGATCAAGCTAGTTTACTAATTGTATGCATTAGCATAAAACTCATTAAGTAGGCACAAACCACAATGCAACAATTAAGGCTGCATTAAACTCAGCACAGAAAGCACAGATTAAATTGTTTCCTTGTGCAATAATACAATGTTTCCTATCCAAATCTGCCACTCAGGGAAGTTTGCTGATAGTGTGTATTGAAAACAAAATATTTCAGATGAGCTTTAAAATTTCAGCATTTGTCATCTCTCTCTTTTGGGGTGCACTGATTTTAATAAAAAATTATAGAATACAATTCAGTTAAACTGAAAATTCATCTGGAGGGTACCCTGAAATTAGACTGTAATTAATGTTAGATATTAACACAGATCTATTCAATTGTTAAGATGAAAGACTGTTGTCAACGCCAGGTTTACAGTCATTTATAAACAGTACCACCGCTGCTCATCAACTGCTTTGTATGTAGTAAGGAAGTCTAAAAATAACCAACACTAAATTGGCTAAGGTGATGTATTTCCCAAGTGAGCATTGCTACTTGGAAGCATCACGGATCACTCTGCGCAGACCAAAGATCCTTTACTGGCTTTAACTGCTGTTTTCTAGTGTTTGACCTGTCTGCCTACTGACGTTCCTCTCCTGCATCTCTGCTCCCATATTGCTTTTCTACACCCATTTCCCACATCTTTTCTGGCTACATGTAGTCCTGATGGATAAGATTACATAGAAATATAACTAGTTTGAAGGAAAATCAGGAAAGTTCAAAGGTTTGCTGGAGAAGGAATGTCAGAGATGTAGAAAAAAACCCAACATGAGTAAGTAGAAATGCGATAAAGCAAAGCCCAGTAGTACCAGACCAATAATTTTATTCTGCTGTAAAGACTCAATCAATCAACTTGGTCGGAACTACCAACCTGTCAGCCTCACCTCCGTGCCTGGAAGATCATGGAACAGATCCTCCTAGAAGCTATGCTTCACCAGGGAGGTGATTCGAGACAGCCAGCATGGCTTCACCACAGGCAAGTCCTGCCTGACCAACCTAGTGGCCTTCTATGATGGAGTGACTACATCAGGGGACAAGGGAAGAGCTACGGATGTCATCTATCTGGACTTCCGTAAAGCCTTCAACTTGGTCCCCCGCAACATCCTTCTTTCTAAATTGGAGAGAGAGGGATTTGATGGGTCGACTGTTCGATGGATGAGGAATGTGTTGGATGGTCGCATCCAGAGTGTAGTGGTCAATGGCTCAATATCCAGATGGAGATAGGTGGCAAGTGGTCATGGACATTATTTTCATGCCTTACTTTTGGAAATGTGTTGTGGGACACTCACCAGCATTTTTATCTCTTATCTATCTTTGCAATGTCTCATTAGTTTCAATGCAGTATCATTCAAATTAACCTACTTTCCCAAAAAACGGCAAATACATTCTCCACATGAGCAAAGCAAGTGTTAATCAAGAATTCAGTCTGTGAACACGTCATGAAAATAAGAGTTTTGAGCGGCTCAGTAGACCTCATTCAAGTGCACAAATAGCTTTGAACAGGTTTGCCTTTACTTTGATCACTCCAGAGATGAGAAAATCATAGGAGATCTACAATGAATGCCCAGGAAAAACTGTGTTAGGCATATGCAGACTAACTATACCGCATTTTGCACTCATTTTCCTTTTTTAAAACACACCCTCTGGATGGTATTCCATCCCTCAGGGGTCTGTATTGAGACCAGTACTGTTTAATATTTTCATCAATGACCTACACAGCGGGACCCAGTGTAGATGATACCTAGCTGAGTGGGCCAATGTGAACTTCATGAGATTCAACAAAGACAAGTTCAAGGTCCTGCACATGAGCTGGGGCAAGGCCTAGTACCAATGCAGGCTGGGGGATCATGGGACTGAGAGCAGCCCTGACGAGAAGGACTTGGGGGTACCGGCTGATGAAAAGCTGTGCATGAGCTGACAATGTGCGCTCACAGCCCAGAAAGCCAACCATGTCCTGGGCTGCATCAAAAGAAGCGTGGCCAGCAGGTCGAGGGAGGTGATTCTGCCACTCTGCTCTGCTGAGACCCCACCTGGAGTCCTGCATCCAGCTCTGGAGCCCCCAGCACAAGAAGGACGTGGACCTGTTGGAGCGGGTCCAGAGGAGGGCCACAAAGATGATCTGAGGGCTGGAGCACCTCTCCTATGAAGAAAGGCTGAGAGGGTTGGGGCTGTTAAGCCTGGAGAAGAGAAGGTGCCAGGGAGACCTTATTGCAGGCCTTCAGTACTTAAAGGGGGCTCTGAGCAACCTGATCCAGCTGAAGATGTCCCTGGTCACTGCAGAGGGTTTGGACTAGATGACCTTTAAAGGTCCCTTCCAACCCAAACTATTCTATGAAAGTATCTATTGTTTCAATATTGCAAACTATGCATTCCAAGATTCAGATGAAAGAAAAGATGACAAGAAATGTCTGTTCTCACACTTTTTATCACTTCACCACAATTTGCCGCAGAATGTCTGTAACTTCCCATACCTGACAAGAGTAGAAATAATCAGCTTCAGGACTTTGCAGCACTCCCAGATCTATTTAAAATTCAAGATAAATTAAGGCAAGCTGGTGACGTATGTGTACCTTTTCATAGTCACTACAAAGTGCTTGTTATTTCTTTCACTTAAATCTTCCAGTAAAATGTGAAGTTTGACCTTTCTTCCACAAGAGCATCTCACAGCCAACTTTCCATTGCGTATCTTTAAATCTTTCTAATTAATCTTACCAACATTAGGTCCTGTACTGCAGCATCAAAACCAATTCACATAAAAGCCTAGTAGAAAGGTTAGGGGTTTTTGAGACTGCTTCAATTAACTTCTGAGCTCAGCAGAATACCATCTATCACACCTACTTACACACATATCTTAGAGACAATCTCAGTAGAGTGAAATTCACTTATCAAGAAAGCTTTACCACGCTGCAAAACTGCGGCATGTTTTGAAATTTAGATTTGAGTATGTGCCTCTCCTCTTTACTTGCACTTTCATTACACACCAGATGGACCAAAAATCATCCACAATATTTAGACGTGCCGTTTAAAGAAACAAAAAGGCAATGTAAGTTCGGATTTAACCCATGACCTGCAGCTAGTAATTCTAAAGCTAACACTTTGAAAGACTTGCTATGCGACCTTGGGTAAATCACTTAAACTTTCTTTGTTTTCTTTTAACGCATGAAGCAAGGATTGTGATTATTGTGCTGTCTCCCTTTGCTCCTCAGAGAAAATCTATTGAGATTAATTAGTTAATATTTGCAAAATACTCTAAAAATAAACATACGAGATGATGTGTATTATAGCAGCCTTCATTTTTAAACTTTATCATTTTTTTTCTACATTATTTTTCCCCAATTCTATGAGCTGAAATTAATTTTTATAGCTTGTTAAAAAAGTGGAGTGGGAAGAAAGACAGGGAAAACTATGGAGCTGTTGTTAGCTGTTGTTCCCCCAGCTTTTTTTCACAATTCCAATAAACTATTTCAGCCATTTCATTAATAACTTCTTTGTTAAAACATCAAGGTAGGGAGGGGAGATGCATTCAACTTTCTATTTACAGATATTCATAAAATTCAAGCTTTGGTGATCTGAAAAGCACTTCCATAGACAAAAATCTAGGTAAAAGTTTGTTTTGGCTTATATGTCTAACCAACATGATTCACCATCACCACGGATGGTCTGAGTGATCCAGGTGACTGATCAAGATGACAAAGACTTTTGTCTTGTTCACTGGTAGAAAACAAGAACAGAAACTTCCAGTATGAAAATTGTTAGCTGGTTTGAAACTAATGTATACGCAAGCTACTAATATGCACATATAAGCTACTAAGTAGATTATTAAAGTACTATTTGCATTTTCACTTACAAAGACTTCCATAATGTTTCATAAACAAACTCAATTTGTGCCATACTTGGAAACCTTTAAAGCATTCACCTCTACTAATTATGTTGTCTGCAAAGTCACTTACTTAAGGCAACTGGTTCCCTAGCTGCCTTGATTCATGTAGAAATTAGATGAAGCAGAGTTATAGCTAAAAAAATGTACTACCTAATATGTCTAAACATCAAGGAAACCAACGAAGTCATTTAGGGTTGGCAGCATTTTCCTCATACACTTGAGGAAAACGCTAGGCAAAAAGCCCATTTTAAGGTGTTACTTTGTAGAAAAAAGATTGACAAAATGGGAGAAGAAAGTACGCTCTAAACTGACAGCAGTGTGTTAAATTGATGATTTTTCAAAAGCTGTCAAAATTTGTATCTCAATGTCTGCCATAAAAGTATCACCCTCAGCACAGATGTAGTACTTTGTTCATATTGCAATGTGAGGTATTATAAACAAATTGAGACTGTGTGCCACACAAAGAGAAATGTTGTTATCCTCTCTGGAAAAAAAAACAAAACCACAGGTTTTGACACTGACTTATATGAGTAACTAATGCTATGGTGTTTGTTGTTCCAAATACGTATTTATTACCTTTGCATGATCAATGCGAACAGAAAGCTCTTTAGACGCAAATCCACCAAAAATCAGGCTATGGACGGCTCCTATTCTTGCACAAGCCAGCATACAGTACACTGTCTGTGGAATCATGGGCATGTAGATGACTACACGATCTCCTTTCTTCACACCATGTCTGACCATGACATCAGCTAACTTGGAGACCTGTACTGACAAAACATTCACAACATATTAAAAGTTTCTCCAGATCTGCTGTAGCCCCATAAAAAACAACTTTCACACAACCAACAGATGCAGGACATTCAGGAGACAAGCCAGTATGATATAGAAAGTTGATGAAGGACACAATTCAAGTTCAATAAATCCAGGACAATTTTCTTTTTTCAAAAAACACCGTAATGTATTTTTCTTTCATAAAATGAGAATGGACCGAATGTAATTATTTTACACATTAGAGAAAAAAAAAAAAAATCACCAGTTTTCCAAATTTTTAAACAACATTCTAACTACTCCTACTTTTATCCAAGTAAGGGCTTATATTTCTCAATTTTAGCTTTTAAGAATGGATTGTAAACAGGACATTTCATAACGCAAATTCTGTCCTAACTAGCAAAGTTTGAAACACAAATCAACATGCAGAAATATCTTCTCTACTGCGGTGTTGTAAACGTCTCAGAACACAAGACAAGAAATCTTACACCCTGAACCAAATGTAAACACAAATTCAGAGAAACACATTCAGATTTAAGAAGTCATTTTTCCTCTTCATTTTCATTTTTGGTACTCAGAAGCCTGAAGACAGACTATGTATGGCAGCAAAGGACTGAAACTCAAGAAATGTGATAGATCAGCAGCAACGTCAACCATCTGTATCACCATGAGAAAATATTTATTACCTTGACAGTGTGTAGTATTCTGTCACAAAAATAGTATTGAATATTTCATTAGTACACCAGAACAGACATTTTACCACACAGTAAGTTCTGTTAAGAGTGAGCACGGGAGTCTGTGAGAAGCACTGTGCACTTGTCCGAACGTGCTTGTTGCAGCATGGAAATGTGGCATCTTCTGAAGGAAAAGTAAATTACTAATTCCTCAAGAGAAACTGAACAAACTCAGCTGTCAGAGGTTTCTCGAGTTCCAGAGGGTGACAGCTGTGTAGCACTCAGTATCTAAACCTGCTCACTGCCTTTACATTTTTCAGACATCAGTGTGTAGAGGTGTATAAGTAATGAAAGTGAAACTGCATGTAACTGTGCATAAAACATAGGCTAATAGGTTTACAGGCAAAACTACAAACTAACAAACAATGTAGACTTATAAGCTAATAGGAAACAGGATGGAAGTAGAAACATCTCAGGAAGTCGTGAGCTGGAATACTCCATCAGTATGGTTACACACCCGTCAGATGTAACAAGAACAGGAGTTTTGCTTGCAATAGTTTTACATTAGTGACAAGACTAAAAAATCGAGTTCTCTAGGAAGTTCTTGGGATATCTGAAGACATAAAAATCTAAGTTCAGAATAAAGGAGTTGCTCTGTCTTACAGGGGAACTCTTACATACAGGAGTAAAACTCTTAAAAAGAGGTTGCCATTCACTAGAACATACCACAAGAAGTACTTCAAGGGGGCCTACAGGAAAGATGGGGACAATCTTTTTAGCAAGGTCTGTTGTGACAGGACAAGGAGTAATGGATTTAAACTAAGGGAGGGTATATTCAGATTAGATATAAGGAAGAAAATTTTCATGACAAGGGTGGTGAAACACTGGAAGAGGTTGCCCAGAGAGGCAGAGGAGGCCCCATCCCTGGAAACATTCAAGGCCAGGTTGGACGGGGCTCTGAGCAACCTGGTCTAGTTGAAGATATCCCTGCTCACTGCAGGGAGGTTGGGCTAGATGACCTCTAAAGGCCCCTTCCAACCCAAAGCATTCTATGATTCTATGAATAAATACAAACAGTTTAAACATTCTAATTTCTTTCACTATTAATGTAATATGAATCTACTTGTATATTAATTCCTCACATCTTACAGGCACTGTATTATTCCTTATTTATTCATTGTATCACAATAGATAAGGTTTCAAGTGAAATTTAGTCTCAAGAAAGACTCTTTTCTTCCGGTACTATCAGACTGGAGAGAAAGGAAAGTGGAGACAAACTCCTGAGAGCTGCACATAGATGTTGTCTGTGTAACAGAAAACACCCAAGCTTCTGAGGCACCAAGAGAAGTTTTCAGTGACACAGAAAATAATGCAAGCAATAGGAGCAGCCTAGGCCAGTAATGCACATTCTGCAAGCAGGACAGGAGGGAAGGACCCTCTTTTTCAAGGATGAGCTAGTCAGGACGGTTGAATTTTTTTGAAATGTTTTACTTTCATTTATATTATTCATCACATTCAAGTTTTCTCTATTTAAAGAGTTACCTTATTCCAGTTTAATATTTCAAATTCTAGTACCATTGTTACTTTCTCAGATTTGTAAGCTCTTTCTTTTATGGTCATATTCAAGAAAACTCGGGGCAATTGCATCCAATCCCAGAAGCCTATCTGATTCATATACTGAGGAGGATAATATAGCATTACTCACTCCTCCTCTCTTCAGTGGAAACACATGTTCAGACTTTCAGCAACCTGAGACAGTAACATCCAGAAGCTCCAGATGTATCTGAGCTGCGTTTGCATTAAATACACAGCCCACCCACAATCAAACTATGCATATTTCTACACTTCTGCCTGAGGATTTAAGAAAATGGAAACACAGAAGCCCCAGGAATGCATGCTTGCATCAGAAGATAACAGCACAGCTTCCATTTTCTATAAACACTGCGTAAATCCCTGTTATTTTCCAACGTAAGAAAGAATATGTTTATAAGTAAAGTCATCACCATATCAAGCTGAAAACTCTCACAAACTATGATGCATATGATTTCTTTGTAACAGAACTCTTATATTAAATGTTACTGATTATCAAAGGAAAATATCTTTAATTCTAGCCCTATTAATACATACCAATACTCTATTGAACTGACATATGCTGTCAAAACCCAACAAAAATCAGCAAGGCTTGGCATGTACGCAACTAGAATTTATTGCCATACCACTGGCATTTACAGTCATTTCTAGATAGGATTGGTGGAAGTAATTTTAAGTAATGATAACAACTATATTTCCAAAGGTAAATTCCTTTTCTATACTTCCTACTGTGAAAACATTAAAATCTGCAAACTCATTGTAACACAGAACTAAGATCATCTTATCTCAAGGAACTGAGAAAACTAATCCTTATCTTTGCTGCTTGTGAGACTCTCAAGTAGATTGTTGACAAAAAGGCCAGAGGCAATGAAAACAATATTTAATGAGTACTTTTATAGCCAAAGTGTAGATAGTAGGCAATAAGTAGTTAAACACAATGGAGGAGTATTATTATTCATTGTTATTATTTTATAATTATTAATGAAGATGAAAAAGACAATGTTTGCCTGCTACAGGAAAAAAGCATCATTTAAAGATCATAATTAGTAATTTTGTAATAGAAGACTCCTAGTGCCTGTATACAAGCTATGTAACTTTGGTACTTAGCTGTAGGAGGGAGCGAGTGAAGAAATCTGCATGTACTTGAGTCATTATTATTGAAATCTACCATAGGTAAATTGTACTTAAAGCAGAATATATGTAGCATGCTGCAGACAGGAACCACGTGTCTTCCATGCAAACCTAGTAATCACTTGTCTGCACTTAACCTCCCCATTCCAGAGAGTTTAATGTCACTGAAGACAATAACTAAATACAATATATGGGTGCCCTTTCCCTCATCCTTCTGACAGCCAGGGAACATTTGGACTACATAACAAAATACTGTCTCTATCCACAACTATTTGGAAGACTAGGGAACATCATAAAGCAGGTTTACACTGCCCTTAAGATTGATGTGGAAACCCTGAAACATCCAAGCAATGACTCTTTCTAAAAAGATGGGGGAGTGAGCAGTGACATTTCATTAAACTGTTAAAAGCCATGAAACCTTCCACTTTGTTACAGTGTGCTGTCATTTATGATTTACATTGACAGCATACTTTATCACTCAAGATTTTACAGTTACTATTTTCCTACCAGCATGCTCTTTCTCTGCTTTTCTTCAAGTTTAAGATTGCTCTATCACTTTATTTGACACTTCAGTAATAAAAACACTTGAGACCAAGTGATATAATAAGAAACTCAAGTAGGCTTTCAGCTTTGAAGAACTAGGCTTAAATTACACTTCTATCAAACGCAAGCCACCAGTGAGCATGGCTTTATTCTTACTCAGCCACGAAACAAATACTACACCTGTATTAGCAGTTCAGGTTTGGAGCAATACTGCAGTTCCAAAGTAAATCACCTGGCTATCCCTAGTGGTTACAAAAGTCCATGCCAAAAGGATTCTTCTTAAAAGATATTAAAACAGAAATTTCACTCAGAACGCTCAAAAGAGGAATTTCAGACCCTCTTGGGTTGAACAGCGACTGGGTCTCACCAGTGTCGAGTCCTTCAATGCAAGCTAAACACAAAAGGGTTCTTCAAATACCAAGAGCTCCTGAAACACCTCGAAGTGCATCTCATGGTGTAAAGAGAGCCACATGACAGGCGCATTCCCCAAAACCAAAGGCAGCAAGTCACCTTATGCTCTTCAGCTTCTCCACTGTGCAATTTTTCCAAGACTACTAAAGAAAGTACTCCTTCCTACTTTCCCCCACTCTTAGATGAGTTTCTTCACTCTTCGATTACTATTTTTTTGTTTCCTCCTTTCCCTACTGCTGCAACAGCTTCTCCAGCAGATGCACCACCCTGTTGCTGATGTCAAGGCTGCTGCCAAGTGGCAGAGGACTGACAAGCAGTGCTGCATTCATTCAAGTAGATGAAGACCACGTTCTTCATGACATGGGAAAACCATGCTTCAGAGGTGGCACAGTGCATGTGCCACTATCACAGACATTTTGAAGAAATCGGCAGGGGAGGGAAGAGCACTCTGCCAAAGCCACTGCTCATCCACAGACACCCAAGGACACCCACAGACATCCCAAGGACATCCACATACTTGGTCCAAGGATCCACAGTCCAGGGAAAAACATGGCAACGGTGCTGCACACATCTACACGCCTGCAACCTCCAGAGGACCCCTGCAAAACACCACGCAGAAACATCGGCTTGGCCCACTCTCTGCCAGGGCAGGCAATGGGAACTGCAAAATCAGTGGTCCGGATGCCCACCTGAGTAAGTGTGCATACTCCTTTCCTATACATGTTTTGAGCATGGGACTATGTTTAGGAGGTTTCTGGTAGAATTAGGGCAGTGGTCACAGAGCTGTGGAAAGACCGTATGAGTCCCCAGCTTGATGGTGAGAGCTGCTTTGCCTTGAGAGACCATTCCCCAGGGTCCATGAGCTTGTGAGGGAAGTTCTGTGGAGCAATGATGTCCATCAGTGACCATCTGCCCCATCCCAGCTTGGCCTGTGTGCCAG
>Ga0065711_1040112_pt1 | contig 17238 bp, 10 predicted proteins | sample Hoacrofraction12_FD_59098 | JGI IMG/M metagenome (GOLD analysis project Ga0065711, IMG submission 59098) | Hoatzin crop microbial communities from Cojedes, Venezuela - Epithelial fraction 12 v2 (version 2) | ecosystem: Host-associated > Birds > Digestive system > Esophagus > Crop | place... | reverse complement strand
ATCTACCACACCTCCCAGTTTGGTGTTGTCAGCAAACTTGCTGAGGGTACATTCTAACTCTTCATCCAGGTCGTTGATGAAGAAGTTGAACAAGACTGGGCCCAGTACTGACCCCTGAGGGACACCACTTGTCACCAGCCTCCAACCAGACTCAGCGCCACTGATGACAACCCTCTGAGTTCTGCCATTCAGCCAGTTCTCTATCCACTTCACCGACCACTCATCCAGCCCACACTTCCTCAGCTTCTGCTCTGTAACCAAGCAAGCCAAGCGGTTAAAGCCTCAGTGGTATGGAGGACAATGGCTAAAATACAAATATGGGGAGGCTTGGCAGATTGACGACATCACACTGCCACAAACCCGCCAAGGCAAGTGCTATGTGCTCACAATGGTGGAGGCCACCACCGGATCACTGGAAACCTACCCTGTGCCCCATGGCACTGCCCAGAATACCATCCTGGGCCTGGAAAAACAAGTCCTGTGGCGACATGGCACTCCCGAAAGAATCGAGTCGGACAACGGGACTCACTGTCATAACAGCCTCATAGACACCTGGGCCAAAGAACACGGTACTGAGTGTGTGTATCAAATCCCCTGCCATGCACCAGCCTCTGGAAAGATCGAATGGTACAATGGGCTGCTAAAAACCACCTTCAGAGCAATGGGGAATGGGACTTTCAAAAATTGGGATACTCATTTAGCAAAGGCCACCTGGTTGTTTAACACCAGAGGATCCACTAACCGGGCTGGTCCTGCCCAGTCAAAACATCAGCGCCCCGTAGAAGGGGACAAAGTCCCTGTAGTGCACATGCGGATCATGTTAGGGAAGACGGTTTGGGTTAGTCCTGCCTCAGGCAAAGGCAAGCCCGTCCGCGGGATTGCTGTTGCTCAAGGGACTGGGTGTACCTGGTGGGTAATGCGGAAGGATGGGGAAGTCCAATGGGGTTTTGATTTTGGGTGAGAATAGTCCATAAATAAATTGTATAAAGTTAATTGTTAAATAACCCTGTCACTGTCTGTTATCACTGTTATATTTGTTATATGTTATACCAGTAGTAGCATAGTAAGAATCATCCAGATTAAAGAAGGATGGACTTTTTGATGAAACCTAGCAGAGCACAGCGATGATGGGACTAGACCTGGTTTTCAAAAACTGGCACCCACCAACTTCATCAAGATCAACATCTCCTGCAGACTGTGGGCACGGGCTGCACCAGATACATCAGCCGTGACATCTGGATGCAGCAAGTGACCGCCCATCACCACACATCACCTCTCCTGTCACGGAAGACAATTACGACAGATGGAGCCTGAAGTCATGAATTGAATGAATTCAACGGACACTTTAGAGTGATTATCCATAGACTAAAGGAATGATATCTGGAGACAGGAGAAGTGGTGGTTATCAACTGGATAATGGGGGACCTGGGCATGACATAGATGGTATGGAATAACGGGTGAATAATGTTCTGTGTTTGGCCAGGACAGGGTTGAATTTCACTGGAATCCAGGAAGTGGCGCAGCCAGGCGGGCTGACCCCACCTGGCCAAACAGAGCAGGGTATTCCATACCATGTGCTGTCACGCTGGGTTCCAGTGGGGGGGAGCTGGGCAACCAGAACTCACTCACGTTTCAGGAGCGCGGGCACCGGTCCAGTCCAGGAGAGCGGCTCCGTGGGTTGTGCGTTTTGTGTTGTGTTTTCTCCTTATCTGTTTCATTGTTGATCCTGTTCCCTTTGTTTGCTGTTCTGTTAAACTGCCCTTATCCCAACCCACCAGTTTCTGCCTGTTTCTTTCCATTCTCCTCTGCAACCCCGGCAGGGGGAGTGGCAGCCGCGTGGCGCTTTTGTTGCCGGCTGCAGCCGAACCAGAACAGAGAATGATGTGAGTTGTAAGGGACTTATGTGGATTATTCAGTCCAATCCCCCTGCCAAAGCAGGTTCACCTAGAGCACACTGCACAGGGCCGTGTCCAGTCAGCTTTTTAATAACTCCAGAGAAACAGACTCCACAACTTCCCTGGGCAGCCTGTTCCAGCGCTCCGTCACCCTCAGAGGGAAAAAATTCTTCCTCACGTTCACACGGAACTTCTTATGCTTCAGTGTGTGCTTCTTGCCCCTCGTCCTATCGCTGGGCACTACCGAAAAGAGTCTGGCTCCACCCTCCTGACACCCACCCTTGAGATATTTATAAGCATTTCGAAGATCTCCTCTCAAACTTCTCTTCTTCAGGCTAAACAAGCCCAGCTCCCTCAGCCTTTCCTCATAGGAGATATGGTCCAGTCCCCTCATCATCCTCGTAGCCCTCCTATGGACTCTGTCCAGTAGCTCTTCATATTTCTTGAACTGGGGAGCCCAGAACTTTATGCAGCACTCCACATGGGGCCTCACTAGGGCAGCATAGAAGGGGAGGGGAACCTCCCTTGACCTGCTGGCCACACTCTTCTTAATGCACCCCAGGATACCACTGGCCTTCTTGGTAACAAGGGCAAACTGCTGGCTCATGCTTAACTTGTTGTCCACCAGGACTCCCAGGTCCCTCTCCACAGAGCTGCTCTCCAGCAGGTCCCCCCTAGCCTGTACTGGTGCATGGGGATTTTCCTCCCCAGGTGTAGGACCCTACACTTGCCCTTGTTGAGCTTCATCATGTTCCTCTGCACTCACTTCTCTAGCCTGTCCAAGTCTTGGTGAATGGCAGCACAGCCTTTCATTGTATCAGCCACTCCTCACAGTTTCGTGTCGTCAGCAGACCTGCTGAGGGTACACTCTAACTCCTCATCCAGGTCATTGATGAGGATGTTGAACAAGACTGGGTCAAGTACTGACCCCTGGGGAACACCACTAGTTACAGGCCTCTAACTAGACTCTGCACCACTGAGGAAAACCCTCAGAGCTCTGCCATTCAGCCAGTTCACAATCCACCTCACTGTCCACTCATCTAGCCCACACTTCCTGAGCTTGCCTATGAGGATGTGATGGGAGACAGTGCCAAAAGCCTTGCTGAAGTCAAGGTAGAAAACATCCACTGCTCTTCCCTCATCTACCCAGCTGGTCATGCCGTCGTAGAAAACTATCATGATTAGCCAAATATGATTTCTCCTTGGTGAATCCATGTTTACTCATCCTGATAACCTTCTTTTCCTCCACTTGCTTAATGATGACATCCAGAATGAGCTGTTCCACCACCTTTCCCGGGATGGAGGTGAGGCTGACCAGCCTGCAGTTCCCTGGGTCCTGCTTCTTTCCCTTTTTGAAGACTGGGGTGACATTGGCTTTCCTCCAGTCCTCAGGCACATCTGCTGTTCTCCAGGACCTCTCAAAGATGAGGAGAGTGTCTCAGCAATGACATGTTCTAGCTCCCTCAGCACTCGTGGGTGCATCCCATTGGGGCCCATGGATTTGTGGGTGTCCAGTTTGCTTAGATGGTCTCTCACCTGATCCCTCTCAATCAAGGGAAGGTCTTCCTTTCTCCAGGCTTCCTTTCTTTCTTCCAGGGACTGGGATACCTGCAGGCCAGCCTTAGCAGTAAAGACTGAAGCAAAGAAAGTATAACCTATGCCTTCTCTGTATCCTTCGTGAGCAGGGTACCCACCTCATTTAGCAGTGGCCCCACATTTTCCCCAGTCTTCTGTTTGCTACTTTGTTGCCTTTTCTTCACTGTTATCTTACCGTCTAAGAATAAGTGATTCTTCTTCTAACTAATGAGATTATTTTTGTATGTATTCTCCTGAATATATTTGTCTCTTTCTTAGCCATTTGTCTGTTGCTTTAGTCTTCATCGTATGTTCAGTCAAGAGTTCACAGTCAGCTATCCAAAAATATAAAAAGAATTACTAAAAATGTTTTGTTTGTGTCTAAGAATTGTATATATCACTTTCTGGTTTTTAGAAATTTCTTTGCAAACAGTTTTTTTCTCATTTTACCTTTCCAGCCTCTGCTGACTGATGTTCAGTTTGTTGCTTCTTTATTCTTTTATTAAAACTAACTGAACTGACAACAGTGAAATATAATTTTGTGATATCTACTCTGAAAGACTAATCTACAGCTGGCAGAAATGTATCGCCAGTTTAGTTGGCATGAAAGCAGTCACAAGAAAATTACGGGAAAGTCACTAAAAATTTCTGAGGTAGTAAAGCAAATTAGAAATAACTAGATATATAAATAGATAAACTCACAAAAGTAAAGATCTAGAGAAAATATCACCATGTCTTTTGCATTCTTGTCTTTGTCAGAATATTTAAATGCTACAGTACTGATATTTAGATCTTGCTGATTTTTTTTTTTTTTCTCCTAGGACTTATTATTGTGTTGTGTGAACAACATAGAAGGAAGTGTATGGCTTCTCTTGGTGACAAGTTACTAGTTAGCCTTACTAGCCTGCTCACCAGCAGCGATTAATACCTCAGTTGTTCTAAAGCTGTTTTTCTGATTTCAGGGTAGGAATTAAGCAGGAGTACAATAAAACTTATACCATGGAATTTTCACATTAGCTATTTGGCTAATGTCTACTTTTGCTGATAATCTAAACTAAAGATACACGTGCAGAGTTAAATCTACTACAATTTCAAATACATTCTCTGTTCTAGAGACTATTACAGCATAGATTACTAAAATGTTCATGCAGCTGTTCCATGACAAATAAACAATTTAGCTTTCAGTTCATTATTTATAATTCAGTGATGTCAGGGACAATCAATGTTATACTCATCTCATATAGAGACCTCATAGAAAAACACATTATGAAATACAGATATTTTATGTAACCTATACAGTAGCAATGTACACTTCAGAATAAACTATTCACAAGTCTACTGCATTGTAATTGCAGTTGTCTTGGGAGATATTTAAGCAAAATAGCTCTGCTGAAATGTGTAGCAAGAGGAAACATTCAAAGAAAACTTCACTGGTTCAGAGAGACAAAAGATCAGTAATTCTTCCTTACAAAGAGAAAGGAAAGAAGTTTTTGCAATTTCTTTCTAGTGTGACATTTCTTCAAATGGGGTGGAAAATCACAGAAAAAAATTCTTTTCTATTCTTGAAGTAGAGTTATTAGAGAATGATAAAATGCCCTTACACAATTTCTAATAAATTTGTCATTTGTAGTACACACATTTCTGTAAGAGCTGTCAAGACTTCTGCAGTCAGTAACACCAGTACTTGTTAGAGAGCAGTAGTCCTCTGATAGTTGGTAGTTCTTGATTGGAAGTACCCAGAATTAAATTTATGCTTGACTTCTTTCTAATCTGATGAATCAAGAAAAGGTAACTATGTGAGAAAAACCCTTACACTCTTTATGACTTCTGGTATCTAGTGCTGCACTCTCATAGATTTGAAGGCAAGGCACAGTAATCTTTATTTCTAAGCCAGTCCCAGTGTAATAAATCTTTTATTGCCAGCACCAGGAAAACAAAAAAATCATCATCCTATTCTGAAACCAGTTGCAAAAACTAATGTCTCTGCACAGCCCTATCCAGACTGAGTGTGTTAATATTTTATTCGGTATTGAATTGTTTTTATGACATCTAAGATCAATGTGTGTCTATTGATTAAGTCTTTTGTTTTATGTTGAAAATCCCTTTGCAACACTTGAACTTAGTTTTTGCAGCATTATTCTGGTAAACTAGAAACTGAAAGAGAAGATAACTAAAAAGAATCATTTATATTGAGTAAATTAAAAATCCATAAATATCACAAATCTTGAAAAACCAGAAAAAATATTATTCTTCCTTAGTTTACCAAAAGGTCTTCCTAAAGTCATTAAAAATTTACAAAAATTTATATTAAATCATAATTAATCTTTTTAAACAGTTGTGGACAAACCTTCAGTGACCCAACAAGTTTTCAGTGACCTAACAGAGACCGAAGTATAGTGTACTTTAAACACAAAACCAGTACTTTTAAGTGACTTTTCTTATGTTGAACTGGAAACAGTACTTGAAAATCTTGGCTACTTTCTTCTTGTAGCAAATAATGTGAGTCTGATGGTATATTTTTTTCTTATAAATCTGATTGTCTTTCAGACTTTCCTCCTATACATTCTGCGACAGATGCTTACACTAGTGCTCACGTAAAGGTATTTGTGTAGGCAAATTTTTGATATTGTGTGTGAGAGAACTGGAGGAGGTTATTTAAACAATTAAGACTGCAATATCAAAGCACTAAGTAGGAAAAAATTGATGTTAACAACTTGAATCAACACAGGCACAAACATATTGGAAGTATAGCTTGGCCACTACATAGCAGTGCCACACAGTTCTCCTAGCAGCAATAACTCCTTCCCATGAGATCACACTGACGAAAAAAGCTTTAAATGGTCCATCTCTTTGTGGCACTTCATTGTTACATTGTTAGCACAATCTTCCTGTGGACATTGTGAACTCTACGAAAAAGCAAGGTGTACTTCAAGATTTAAATCAATTTGTGTCTCTCACCCAACATATTTAAGTAGACTAGGGTTACCATAGCAGTTTAATCTTTTGGGTACTGCTGGTAAAAGGTGATTACAAATGCAGGTTGTATAGTACACCAATCTGTCTATAATTTAACATCTTTGATTAAGAAAAACTATGTTTTGCGTTTCATACAGAGATAAATATTCAGTCACTGATAGAAATACAGATAAGTAATTAATGTTTTCACTGTAGATTGTCATTAATGACCTACCTAGCCACCCCTCCTGTGGATTCTGAAAACCATTTTCTTCTTAAAATTAAAAATATCTCTTAAAAATTATACCTTTTTTTGCAGTTGAAAGTACTTTGTTCATTTAGGGTAGCTTTTGTAAGAAGTTAAAGCGGCTGAAATTACCGTGTCTCTGCAATCAAACTAGTCACCCCTGTGATTAGCTTTACAGAAGTCAGGTGAAAGGAAACAGTCTTAATACTTGAGAGCCTTTATTGCATACTTAGAGCAGGGAAGACTGTATCCACATAAAACATTTGCTTTCAGGATAAATTCTGATCTGCCTGTTTACACTGAGTGGGAATATTACTGTTTACATCAGGTTTGATTTTGATCCTTCATAAACAGTTGCTTACAGTTATTTTGCTCTGTTCAATTTCACTACATTTTTTTTAAATAAAATTGCAACACTTCAATAATTCTACTTTTACTAGTGTCCAGTATCAATATGAATGCAATCCATTGCGACCCAGTAGTTAGTGCTGTTAGAGTAATTTTTGTTCATTCCTCTGTTCCTCTATAAGTTGTCCATATTTAAAGATAAACATATTCTATGAGAAAATAAACAAGATCATATCAGTAGTGACTGTACATTACATTCAATTTGACTTGATAGTTTTATTATGACTATCTTGTGTTAGCTTCAGTTTTCCATGGACCTGAAAATTTGCACAGAGATACAATGGAACACAATGATACGTTTTAATTTTTCCTTCTCCGAGGTCCTTCTCTCAACTAAATAGATTAACTTTCTTGTCTAGATAACTTACAAGATCATGAAATAATAATATCAAAAGGTACACATTAGAAGCACTTTAACTTCATTTTTATGTTAGGTAGCCCTCTTTATTTAAAAATAACACTATTTCATGTTTTTAGATAAATCTTTCTGTCTTTAAAATTTTATTTTATATCAAGAAACTTATTCACCTACATTTTGTTGCCAAAACACTTTTTTGTTTTTATATGAATAAATTTTACCTCAATAAACTCTCAAATGTAGCTTTGCCTTCAGCTTTTATGTGATAGCACAGTTTTACTTTCTAGACTTCTGACTGGGTTCTTGTACCTCCATAGTAACAAGAAAAATGCACTACCAATTCAGTACAATAAAAAAGACAGTCTATACTTACACAGATAGCAGATGCTTCACAAAAAGGAGGCAAATTTCTGTCTATTTGCTGTCTTGCAGGTTAATCTCCACCTGCTGATATTTTTGTTGCTCAGAATCACATCTTGGATCTGTAGATAACTATGGTTTTCACAGAGACTACTTGTCTTTAATTCAGGCTAAATATGGAACAGTTAAATATAATTTCATATGGTGATAATTGAAACAATGGACACTGTAATGGTCTGTGAAGTGTGACAATGTTTATTTCAGTAAGATTCTCTGACTGAGAACCTTGTCAAAACAGGATGATATGGGAAAGGGGGAGGCAATTAAAAGAATTTACAGAAGAACAGATCTGAGGGACCAACAGCAATGGAGATGATGACAAGGAACCAATATAGTCAGTGATACTAACTGATGACCAGTCAAGAAACTGCAATCATCGCTTCAAAGAGGGCCAACCTGAACTTAGCAAGTGATGAGGATGCAAACCTGAGGGTCCCAGATATTGCAGGGTGTGCGGGATCTCGGAGTTATGCAAACTGATGTGGGGGAAGGAGATCAAGGAGGAAGAATAAAGGAATAGACAAAAAGGGGTATAAAAGGAACTGGTCAACACACTTTATGGACTGAGCCCTGTGCCTGACCATCTTAGTCTGTTATTCGTATCTTCTTATCTTTTACTATCTCTCTGTGTAAACTCAGTCTCTATCCCGTGTGTGTGAAGGGTTGCTGCAGGGACTAAGTACTAGCTACTAGGAGGACCAGTGTCAGTAGATTTGGGGCTGGCAGCTGAAGTCTTGACAGTGGTGTGGGTGCCCCTCATCTGTGGTGTCATCTAATGGAGCAAATGTGGTCTCAACATCAGCTACCGGAGTGAGTGTGGGGTTTGGGCTACCAAATCAGAAACTACTAGCCAGTGGGAGAGACCAGTGTGAGCGAGGGCTGGTACTCAGGGGATCCAGCTGGCAGCTGGAGCAGGACCTTGGTCACAGTCTGTGTGCCTGGTGCCAGCTGTTGGCGGGCTGAGTGCCTGTATCTTGCCCAAAACAGTTGTGTGGGGTGTGCTTGTGTATTCGATAGCAAACCTTCAGCTGTACCAGCCAGCAAACAGGACATCCTGGGTCTTGTATTGGGTGGGGACAGTGTCCAAGGTGGTGTTTATGCATGAGTTCAGGGTGCCTGTGAGACAAGTGTAAGAGAGCATGTGTAATGGTTAGTGAGCACCAAGCTGGACCAGACAGTGAGTGGGGTATGAAAAATGAGTCAGGATATGGCCAGGGGTGTTGGACTGACAGAGGGTTTATGATGGCACTCAAGAAATCTTTGGTTATGCATGTGTGCGTGAATCTAGAGAGTGTTAAGCATGTGCTGCTGATAGTGACCTTCAATCTCTACCAGCTGAAGAAGAGGAAGGGAACGTGGCTGTCTGTGCTCATGTTTTATGTCATTATCTATGTTTTACTGAAGGAAGTGCCTTGTCTGTGTCAGCCTGTGCACCTAGCCATGTCAGTGTCCTCTGTGTGTCTGTGTGTGTGTCCCTGTGTGTGTGTTTCTGGGATATGAGCTCAGCTTTTCTACTGGTTGAATAAGTAAACAGGAAAGCAGCACCAACTTCCATTGGCCTGGGATGCAAACCCTAGGTATCCTGCGTGGGGTCCAGCAGCCAGACAGAACGATTTCTGGACTGGGAGCTGCTGGAGGCAGCAGCCGATTATAACATCCGTTAACAGAAGCATGAACCCAAGGCACGAAGCAACCCAAGGCATGAAGCACCATGGACCAACCTGAGTAAAGGGGAACAAACTGGCCCAGCAGGCTTCCTTGGAGACTACTTGCAAATACAGCTATTATTTACTGAAGTCTGAGCACAAGTGAATAAAACTGTAAAGCAAGTAAATAGCATATAAATAATCACCAGGAAGAAACCACAAATGCAAGTAAATCTAGTTAGAATCTTTATTAACCTTAGCCCCCTGCTTCCCCTGCTCAGAGACATACTGAAGAAGATGTTTCTTGTTGTACAGCATCCTTTTGACAAAACTATGGTCAAGAAGCTTCTTCAAGCTCATTATAGAATTTCTTGCCTAAACAAGAAAAATAAGATGTGCCTTAGAATGTCTTATAAATCTTTACAGTCATGTATGTGCCCTTACCAAACTGGCTAGAGGAAGGACTTTGGTTTGTGTGTATAAAAGCTCTGTTTATTGATCATGTTACTGACTTATTTTGTCATTCATAACCACAATTTCTATTTCCCAGGCTTCTAAAGCTTGAAATGCTTCCCCCCACCCCTTCTATTCTACACTGTAATGGAAAATTAAGAAAAGATATATTGAGAAGTAGTGTTCAGATATCTGTCTGAAATGGAAAACTTTGAAACTGTGAAAAAGGAAATAACTTCCTATTTTTTGCTCAAAATAGTTTAAAGGAAACAGGCTTATCTACATATTATTTAAAGCACCTACATTTAAATCATAGAGTCCTTTTCTTTACCCTTAATGAAAAAGCTATTAGCTAACTGCTGAGGTTAAAGTGCTAAATTCATAAAAAAACTTTTGTATGAATTCATGATGAAGCTGTAGATTCTAAAATACAAACCAGGAGTACATCATTCCTTTCCTTCATTTTTCAGTGTTGGAAAACCTGTACTATGCAAAAAAAAAAGATTGTATGTAATCAGCACAGCTGCTTTAACACACATGGAGAGCAATCAAGCAATCAAGACTACAAAAATTTTCTATCTACTGTTGACAATCATTGGTCCTTTTTTCTCTGCACTGCTTACACCGCATCAGTGATAAAGGTGTATTAGCCCTTTGTATAAACTTTACATGAAAGAAGAAAATTAAAGGCATTGAGTCTCTATTTAAAATAAAACATATACTTAAGTTTTCTCTGCATTTGGTTCTGAGACTGCAGAAAACGGAAAATTTTTCAGATGTCTCTCTGTCTGTTAACTGACAAACTAAAAATGCAGGTGAATAAGAAAGCTCAGCAGATCAAATAGAAGCTTGTATAGAAGATGAAGACAGTACAATTTGCAAGCGTTGTTTGTGAACTATAGTATTAAAATGCTAGTCAGAGGTTTCAGAGACAGTTATTTTAATGAGAAATGGAAGTGACAGAACCGGAAACTCTCTAGTGACAATATCCATAAATGAAGGAAAAAAGTTGGAAATTTAACCTGATCTCATAACAGTGTCTCTTGGCTATATTTTATGAGATTTATTTTCCTTTATGCTGTCCTCAGAATTGAATTTTGAGTTGTATATGTATTTTTAACTCATCTACACTTTTATGAGTTAGAACTGATCTGCGTTCATTCACATTACTCCAGTGTCTTCTGGTTCTGTAGTCCTAATAGTCTAGATGCATGCCCATAGTAGTACTGAGTAAAATATACTTGTTCTACAGACAGCCTATTATCTAACATGAAACATTCATGCCACCGAAACTTTCTGCTTGACTTCTTTTGGTGTGACATGCTTTCAGGGCATGGGTCCATTTTGCACAGTCAAATGACACTCTAACCAAAAAATGTCTTCAGGTTCTGCAGATAATGTATTACAGCAGAGTGCCTTAGGTATATTATCTATTTCCATAAGACACAAGACTTGCAGGCATTAACTGGCTTGATTATTAAAGTGCAGTTCTTCTAAGAGTATTCTATTAAAGCTCTGAAAAAACTTGCAGCAGTTACAGCCCACACGATATGCACACAGACATAGACAAACTAATATTTTCATAGCAGTCATGGTGAAGGTGGAATTCACACAGTGAGAGATATTTTAAAAAGCTAGACTTTGGCTAGTAAGACACATTTGTAATAATTGTAGATAAAGATTAGAAAGTCTTCAGAAGACAAGCTATGTGAATAAAAAGTGTCATTCAATAGTAATAAAAAATATATTTTTTTACAGAATTAATTTATTAAATAAAAAGTTCTTGCATGAAAGAAGTTGAAGGAAGATCATATGCACAAAGATTTTTTGGGAGGGTCCATGGCTTACAGCATATATTAAGTCTAATGGAGAAACATGCTTCTGGAGAAAAATAAAAACAAAAGGAGACAGAATAGGAAAAGGAAATCCTCTTCCCAGGATCCAGCAAGCAAAAGAAGTGGTAGCGGTCCCAAAGTGAACATTGCCCCCTGGGTGTTCACTCTAGCACAGCAGTTGGTTCCACCTCATACTTTTCCCACATCAACTATAAACTTTGCAGGAGGACCTACTCAAACTCCCTATGAGCTATTCCTACTTATGGTACTGTTACTGGTGGCTAGAGAACGCTCTGGTCAGGGGCAGCTGTTCACATGCTAACACCTTATTAAGTTATGTGCATACAAATTATTAGGTCCCCTAATGTAAATCAAAATCTACAATTGGGGCAGGAATAGTGGGGAAAGAAAGGGTGATACCATGCCACTGGTAGTCACTTCCCAGCAGAGCCCACCTTAATAACAGTACTGGGATTTGCGGGTGCAAGTCTATGGGAACAAACAAAAAATGCTGCCACAGAATATCTGGAAAATACAGTGCCACAGCGGCTTGCAGGTAAGGTTACAGAGCTGCAAGTGAAAGGCAGACTACTGAGGTATAAATGGAGGACTCTTAGCAACAAAAAAATCTAATTACACTTAAGGCACCATGCAATATTCTTTCAGAGAATCATTAAATACTATTTAAAAAAGTTTCCACTGCTTTTTTGGACAAAAAACATAGTGGAATTATTAATTACCCATTAATTCAAATAAGACAGAATTATCTATAAAACTCTCTATTTGTATGAGCCCTCTTTTTTCATGATATTTTCAATTTCTATCAAATATTCAAGTTTCTCCTAAGGGATATTAATGAGATCACAGCTAAAGTACTGTTTTCAGGATTTACTAGTCAAAGCGAAAACATTTACATAAATATACTCTACTATTTTTTCTTTGACATTCTGATACAGTCTTCACACAATTAAATATTATATCACCTCCTGGCAACATCCACTATTTCATAATGATGTTTTAATAAAATGACTGCTCTTTTGCTTGAAGACTGGTATCAGTCTAATGCATTAGCTTATGTGAAAGATCATTTCCTTTAACAAGTTTGAGGTGAATATTAGGGCAAAGTATCGGATTATTCATTATATCTTCTTGGGTTTCTATCTAGCTTGAAAATTTTTGATATTTCGTATGAAAACATTGCCATGGTATATCCACCAGTGCTAAAAAAATGAAGATTTTCAGATTTAATATTTCACAAACCTTTCTTAATTATTTATTTTCATTCAGAGCTTATTTTCTGTAATGTTTCATTTTTCCTCAAACAAAAACAAACACCAAATACAGTGAAAATTTGAATTTTCCTTTACTTAATGCTAATTTATGAAAAGAAATTACTTAATTCATAGAAAATTCCTGATCTTTTCTTCTCAGACTTTTGAAAACATAGGAATTTTGAGATGATTGCATGAGAACAAGCTTGTCCTGAAAATTTAGCAGGAACTCTCTAGCCTACATCAGGTCTTAAAAAATCCTCATTTTAGTGTGTAGGGAGATTGAATGTATTGTTACAATTACATGAAAGGACTGAATTATGGGATAGGTATCTTTTTCAACTTCCCAGTACATTTTTTTTAATATTTTGAATATATAGCATAAGAATGCTTTTATATGTGCTTGCATAAAATACAATGTAACAAACTTGAGGCATCTGTTGTACTATTATAGAAAATAATATCACATCAAGACAAAGTTAGCGGCAAAACAAAATAATGAAGAGAGGAGATAATGGGAAATTACATGGTTTTAAAACATTGTCTGAAGAGTCTGTGGAGATTTAGTTTTTAGAACAGCATAGCACATGACCATTTTGATGAAAACTGACATAGTATCCGTGATCTACATAGAGAAGTATGGAGTCTACAGAAAAACAAATGTGCTAACTAATTACCTGTGAAAATGCCTATCTACTGTGAAAACCTGAACTTTTAACTTTTTCCTCATCTGTTTGGACAAATGTTTCAGGTGGCATATCTTTTGCCTTCTACCAGAGGTTAGGAATTTCCTTCACACATGTGCTGGAAGATCTTGTGCATGTAAAGAAAAATAATTCTATTTAGAGGCAAACATAGAGGAAAGATTAGAAGTAATGAAATGTAAGGCTTGTTTACATGCAGCATTAATTTACTTTTTTTTACAATTTACTTTTTTTTTTGTTTGTTTCTTTTTTAAAAAAAGTACCTTAACTATATCAATACAAAAATCCCAGGTAATGTAGACACTGGGTTGTACATGACAAGCTCTGCTCTCACCAGTTCAGCAGTTTGTGACCTCCATTGATAGCAACGGTGTTCCTTTGTAGGATGAATTAATTTTGTGAAGGTCAGATGGAGAATACATGGGGGGGGTTGGTTATAATATCAATAAAGCTTACCAGCTTTTCGAACAAATCCCCAAAGCTTATAAATCTGTCAGGCTTCACCTCACAATACTGAAGAGGCCTCTGCTGAATACAGCAGACGATCTACCTATTCCTTTTATTCAGTAACATAATGAACATTGTCTTTACCAGTAGTATTTATAAAATTACTAAATAATATTTTTGCCCCAAAGTGAAATATGTGGAGATTCCATACTAATTTTATTGTTGTAAGTGGTTTTATTAGAATGAGTTCAAACAGTACAGTTACAACTATAAAATTCTAAGACAGTGTCACCATTTAAAGCAGAGCAGCAATAAACAGATTGGCAGGTGCTCTCTATTAACCCCTGACCTCCCCACAAGGGGAAGGGAAAAAGGAGGAAAACGGAAAGACTTATGAATTGGAAATTGGAACAGATTTACTAAAAATATTAATAATAAAAGAAATAATGCAAAATATACAAAACCAGAAAGTCCCGGACTGGCCTCAGCAGTAGACAGGAACTGGATTCAGGAATGCACAGATTGGAATTTGGATTAGGATCTCAGGCAGGACAAGGAGCAGGGTCTTCTTCAGAAGCCGGCCATGAACAAAGCAAGCAAGACTCATGTGATCCCCAAGCTTTAAGATGAGTATAACACGCATGGAATACCTTGCAGCTTGTTGGTCAATATGGGGTCACCTGTTCTGCCCACCCCTCCCTGCAAGTACTGCTCTTTACAAATCCTCACTTGTGGAACATGGGAAGTCTATCAACGACCTTATCAGTTACAGTAATAGTTATGAACCTGGGCCTTTCTGTGCATTCCATTCCTGCCCTTAGCTCAGTGAGACTATAAATGTAAGGTGTTATCACTCTGGAGTGGACACTATCTGCAAAATATGCAGCCAACTTCAGAAAAATGCAGTTACTTAGAAGAACTTAGCTGTAAGGAAAATTCACTGAAAGAGAATTGTTTCTGTTTTAAGTAAAATTGGGACAGATTGGTAAGAAAGACATCATTCATCATATTTAATCTTTCCTTTATATTCATTGATTGTGTTTATCTGATACGTAATAAAGTGAAATTAAAATGCAGAAAATTTAGGTTGTGTTAATAGTGTCTCTGTGCTCATCAGGTTACATTAAATAAAAATAACTTAGTCAATGGTGGTAAAATACTAAATGTATACAAGACACAAAACAGGTAATAGTAAATTATAACAGGGCGAGAGCTCTTAGTCAAATGTAAATGAAATGAAAAAATATTAAGGCACTGAAACATTCATGTGCTTCAGTATTTGTGGATAGCAAAGACTCAGTTTTCTAACATGAAGTACAATTTTCAAGTACATAGCTACAGTATTGTGAAACTTGCATCCAAGTAACATCATGTTTTCATCCAACATCTGATGATATTGGGGTTTAAATCACCATAAAGTTTTAATGCACCATTCCCACCATACCCTCCACAGTTAGATTTTCTGTCACTTAAGATCATTACAAAAGCTCTTTGAGGATATGCAGCAATGTAGCCTTTTTTCATATTCCCTCTACAGATTTCATCCACAAATAATAGTTTTTATACAGCTGAAAATGTTCCACTGACATTTTTGTACACATCCTTGAATGAAACTGACTTTTTATGTTATAAATTCATCTATTTTTGTGAAGAATGGTTTAGAATTTCTCTACACTGTGTATTTACTTTACATAAGCTAAAATTTTCTACTGTTGAATATTTACATACTTCCTAACAAATGGATATTTACCTCTCTATGTTTATATTTAGACAATAGCTCTTGAATAGTCCCATGACAGTTAACAATTTAAAATTATTTAGGTCAATAACACTCACTTATTTTTAACTAATTTATCAATAGTAGTAATCAGCTATTTCATACACACACACAGAGACACACTCTCCCAGGAAATCCTTTACCCTATTTTAAAACAAGTAGAGAAAATCATGCTAGATATTTTTGCTAGGTGAATCTTATTTGTAGTTAAATATGTCATACAATATTGCAGCTAAAAGAAACTTCTCCTTAATATAAAGATAATGTAAGAGTTCAGCACAAAATTTCTATTTTTGTGGGTCTCCATCATCATTGATGAATGAATACATGACAACAACACATGATGATTTACAACAACTTGTCCTGGAAGAAAGCAGTGATTTCCAGATCACAAAATCACAGAATCACAGAATGGTAGGGTTTGGAAGGGACCTCTGTGGGTCATCTAGTCCAACCCTCCTGCCAAAGCAGGGTCACCTACAGCAGGCTGCACAGGACCGCGTCCAGACTGGTCTCGAATATATCCGGAGAAGGAGACTCCACAGCCTCCCTGGGCAGCCTGTTCCAGTGCTCCGTCACCCTCAGAGGGAAGAAGTTCTTCCTCATGTTCAGAAGGAACTGCCTGTGCCTCAGTTTGTGCCTGTTGCCCCTTGTCCTGTCGCTAGGCACCACTGAAAAGAGTTTGGCCCCATCCTCTTGACACCCACCCTTAAGATATTTATAAGCATTGATTAGGGCCCCTCTCAGCCTTCTCTTCTTCAGGCTAAACAAGCCCAACTCCCTCAGCCTCTCCTCATAGGAGAGATGCTCCAGTCCCCTCATCATCCTCGTAGCCCTCCGCTGTACTCTCTCCAGTAGCTCTTCATCTTTCTTGAAGTGGGGATCCCAGAACTGGACACAGTACTCCAGATGAGGCCTCACTAGGGCAGAGTAGAGGGGAAGGAGAACCACCCTCGACCTACTGGCCACAGTCCTAATGCACCCCAGGATGCCATTGGCCTTCTTGGCAGCCAGGGCACACTGCTGGCTCATCATTAACCTGTCATCCACCAGGACACCCAGGTCCCTCTCCGCAGAGCTGCTGTCTAGCAGGTCTGCCCCAAGCCTGTACTGGTGCATGGTGTTGATCCTCCCCAGGTGCAGGACCCTGCACTTGCCCTTGTTGAATTTCATCAGGTTCCTCTCTGCCCAACTTTCCAGCCTGTCCAGGTCTCACTGAATGGCAGCACAGCCTTCTGGTGTGTCTA